>Ga0307991_1000055_pt1 | contig 90634 bp, 75 predicted proteins | sample EllFjometagen131_FD_203146 | JGI IMG/M metagenome (GOLD analysis project Ga0307991, IMG submission 203146) | Marine microbial communities from Ellis Fjord, Antarctic Ocean - #131 | ecosystem: Environmental > Aquatic > Marine > Unclassified | place: Southern Ocean | collected 2014-10-08
TAAAAACCCACTGAGTTACCAAGTTGTTGGGAAAGCATAAAGCTGGTGGATCAATTCGCATATTTACCGTTTTAAGGAGGTATTTTATCTTGAAAAATAGGCGGTGAAATAAATAGTTATTCAACACCAATCAATAAAAGAAGCATCATCAGTGATTATATCTCTACTGAAATAATGCGTCATATAAAGGGACATTTCTCGGGCGCACAAATAGTCTTTCAGGTATTGAGCTTTTATCTCAAGCAATATTGGCTTGTTTCCGTCCACTTTTAATCTTGCAACTTCCGTATAGCCATCTTGAGGGCATACCCACGAGTTTTCTTCTCGCTTTAAACCAAGGGTTAAAATTAAATCTTGATTAAGATGCCAGATGTGTGGCTCATCATCATGAGACATTTGTTCAAGGACAAGATGCACCCCCTCAAACCCACCACTGTAATCTTTATAAATGTCCGCTTGGGTATATGTTCCATCCTCTATATATCCCGAGTGTTGATGGCTTATTCCAATATCCATCCATCCAAGTTTTTTTGCCGAATCTAAATCTTTTGTGGGAACCGCTATTGAACCACTACCAAAAAAATCATCCTTATAGCCTTCATAACCATATTTACCATTTCTTTCATTATGAAAGATTGCTCTCAATGGAATCCAAACCGATTTATTAAATATCCTTCGGCGAATATCTGGCATTTCAAACCATTTTTGGTTCATCTTGTTTCTTTTTCCAGCTTTGATGTTGTGCAGCCTCTAACTTGTTATTATACTGAAAAATTAGATATTGGATTAGACAGACTCTGTATTTGCCGATATTATTTTTTTCAGCATAGTACAATAATTGATGTCTACAAACTTTTCCTCTTTTTCAACATGCAGTTTTAACCATAAAAACATTATGGATGTCGGGGAAAAGGATGTCAAGTATTAATGGTACTAAGCAAGCATATGGTAGTGAAGCTCCACCGGCAGAACCTATTAGAATCGCACCAGCAGAGCTGGTGGTTTAATATACTCAATTAAAACAGAGCTTCAGCAGAGAAAAGGGGGGAAGGGGAGGGGGAATAAAAGCGTCAACTCTGCCAACCAGAATCAATTACCGTCATAATTCATGGACCTGAACAACACCCAACCCTGCCACACTATTCGCCGCTTCCACGATTTGTCGGTGGTGAGTAAAGAGAATCACTTGGTTTTTCCTGGCCAATTCCGCCATTACCTTCATAGTTGTCCTGGAACGATCATCATCAAAGTTAATCAAAATATCATCGACGATAAACGGCATGGGCTCACTGGTCTCCAGACGCGATTCCAGGGTGGCAATGCGCAGGGCAAGGTAGAGCTGGTCACATGTCCCATCACTCATGCCATCAACATTCACCCGGGAACCACCTGGCCGGACACCGACAAGGATGGGATTGCCACTGTCATTCACATCCGCGTGGAGCCCGGAAAATGAGCCCAGGGTCAACTGTGAAAAAATCCCGGAAGCTTTCTGTAAAACCGGGTCCTGATGTTCTTCACGGTAGCGTTCAATCGCATCCTGCAGCACCTTGGCAGCCAGCTTTATCCTTCTATACTGATCAACCAGGCGCTGTATCCTTGCCGCGACCTGCTCCATTTGCTCAGCCGCTGCCGCCGCCTCGCCGCTGCCGTCCATGAACTGAAGCTCCTTGTTCTCTTCCCCAATCCGCTTTAATACATCCGTAATCCTGGGATAAAGATCTTCATCGATTTGTCTCTTAAGAGACGCGATCTGCCCCGGCAGCTCATCTACATTAACCCCGCCGGCCTGCTGCCTGATTTGTTCAAGGGGGATGCCTTCACTTACTTTTGCCAAAGAAGATTCCACATCAGAAATCTTCTCATGCAGCCGCTGATATTCCGTCGATTTCCTGATGGCTTCGGCAATATCTTCACTCTTGTCGCACCTGGCGGTCACCAGCAGCTCAGCCATCCGTTCATCCAGGCTATGCAAGACTTTTTCCGTATTCTCGATTTCAGCCGCCAGGCCTTCCATTTCCACCTTGTTTTTCTTCAGTAACTCATTATCTTGTCTGGCCTTGCCAAGCATGGCATGCAGCTGCAGCGCTGTCTGCTCCGGGGATAAATCCTGCAAGTGGGGAGCTGCCTGGGCCAAAAGAGTCTGCACATCAGCACAGAATCTATCCATATCACGACCAATACCATCGATGCGGCTCTGAAATTCCTTTGCCTTCGCCAGCTTATCGAAACACTTCCCAATAGTTTCAAGGAGGTCATGTGCCTCACCGGGCAAGATCTGATCCTTCAAGCCTAAACCGGCCAGGGCCTTATCCCAGTTTTTCTGCCACTCAAGCTTAGCAGTTTCAGCTTCTCCCTTCTCTCTTTTGGCCTTCCCCAATGCTGTTTGGGCCATGGTCTGCTTGTCGGAGAGCTTTTCACGCTCTGCCTTCTGGCAGGAAATATTTTCCAAAATCGATTCGGCAAATACCAGCACCTGATCAAGTCCCTGGCCAGGAAACTCCTCACTTTCCCTTAAGCCTTTCAGTTCCTCAACCAGGGCCTGGCGATACTGTTGACGCACCATTTCTTTATCTGATACCAAACTTTTCTTATTGAACAACTCCGTCACCTTAAACCGCAACTTGTCCATATCAGTGAGCCAGGCGAGCATTTCCTTAGGTGAAAGCGGCTTGATTTGCCCGGATTCCCATTCAGCCTGCCACCTGACGGCAAGATTCTTTTGGCAGGTTATTATTTTCTCTTCCTGCTGGGTAATCTCTTGAATTGTTTCCTCCAGGCTTTCAATCCTGGCCCGCAGTGATGCCGCCCTGCTCACCCTCTCCGCTTCACGTCTCAGCCGGTCAGCAATAAGATCAGCCTTTTCCACCTGCTTCTCATAGGCATCATGCACAGCCTGGCCCGGCTCATACTCCATCGCCTCGGCTGAAACATCATCACCATCGATCCACTGTCGACGCAGAAGTTTCCATCCATCCTGCCGCTTCTTCCGGGACACTTCCAGGTCCTGCTCTGTGGGAACCTCTCCCCCGTATGCCACTTCCCGGTTTTCATCCTTGACAGTTTTCAACTCTTTTTCGGCCTTTTGACGATCCTTTTTCAGTTGCCGTCGTTCACTATCAAATTCAGCATAATCGGCCTCAAAACGCCTCACTGTTTCCAGCAAAGGGAGAGTCAGCTCCAGCAATTGTTCCGGATCACCAGGCCACAGTCCCAGTCTCTTCAGCTCCGCGTGACAGCTCTTTTCCCCGGCAGCAATCTCGCGGGAAATCTCCTCGATCTGCAAATCGATATCACCCGCCTTTCGAACCAGCTTCATCGCCTTCGCCAGGCCATCGCCGTCTCTTGGAGCCGGCTGACTTGACAAAATCCGGGCAATTTTTTCAAGCTCCGTTTCGGCCTCTGCTTTTTGCTTTTTCGCCCGCGCCGCCTGCTGGTTCAGAGCCTCATACCGGGAACTCAAATCCTGAATGGTTCTCCTTTTTCCCAACACCGGCCGCAAGGAATCAGCGTCTTTAAGCGTAAGATCAGGGCGAATCTCTTCAATAAGTGCTGAGGCATCCTTTCGGTGCGTGATCAACATTCCATCCAGTCCGCTCCGATCCTGTCGGCCCTTGCGGTATTCCCCAAGTCGCTGGTGCAGATCTTCAATGGTTTCCGCATGGTCAAGAAGTGTCTGGTTCAGGCAGATCCCATCCTGTTTTTCCTGGAGCTTCTGCAGCCGGGTTCTGCTGCTGTTAAGCTGCAGCCCGGTCTCCCGGATTTCCTGCTCCACTTCCCGGAGCAGGGCTGAAAACTCCGGCGCCAGCACCACCACATCCCCCAACTCCAAAAGCTGATTCTGCAGGTTTTCAAGTTCCGCCAATTCAGGGATGGCCTTGTTCAACCGGTCAAGCCGTTGCACTTCGGCACTCTTTTGCCTGCTCTCCGCCTCAAGCCTCGCATGCTCGGTTTCCGCGTCCTGAAGACGCTTCCGGTGCTCTTTCCATTTGCCGGTAAGAAGGCTTTTCTCCTTGACGATCTTCTTCAAATCTTTGTATTCTTTAATGGCCTTATTGATCTGCGGTTTACTCCCACGATCCCTGAACAGATCGTTTGCTTCAACTTCAAGGGAATCCAGGATCTTTTTGAGCGAGGAAACACCCGTACCAGCAGCAAACAGGGCCTGCCCGATCTCTCCCTTCTGGGCCAGGATATCCTCACCGCCAGCCACTAATATTTTATGATCGATACCGTAGAGAGATTCAAAAAGGGCCGGTTCAATGCCATGCAAAAAGCTGGCAAGAGTGCGGGGATCCATGGGGTTGCCATCGAGGTCCAGAAGATCAGCCTTCCTTCTTTTGCGGCGGTAAAAGGAAAGTTCCTGCCCATCAGACCCTTCCAGGCAACCGCCTACCTGGAGCTGATCATTGGCATGCTGGAAGTTATCAGAAGTTCGTTCAGGGAAACCGTAAAGAAGGGCTTTTAGCGCCCGGAGCGAGCTGCTTTTCCCTGCCTCGTTGGGACCAAAAATGACATGGAGGCCCGGCTCCCTGGAATCAAACTCAATCATCCGGTCAGTGAAAGGGCCAAAGGCCTTCAGGTCAAGACGCTTGATCCTCATACCTCGCCCCCATGCTGAATCAATTTGGCAATCAGGAGTTCTTTTATCTCTTCCCGAAGATCGCTCAAGTTCTCAGGCTGACTCTCCAAAAGAGCATCGGCATCAATCAACTCTACAGGAAGTTTTGTTTTCAGGTTGGCAAGGTCCGGCATCAGTGTTGTGAGCCCACTTTCACCAAATTCAAATCCCTCAATCGCCTGCAGCAGATCGGAAAGTGCTGTATCTTCACCAACAATTTCTTCCAGGCTGATGTCACGTTTCGTCCGGTATTTCACCTTTTCAAGCCATACGTCACCAAGGCTGGCGGCAATCCCCCGAAACTCTTCAGTCCATTGGTTTGAACGGGCATGCAGTTCAGCATGCAGGGGACAGTTTCCCTCCAGCTGCAACCTCAGCGCCAACGTTTTGCCGCCGGTCAGACCACGTTCTTTCTCCATCGCCGAGCGGACCTGCGCGTAGACCGCCTCTTTTGTTTCGCATTCCGACAGATCCACCAGGCAGATGGACCAGCAGAGAACATCAAGTTCCACCGCTTCAGCTTTTACTATGCGGCCGTCCTCCACCGTCACCAGGGTGGCCCCTTTGGGACCGGTTTCCTTGATATGGCGTCCCTGAATGTTGCCGGGAAAAATGATCAACGGATCTTCGGAAACAACTTCCCGCTTGTGTACATGTCCCAGTGCCCAGTAGTCATAGCCCTTGGATTTCAGCTCATCGATGGTACACGGGGCATAAACATCATGCCCTTCCCGGCCGGTCAGGGAGGTATGAAGCAAGCCGATATTAAAACAACCAAAGTCAGGCTGAGGATATTCAGAAGCCAGATTCTCGGTCAGGGCCCGGGAGGAATAACTCTGGCCATGGATGATGACGTCAAGTTCATCCAGCTTAACAGACTGCGGTTTCTTGGGAGAAAAGACCGTTACATTTTCAGGCAAAGGCATGACCCTGGTGATCTGACTGGCGGCATCGTGATTGCCGGAAACAATGAAAACCTTAATTCCAGCAACATCCAGCTTGCCCATCTGTCTGGCAAAAAAAAGACCCGTGTTGTAATCCCGCCAGTCACCGTCATACAAATCACCGGCAATCAAAACAAAATCAACTTCTTCCTCAATCGCCAATCCAATCAAATTTTCAAAAGCCCGCCGCGTTGCCCCACGGATCGCCTCTACCGGCGCGTCTTCATGAATCTCAAGTCCTTTCAACGGGCTGTCGAGATGGATGTCTGCTGTATGAATAAATTTAACCATATACTTCAGGCCTTTTCGTACTTCCTTTCACGCCTTCCTGATCACCTGCCTGAACAAACGCAATGTTCCAGACAGATATTTATGCGATGGTCTCTTCATGACAATATGGTATTATATTGCTACTTTATCAAGGAATAATTGACATCTCCACATGATCAAGGTCAAATAATATCAATTCGTCTCCCACTTGTCTCTCTTGCCATGATTATTTTGCTAACCATCATTACCAATTTTAGTAGATATATCTACCAAAATACCGTATAGCCCTTTACATGATTGAAATAAAAAGAAATTTCACCAAAATTTTAGAAAAAAGACTGCGGGAAAAATTGAATTTTATCCAGGTGGTTCTTGGACCGCGCCAAGTGGGTAAAACAACTGGTCTGCAGCAGATTGTCCAAACCTGGCCGGGACCAGCGCTGATGGTCAGTGCTGATGAGCTGGTCACCCCTTCCATTGACTGGCTTAAACTGAACTGGGAAAAAGCAAAAAATTCCGGAGATGATACCCTTTTTATCATTGATGAAGTCCAAAAAATTCCAGATTGGAGCACGGTCATTAAATATCTTTTTGACCAAAACCGGGCTTCCCGCACACTCAAAATTGTGCTGCTTGGCTCTGCCAGCCTTACCCTGCAGAAAGGCCTGGCTGAGAGCCTTGCCGGTCGCTACGAGATCATTCCGGCCAATCACTGGAACCTGCATGAATGTCGGCAGGCTTTCAACTGGGACATTGACAACTTTTTAAAATTCGGCGGATATCCGGCCGCCGCTGAATTATCATCAGACCTTGAGCGTTGGCAAAGTTATGTCCGAAACTCCATTATTGAACCTGTATTAATCCGGGATATCCTGGGCTTGACGCCCGTCAACAAGCCAGCCCTGTTCAGGCAAACCTTCGAATTGGCCATGTCCTACCCGGCCCAGGAAATATCATTGCAAAAACTTCTGGGGCAATTACAGGAAAGCGGCAATGTCACCACTATCAAACATTACCTGGGATTGTTTGAAGGAGCCTTCCTGCTCAAAACACTGCAAAAATATACCGGTTCAGCCGTTAAGAAAAGGGGATCGAGCCCTAAAATCATCCCTTTGAACACCGCCCTGTGCCATGCCTTCAGATCTCCCCAAAGTTTTGACGCTGATCGGGATTGGAGAGGCAGAATTTTTGAAGCTGCCGTCGGTGCGGCTTTAGCCAGAACCAAAGGAAAACTCTATTATTGGCGCGAGGGGAAATATGAAGTGGATTTTGTGCTGGAACTTGTGGGAAAGCTCTATGCCCTGGAAGTAAAATCAGGACGTAAACGAACCTCTCGTGGTCTGGAAAAATTCATTCAGAAGTATCCCGGCAGCATCCCGATGCACATAGATTGGGACAGGGGAAAACAAATCCTTGAGGCAGAATCCGTGGATGATGAAATATTCAATGAATCTTAAAAAAACCGTGGTCTGTCCCCGGTTTTTTGGGTCCCCGGTTTTTCTAGCTTTAATTCTACCCTACTAAGCCAAGCTGTTTTAGAATGGCCAGGATATCTTTCCAAATTAAACTGCGTTTTGCGATATCGCCCAGGAGCGGTATAAACAACAGAACATTGTTAAGTCTAAACCGCCTTTTTGTCTTGATATCCACCGGCCAGGTCGCCATGTTTTCGATTGCCCAGTAGAGTTTTCTCATCTCTTCGATTTGTTCGGGCTGTATGTTTTTTATCTCCAAAGGCTGGCCGGATTCTAAGACACACTGTATTTCGCTTATTTCATTACTTAACTTATCAGCCTTCTCTAACCACTTTGTCTTTTCACTATACATGATCCGGTGAAACGACCAGATGGGAACAAGAAAGGCCAGAATCTCAATAAAAATAGCAATGCTCAGTAGCGCCAGGTAAGGCTGTTCCCAATATGAATAATCACGCGGCCATATTGGAAACAAAAACCACCAGACGGCGAGAAAGATCGCCGGAATCGCTGCAATCATCGCCTGATAGAAAAAGAAGTCGCCTACCGGTTTTAGTCCGGCGACACCGTCAAAGTGTAAGGGCTGTACCTCGATTTCAACCGACTCTTTTTCCAATTGCCAGCCGAGCTGGCCATAACTGGCCATACGACCAAGATGGGTACCAGCAATATAGGCACCGAGCGCCTCGGCAATCCCCAGTAATGCTTGTTGCCAAAGAAATTCCTGGAGGAGCACAACCACAAAAGCGCCGAAGATAGCAAGGGCCGCCATAATACCACCGATCCGTGCCCAATTCTGAGCGTTCTCTTCCAGTCGATCAAAAAACTTATTTTTCTCTTCTATCTTGAGAACCTCTCTGATCTGCAGTCGCGACAGGGTGAGTTCAAAACGATTACGTACGTCTGCAACCAGACGGAGCCCCAGAATAAAAGCCACCATGCCTGTTAACAAAAGCAGGTCCCATTGTCCGAAGTCAAATCGACAATCATAATACTGATAGATGAGAATGAGTAACAGAATGAGCCACAGTGCATAAATAATGTAACGTTGACAGGAGTTATGACACAAGGGGAACGCATCAATGAAACGTTTTTTTGACTTAGAAGTTTTTTTATCTTCCATTGTTCTCACTATTTCTGCTCTGGTTATAGGTCAATATCCTTTCATCTCTTCCTTGGTAAACGGTTTTGCCGGTGCTTTTCCCAGTATTTGAGACATAATCGTGTTCATTGTCTTGACATCGTTATCGAACCCACCATGTGAGGTGCTGGTGGTAACACCCTTTTTGCCGTTCGAATAGTGGATCGACATGCCCGGATGCGCGGTCAATTTTTTCGCATAACACTGCATTCCCAGCAGGGGCTTGCCGATTTGCCGTTCAAAAGCGCGTGACACCAGACAGAGCAACGATTTACGGTAAACAAGAGCAACATTGTCGTCCAGTTCAAGATGTTCCATGAGGTTGTATATAGCCAGTGCAGGCAGTCTGACTTTTGCCCTGCCGGTAGCCTGCCCATTCAGCCTTGGCTCATAGTACTCTTTGTAGAAATCAATCGAGCAGGCGGGAGCCATCAGGCTGCAGCTCTCGATCAAATCGGGTATGTCGAGGACATCGAGGGCGTGCAGCAGGTGGCCGAGCAGAACAGCACCGGTACTGTGTCCGGCCAGGTGAATTTTCAGGCGGGTATCCTGCAGTGCCTCGGCAAAAGCCTTGATGACGAACAAACCGTCGCTTATTTTGTCGCCCTTTTGCCGCTTGAACGGCAGATGGGCATCGTTCTTCATCTCTTCCCAGAGGGGAGTAACCGGTTTACGGACAAAGTCTTCTATCAACAGGTCACTCCGTTCGATCAATTTATCCTGCAAGTCTCCAAAAAATCCTTCCGTGCGCTTGCCGCTAAAGGCGCGCAGCACAGAGTCTTTTAATTCTTCAACCAGGCCGGTGTCATACATGATATGGAAAGGGTAGATTCCGTTGCGTTTAAAACCATCTCTTAAGGCAGCGATGCGTTTGGCCGAGGCAGTGGGGTTATTCAGGCCTCCGTGGGCATAGATAAGCAGATGGCCGTATTTTTTGGTGTTGGCAGATTGTTTAATAAGTTCCGCCGTTCTCAGGATGTCATCACCCGCGCTCCAGTAATCGCCGCGCTCTTTGAACTTACCGTCATCGAAATGCACAAAGTGTCCGGCGATTTCCAATCTTTTCGGTGCGGATCTGCCACTCTCTGCATCAACGGCAACCTGCGAGCGGGAGCTGAGCCCGAAAATGTTCGGTGTCGGGATGGCCAGCCGGAATACCCAGCCATCATTGATATTTTGCAGCCAGTCTTCGTACATCCAGACAGCAAACCCCCCGGAGCCCCATTTCGGGCTCCATGAATTCTGAATAATGAAGCCCTGACTGTTGTAGCCGACAATGGCAAAGGCGTGGCCTCCTTCCTTAGTGCTCGAAGGTTTGATAATGGCCAGATCGTTTTTCTTTGCTGGTTTGGGGGTAAACCAGCCGGGGTGAACATCGGCAGAAACGTAGATGGCACCGACCTCGTTGAGGGCCGCGTGGTAGTCGTTGATTTCCGGCCGCAGACGATAATAGGCGCCGATTGTACATGACCGGGCTGCCTTGGCCCGCTCGATGGTCAACTCCCCCGGATCGTCCACCGAATAAGGCCATTCCTCTTCACCGCAAACTCCCATATTCTTCCAGCCGCGTATTGCTCCCCGGCAGCTGGACCCAACGTAATCCTCGCCCGGCCATTCGTCGTGCTTCTTAGCCATTTCATAAAGCATCCGAGGACTGGCCTTGATTTTCAAATCCCTTTTCTTGGCGTTCAAGAGATTGATGGCAACCGCCAGGCCAAAACCAGTACACGCTCCTTCCTCGCCCTGGTCAAGGACATCGGTCACGCCGCGGTTATCGATTTCAGGCAGCAGTTGAATAAGAGCGGGCTCGTACATGCGGTCCCGAATATCCAGTGTATCTTTCTTGGCATTGAGAATACGTTTCTTCCCGGCAATCTTTGCACTTTTAATTTTGAATGATTTTCTCTCCATCTGTTCCTCCTTTTCTTTATGTCATCTCAATTCAAACAAAAGGCCGCACCATATTTTTGCTAACCACCAAAAAAGCCGAGCTACCTTTCTTTAGGCAACCCGGCTATTGATCCAAGTCTCATAGATTTCCGTTCCCACTTCATGGCAGATATGACTTTATCCATGTCGAGGCAATGAAGATTAGGTGGAGGTTTTGCTTGCTTTCCAAATGGTTATCTTTTTATATAAGTAATTCAGGACCAACTTTTAACTCCGTGGCAATTAATTTAAGCGTGTCAATTGTGGAGTTCCTTTTTCCGTTCTCTATCTGGGATAAATATGAGGCACTGATACCAACTTTTTTGGCTAATTCATTGAGTTTGATTTTTTTATATTCTCTCCAGACTCGGATTGGGTTCCCGCCCGCAAGAATAGCAAAAGTAATTTCTCCGGGAATAACTATTTCTTTGTTTTCATGAATTGCTTTTAAATTTTCTTCTATATCACGAATATCTTCAGCATCTTCCATTGCCTCTTGGATGAGCTCAAATTCTTTATAGGGGATAATGGCCCATTCCGGCTGGCCATTTTTTTCTATTATTTGTACGTTCATTTATAGACCTCCCCTCGTGATTTAATTTTAACAATATGAATTAACAACTCTTCTTCTTTCACCGTGAAAACAACCCGCCAATCTCCGACTCTCATACGGTATCCTGGATGATCAGTTAATTTCTTAACATTCCTCATCCTTAAAGGACTCTCAACCAACTCCTTTATTTTCCCGGCGATCACCAATGCCACATTTCCAGGCATTCTTCTTAATACCTTGTCAGCCTGTTTGCTGAATGTTATTTTATACATTACAACATATTAGCTATTTGTTAATGATAAGTCAAATAAAAACCTCCCAGGAAATCTTAAGGAGGAATAACTCTGGCCATAGATGACCACGCCCAGTTCATCCAGCTTGACGGTCTGGGGAGTTTTCGAAGAAAAGACCGTAACATTTTCAGGCAAAGGCATGGCCCTGGTGATCTGACTGGCAGCGTCGTGATTGCCGGAAACAATGAAAACCCTGATCCCGGCCCCATTCAGCCGGCCCATCTGTCCGGCAAAAAAAAGACCGGTATTGTAATCCCGCCAGTCACCGTCATACAAATCACCGGCAATCAAAACGAAATCAACTTCTTCCTCAATTGATGGTCTCTTCGTGACAATATTGATTGGAACAAGGGAAAACAAATCCTTGAGGCAAAGTCTGTGGATATAAGATATTCGGATGAAAAATACCTTTTCTCACAGCAGCCTGTTTTCAGGAAAAAATAAACGTTTTTCTCTCGTAAAAAGTGATGAAATACACTTTTTTGCCACTAAAAATGTGATAACGGGATCTAGCCCATTGCTCTGCCCACAATTTCACCGTTTAAATCTCGGTCAATTCATAGGCACGAGTGTATGATATTAAAGCTCCAGTTTCGGTCTCCCGCCATATTTTTTCACGATGGGCGGCATCATAGACTATCTGTTCTTCAGGAAATTTTGCAAAAACTTGATCCAATACCCGCAGCTCTTCGCCTGTTAAAGGTTCTGCCTTGTTTTCATCTGATTCCTTTATCAGAGCAATCAAGTCCCTGTAGTTATTGAGCTGAGGTCCATAGGTAATGGCGGCATATGACGCCCCGGTCAAACCGCGCCTCAATTGCCGGAAACAGACAAAATCCGCGTACCAGAGATATTTGGCCAGAAATAAAAATTTATCGCCTTTCTTTAACAACTTTTTTCCTGATAATACCTCAAGATGCCTGGTCACTAATTTGATGCGCGGCAGGGAGATTTCACGATTCCCGGAAAAATTATTTGCCTGATCCCTCCCCCGAAGATGCACACGCAGGGCATTATCCATGGATGCGCTCTGAACCGTACCGGTTTCCCAGCGCTTAAGGCTCGCAATACCAATATTCATAATCTCAGCAAGTTGCTGCTGAGTCAAATGACGTGATTTTCTGAGCTCTTTAATCTCATTACTGGTCAAAAAACCTTGTTTGGCACGATAAGCGTCAGTGATAGCCAGCTGCAAAGCACCTGCCGATTGCAGCGTACCGGCTTCCAAACCACATTCAGGACACAGGTAAACATCAGCCTCAACGGCTATATCAACCCCTTTAAAGATCATCTCTTTTTTAACGGTCTTCAGCTCCATGGGCCCGTGACCCTTGGGGCAAGACAACATTTTCATGATTCCTCCTTCATCGGCCGGTCCGGATGCAGCGACACCAACCAAAATATCTCTTCAGCCAAAGCAAATTTGAAATAGATCCGGCATTTAAACCGACTGCTTTCCACGGTAAACGCGAAAAGTTCCAAGTCCTGGATATCCTGTTCATATGATTTTTGCGGAGGTCTCGACCCGGTGTAATGGGCCGGATTAGTTTCATCAAGCAGTTCAGCAAGAACTGCTTCCAGTTCTATCTCTATACTGTAATCCAGATCCATGGCATCGGCTGCCAGCGACAATTGATTGAGCAGTGCAACCCGCCCCTTTCTGATTGTCTTGCTAGCCACATGCAACTTGCGAATCAATTCCCTATGCGATGGTCTGTTCATAATAGTATAGTATCAATTGATACCTTGTCAAGGAATAATTGACATCCCGGCTTATTCTTGACTGGTCTAGTGATCTCGCTTAGCTATCGGCTATCAGTTCTTCTATTTGAGCACAAACCATGGGAAAATTTATGGGTGAAAATTTAGCTAAAAACACACCTGTCCCCGGTTTTCCGTTGTTACAATCTTTGCCCTTCGTGTTTCTGAAACCATTCTTCCAAATCTTTAGAGTCAGTCTTCCTACCAATAAGCAACTTTCTATAATCAATCAGAGCACCAAATAGCGCATCTCGTGTGAGCTTGTCGGCTTTAGATTGAACTGTTCTCATCTCATTTTCAACAAATTCATCTTTAGATGAAGGAGAACTTCTGCCATGCATTAGTTTTGATCGCCAAAAATAGACTTCACAAGCATCTTTGCGAGTTTTCTCGAAGAACTCTTGTTGATCTCCTAATGGTGAAAAAATATTTATGGTACTCTTCCTCGATGCGCGTCCCCCGGCCGATGATCTGCTTGAAGGTGGTCATCGAATTGATGGTTTTGTCCAGGACGATAAGCTTGCAGGTTTTGGCATCGACGCCGGTGGTTAAAAGATCAGAAGTGGTGGCAATGACCGGAAATTTACTTTCAGGATCGATGAAATTATCAAGCTCGGCCTTGCCTTCGACACTGTCGCCGGTCATACGGACGACATAGCGGGGATTGTCGATCGCCAACCGGCCAGCGGCGTTGACGATGGCCACCCGCATCCGCTCAGCGTGGTCGATATCTTCACAGAAGATGATGGTCTTGGCAAAGGGGTCGGTGGCGGTAAGAAACTGTATAACCCGCCCGGCAACCAGCTTCGTGCGCTGGTTGAGAACCAGGATGCGGTCCATATCCTGCTGGTTGTAGGTGCGGGCTTCGATCTCCCGGCCAAGGTCATCAATCATGCCGCGAGGCGGCGTCCAGCCATAGAGGTCTTTATCAATATCGATGCGGACAACCTTGTAGGGGGCCAGGAATCCATCTTCAATTCCCTGTTTCAGGCTGTAGGTGTAGACCGGATCACCAAAATAGGTAAGATTGGAAACATATTTGGTTTCCTTGGGGGTGGCGGTCATGCCCAGTTGGACGGCACCGGAAAAATATTCCAGGATTTCACGCCAGGCGGAATCTTCAGCAGCGCTGCCCCGGTGACACTCATCAATAATGATCAGGTCAAAGAAATCGGGGGAGACGCTTTTAAAAATTTTATCGCCTGCGGCCGGTCCGGTGATGGCCTGGTAGAGGGCCAGCTGGATTTCGTAGGCTGGATCAATCCGGCGTTTTTTAACCTTGGTCATCACCGGGCCAAAAGGCTTGAAATCATTGACCAGGGTCTGGTCGGCCAGGATATTGCGATCAACCAGGTAAAGAACCCGCCGGACAGCTTTGGCCTTCCAGAGACGCCAGATAATTTGAAAGGTGGTGTAGGTCTTGCCGGTACCGGTGGCCATGACCAGTAGCACGCGCTTCTGGCCCCTGGCAACCGCCTCAATAACCCGGTTGACCGCCTCGACCTGATAATAGCGCGGCTCCTTGCCGGAGCTGTCGGCATGATAGGGCTGCAAAATCAGCTCTTCCGCCGTTTCTTCAATGCCGCGATATGCTTTGTAGCGCTGCCAGAGGGTTTGGGGAGCGGGAAACTGTTCAAGGAGAAATTGGGTTTCGATATCTTCGCCGGGAGCGGGAACTTTATTATGTGAGGCAAAGGCGTCGCCGTTGGAGCTGAAAGCGCTTGGCACCGCCAGGATTTCAGCATACCCCAGGGCCTGTTGCATGCCATGGCTGACCGTATGATTGTTATCCTTGGCCTCGATAACCGCGAGGGGAATCCCGGGTTCCCAGGAAAGAACATAGTCGGCAAATTTTTTCTTTTTCCGGTTACGAGATGACATGTTACCCCGGACAACAACAGGGCCGGGGGTGAGAGTCACCTCACGCCGCATCTGTCTTGCCTGATCCCAGCCGGCATTCTTCACCGCCGGGGTAATGAACAGATCACAGATATCACTTTCGCTGAGTTTTTTCTTATCGATGCTGTCCACAAAACCCCCATGAGGCTTTCAGCGCAAAGAGTTGAGAAGATCGATAAAATCCAATTAATAAATACAGGCATCCAAGAGAGAAAGCACCGTTGCCAACAGCTCATCAGCAGCAGATGCAATGCGGTCAAGAACTTTTAAAAACTCTCTTCTCCGTTTCTATCCCGCCAGGCTTTTGGCGGTAATCTCGTAAACATTTTTGGAAATTCCCTCCGTATTGGCAATGCGCTGCAGCTGGGCGCACATCAACTGCTGACGGGAATCATCGTAGCGCCGCCAGCGGGTCATGGCAGTCAGCAGGCGGGCAGCAATCTGGGGATTGCAGGGATCAAGCTCCAACACCTGGTCAGCAAGGAAGGCATAACCACCGCCATCCGCCGCGTGGAAAGCAGCCGGGTTGCCGTGGGAGAACGTCCCGACCAGGGCTCGGACCCGGTTGGGATTGTCAAAGGTGAAATCCGGATGATGCAGCAGTTCCCGAACTTTTTCCAGGGTATCCGGACGGCTGGAGGCAGCCTGGATGACAAACCACTTGTCCAGCACCAGCGGATCATGATGCCAGCGTTGGTAAAAATCATCGAGGGACGCCTGGCGCTGAGGGTGGTCACTGTTGGCCAGGCAATTCAGAGCCGCCAAGACATCGGTCATATTGCCGCCTTCCCGGTACTGATTCACGGCCAGCGCCTGATTTTCACGATTATTCCCCCTCATCAGGTAGGACAGGGAAACATTTTTCAGGCTACGGCGGGCCATGGCTGCCGGTTCCAGGGAATAGGAACCCCGATCCGTCATCTGCTGATAAATCTCCAGCCATTTTTCACTGCCCGCAAGGGCCAGCTGCCGAAGGACAAATTCGCGCACCCAGTGAACAGCTGCCGGGTTCACCTGTTTCAATTGTTCTCCCAGGTAGGTTTCCGTCGGCATGGTCACCGCCAGGGCTCGCAGGGCCGGATCCACCCGGTCATCGACAAGCGCCAGGAGAACGGCTTCGGAAAACATCTCCGCCAGCACCAGCTCCCGGTCATTTTCAAGATCCGTCAGCAGACGCAGGATAATTTTGACCGCCAGCTGCTGACCTGCTTCCCAGCGGTTGAATTCATCCGGATCATGGGCGAGCAGAAAGGCCAGATCGGCATCGCTGTAATCGATATCCAGAATCACCGGGGCGGAAAAATCCCGCAGGCAGGAAAGAACCGGCTCCCGCGCTACGTTAATAAACTGAAAAGAGGATTCGGCTTCGGCACATTCCAGCACCAGCGAATCACTGATCGCGGCTTTCGTTTCGCCAACCAGCTGCAAAGGCAGAGACTGCCCCTGGCGATCCAGCAGACCAACTACCACCGGCAGCAGGAACGGCAGTTTTTCCTCCTGCCCCGGGGTGGAGGGACAGCTTTGCCGCAGGTTTACGGTGAAGGTTTTATTTTGGGAATCATACACCGCCCGCACCCGCAGGACCGGAGTTCCCGCCTGGCTGTACCAACGGCAAAACTGGGAAAAATCCCGGCCGCTGACCTCAGCCATGGCGGCGACAAAATCCTCGATGGTTGCCGCCTGGCCATCATGGCGCTGGAGATAAAGGCGCAGACCGCGGCGGAAAAGTTCCCGGCCAATGAGGGTCTGAATCATGCGGATAACTTCGGCGCCCTTGTTATACACTGTCACCGTGTAAAAATTGTTGATTTCCACGTAGGAATCCGGGCGGACCGGGTGGGCCAGCGGGCCACGGTCCTCGGGAAACTGGGCATTGCGCAAAATCCGCACATCCTCGATCCTTTTTACCGCCCGACCAATCACCGAAGCAGAGAATTCCTGATCCCGAAAAACCGTCAGTCCCTCCTTGAGGCTCAGTTGGAACCAATCCCGACAGGTCACCCGATCTCCGGTCCAGTTGTGGAAATATTCATGGGCAATCACTCCCTCGATCCCCTGAAAATCAACATCGGTGGCCGTCTCCGGCTCGGCCAGCACATACTTTGAATTGAAAACATTCAGACCCTTGTTTTCCATCGCCCCCATATTGAAATCATCCACAACGACAATCATATAGCGATCAAGGTCATATTCCAGCCCATAGGTCTCCTCATCCCAACGCATGGATTTCTGCAAAGAACGCATGGCGTGGGCACATTTTTGGCGATTGCGAGCTTCCACGTAAATATGGAGAGAAACCTTTCTGCCGGACATAGTGGTAAAGTCATCCCGGATTTCCACCAGATCGCCGGCCACCAGGGCAAAAAGGTAGCAGGGTTTCTTAAAAGGGTCCTCCCAGATGGTGAAATGACGACCGTCTGCAAGCTCGCCCTGGTCTACCAGGTTACCATTTGAAAGCAGGATCGGATATCGGCGGCGATCAGCGCGAATAGTGGTCTGAAACCGGGCCAGGACATCGGGACGATCAAGATAATAGGTAATTTTGCGAAAACCCTCGGCCTCGCACTGGGTACAGAAATTGCCGCTGGAAAGATAGAGCCCTTCGAGGGCAGTGTTGCCCCGGGGGTTAATGCGGGTTACAATCTGCAGGTCAAAATCATCCGGCACCTTGGTGATAGTCAGGAATTCTTCATCCACCAGATAATCGGCAGCGGACAACGGCCGTCCATCAAGGGATGCCGACCGCAGATCAAGCTCACGGCCATACAACACCAGGGCCGCTGAAGGTTGATCAACCAACGGATTCCGGCGGATTGCCATTGTGGCGGTCACCACGGTATTTTCTTCAGCTAAATCAAAAGTCAGGTCAACCTGGTCAATGATGAAAGCTGGTGGCTGGTAGTCCTGCCGGTATTTGGTTTTCATGGTACTGTCTGTCGTCATGTTAATCTCCAATAAGTAGTTTCCATCCGGAAAACCAGTGTTTCCGGATGGGCAATCAGCTCTCAGCTTTCTGCAGTCAGCTTAACCATCTGTTTTTCCAATGTTTTACTGACAGCTGACGGCTGATCGCTGGAAGCGTTCATCAGGAAATGAATGTTTCCGGATGAACACTAAATAGGTATTATGTCCCCAGATTTATGGCGTTTTGATCAGCTGAACCGCAGCCAGGGAAACCAGGCTCATGGCGGCGCCGGCGATAAAAACCAAGCGATAATCAATCATCCAGATAAGTCCGCCAAGGGCTGGCAGCACCACGGCTGCCAGGTGATTAATGGTAAAACCCACCGCCATGCTGGGGACAATATCCCGAGGGGAGCCGATTTTCTGAAAATAAGTGCGAATGGCAATGGCAAAATTGAAAAAAATATGGTCCAGGATATACAACCCGGCAGCCAGCAGCTTGTTCTGCACCAGGGCGTAGCCGATGAAGATCAGCACCAGGCTGACGTATTCAACCGATAGCACTTTTCTTTCGCCGAATCTGATGATGGCCCTGGCAATCAGGGGACTGAGATAAAAATTAATGACATTATTGACCAAAAAAAGAATTGCCACTTCCCGCAGGGAAAAATGAAAAACTTTCACCAGCAGGAAAACCGCGAAAGCCATGAAAATCTGCCGGCGAGCCCCGGCCATAAAGGTCAAAAAATAAAAAAGCCAGTATTTTTGCCGCAGGATCATTTTTTTATGCTGCAGCGGCAGGCTTTCATCCACCGGCTTCCGGGAAAAGCCCCAGACGCCCACCGCGACCAGCAAACCGCCGATTAGCAGATAAAGCTGTTTATAGCTGAGAAAGGGCTGGGCAAGATAAATAAAAACCCCGACGGCAATATTGGCCAGGGCGGCATAACGGCGTTGGCGGCCGAATACCAGGGGGGATTTGGTTTTATCAAAATACTGTAGGCTCAGGGACTGGTTGGTGGTTTCGTAATAATGAAACCCGGAACTCATGATCAGGGTGGTGATAATAATGCCGCTGTAAGTCGGCAGGCAGCCGGTAAGCGCCACGCCCAGGCCCAAAACAAGAATCGAAAGCGCTGAGAGATGATGTTCTTTGATGATCAGGATAAAATAAACGGTAAGCAGGGCCAGGAAACCGGGGATTTCCCTTACCGACTGGATAATCCCCACTTGGACACCGTTCAGGCCGACGGTTTCCACCGCAAAGTTGTTGAATAAGGTCCGCCATGCCTGCAGCCCCACCGCCGAAGCAATGGTCAGGACGATCAGGTAGCGATACATGGGATTGACAGAGACAGTTTTCATCTCATCCCATGTTTACCGGAAACCGGTACACCACGAATCCCCGATCGTGACGACAGGATGATGCCCAGAGCAACAAAAGCAACCCCGATCAGGGGGTAGGTGTAAAACTTTTCATGCAGGAAAATTATGGCCAGAATGGCGCTAAAAACCGGCATGCACGGAAACAATTTTTTCAAGACAAAGATGCCTAACGCGGGCTAACACCCGCAACCCAAATCAATGTACCGGAATGTCCCGGCATGGCTCTCGCTCATTCGTCTATCGTCAGCTCGACAAAATAACCGCCATATTTGCGGACGTTGAGCACCCCGCCGGCAAAAATCAGATACTGGCCCTTTATTCCTCGCAGTACATCACTGATTTCCGGGGTTTTGTCAAGATTATAGGCACTTATCTTTTCAGGATAACAGGAAACTGGGTAGGTAATATCTACAGAAGTCGCATGAGCCATAAAAGTAATGGAATCCTCAGCAAAAAGTTCCCGCACTTCAGCAATATCAGCGGCAAAACCTTCATGCAGCATTTTGGCAATCGCCGGCAAATCAACGATCTCCGGGTCACCACGAAGCATTCGTCGCCAGTCGGTACGATCACTCAATTCCTTTTTCAGCCGCACCTCCAGCAGGCCGGATATCAGGCGCTCCTTGACCCGGTAGAGGGGCAGAGCCTGAACTGCGCCCTGGTCAATCCAGCGGATGGAAACCTGGGGAAGCCGGGTAATCCCAACTTTCACCCCAGAAGTGTTGGCCAAGTAGACATAATGGTCCTGCAGGCAGTGGGCTTCACCCCAGGCAGGTTCCCGGCAGGTACCGGCGGCATAATGGCACTTTTCTGGTTTCACCATACAGATATCGCATGCTGCCAGTTTCCGCACGCAAGGGAAGCAGTAACCCTGCTGGAAACTTTTTTTAATCAGCCGACCGCAGGCAATACAGTTTATCCGGCCAGTAAAATTGAGGCTCAGCCGTCGGCCAATATACTGATTCAAGGGAACCAATATCGTCCCCACCGGCAACTGATAGGAGACAGGGTTATCAAGTTTGCTGACCATTTTGGCCAAATTACCAGAAATCAAGGTCATAATCAGGCATCCTTAAAAGGCGTTTCAATAAAAAATTGCCAGTCTACTGTACGCTGTCCTTTCCCTTTTCGTAGCACAATGTTCCTCAAAAGGTCAAACCACGAACAAATCAAAAAATACTATCGGAAAAAAAATATTGCTTTTCTCCTTTCTGGAATCCCGATATAAGAAGACTTGTGCAGGATGTCCAATTGAAGTTACTTCAGTTGACAAAATATAGGACCTTATATCGGAATTCCAGTTTCTCCTTTCTCTTTCCTTGACAATTGACATTAATCATCATAAATAAAATTGGCTGAACCACTGTGGCACAAATAAAAACTCAACCTTCGGACTTGCGTTACCAGAATACAGTATCAGGATATTCGGGCTTGGCTCATAGCCGTGTCTGCCGACAGGCAGGCGGCGTTGAATAAAAAATAATTTAAGCTAAAGCACTTGGTCAACCGGAGATACATCCATGGAAGCCATAACCGTTCCGACCCTACCCTTTCATGATCAACGCCCTGGAACTTCCGGACTCCGAAAGAAGGTACAGCAATTTCAAGAGCCTCATTACCTGGAAAATTTCATCCAGTCAATTTTCAACTCCCAACCGGACTTGAAGGGTGGAACCATGGTTGTCGGCGGCGACGGGCGCTATTACAACCGCCAGGCATTGCAAACCATTGTCAAAATGGCGGGGGCACATGGGATCAAGAAAATCCTGGTGGGAAAGGGCGGCATCCTTTCAACCCCAGCCACTTCCTGCATCATCAGAAAATACCGGTTGAATGGCGGCATCATTCTTTCTGCCAGCCACAACCCCGGAGGACCCGAGGGTGATTTCGGAGTAAAGTTCAACGGCAAGAATGGTGGTCCCGCCCCGGCGGCCATAACCGAGGCAATCTATCAGCACAGCCTGGAGATTTCCGCTTACCAGATCACAAATTCTGCCGACATTGACCTGGACAGCATCGGCACGGGAACCCTGGGAGAACTGAAGTGGGAAATTATCGACCCGGTTTCAGACTACTTGGAATTGATGGGACAGCTTTTCGATTTTGACCGAATCGCGGCACTGTTGCAATCCAGCAACTTCAGGATGATGTATGATGCCATGAACGCAGTTACCGGCCCCTATGCCGCCACCATTTTCACCCAGCATTTGGGAACACCGGCCAGCATGCTGCAGGGCTGCATCCCCCTGGAGGATTTTGGCGGTCTGCATCCCGACCCAAACCTGGAATACGCCAAGAAGCTGGTAGCCGTCATGTTCGGGGACAACCCACCTGATTTTGGAGCCGCCTCCGACGGTGATGGTGACCGGAACATGATCCTGGGCAAAAACTTTTTCGTCACCCCCAGTGACAGCGTCGCCATCCTGGCGGCCAACGCGCACCTGGTTCCCGGCTACCGTGAAGGACTTTCCGGGCTGGCAAGGTCCATGCCTACCAGCGCCGCTCTTGACCGGGTGGCGGAAAAACTGGGCATCACCTGCTACGAAACACCGACCGGCTGGAAGTTTTTCGGCGATCTTCTTGATGCCGGCAAGGTATCCATCTGCGGCGAAGAAAGCTTCGGAACCGGTTCTGCCCATATCAGGGAAAAAGACGGATTATGGGCGGTACTCTTCTGGCTCAACATTCTCGCCGCCACCGGAAAAAGCGTCCAGGAAATAGTTGAGTCACATTGGAGGCAATTCGGCCGCAACTACTATACCCGCCATGACTACGAGGGCATTGACCAGGAAGCGGCCCACGGACTGATGGAACATCTCCGCGCATCATTCTCCACCCTGCCAAAAAGCCGCTTTGGCAGCTATACGGTGGAATATGCCGATGATTTCAGCTACATCGACCCTTTTGACGGCAGCATCACCGAACACCAGGGGATCAGAATACTTTTTACCGAGGGCAGCCGCATCATCTTCCGCCTTTCGGGAACCGGAACCCAGGGGGCAACCTTAAGGGTGTATATCGAAAAATATGAAAGCAATGCCGGAAGTCTGTTCGAAAAAACACAACCGGCCCTGGCGGAGCTGATCACCATTGCAGATCAGCTTGCCGGCATCAGAAAAAGAACCGGTAGAGCCAAACCCAGCGTCATTACCTGAAGAGATGGAAGTAGTGGCGTAGAGTTAATACCGTCATGACCCTGAGAATACCAAGGCCATGACGGATTTTGCAATTTTAGTTGGTCACTTCCTGTAAAGAACTCATATCAAGTTTCCAGTATATTCCACCCTGAACAGTCGGATCATAGAGTAGATTCAAGCGATATTTTTTCACCCACCATAATGCAGGGGATTTCGATGCTGAAATTAGTCAGATTAAGATTTGAACAATCGCCGGCACCGGTACGATCCAGTGAATATACACGTACTGCATTGACATAGTGCAGTTGGGGTGCAAAGGCAGCAATCCTGATTTTGGTAAAATCCTTAAAAAGGAGCTTAAAGCCGAAGCCATAGGAAAAAACTTAGCATTCCCTACAACGAAGAAAAAGGAAAAAAACGGGCGCCACTTAAGTGGCGCCCGAGCGTGGTGATATGCCTTAAACCTATTGCTTAATGACTTTTTGTAACTCCGACACTCAAATCTGGTTTCGGGGTGTTATCCGTGGGCTTGGGAAGAATCGGATGGTCGACCACCGGCTGTTTACCGGTCGTGCTCTTCAGGAAGGCAACCACCAGGTCAATTTCCTGATCGGTAAGTTTAGCACCCAACTGGGCAGTGCTCATAACGGCAACCGATTCCCGCAAGCTCCAGACTTTTCCGGAATGAAAATACGGCATCGTCAACTCGATATTTCTCAGGGATGGTGATTTAAAAACAAACTCGTCATCTTTCACCTCGGTGACCACATAGCGGCCTTTGTCACCGGCCATGATTGCTTTATCAGGAGCTTTCTCAACCCCAAAACTATAGTAGTCATCACCGCCCATGTTGATCCCACTGTGGCAATCCACGCACCCTTTATCCATGAAGGCATGCAAGCCTTTCTTTTCGGTTTCGCTGAGCGCCTTACTGTCACCTTGAAGGAACCGGTCAAAGGGGGAACCAGGGGTCAGCAGGGTGGCCTCAAAAACCTCGATGGCCTTGGCCATGTTGTCAAAGCTTACCGGATCTTTCTGCCCCGGAAAAGCTTTTTTGAACAGGGTGATGTACTCCGGCATGCTGTTCAGAGTCTTGAGAACATTTGCCGGCGTGTTGTTCATTTCAACCCCGGCCTGCACCGGCCCTTTAGCCTGCTCAGCCAGATCTTTGGCTCGTCCATCCCAGAACTGGGCCACGTTGTATACCGAGTTGAGAACCGTAGGAGCATTTCGTAGGCCGCGCTGCCAGCCGTGACCGGTAGAAGTCTCCTGGTAGTCGGCACCGCCTAAACCCATATTATGGCAGGTATTGCAGCTGATCAGGGCACTTCGTGAAAGCCGGGGCTCAAAGTACAGTATTTTCCCCAGCTCAACTTTCTCCCTGGTGGCCGGATTGCCCTTCAATGCGGGGACCGCGATGGGAATGGGAACAAAATTTTCTTTAGCCTGTTCCTGCAAGGTGTTACCAGCCATTACCGGAGCAACGACCAGCAGCAGGGTGGCTAAACTTAGCAAGACAATTCCACCTTTCATCTTTTGTACCTCCTTCGTATAGGATTATTGGATATGGTGAATATTATTATTGTAATTCAGTACTGTCCGGTTAGAAACTTGCGTGCTGTCAACCGGAGCTAATTTCAGCGCTTTTTGGCACTCGATTGCCTGCTTTTCCAGCGGCTCATTACGCTAAAGTTGCAAAACTCGCCCTTTGGGGACAGATTTTAAATCTGTCCCCGATTACGGCAACTTTCACGCTCCAATCGCCGGGAAAAGCAGCGGCATCTCACAATGTCGCGCTTGAAACAGCACCGGTTGCCGACATTGAACACGACGCAAAAAACATACCGGACACTACTGATTATTACTATTTTATTATTATATAAGATTTATTCTTGTCTACTGGGCAAAAGAAACACTCACAGAGCTCACTTCTTTTGCAGGCATTTTTTACAAACCCCGGTCAGGGTTGCCTGCTTGTCGGTCACCTGTCCCCAAAAAGAAGCATAATCAGGAAGTTCACTGTTGTCAAAAATTTCCCATTGAATATCGGTAATTTCACCGCAGCGACTGCACATAGGGTGATGGTGAGTACCTCTCTTGGCCTCAAAACGGGCCTGGCTTTTACCAGTTGGAACTCTCGCGATAAGATCATGGGTTTCCATAGTGTGCAAATTCCGGTAAACGGTATCCAGAGAGATGGTAGGCATCTCTTGACGCAACCTCTCATAGAGAGTTTCCGCGGACGGATGATCACCGGCATTAAGCAGGAGACGATATATCTCACGGCGCTGATGAGTAAGGCGAAGACCAATTCGACGGCAAACCAACTCAAACTCAGCGAAAAGACCATTCACCATCTTGACATCCAGAGTAGATGAACTTTTCATCATCCTCATCACTTTCAGTAATTATTATTATTTACTAAATATCCTACAAAAAGGTGCCTGTTAAGTATTTTTCCGTCCAAAAATACCTCAGCCTACAGCATAGAACCTATTATCTTATCGCCAACCGGTACATTTTTTTGAACAGCTCAACCGGGATGGCTGAATGCCAGTGACCTGAGAGTTTAGCCACCAGATAAAAGGTCATAAAAACAGCAAGAATGCCGAGCGGCAGCCAGAAAAGCGCTATCCTTTTGCGCCTGGGCAAAGACAGGGTCAGGCAGTCCGGAACCGGGCACTCGGCAACACACTCCATACAACCTATGCATTCGGCATCCCTGACTGTCTCTTTAGACGTAATAGTAATCCCAGCCGGACAGACCTGTTCGCATTTTTTACAATCAATGCAACTGGAACTTTTCCGTTTCACCTGAAAAGGACTGACCATGGCCAGCAGGCCCAAAAGCCCCCCGTAAGGACAAAGGTAGCGACACCAGAAATTACGCAACAGGAGAGAAATGGCAAACAGAAAAGCAAAAAACCCGATAGCCACTGCCGATGGATGAAGAAAAAACAACAGCATTTTGGCATCAACCATCAGGTTATAGGGAGAGCGCATAAAACCGTCTATGGCCCGCAAATCCATTCTCCAGGCAATCAGGTAGAGAAAAAAAGTCAGCAGCAGATATTTGAGAGATCGTAGAGGATATTCGAGCCAAGCAGGAAGATGCCATGTTTGGTGAAATCGGGAAGTCAACTGGGCTTCGAGATTAAAAATAAAACCCACCGGACAGATCCAGCCACAAAAGCCTTTACGGAACAGCAGAGCAATCACCAAGGCAGCGATGAAAATAGTCAGGCCGGCAGGATGAAGCCGATCATAATGGCCGGTAAGCAGAAACCGCTTGAGGCTGACCAACGCTCCAAGGGGAAGAAATGCCTCTACCGACGGCGGCCGAGGCACGAAATCACCGTCACTGGTAGCCCAGAGAAAAAACCGATAGAAACGGTAACCCACCAGCAGGCAGAAAAACGCAAAGGCACTTTGGACCCCAAAGCGCAGGAATGGAAAATACTTTTTTATGACTTTGTAATCTCCAGGGGATTTTCTTTCCATATACCAGCCCCATAAATACCATCAGCAATTTTTCTCTGATCAGTATCTGAAGCAGAAAATCCTGTCAAGATTTATCCGGAACTTTTCAGCTTGACATCCCCGGACATTTGCGTTACTAGTTTTAAAAATTCCCGAGCAGAAGCTCACAGGCTGAAAAATATCGTTTTTCGGACAAAATACAATACCCGCTGAAAATACCGCGAAGGTATCATGGCCGTGAAGGTCTGTACCGCTCGTGGTTTTTTTATGCTAATGGAGAAATAAATGAAAAAAATAGCTGTTGCCATCGTATCAATCGCTCTACTGATTTTCTTAACTGCTGGAATTTCCATGGCCCATTTTGGCATGCTCATTCCCTCGGATTCCATGGTCATGCAGGGGGAACCGAAAAGAGTGCATCTGACCCTTTCTTTTTCCCATCCCTTTGAAGGACATGGGATGGAACTGGTCAAACCAAGATTTGCCCTGGCTGTTTCCGGACAAAAACATGACCTGACCAATTCACTGACCAAAACCACGGTGATGGAACATACCGCCTGGCAGGCCAACTATCAGATCAAAAGGCCGGGAGTTTATGCCTTTTACATGGAGCCAAAGCCTTACTGGGAACCGGCGGAAGATTGTTTCATCGTCCATTACACCAAGACTGTGGTGACTGCTTTCGGAGATGACGAGGGCTGGGATGAAGAAATCGGCCTGAAAACTGAGATTGTGCCACTCTCCAAACCCTATGGTCTCTATACCGGCAATGTTTTCCAGGGAATCGTCAAACTTGAGGGAAAAGCCGTGCCATTTGCCACGATCGAAGTGGAATACTATAATAAAGACGGCAAAGCCGTGGCCCCAACCGATTACATGACTACCCAAACTATCAAAGCGGATCAAAATGGCGTTTTTACTTATGCCGTTCCCCAGGCCGGCTGGTGGGGATTTGCCGCCCTCAATACCGCAACTGAAAAGATGATGCACGATGGAAAACCCAAGGAGGTGGAAGTGGGAGCGGTGATCTGGATTAAATTTCATCCATGGAAACAGTGATGTCTTCGCAACTTTTTACGAATACACTAACAGCGATACGATAACTAAAGCGAATCTGGAAACCATAATCTCATGCATATTTCAGAAGGCGTTCTAGCTGGACCAGTTATATTTTCGGGCATGGCTCTGGCAATAGCTGGCACCGCCATCGGCATCAAAAAGCTTGATTTTGACCATCTGGCCCAGGCAGGCATCCTTTCTGCGGCTTTTTTTGTCGCCTCCCTGGTTCATGTACCCATCGGACCGTCAAGTGTGCATTTGATATTGAACGGCATTATCGGCCTGCTGCTCGGCTGGGCGGCCTTCCCTTCGATTATGGTGGCCCTGTTGCTCCAAAGCATTATTTTTCAATTTGGCGGCATTACCACTCTGGGGGCAAACACGGTCATCATGGCCCTGCCAGCAGTTATCTGTTATTATCTTTTCGCCCCCCTGATCAGCAAAAAACCGTCTATTGCCATGCCGGCCGCTTTTGCCTGTGGTTTTCTGGCCGTATTCATGAGTGCCCTGCTGGTGGGAGCCAGCCTTTATTTCAGCGAAAAAAGCTTTTTTGAAGTCGCTACCCTGGTGGTTACCGCCCATCTGCCGGTGATGCTGATCGAGGGAATTATCACCATCTTTTGTATAGGTTTTATTAAAAAAGTAAGTCCGGAAATGCTGCCCGGAAAAAAATAGCGGCCCACAGCAAAAACCATTTGTATGGAGTTAAACACATGCGTTCATGGCAATTAATCATCGCAACAACCATGATCATCCTTTTTTCCCTGGCAGGTCCGGCTGCGGCTCATAGGGTCATGGTTTTCGCCTGGGTCAACGGCAATACCATCCACACGGAAAGCAAATTCAGTGGCGGCCACAAGGTAAAGGCAGGAAAGATTGATGTTTTCGACCCGCAGGGAAAACTGCTCCTGAGCGGAAAAACCAATGACCAGGGAAAGTTTTCCTTCCCGATTCCCCAGTCAACCACTTTGAAAATTGTCCTCAATGCCGGCATGGGCCATCGAGGAGAATGGACAATCAGTAAGAATGAAATAACCAATGCAATTCCCACAAATACCACCACTCCGGCAAGAGAAAATACCGCCGGCGAGAGGGTGAATTCAGCTGCAGGAGCAAAAAAGACCGTTATCCGGCCAGCAGCAACAGAAACAACCCTGAGTGCTGATGAAATCAAAGCGGTGGTGGAAAAAGCACTGGATCACAAACTGGAACCGGTCTACCGGATGCTGGCCGAATCCAGGGAACATAAACCAACCATTACCGATGTTATCGGCGGCATCGGTTACATCATCGGGCTGGTAGGACTGGCGGCGTATATGCATGCCCGCCGCCAACAGAAGTAAGGCTACCTTGAAAATGGCCTTTTTGCCCGATTACGGCGTTAGGTTCATAAAAAATAAACCTTAAACCTTATACCTTCTATTTATCATGATCCAGGAACCATTCGCCTCCGGCAATTCACCCATCCACCGTTTGAGCCCGACATTAAGGGTTGTCGCGGCCACAGCCTATTCTTTTCTGATCGCCCTTGCCCACGGCCTGCCGACCCTGCTGACAGCCTTGATTCTCTCCCTCATTTTATTGTTTTTCGCCCGTTTGGACATCAAAAAGGTCATGCAGCGGCTCACTGTTGTCCTAGGTTTTTTGCTGCTGATCTGGGTGATTCTGCCCTGGACGTATAAGGGAGAAATATGGTTCCACCTTGGCCCCTTGTCCATTACCCGGCCCGGGGTCCTGCTGTGCCTGGAGATCAGTTTAAAATCCATCGCCATTCTTCTGGCCATGATCGCCCTGGTTTCCACCATGACCACCGCCAGACTGGGTCATGCCCTCAATCGTCTGCACCTGCCGGACAAACTGGTCTACCTGATCCTCATCACCTATCGCTATATTTTTGTCATCGAGCAGGAATACCAGCGTCTCATCAGGGCAGCCCGGATACGCAATTTTCGCCCGGGGACCAACCTGCACACCTATCGAACCTACGCCTTTTTGCTCGGGATGCTCTTTGTCCGTTCTTCTGAACGGGCTAAAAGGGTCCACCAAGCCATGGTCTGCAGAGGATTCAGCGGCAAATTTTACTCTTTGCAGGAAAACATCCGGGGACATCAAAATTGGATTTTTGTCCTGCTGATGTCATTATCACTGCTCAGTATGGCCGTCCTTGAAATCAGCTCCAGGATCATACTCTCTTAACTTCCCTAAAAAGGAAAAAAATGTCTGACATCCCCTTACTTACCTTAACTGACCTTAGTTTCAACTATCCGACCCGGGAACCGGTTATCAAAAACCTGCAGCTGCGATTTTTCCAGGGCGACCGCATCGGTCTGGTAGCTCCTAACGGCAGCGGCAAAACCACCCTTTTCCATCTGATTATGGGGTTGTTAAAACCAACTTCCGGCAGCATTGAATTCCTGGGGCGACAAGTAGTCAGCGAGGAAGATTTTGTGACGGTTCGGCAGAAGGTTGGCCTGTTGTTTCAGGACGCTGATGATCAGCTGTTCAGTCCTACCGTGATTGAAGATGTAGCCTTTGGACCTTTAAATCTTGGTTATTCACGGGAAGAAGCCCAAAAGATTTCCTTGGAAACCTTGGAATTTCTGGGTCTGAGTGATTTTGCTGACCGGGTCACGTTCAAATTATCGGGCGGGGAGAAAAAACTGGTTTCCCTGGCCACAGTGCTGGCGATGAAACCGGAAATTCTGCTCCTTGACGAACCCACCGCTGGCCTTGACAAAAAAACCAAGGCCAGGCTGATAAAAATACTAAACAGCCTTGACCTTTCCTACATTATCATCTCCCATGAATTTGATTTCCTCAAGGAAACAGCTCACCATATCTATACCATGGAGGATGGTAAAATCACCCTGGATGAAGAGCTGCATATTCATCATCATGAACATGCTCATCGAGTTGGCGCCCAGCCCCACAAACATATTTAATTGTGCAACTAACCGACATCCTTCACTTGGCATCAATTGGTCAACGTAGCAATGTTTTCGATCGAGATACTGACCAGATCTCCATCCTTGAGATAAATGGAAGGCTCTCTGAAAACTCCAACCCCCGACGGCGTCCCGGTCAGGATCACGTCACCAGGGAAAAGGGTAAAATGCCGGGAAAGGAAACGGAGAAAAACATCCATCATTTTACTGCTGGGCTGCAAACGGGCGGTAAAGAGGGTCGCCCACCAACACCATGCGCCAAGAGCGGAAAGGCACTGACAGGGCGAAACACTCAGCCAGGGAAAAACGACCGTCAAGCAGCAGGCTGAAAAAAAGGGATGGCGACGGAAAGGCCTGGACATAGGGTTCAGCCACCGGGCCGATGACGGCGGCCACCCCGTCACGCAGCATGCCAAGGCACCAGCCCTGGCCGTTTTTTTTCTTGAGCGTCGTACATTCACCACTGGCAATGTGATAACCTACCGCTCCCCGCTGCCAGTCAAAAGCATCAAGATAATGGGAAAGCCGGTACCAACCGCAATAGAGAGCCGCATCAGGGCAGTCGCCCGGCTGAAAAAGCTCCGCTTTATCATTCAGTACCACCTTCAACTTGCTCTTTTTGTGTACCAAGTCGGCCGCCTGGTGGAGATAATTATCATACAAAGCATAGCCCTGTAGCGTTTTTACCTTCTCGGGGGCTGGCCGCGGCCAGCGGGCATCAAGATAGGCGGTTCCTGAAAGGCCCGTCTTTTCCACCGCCAAGCTGTCCAGAATCAGCCGCCTGACAATTTTTGGCGACGGTCCATCCAAACGGGCAACCATGTAGGCAATGGTCGGCATCTTCTTAATCTCTTTCCCCCGGTAACCCAAATAGGATGGATTCGGCAGCCAGCCGACCAGGGGATAACTCCCGGCCATCACCAGAGATATTTCCGAATCAAGTGCCGCCAGTTCCCGGCTATGGCTCTGGACCGCCAGATCGTCCCGGACCTGCTGCAGTTTGGCACTCAGTCGTTTATACTCTGCTGATTTTTTCTCCAGGTCGGAGAGTTTTTGCTCGAATTCTTCCTGCTTTAGTCGCAGCTCCAACTGGCGAAGTTTTTCCTTGGCCGTCACGGTCGCTGGCGAGACTTTCAGGGGCATCCCATACATCAGCAACAGGCAGCGAATCGGCCGTCGACCATCCTTTGACTGCCGCTCAAGATAGTTTCGCACCGGCACCGCGATCTGCTGATTATAGTCCTCACGGCTGCAGGTTTCAGCCCTTGAAGTCTGTACTATCAGCAGATTTTCCCGAGGGATACCACGCTTCTCCAGGTAAAACTGTGCCAGTGAAATACTGTCTGCTGCCAGGCGATTGGCAATGACCAGAATTTCATCAGGTTCCAAGGCAGCCTGGGCTTTGGAAACCGGGAAAATAAATCCAGTCCCCAAGACAATAACGATAGCAACAAAAAATAAAAATCGCTTACAAAGCATCTTCCAAACCCGTCTTTACCCTTGCACTGATTCAGACAAAGTTATATAATTTTACCTTGTTTTGAATCCTGGAGAAAATCCATGCAAATAAAATTCCGTCAACCGGTCAGCGGCCTTACTCATGCAGCCGGAGCCATCTTATCCATCATTGCCTTAATGGTGATGGTAATCGTTGATATCCGGCATAAAACCATCTGGAACATTATTGCCGATACAATTTTCGGCAGCAGCCTCATCATGCTTTACACTACCAGCGCCCTCTACCATCTCTTACCCCTGGAGGAAAAAGGAATCAACCTCCTGAGGCAAGTTGATCACACAATGATTTTCATTCTGATCGCCGGAACCTACACTCCTTTTTGTCTGGTTACTCTGAGAGGTCCCTGGGGTTGGAGCATGCTGGCAACTATCTGGGGGTTGGCGGTTGCCGGAATTATTACCAAGTTCACCTGGAAATCCGCCCCCCGTTTTTTCCGAGTCACACTTTACCTGCTCATGGGCTGGCTATCACTTATCATGATCTATCCCCTTTCGCAAACCGCCCTGCCGGGAGCCCTTATCTGGCTGCTGATCGGCGGGCTGTGTTACACGGTGGGAGCCATATTTTATGCGCTGAAATGGCCCAACCCTTTTCCGAAAATATTCGGTTTTCACGAAATCTGGCACCTGCTGGTATTAGGTGGCAGTTTCAGCCATTTCTGGGCGGTGTTCAGATACGTATGATTTATCGCTGCTGTCCGATATAAATATTTTTAACTGTTGCACTTGCGAGTTGAATCTAAGTCACTTATCAATAAAGTTTTAAGCAAAAAGGTAAAAAAAGAATGCAACCATGAAGGACCTGAAGGTCATGAAGATTTTTTAACTAAACTTCATGTTCATGGTATTAATATCCTTGACGCATTATAATGTCTCTTTTTTGGTTCCGACTATGCCGGGTTAGTAACTTACTTCTGAATTGCTGTCACTCTTTTCAGTACCCCCTTGAGGGGTATAAAAAACAAGAAAAAGGATACACAAATATAAACCACCCGTTCGCGATGCTCACTTGAGAACACAGAGAACACGAAGGAAAATCGACAGGCTGTTTCTCTGTACCCTCGGCGATCTCAGTGGTAAAAAATTATTTTTTTGGGTTGCAGGCGTCAAGCCCGCGTTGGGTATTATGTCCCCATATTTATAAGAAAGGATATTCATTCATGACCACGACCCCACTGAAGATCGGCCAATCACTGCATGGTTTTACCGTTGAACGGCTGGAGAATATTGACGAATTACGCTCTCGGGCAGCTGTCCTTACCCACGACCGTACCGGTGCCAGGCTTATCCACCTGATCAACGATGATCCCAACAACCTGTTTTGTATCGGCTTCCGCACCCCGGTGCATGACAATACCGGCGTACCCCACATCCTGGAGCACTCGGTGCTTTCCGGCTCCCGCAAGTTTCCGCTGAAGGACCCATTCAAAGAACTGCTGAAAGGCTCCCTCCAAACCTTTCTCAATGCCATGACCTACCCGGATAAAACCCTCTACCCGGTTTCCAGCCAGGTTGAGGTGGATTTTTACAACCTGGTCAATGTCTACTGCGACGCGGTTTTTCATCCCCTGCTGACCAAAGAAACCTTTTACCAGGAAGGCTGGCATTTTGATCTGCCGTCTGCCAGCGACCCCATCAGTATTAAGGGCATCGTCTACAACGAAATGAAGGGAGTATTTTCTGATTTTCACAGTCATGTGGTCCGTAAAACCATGGGGGAATTTTTCCCGGACACCACCTATTACTATGAAAGCGGCGGTGAGCCGGAGCATATCACCGACCTTACCTACGAACAGTTCCGTGCCTTCCACCAGGCTTATTATCACCCTTCCAATGCGTTCATTTTTCTCTATGGCAATCTGCCGACCGAAAAAAGCCTGGAATTCCTGCAGGATAATTATCTGGCGGCGTTCGACCACCGTGAAGTAGATGCCGAAATCAAGCTGCAGCCACACTGGTCGGAACCAAAGGAAATAACCATTACCGCCCCGGCAGCCAAAGAAGATGACGGCACTGCCAGTGTCATTCTTGCCTGGTTATTCGGGCCGGCCACCGATCCCCTGAACGCCCTGCTGGGCCGAATTCTCTCCCGCTACCTGGTCGGCACCCAAAGTTCTCCTCTGCGCCGGGCCTTAATCGATTCAGGCCTGGGGGAGGATCTGGATGACATGACCGGTTTTGAAACAGAGCTTATCCAAACTTTTTTTGCCGTCGGCCTGCGGAAAACCCGGCCGGAACATGCCCGGGAAATCAGCCGGCTGGTCACCGCTACCCTGGAAAATGAAATCAGTTCCGGCATGAATGAAAAGCTCCTTGAAGGTGCCATCCGCAGAACTGAATTTCAGTTGCGGGAAATTGCTGACAGTGGCCATTACCCCTACAACCTGATGCTCGCCGACCGCTGTTACCGCTCCTGGATTTATGGTGGCGACCCCCTGGCCCACTTGTGTTTCGAGGCTCCCCTGCAACAGATAAAAGACGAAAAAACCCAAGGAACCACTTTTTTCTGCCAGCAGCTGCAAAAATTATTGTTGGATAATTCTCACCACCTGATATCAGTAGTCACCGCCTCGGCAAAAATGGGGGAAGAGCTGGGAGAACAAACCGCCAGACAGGCAGCAAAGCTGACGCAGGATTTTGGCCCGGAAGAAAGACAATTTTATCTGCAATTAACCGAAAATCTCAAGCAACGGCAGGCTACCCCACCAACTCCCGAAGCCCTGGCCACCCTGCCGAAACTGGACAAGGATGACCTGCCGACTGAAAATAAGCTGACGCCAACCGATTACACCACCCTGACCGGCGTTCCCTGGTACCGCCACCCGTTATTTACCGCCGGCATTGTCTACCTTGACTTAGGGTTTGAACTGAACAATTTGCCGGAAACATTACTGCCCTATCTGCCCCTCTATACCCAACTCATCAGTCGCTGCGGCGCCGCCGGTTATAACTATGAGGAAATGGCCACCCGCATCTCGCTTAGCACCGGCGGGATCGGCTGTTCACAATTATGTATACGCCATCGGGAAAAACCGGACGAGCTGGTTTTTAAAGCTTTTTTCCATGGCAAGGCCCTGCCGGAACGATTTAATGAATTGACGGACATCTTCCGCGACCTTTTTATGGAGCCAAAGCTGGAAAACCCCAAGTTGATAAAAGATATTCTGCTGGAAATGCGCAATGACCTGCAGGCGGCGGTACTGGGCAGCGGCCATCATTTTGCGGTCTCCCAGGCAGCCGCCCGGCTGTGTAAATCAGCCGCCATTGAAGAAAAGCTCGGGGGAATTTCCCAGTTGCGGTTTCTTGATCAACTGCTGAAAAAAGAGGAGTTTGCCGCCATTGGCTCCCTGATGGTCAGCCTGCACCAACAACTGATCAACCGTAACGGCTGTCTTGTTTCCATGACCAATGACCAACCACAGACATATGAAAAGATGCTGTCCGAACTGCTGCAGGAACTGCCCGCCAACCCTCTTGAACCGGCCCTAAGCGAATTTATTACCTCTGAAGACCGGTCAATCAGGGCAATTGAGATCAGCTCTTCGGTCAACTATGTAGCCCAATCATGGAAAATCAACGACGGATCAGCTGCGGATATAGGCATCCTGAGCCTGCTGGCCCGCAACCTGTCAACCGGACTTCTCTGGGATAAAATCAGGGTCGAAGGTGGCGCTTACGGTGGCATGGCCATGGCTTCCGGATCACATCCGGTATTTTCCTGTGCCTCCTACCGTGACCCCAATCTGCAGCGAACCCTGGAGACTTTTTCCACCAGCCTGAAAACCCTGGCCGCGGGAATCAGCACCGTTGAAGTTGACCAGAACATCATCGGCAGTATCGGCAGCATTGATGCCCCGAAAAGCCCGCACAGCAAGGGATTTAGCGAAACTATTGCTTTAGTCAGCGGCCGCTCAGCCGCTTACCGCCAGCAGATCAGGGAAGCCATCCTGAAAGGGACCCCCGACCAATTAAGCCAAAAAGCCCGTCAGTTGCTGGAAGAAATTCAGACAGCCATCACTGTTTTAGGCAGCACAACAGCTTTTGACCAAGCGGAATCGGAAGGTTTGGCACTGGAACGTCAGCCATTGCTACAGGCCAATGAGTAAGAAGGAACAACCCGTGAATTATGATCAACACCTGGTTTTTTTCACCGGGGCCGGGATGTCGATGGAAAGCGGCATCCCACCTCTTTTCAGCCGATCCGCATAAATGCTGCCAGCCGGCGAACCAGGAGGTTAATCCTTTTGACCCCGGTCAATTCGATCTCCTGTTGTTTCTTCCAGAACAAAAACCCGCCCAGGGCTGCAAAAACAACATTGGCCAGCCACAGGGCTGGTAGCTGCAAAGGACCGCCTTTTTCTCCGATGGCCTGGCCGAAAGAAAACAATATGTAATAGACCAGCAGCAAAAACAAGGCAAAAACCAGACCGCGGAAACGGCCCGAAGTACGCGCCGGCTCCAGGGCCAGAGGAATACCAATCAAGGCAAAAACCAGACACGAAAAGGACATGGAGATCCGTTTGTGCAGACTGTTGCGAACCCTGCTGGCATCTTTTCCCTGATTTTCTAGGACCTGAATTTTCTGCCGCAGTTCCCCCAGGGTCAGGGAACGGTTGCGAGTTCTCTTTTTTTTATCCCCCTGTCCCAGTAGTGCGTCCAGGTCAAGGTTAATTTTATATTCTTTAAAATCCGTCAATTGGTAACTGTTCTTTCCGGCCTCATAACCGTGGATAGTCCCCTGCTGGAACAGGAAAAAAAGATTGCCCTCCTCCTGATCAGGGATAATCAGGCCCTCCCGGGCAGTTATGGTATATTGCCGTTCCCCCTCCCGCTGGTCAAAGATCACCACTCCCTTTATCATCCCGGTTTCCTGATCAATCTCATCCACATAGATCCCCAAACCCTTAATTCCCAGGCTCAGGGCATGGGGGCGCAAGGCCAGCACTGTTTTATTTTTCAAAATATCAAGAGTGATACTCTGAATTTTTTTTAAGCCCTGGGGAACCAGCCAGATTTCCAGCATCAGGACAATACAGGTACAGAACACAGCCATAAGCAGCACCGGCGGCAGAAAGTCGCGGGGACTGATACCCAATGCTTTCATGGCCGTAATTTCACCATCGGAGCCCATCCTTCCCAAGCCCACCATCAGGGAGAAAAAAAAGGCCATAGGAATTGCCATGGTCAATAGATAGGGAACCATGGCCAATATCAGGCTCAGCATATCAGTCAACCTGACACCCCGGGCAATGACCATTTCAGCCATTTTGTACAAATTCCCGAGCAGGAGAACAAAAATCAGCACCGTCAGGGTCAGCAAAAAAGGGACCATGATTTCCTGGCTGAGATAACGTCGGATAATCTGCATACTTCAGATATGCCCTTCTTCCTGCAGGCTGACAACTTTTGAACCGGCAACAATAAGATGGTCAAGCAGTCGCAAACCCAGGGAGGTAGCGGCTCGCTGCAATTCCCTGGTAATAGCCAGGTCATCAGCGGAAGGTCTGGTACTGCCACCCGGGTGATTATGGGCGACAATGACGGCTGCAGCCTTATGGTATAATGCCCGTTCCATCACCGTCCGGGGATACACCGCACTCATGGAAACGGTACCACGATGGATAGTTTCCGCGGCCAATACGTGGTGCTGGTTATCCAGAAAAATGGCAAAAAAATGCTCATCCGCCAAACCTTCCAGGTGACTGCGGCATAACTCCCCAGCTTGCGCAGGTGAAGTAATGGAATCCCTGGCGATACTATCCTGGTTCAAATAACGGGGAATCAATGACCGGCTGAAAACAATCAAGGCTGCCGCATGCATACCGATACCATCAATTTCCACCAACTTCTCCAGCGGCGCGTCCAAAACCCCTTTCAAAGAAGAAAACTGTTCAAGCAGCTTTTTGGCCAGAGGCTTAACATCCCGACGAGGCAAGGCGTAGGTCAGCAGCAGTTCCAGCACTTCATAGTCAGCCAGGCTCTGAAGGCCATGTTCCACCAAACGCTGCTTCAAACGCTGGCGATGACCGGCCATCCACCGCCGGCTGTCAGCTGTGTTTTCTTTTGTCACCATTATCAGCCTGCGGTGCTTTCGAGGTTACAGATCCTCCTGCTGTTTCCGGATAACTGTCATAGGGCATGAGCGGAGATGAAGCTGCGGTATTTTTCACCAGACGGCCATCAGCCAGGCTGACCACCTGGGTGGGAAAGGCAAAAGCCACTCCCAGGCGGGTGAAAATACCCTGGATTTCATAGAGAATGTCATTCCCGTAATTGAGTGAAGCCGCCCAGTCAGGCAGGGTAACTTTGAACCAGACCCTGACCACCTTGGAATAGCTGTCCAACCGGTCCAGATATATCCAGCAGCTTTCCCTAACCACTTCCGGCCGGGCAAACACAAAAGTTTTCAGCTCTTCGATCAACTTCTGGACCTGCTGACGGTCCGTATCATAAGGAATATCAAGATCCCATTTATAAATAAACTGGCGACGGCCGTAATAGTTTTTCACTTCGCCGGTCATAAATTTAGTATTGGGAATGGAAACGGTGGTCATATCGGCGAACAGTTCCAGATAGGTACGAAAATAACCAATCCTTTTTACCGTCCCTGACCAACCACCAAAAGTGATAAAGTGCCCCTCATCAAAAATTCCGGTGGCATAAATATAGAGGCGACCGACAAAGTTGCTCAATGGTTCTTTGACTGCCAGGGCAACAGCTATGCCACCAACTCCCAGAGAAGTCCATATCACTTTCAAATCAAGGCCAAGATTCGATAAAATGGTCAGAGCACCGATAACTCCGACAACCGGAAAAACCAGTTCCTTAACCTGATTCCCCAGCCGCTGGACCTCGTCACATTTTTCCTGGCTCATGTCTGTGCGGCTGCTTGCCCGCCCAATCCAGTAGTCTGTCAGATGGCGCAAAAAAAGAATAAGCATCTGAAAAAGCAGGAACAGCAGAACAGCAATTAATATTTTCTCGATCAGTTGATTAATATTGGGGGGCAGATCGAGAATGTTTTTGCCCATGAAAATGCCGATAACAATAAAAATAGGGATAATCGGCTGCCTAACCCGTTCAAAAATCAGGTCATCAACACTAGAGCTGGTTTTTTTCACCAGCCGGCCGACAGATTTTCCCAGGAGAGAATAAACAACCAGGCCAACAATCACCACCAGGAAAAAAATTCCGATAGCCAGCAGTAATCGCTCCCATGATTCCCCGGTACTTATTTGCTGCCAGAAATTCCGGATCATCTTTTTTACCCCCTAAACCGGCGTAGCCGAAACCAACCAGGTTCTAAAAAATTTATCTTCTCACGAAGTTCACAGAGTCCGCAAAGAATACACTCCCTCACAAAAGGTAATTACGTTGGTTCGCTTCGCCCTGCTTCGCAAGGGGTCACATCTTGACAAAGGCTCTTAAAAATCAGCAATAAAAGCGAATATCACCATACGCCTTCGTCAAGAAATGATCCCAATCCCGACAGGTTAAAAAATCTAGATTTTTTCAGTAGTGTCCGGTTAGAAACTTGCGTATGATTAACGGTCGCTGATTTCAGCGCTTTTTGGCGCTCGATAGTCTGCTTTTCCAATAGCTCATGGCGCTAAAATTGACAAACTCGCCCTTTCGGGCTCAAACATATCAATTTTTACGCTCTATTCGCTGGGAAAAGCAACGACATCTCACGATGTCGCGCTTGAAACAGCACCGGTTAACAACACCACCCACTACGCAAAAAGCAAACCGGGCAACGCTGAAATTTTTTAATCCTTATATCAGAATTCCAGGGACTCATTATCCCTCTTGATTTTTCTATCAATCAGCACTAAAATAGAGAAGATTTAATCACAATTACTGTTGCGCAGACAAAAGTCTGAATTATATACATATTTCATTCTCATATACAAAAAGGAGTTACCATGAAAATCGCCATATCCGGTAAAGGCGGAGTTGGAAAAACCACTCTCGCCGGCACCCTGGCCCGTTTGATGGCCGACCAGAATGAAAAAGTGCTGGCCATTGATGCCGACCCTGATGCCAACCTGGCCTCTGCCATTGGCTTCACCATCAAAGAAGTTGAAAATGTCACCCCGCTGGCGCAGATGACCGAAGAAATTGAATCCCGTACCGGTGCCAAAAAAGGAACTTTCGGCGCGATTTTCAAACTTAACCCCCAGGTTGATGATATTCCGGAAAAATTCAGCCTTTTAAAAGACAATATCAAGTTGCTGATTCTGGGAACCATTCCCGAAGGCGGCGGTGGCTGTTACTGCCCGGAAAGTGTCCTGCTCAAGTACCTGCTCCGCCATATTTTCCTGCAAAGGGATGAAAGCATTATCCTTGACATGGAAGCCGGGCTTGAACACCTGGGCCGCGGTTCCACCCGAGGTATTGATGCCTTTATAGTTGTCGTAGAACCGGGAACCCGCAGTCTCCAGACAGCACGCCAGGTAAAAAAACTGGCCGCTGATCTTGGCATAAAGCAGGTTTATGTGGTCGGCAACAAGATCCATACCCCGGAAGACCTGCAATTTATCGAGGACAATCTGGATGACATGATTATCCTCGGAAGTATTGGCTACGATTTGGCTATCGTTGCCGCTGACCGCCGGGACGAAGCTCCTTACGATGTCAACCCGGAAGTGGTCAAAAATGTTAAAAAAATTTATGACAATCTCTGCAGTCAGCTTGGCGGTAATATCTAACGCGGACCGCGCCCACAACCCAAAACAAATTTACCGGCAGCGGTGGCTTATTTTTTCTTGTTTTTGCAGGCCTTACTGCAAAAATATTCAGTCCGCCCCTGAACATGGCGGGTGACAGCTTCATTTTCCGGCACATACAAGCCACAGTTCTCACATTTCACCATCTTGCCACTGTTGGTCTGCGGCACCTTATCAGCAGGTTTTTGCCCGGTGTGGGGACCTGAAAGAATACCGCTGAAAAGCCGATAGACAAGATAGATCAGGAAACCAAATATTACTAAGCGAATCATGGTTTTTTATCCTCAGTGGTTCCGGATACACCCGGGGTTGCCGGAATCTCCTTTTTTTCTGGTAAGAATATTTTTCCGGGCCAGCTTAACACCCGCACCGGAGTCGTAATCAATCGTTTCAAAATCCCGCCGGTTTTCCCCACCAGGCCACGTATGGGAATCGCCGCAACGGTAGTTTTTCCAAAAGGACCCCGCACGGAAAAGCGCATGACAATAAAGGTTTTTCCCTCTCCGGTGACAATATAACCCACTATCGGGACAGCAGCAATAACTTTATCGATGGTCTGTAATGGCTGAATTCCCACCTCCATATCCACCTGACGTTCCGGCAAAAAGATCGTTCCCCCAGTTGAGATATTGACTGCCGGCCCTTTGAGCAGCAGATCATCTGTCTGAATATCTCCATCCACAAACGTAAAACTGCCATCCAGAGTATCATAGGGAACACCTTTGCTCAAATCCGGAAGGTGAAAGGTCAATAACTGGTAAACATTCAGCAGGGAGGCGATATTAGCAAGTACCGGAAACCGTTTCAGCCGGCCTTTGACAAAGGAAAAATCTGCTTTGCCATTCAGGCTGCGGCTCCAGCTTTCGGCATCATTGCCATTCCATTTCAACCCCACATTCAACGTCCCCCCGCCTTCAAAGGGTAAGCTTTCCTCAGAATATAAAGACAAAGATTGATTGAAGTGGGCCAGATTAATCTGCTGCAGGTCAACCATTAAAGAAAATAAATCCTGATCCAGATCCCAAGATCCATTTAATTTACCCTTGCCTTCCCATAAGGAGCCGTTCAATGGTTTGATTTCCATGCGGTTTCCGCTGACCGCTCCCTGACAATTCAAATCATCTATTTCCATACTCCGGCCAACAAAGCGGCCAATGCTGCTCGAAAAGGAAATTTCCTGACCTAATAAATAATGCCGATATTGAGATAACCGGGACGTTAATGGTGATTTTTTTTTCAGCGGCAGGGGGAAATCAGCCAGCAAAAATTGTCCGGAAACCTGGCGAAGCGATCCATGGAAATTCCCCTGTGAATCAACCCGCAACCGGCCATTGAGGGAAAAATCTGAATCCCCCTTAAAAAAGGACAGCTGTTCAAGCTGAATGACCGTATCTTCCGGAAACTCAAGCGGAAAATATTTTCCGGCCTTCAAATTCCACCAGTTTTCTCCTGGAGATACCTCATCACCTGCAGCCCCAGAAGAGTTTTCCGGCCACCGGAACAATAGTTTGAGCGCCGTATCTCTGAACGGCAACGGTATCCCAGATACTGTTTTTTCTCCTTTTTCAGCTGCAGCCGCTGTTCCTGCTGCCAGAAAATCATCAGGATCCAGAAAATCCGACTCACCGGTTAATTCAACTTGGAAGAATTCACCATCGGCAGTGAAATTTCCTGATAATTTCAGGTCTGAACTGCCACTGTGACAGGAAAAATCACGTATTATAAACGATCGTCCGCGACAATCAGCCACCAGGGTTACATCATCCAGATCATGAGACCACCAAGGCAGGGAAACTGCCAAATGTCGCAAATCAAGCTGACCATCCACCCGCATAGATGAAGGATCATGGGGAAATCCACTAACTTTGAGGTCGAAAGACGACGGCTGGGCAGTTGAACCGGCAGCTGCAGCCACGGACTTTACCTTAATACGGGGAATAATGGAAAAATCCTCCGGGCGAACGGCGGTGGAACGTAAGGAAATATCCAGCTTTAATTGCTGTGGATCACGGTAATCAGCAATCCTGCCGGCAAGGGTTATCGGCGAATTACCTACCATAGCAGAAAAATTCTGTAACTCCAGGAACCGGGAAGAGCAATGGAACTCACCGGAAACCTTCTTCAGCGGCCGGCCGATATCCGGATGCCGAATCGCAAGATTTTTGGCAGTCCCATCCAGTTGCCAGGTCAGATCCGTTTCAGGCAAAAGATTGCCATCAAGACGCAAGCTACCGGCAAATCCACCACTGAGCTGCTGGCAATCAGCCAGGACGGCTGCCAGTTTCGGCAACCGCTGCCCCAGTATTGCAGCACCTATAACTTTGAAGTCTTCACTTAGTTGCGTTTCATCAGGCAGAGGCAAAGTAAGCACAAAATTATCCACCAGCGTCAAATGGGATTCATGATGCCAGCTGGTAAGGGAGCCGTTTAATCGCTGCTGCAAAAAAGGCGGCATATCGCAGTGGAGGTCGACAAAATCTATTTTTTCACCCGTGACAGCCAGGTTACCGGTAAGATTCTGCCAGCGCCCGGGCACTCCGGCGGTTTTAAGGGATGCCCCGGACAACCCCAGGCTGCCACCGATCAATTCCGCTTTTATGGGTTGGCGAGCTATTCCGGCAATCTCAGTATAATGACCATCGAGATAAGCATCGCTAAGCTTCACCATTCCCCGGGGAACTTGTTCCTGCCAGAACTTCATAAACTGCTGCGGCATAATTTTAACCGGCAGGTAGCGATATATTCTCTCTAAGTCAAACTGATTGCTGGAAACCCTGGCTCTTATCCGTCCCTGACGACCCCGACGGATATCCTCCAGAAAACAACTCCCTGAAAGGCTGAAATCATCAGAGTCAATCCTGAATTCCGGAATATCAATGGTATTATAATTTTTCCCCAGGCTGAAGCGATAGGAAATTGCCAGGTTCCTGATGGGCAGGCGGGCGGCAAAAACCCTTTGGTAATCCAGGTCGGCATCAGCCAGAATAATATTTCCCCGGGAGGTGAAATGGCCCAGCAGGTCACCCTGATAGCTGCCATCCACCGAAACCAGACCTCCCACATGGCGCATGGGTACGTACTTCTGGTAGTAAGGCCAGTATTGATCACCATCCAGATTCTGTCCATGAACCTGGCAATCCAGCTGTATTCCAACCCAATCCAAGGGCCAGGAAAGACCACCCAGGGATCCTTCGATCCTGAGGTGACCGGTCTGTCTTTTGGTTACCGTGGCCGCTGAGAGACGAAATGATGCAGGATCTGAACTTCCGAAAAGATGAAGCTTAAAATCAAGTTCATGCAGGCGGGTGGTAACCGGCACAACGCAAAAGCGTCGATCCGTAAAAACAATCGTTCCCTTTTTAATTTGCAACCTGACATCGTTAAAGGTATTGCACCAGGTAAAAGTGGGAGAATCACCAGTTGAAATAGTAGTACAATATGGTTTAGCCGGAAACATTATCTCCGGCTGCCGGATAAGGCCACTGCCAAAAGGTTCACCTTTTACCGCCTGGAGGTGAACAACCGGAAGAATCAGCCGCACCGAAGAAACCTCCAGCTGCCGATGCAGCAGGGGCCAAATATGAAAGCCGATTTTCACCTCTTCGGCACTGATCTGCTGCTTATTACCATCAGTAAGGGAAAAACCAATTATTTTCACCCCGATTTCACGATCCACGTAGAGCTTCAGTCGCCTGGCGGTAACGGTTCCAGCTACCCGGTTCTGAATGGCCGTCACCACCAGGGAACGATAATTCTCCAAATCCACCAGATTCGGCAGGGAAATGAGGGCGAGAAAAAACAAAAAGAGGAAAAAAGCCCCGCTGCGTAAAGCAATTTTTTTTATTTTTTTTCTCATGACAGCAACGACAATACCCGACACAAAGTAAAACATTTAACCGCCTTGGCCCCCGACTGCAGCAGGGTATCAGCCGCAACCGCCAGGGTTGCCCCGGTAGTCATCACATCATCACAAAGCAGGATCGTTTTACCCTTGAGGTCATGTGGCCGTCCGATACTGAACACCCCGGCAAGATTGAGCATTCTTGCATCGCGATGCAATCTGGCCTGTTTTGATGTCTTCCTGGTTTTTATCAACAGTCGTCTTTTCAAGGGTTTCCCAAGGTTCAGAGCACAACGGTCAGCTATCACCAAAGCCTGATTGAAGCCACGTGCCCGCCAGTCTGAAGCTGCCAGCGGCACCGCAGCAACCATATCAATATCATGAAAATCAGCCACCCACCGTTCTATCGCCAAATCCACCAGTTTTTCCACCAGAGGAAGTAGCAGGTGCCGCTGCTGATATTTCCACCGATGGATGGTTTCCATCATCTTGCCTTCATAGCGGTATCCTGAACGAATCAGTGCCACATGGTGACCAATTCCCCGAGGCTGCAATACACAGGGATGTTTTCCGCCACTCTCACCACGGGGATAACCACATTTCTTACAAATAGGCCCGGAAATTGCCCTAAAACCGGAAGCACAGTCAGGACAAATAAAGGGTGTATAGGCTGAAGGACTGGGTGAACTGAAGAAAGGACTGCTTCCAGGATGATTGCAGAGCAGGCAGTGGCGGGGAAAGAGCAGCGCTCCGAGCGAGGACCACACATCATTCACGATGACATCCCCAATATTATACCTAAGTGAAGCGATTAGCCGTTAGCTATCAGTATTTAGCTTTGAAAAAAAGGCATTACATTCATTAGCAATAAAGCCTAACGGGTGACAATTTGTAATCGTAAATCGTATAATCATTGAGCTAATAGCTAACGGCTAAAAGCTAGCCGCTCAATTCAAATTATATAATCAAAGTTTTTCCGGTCATTTCATTAGGGATAGCCAAACCCATAATCTCCAGGATAGTGGGAGCCAGATCCGCCAGCGAACCACCATCACGCAAGGACTGTCCGAGAAACTGTTCCCCCACCACTATACAAGGAACCGGATTCGTACTATGGGCGGTTATCGGCTCGCCTTCAGGGGTCAACATCTGCTCGGCATTACCATGATCAGCGGTAAAAAGAGCCACACCACCCAATTCCATGGTTTTATCCACCACCTGGCCGACACAAGTGTCAACCACTTCACAGGCCTGAATCGCTGCAGCCAGATTGCCCGTATGCCCGACCATGTCACCATTGGCAAAATTCAGGATAACCAGCTGGTACTTCTTCATCTCCAGCCGCCGGACCACTTCGGCCGCCACTTCATAGGCACTCATCTGTGGCTTTTCATCGTAGGTTTTCACCTCCCGGGGCGAAGGAATAAGGCAGTGATCTTCTCCGGGAAAAGGTTCCTCCCGGCCACCGTTGAAAAAAAAGGTCACATGGGCATATTTTTCGGTCTCAGCAATATGCAGTTGCCGCAGACCGGTAGCCGCCACCACCTCAGCCAGAACATTTTTCAATTTCTCCGGCGGGAAAGCCACCGGCAGGTCAAAAGAAGCATCATATTCCGTAAAACAGATATAGGAACTTAAAGATAATGGTTGTTCCCGGTCGAAACTGCTGAAATTCGGTTCGGTAAAAGCACGGGTAATCTCCCGGGCACGATCGGCACGGAAATTAAAAAAGATAATACCGTCACCGTCATGAATACTGGCAACCTGACCTTGCCCATCAACCAAGATCGTTGGTTTGACAAATTCATCCGTTTCCCCGGCTTCATAGGCAGCATCGATGGCGGCAGAGACATTTTCAGCTATCCGACCCTGACCGCCAACCAGGGTCTCATACGCCTGCTGGACCCGTTCCCAGCGCTGATCCCGATCCATGGCGTAAAAACGCCCCATGATGCTTGCTATGTGACCGGTTCCCAGTTCATCAAGATATCGCTGAAAATCCTCAAGATATTTTTTGGCACTGGTAGGAGGAGTATCCCGACCGTCAAGAAAGGCATGAATAAAAACCCGGGGCAAACCATGATTGGCAGCCATCCCCAACAGGGCTTTCAGGTGCTCAAGGTGACTATGAACCCCGCCGTCGGAAAACAGCCCCATCAGGTGGAGAGCCCCGCCTGCCCTATTGGTTTTTTCCATACTTTCCAACAGCACCTGGTTGTTGGCAAATGTTCCATCAGCAATACTTTTAGAAATCCTGGTCAGATCCTGATAAACAACGCGACCGGCACCCATGTTAAGATGACCAACCTCGGAATTCCCCATCTGTCCTTCCGGCAGTCCAACCGCCAGGCCTGAAGCCTGTAGCGTTGTATGGGGATAGCGTTGAAAAAGCTGGTCAATCACCGGGGTTTGCGCCTGGGCTATGGCATTCCCTTCCACTGCCGTAGAAACACCCCAGCCATCGGCAATAATCAAGACTGCACATGAAGGTTTACTATTCATCCTGCCTGTTCCTTGAAGGTCACCAGATCCGCGGATAATTCATAGGTATTATAATACCCACATACGGAACAACGGGGTAGCCAGCCAGCGGCATAGCGCTGACAATGATTACAGATAAAAACCAGTGGCGGCTTTTCCTCCAGTCCCAGGGCGTCCTTGAACTGGTCCGCGGCCTCATTCAGCTGGTGAGACTGCCGGTAGGCAAACTCACCGGCCAGCATTTTAATCAGCGGATTATTAACATCCTGTTTTTTAAGCTCGGCAAGCAACTCGGCCACTCGCTCAAGCCGCTGATGTCTCAAACAAAAAAAAGCAAATAAAAGACGGGCCGGCCAGTAATCTTGATAGCGGGATATAGCTTTACGGTAGTATTTTTCTACCTTTTCCTCACCCTTTTCCGACACTGACAAAAGCAGCCGCTCACCTTCCAGCAGAAACCAGGCATTGGGCTGCCGGTGATATCCCTGTTTCAATGCCGCCAGGGCGGCCTCAATTCTTTTCGGATTCTGCAACTCCTGTTCCACCATGGTAGCCTGCAGGATATAAGCCGGAACGTATTTCTGGTTTTTGTGCAATAAATCCTTCAGGGTCTGCTCAGCAAGTTTCCGATTCCCGGCGTGCCACTGTTGCACTGCCAGCTCATAACGGCAATTATCCAACTGGGCCGCGATCTCAGCCTGTTGCTCTTTATTTTTTGCCGATTTCGCTATTTTTCCCAATTCCTGCCAGGCATCAATGGCTTCCTGCCAATAGGCCTGGGCCATCAGTTTATCCACCAGCAGGTTCAGAATTGAAACATTTTTCGGATAGTGTCCTTTCAGGTAAAGGAGCTGGTTAAGTAAACGTAAATCATCGCCCAGTGCTTCCAGTACCTCAACCTTGAGCCATTGGAGGCGACTGTCATCAGGATCGTTTTTCAACCCATCTTCAATAATCTCCATGGCCTGCTGCGGCTCTCCGGCATCCAGCTTAACCTGGATCATGGCCCGACGGGTTTCCTGGTTCTCCCCATCCAGTTTCAACGCCCGCTTCAACTGTTTGGCCGCTTTTTTATAATCGGCAGCCAGCCAGCTTTCCAGACCCTGCTTAGTTGCCTGTATTGCCTGTTGAATCTGCCGACGTCCTTTTCGCTGTTTAAAGCCCCGGGTGTAGCGAAAAGCTGATTTGGCAGCAAACAGGAACACCACTCCCAAACCGCCGGCGGCAAAGGAAACCAGAATAAAAAATGGCAGGGATCCATGGGTATCAAGACCGGTAGCCAGATGCAGAGTCAGAGCTTGGGGATTGAGATACAACAGGTAGGAAAACAACAAAAGAAACAACAGTCCAAACAGGAGCAGGAAACGGTAGATCATCAGATATCCATTTTCTCCGAAAAGTGATCTCGTAAAAGTAGCCTCAAACCGATGGCTGGACACCAATCGTCAATAACCCGCTAGGGGCCAAACCTGAACATCCAGGGCAATTGTTCTATAAATGCAAAAAAATAAGCTACAATCAGCTATTCAAATTCATCAATCAATAATGGTATGGTTCCCCCCTGATAATGGTCAGTGCCCGGTAGAGCTGTTCCAAAAGCAAAACCCGGGCCATCTCATGGGTAAAGGTCATGGGGGAAAGAGACAGCTGGAAATCTGCCTGTTCCAGGACATCTGCAGCCAGACCAAATGGCCCTCCAGCCAGAAAACTTATTCCAGCTCTGCCACTTTCAAACTGTTGCGCGAGAAAACCGGTAAATTTCAAGGTGGTAAATGTTCTGCCATGTTCGGTCAGAACAACCCGAAAATAATTATCTTTGGCTAGGGACTGAATAAGCTGCGGAGCCTGACGGCGACAAAATTGCCGGGGATCTTCTTTACTCCCCAGGCGCATTTCCTTTATCTCCCGAAGTTCGACCGGAACATAACGCTGCAACCGTTTCAGATAACCGTCAATTTCAGCCTGCAGCTGGCTGTTTCTGGTCTTGCCGACAAAGAGAAACCTCAGCGGCACGCAAGCACACCATGGGAAAATTCCAGGCGTGGCGCGTCACTCCAGATCCCTTCCAGATCATAAAACGCTCTGACCGGTTCATGAAAAATATGGACAATAATATCTCCATAGTCCAACAGAATCCAGCTTCCCGCCTTCAATCCCTCAACCCCAAGCGGCAGCACCCCCTGATTTTTCATTTCAACCTGGATATTTTCAGCCAGGGCCTGGACGTGACGATCTGAATGGCCGTTGCAGACAATCAAAATATCAGTAACCGATGATAACCCCCGCAGATCAAGGACCACCGTGTTCTCACCTTTTTTATCCTCAATTGCCCGGTAAACAGCCGCCGCTCTCGCTGACAAATTTGCTGAAATATTGATATCAACCTCACAAAAAAAATTAACGATAACAAGAAAGGAAAGCATGCAAAACCTGAGTCATGAGACGCACTTACACCTAAATTAAGCTATTAGCTTTTAGCAGTTAGCTATTAGTTTAATGATTACAAGATGTTGACTGCTGCAAACTTTCACCCATTGGGTGTTATTTTTCATCAACCTAATGCTTTGGTTTTTCAAAGCTAAACGCTAATGGCTAATCGCTCAACCCAAGTTACCGTACGTTGTAATGACGAAGGTTGCAGTATAACAAATAAGATGGAGTTTTTTCCAAACCATCAACTACGGTACAAATCATGTTCCAGGATATAATCATTAACAGCGTCGGGAACCAGGCAGGTAATGGAATATCCCAATCGCCGTTCCCCGCGGATCATGCTTGAAGAAATATCCAATCTGGTAACCGGTTGAAAATAAACCCGATTACCGCTTAGATGACGATAAACTCCTTTGTTTTCATAACAAAAATCAGCCTTTATAGCAACGGGAAAAATATCCATATTCCCATTATCCAACCAACCGAGCTCAGCCCCTGACCGGGACATAACCACAACATGACTGACGCCAAACAATTGCCGGTAGGATTTCCAGGTGGAAATTTCACCAAAAGCATCCCAGCCAATAATGAAATAAAGCTCGTGACCAATTTTTTTCCGGAAGACAGTGACTGTATCGATGGAATAGGAGGTACCGCCTTTGTCCAGTTCATAGGTGGAACAGTGAAATTTTGTTTTTCCCCGGATGGCCAGTTCTATCATCGCCAGGCGCTGTGCTGCCGATCCAACCCGGATATTCTGCTTATGGGGCGGAATTGCTGCCGGCATGAAAAAAACCTCATCAAGCCCACAGGCCCGGCACACCTCCTCCGCCGCCCGCAGATGACCACAATGAATCGGGTCAAAAGTGCCGCCAAAGACACCTACACGTTTATTGACGAATCTGTCCATCACCATACATAATATATTTGGTCGTCGTTAAACCTTCCAGCCCCATGGGACCATAAGCATGGAGTTTGGTAGTGCTGATGCCGATCTCAGCCCCCAGCCCCATCTGGCCGCCATCACTGAAGCGGGTTGAGGCATTAACAATCACGACGGAAGAATTAACCCGCTGCAGGAATGCCTGGGCCTGACGGTATTCAGTGGTCACAATGGCTTCCGTATGATCAGAACCATACCGATTAATATGGTCTATGGCCTGATCCAGATCATCCACCACCCGCACCGCCAGGGTCAGGGACAGGTATTCAGCATACCAGTCTTCCTCCGTCGCCGGCAGGAAATCGGGCACTATGACCCTGGATCGCTCACAAGCACGAACTTCCACCCCGGCCTCCTTTAAAGCAGCGGCCATCAACGGCAGAAAATCAGCGGCGCTCTGCCGGTGAACCAAAAGGGTTTCCAGGGCGTTGCAAACCCCCGGACGTTGGGTTTTCGCATTGATGACAATATCCCTGGCCATAACATAATCGGCATGCTCATCCACAAAGACATGACACACCCCCTTGTAATGTTTAATCACCGGGATACGGGAATTGGCGACGACGAAACGGATCAGCCCTTCACCACCCCGGGGAATAACCAGGTCAATATATTCTTCCAATTTGAGCATCTCGGTAATGGCTTCCCGATCAGTCAAGGGAATCACCTGGACAACATCACCGGGGATGGAGGTTTGTTGCAGGGCTTCCTGCAAAACTTCCAGAATCGCCAGGTTGGAATGGATGGCTTCCGATCCACCCCGCAATATCACTCCGTTTCCCGCTTTCAGGCATAAACCGGCCGCATCAGCGGTTACATTGGGACGGGACTCATAAATCATCCCGATCACCCCCAGGGGAATCCGCATTTTGCCAACCATCAAGTTGTTGGGACGTTTCCACATCCGGGTTATCTCACCAACGGGGTCAGGAAATGACGCCACCTCCTCCAGACCGGTGGCCATAGATTCAATCACTGCGTCACTCAAGGTCAAGCGGTCAATCATGGCGGCCGACAGTCCATGCTTTTCCGCTTCAATTAAATCCAGTCGGTTGTTTTCCTGCAAAAAATCCCGCCGCTTGCGCAGCCCGGCAGCCATCAGCTGCAAAGCCCGGTCTTTCTCCGTGGTTCCAGTGGCAGCCAGAACCCGGGATGCTTTTTTTACTTTTTGTGCTAACGAGGTTATTTCAGCTGCCAGTGTCATGATTTCCCTCCTCTTCCAAATAATTTGTAAATATTCGGCTTATGGTAATTGACGCTTAAATTACAGTAAAAACAAGTGCACTTTGCTTCGCCCTTATAAACGGGGTCACATCTTGACAAAGGCTGTTGGATTATCCTTAACAAAAGTGAATATTTCAATACGCCTTCGTCAAGAAATAACCCCAATCCCGCTGTTCTCTTCCAAGAGAGATGTCCCGGCATGGCTCCCGCTCATTCTCGCCGGCCGTCCATGGCCGGCTTCCGAGGCGTCCGCCGGAATCACCATCGTGGTGATTCATTCGGCGGCCAATACCGCTTGGATCCAAGCCCGGACATCTCTGACAATTATTTCATAAATATGAATTATAGATAAATGTAAGATTAATGATTTCAGTATGTTACAATTAGTTACTCAAAAGTCACGAGACCGATGGCACAGTAAAAGCTTCATATTCGAGGCATGCAAAACCTAAGTCATGAGGCGTACTTACAGTACGTTGTAATGACGAAGGTTGCAGCATAACGACAAAGATGGTGTTTTTACTAAGCCATCACCACCAGGTTATCCCGATGGATGACTTCATCCACCGAATGATAACCCAGGGCCGCTTTAATCTCCCAGGAATGGCAGCCCCTGATCTTATTCACCTCTTCAATGGCGTAGTTAGAAAGCCCACGGGCGATCTCTTTACCCTCTTCATCGTGGCAAGAAACCGGGTCGCCAACCCCAAAGCTACCCTCGGTTTGAAGGATGCCGGAAGGCAAAAGACTTTTACCACCTTTGACAATAGCACCTGCCGCCCCCTGATCAAGAACCAGGATCCCCCGGGGCTTGACCCCATAGGCCAACCAGTGTTTACGACAGGTCAGGCGATTTTCCCGGGGCAGAAACAGGGTTCCTTCCTCTTCACCGGCCAGAACCCGACCCACAATCCCGGAACGTGTGCCATTGGCGATAATCGTCGGAATCCCGTAAGCCACGGCCTTTTTCACCCCCTGAAGTTTACCGACCATCCCCCCACTGCCCAGGAAGCTACCGGTTAAACCAGCCAGGGATTCAATCTTACTGTCTACTTCGCGGACCAGGGACAAAAACTCCGCCTGGGGATTCACTTTCGGATCTTCAGCATAAAATCCGTCAATATCGGTAAGCATGATCAGCAGATCAACCTCAACCATAGAGGTCAACAGAGCTGCCAGGTTATCATTATCGCCAAATTTAATTTCCCTGACCACTACCGTATCATTCTCGTTCACTATCGGAATCACGCCCTGCTGCAACAGGGTGGCGATGGTATTTCGGGCATTCAGATAGCGCCGGCGATTATAGATATCGTCACCAGTCAGCAGGACTTGTGCCACCAGCTGCCGGTAACGGTCAAAAGCCCGTTCATACTGCCACATGAGACGTACCTGGCCAACCGCGGCACAGGCCTGTTTCTCCGGAATAGTGGCCGGGGGCTGCTGGTAACCCAGCACGCCACGGCCAGCAGCCACCGCACCGGAAGTAACAATAACAAATCGATATCCCCGGTCTATCAACTGGGAAATCTCAGCCGCAAAGCGGGAAAAAAAATCAACATTCAGCTTCCCATTGTCAGCAGTCAAAACAGCACTGCCCAGTTTGACCACCACCAAGCTGGTATTTTTCAACAGAGAAACGCGCATGCTGTCCCGGGTGTCTGTCTTCCCCATCTCCCCCATCTGTTTTCCCTTTACACTGGTTAAATGGATGATTTCGCTATCCTATTAAGACTTCTGCATACTTTACAACCGGGATTGGTTTCCGGCACGACATAGTGAGGTACTGTAGCTTTTTCCGGTAAGCTCCACACAGTCATCAAGCATATAGGCTTCTCTTTATCGTTACTAATGCAAAAGCGCTCCCTTGTCAACGCTTTGCCGCAAGACCTGCATCAGAAAATTTTTCTTGTATTTTTCCTGGATATTGTGATAACTATCACGATGAGCTTAGACTGAAGAGGTTTATTCATGAAATGAAACAGAAAGATATCAAAATTCCGGAAGCAACGATAAAGCGTCTTTCCGCTTACATCAATTGCCTGGAAAAGCTGGATGGCAAGGGATATCAGGTGGTTTCATCTGAACTACTGGGGAAATCCTGCCAGGTAAGTCCAGCCCAGATTCGTAAAGATTTATCCTATTTCGGTGAATTTGGTGTCCGGGGAGTCGGCTATGCCACCAAGAATCTCACGGAACAGATAAAAATAATTCTCGGGCTGGATTGCATCTGGCCCACGGTGCTGGTGGGAGTTGGCCATCTAGGCCATGCCCTGCTGAATTTCACCTTTTTCCGGGAACATGGCTACCGCATGGTTGCCGCCTTCGACAACGACTCCGGCAAAATCGGTACGGAGGTGGCGGAAGAACTCCATATCCAACCCATCGAAGAGCTGGTTGAAACCGCCAGCCGGGAGAAAGCCGCCATCGGCATCATCACCGTACCGGCTTCCAGCGCCCAGTCTGCAGCTAACTTACTGGTTGAGGCTGGAATCAGAGGCATCCTTAATTTTGCTCCTTTCAAGGTCAGGGTTCCGGACAACGTCACCCTGCGGAATGTCTCCATTGTCAGCGAGCTGGACACTCTGGCCTACCTGCTCTCCAGCAAGAAACCACGCCGGCGGCTAAAGAAAAATAAGTAGCATTCTCTATTTTTCAAGGACCTTGCGCAGATAATAACCCGTGGCAGAGGCTTCAATACCGGCAACTTCTTCCGGGGTACCGGTAGCAATAATCTCTCCCCCCTTATCGCCACCCTCCGGCCCCAAATCAATGATGTAATCAGCCACCTTAATCACGTCCAGATTATGTTCAACCACCAGCACCGTATTGCCTTCATCAACCAGCCGCTGAAGCACCTGCAAAAGCTGGCGGACATCGTGAAAATGAAGACCAGTGGTCGGCTCATCCAAAAGGTAAAAAGTCCTGCCGGTCGCCCGCTTCCCCAGTTCCCGTGACAACTTCACCCGCTGGGCCTCGCCACCCGACAGGGTAACCGCCGCCTGCCCCAGGGTGATATAGCCCAAGCCCACATCTTGCAGGGTCTGCAACCGGGTAATAAGCCGGGGGATGGCGGCAAAAAATTCAGCCGCCTGGTTGACGGTCATCGACAGCACTTCAGCAATATTTTTCCCTTTGTACAGTACTTCCAACGTATCCCGATTAAAGCGACTGCCGCCGCAGGTGTCACAGGTAACAAAAACATCCGGCAGAAAATGCATTTCAACCCGCATCATCCCCTCACCCCGGCAGGCTTCACAACGGCCGCCCTTGACGTTAAAACTGAAACGTCCGGAACGGTAGCCTCGCACCCGGGCCTCGGGCAGAGCGGTGAACAGTTCCCGGATCAGAGTAAAAACCCCGGTATAGGTGGCTGGATTGGAGCGGGGCGTCCGGCCGATGGGGCTCTGATCAATATTGATCACCTTATCAAGATAATGGAGACCACTGATTTTATCCACCGGCCCGGCCACCTTACGTGAACCATGGAGATAGTTATGAAGGATCGGATACAGAGTATCATTCACCAGGCTGCTCTTTCCAGAACCGGAAACCCCGGTGATGCAGATAAACAGACCCAGGGGAAAATCCACCGAAATGGATTTCAGGTTGTGAATCGTCAGACCCCGCAAAGACAATGCCCGTCCGGAAGCTTCCCGTCTTTTTTTCGGTACTGCAATAAACTGCCGACCGGAAAGATACTGCCCAGTAAGGGAATCCCCGGCCACAATCTCCGCCGGCGACCCTTGGGCCACCACTTTGCCACCCAGACGGCCAGCTCCGGGGCCCATATCGATCACGTGATCAGCCCGCATGATGGTATCATGATCATGTTCAACCACAATCAGGGTATTTTGCAGATCACGCAACCGAAACAGCGAGGCCAGCAATTTTTCATTATCCCGCTGGTGCAGGCCGATACTTGGTTCATCCAACACATATAAGACCCCTGTCAAACCGGAACCAATCTGGGTTGCCAGGCGGATCCGCTGCGACTCCCCGCCGGAAAGGGTAGCTGATTCCCGGCCCAGGGTCAGGTAGTCAAGCCCCACATCAAGGAGAAAAGACAAGCGCTGAGCAAGTTCCAAGAGCACCCGCCCGGCAATGGCCTGCTGGGTGGGGGGCAGTGACAGGCCCTGAATAAAAGACAATGCCCGGGGTAAAGGCAGGGAGGTCAGCTCATAGATATTCAGGCCGGCTATTTTCACGTGCAGACTCTGGGCTTTTAACCTGCTGCCACCACAATCCGGACAGGAGACAGGGGAAAGATAACGGCGTAACTCATCATCCCCGCCATCCTGGGCCTTGAGTTTGCGTTTCAGCGCCGGGATCACCCCTTCAAACTTGCGCTCCGGCACCCGACCATGCCGTCCTTCGGCCAGCAGTCCGGGAATCTTTTCCCCACCGCTGCCATAAAGAACCAGCTGCTGCACCTCCTTCGGCAGGACCGCAAAAGGCTGATAAAGATCAAAACCATAATGGCGGGACAGGGGCAGAAGGACATGTTCCTGGTAAAAAGGCTGAGAACGGTGCCAAGGGGCTATGGCCCCCTCCCGCAATGAAAGACCAGGATTGGGGACCACCAACCGGGGATCAAAAAACAGCTCGCTTCCCAAGCCGGCACAGCGAGGACAGGCACCGTAGGGATTATTGAAAGAAAACAACCTTGGAGAAATTTCGGCGAAACTAATGCCACAGCGGATACAGGCCAAACGGGTGGAAAAGAAAAGACGCTGTCCATCCACCACCTGCACCGCCACCACCTCATCGGCCTTGGTCAGCGCCAGCTCAATGGAGTCGGTCAAACGGCGTTGGATAGTATCCTGCACCACCAGACGATCAACCACCAGGGCAATGTCATGGGTTCGATAACGATCAAGCTCCGGCACCTCTTCCAATGGGTAAATCCGGCCATCCACTTCAACCCGGAGAAAACCTTCACGAATCAGATCGGCAAACAGCTGGCGATATTCCCCCTTCCGCCCCTGCACCAGGGGAGCCAGAATCAGCAGGCGGCTCCCTGTCGGCAGGCCGATCACCGCGTCAACAATCTGGGCAACCGTTTGCGAGCTGATCTCTTCCCCACACTGGTAGCAATAGGGCGTTCCCACCCGGGCATAGAGCAGCCGCAGGTAGTCATAAATCTCGGTCACTGTCCCCACGGTGGAACGGGGATTATGGGAAACCCGCTTCTGCTCGATGGCGATAGCCGGTGATAAACCGGTGATCTCGTCCACATCCGGTTTGTCCATCAACTGCAGGAACTGGCGGGCATAGGCCGACAGCGACTCCACGTAGCGCCGCTGGCCCTCGGCATAGATGGTATCAAAAGCCAGGGAGGATTTGCCGGAACCGCTCAATCCGGTGACCACCACCAGCTGGTGGCGGGGAATCTCCAGATCAATATTCTGCAGATTATGTTCCCGGGCACCTTTAATAATAATACTATTCATAATACCTCAGTAATTTACCTTGCTGTTTTATAATAGCCTCAACTTTCTGACTTGTGTTACCAGAATACATTAATCAGGATGTTCGGGCTTGGCTCATAGCCGTATCTGCCGACAGGCAGGGCTGTTTTTTCATAACTCAGAAAGTTGAGCAATAGCGAAAAGGGACTGGAGTTTACCCTTTTTCACGCAAAGAGTCAAAACGAATAGTGATCAGGGACGTCCCTAAACCGGTGAAGCCGGAACCAAGAAGGTTTAAGTCATACCTAAGGCTGTCTTGAAAAATTAGAATTTTTGTTTGAGTACAAGGCAGGCGAACATTATAACCGCAGAAATATATGTCATATTTTGAGGATTATAATTTGAGCCTAACGCAGTAATCGAGCAAAAAGGCCATTTTTCAAGGTAGCCGAAAGTTTTGCTGATCTTTGGAACCTTGTTAATTAGTTGACTCCACTTCCTGACTTACGTTAAAAGAATGATAATACATCAGTAAAGCAATGACAGAGACACCACGAAGCACGATGAACACGAAGTTTTAAAAAAAATTTGCTTTTCTTCGTGCCTTTCGTGTCCTGGTTAGATAACTTTTCTGACCTTTTTGCTTTCAGCTTCTTATGTTCCCGGCAATGCCGGGTATATATCTCCCGGATATTTTTTCATGCATGATCTGATTGTCATCGGTGCCGGACATGCCGGCTGTGAAGCCGCCCTGGCAGCCGCCAGGATGGGACTTTCGGTGCTGGTTTTCACCATCAACGCCGATACCATCGCCCAGATGTCCTGCAACCCGGCCATCGGCGGCCTGGCCAAGGGCCACCTGGTCAAGGAAATTGACGCCTTGGGCGGGGCCATGGGCCTCATCGCCGACCAGTGCGGCATCCAGTTTCACACCCTGAACACCTCGAAGGGGCCAGCAGTACAGGGCACCCGGATCCAGTGCGACAAGCTCCTCTACCATCGAAAGATGAAACACTTCCTCGAGCAGCAGCCCGGCATCGAAATCCGCCAGGCAATGATCAACCGACTGTTGGTGAACAATAAAAGAGTAGTCGGCGTAGAGGATGAAACCGGCTTTCAGTATCGCTGCCGGGTGGTGGTCATCACCACCGGAACTTTCTTAAACGGTCTGATCCATATCGGCACCTTCCAGCAGGCTGCCGGCCGCACCGGGGAGTTTGCCTCCCTGGCCCTGCCCGAAAACCTGCGGAAACTGGGGTTTCAGCTGGGCCGGATGAAAACCGGCACCCCACCCCGGATGCTGCGACGCTCCATTGATTTCAGCCGTCTGGAACGACAGGACGGGGATCCCAATCCCAGGCCTTTCTCAGCCTTGAGCGGCAGCATTGACCAAGCGCAGCTGCCCTGCTTCATCACCAGGACCACCACAGAAACCCACAAGATCCTGGCCGATCACATTGACCAGTCACCGCTCTACAACGGCACTATTGAAGGGATCAGCGCCCGTTACTGTCCGTCCCTGGAAGACAAGATCATGAAGTTTCCTCACCACGACAGTCACCAGGTCACCCTGGAGCCTGAAGGTTGGGAAACCGAAGAAATCTACGTCAAAGGCCTGGGGAACTGCCTGCCGGTGGAAATCCAGCACGAAATGTTCCAGACGGTTCCGGGCCTGGAGGAAGCGGTGGTCATCCGACCGGCCTATGCCATCGAATATGACTTTATTCACCCGACCCAACTGCACAACACCCTGGAAACCAAGAAGATCAAAGGACTGTTTTTAGCCGGCCAGATCAACGGCACCTCCGGCTACGAGGAGGCCGCCGGCCAGGGCATCTGGGCCGGAATCAACGCCGCCTGCCAGGTTCAAAAACGTCCCCCCTTTCTTCCAGACCGTTCCGAAGCCTACCTGGCGGTGATGGTGGATGATCTGATCACCAAGGGCACCAATGAGCCCTACCGGATTTTCACCTCCCGGGCCGAATACCGCCTGCTCCTGCGCGAAGACAACGCCGATCTGCGACTGACTGAAAAAGCCTATGATCTGGGATTGGTGGATGAGCAGCGGCGGGAAAGAGCGCGGGAAAAAAGCTTCAAAACCAACGAAGGGAAGAAACAGCTGCACCGGATCAGGATCACCCCAAAGCAGCTGAATAAAGCCTTGAGCGATGCCGGATCATCACCGTTGAAGGAGCCTGTTCCGGCTGATGAATTATTAAAAAGACCGGAGGTTGACCTGGCCACCCTGGCAGCCCATTCCTCCGAAACCGCAGATCTCACCGAAGAGCTTGGAGCAGAAGTAACCCGGCAGCTGGAGATTCAGCTCAAATACCAGGGCTATATCAACCGCCAGCTGGCCGAGGTGGAAAAATTCAAATCCCTGGAAAAAAGGAAAATCCCGGCTGATTTTGACTACCACAGCGTTTCCGGCCTCACCAACGAACTGATCCAAACCCTGGACAACATCCGCCCAGCCTCCCTGGGCCAGGCCTCCCGCCTGCCGGGCATCACCCCGGCAGCTATCTCCGTCCTGATGATTTATCTGAAAAAATCCCGAAATACTTCATCCGAGCAGTTAAAACAATAACGTCCCCCTTTGGTCCTTGAAAAGTGTTATTACCATGAAGAGCATGAAGAACATGAAGTTTAAATCTTCATGACCTTAATGTCCTTCATGGTTGCATTCTTTTTTTGAGCTTTTTGAGTAAAACTTTTTTGGCAAGTGATTCAACTTTCTGAGTTACACTGCCAGAATACATTACCAGGAAATTATGTTACCACGAAGGACACGAAAGGCACGAAGAAAAGCAGATTCCTTTAAAACTTCGTGTTCTTCGTGCTCTTCGTGGTGTCTCTGTCATTAGTTTTACTCTTGAATAAGCGTCCAATCCATTCCGATTTACATAAAAAAAGCCGCTCAAACGAGCGGCTTTTTTTACGAACATGAAGCAATAAGGAGTTTATTTTTTAATTTTGAGTTTACGCTGGCCAACAAAAGCCAGACCTAACAAGCCGATACCCAACAGCGCCATGGTCCCGGGCTCGGGAACAGGAGCAACAGTTCCATGAATCAGATTAGCAGTGTTAGTATCAACGTTACTTCCAACCTGGAATCCCCACTTATAAACATTCTCAAGATTGTTAACAGCTACACTCCCCATATCTGTCGAACCTTGCCAATAGTGAGCATTTGAAAAATCCAAAGCTAACGCAACAGATGAATTCTCTGGAATTTCTGTCCACGTATTTTCATAAAAATTATCCCAAGAACCATCACCCGGGTTATAAGTCTGAACAAACATATTAACCCACATATCTCCGGTTGTAGAATAGCTAGAATTTGAAAAGCTCAATTGAATTCCATCGTATGAGCTTAAATCCAATTTGTTCACATCGTCGTAACTACCAATTGCGATTTGAGCAAAGCCATCTACATCCCAGCCCGTAAATTCAATAGTAAACTCAGGACCACTGCCATAGCTGCCATAAATTACTAATGCAGCAGAATCTGTAGGATTATCCCACAACTCCGCCATACTCAACAAATCATTTTCCGTATAAGTATAATTTATCGCCCATGCCCCCCCGGCAGCGAGCATCACCGCCATCATTGCCATCACCAACGTTAAACCAAGTTTTTTCATCCACTTCCTCCTTTTCTCCTGATAATTAAAAATTAATGAAAAGGTTGCTTCTTTCCCCCTGACTTCATGAAACTACAATTCCATCTATATATGCTAGCAGCAATCATGCCACTGGGGATGGATTTTTAAGAAAATTTTAATGCCTGTCAACACCCTGAAATGACAGCTAAAATTTTGGCTCTGCCAAAACCCGGAAAAAAATAAAAAATTATGACGCTCAAAACGGTAAAAAGTGGTATTTTTTTACCCAATCTGACTACTTTTATACCACTTTTTTTCATCACTTTTAAAATCATCTATAATTTCATTATCTTACAGCGCATTTTTTTTCATTTTTCCCCGGAAAACAGGAAAATCTTCTCCTTTAAAGGGACTGAAAGTGCTTTCTCACCGGGGACAAAGAGGCGCTATCGAGTTATTTTATTAAGTAAAAACAAGGTGATAGGAGGCAATGGGAATTTCAACATGCGGAAAAAACGGAGAGAAAAAGGCAAAAAGAAAGTGTGTACTTTTTTACCCAATTTTTGGGAGTTTATCCGGAAAGCAAAAGTTTCCGGATAAACGCTTTCAGCGATCAGCTTTCAGCAGTCAGCAAAACATTCTACAGACAAACGGTTCAGGTGGAGGCTGAAAAAGAAATCCATTGGGAATGGCTGGCTACCAATACTGCCAGCTGCCGGTAAAAAGAACGTAGAATCCCAGGCCTAAGTTGGTCACCAGGTGGGAGACGATGCAGAGGCTGAGTTTTTTACGGTAGATCAACAGGCCACCGTAGATGAGGCCGGCGGCAATACCGGGCAGCAGGCGAAAATGTTCAAAACCGAAGAGAACTGACGTCCCCAGGAAGGAAAACCAGGTGAAGGCCCCCAGGGCAATGGCGGTGAAACGGCTGTCAATGAGGTAGCGCATCATGAAGGAGCGCCAAAAAAGTTCCTCCATCACCGGCACCACCAGGACGGCCCCGGCCAGCCTGACTGCAGCCAGGAAGAAGGTTCCCGGGGGTGACCAACCGAAGGCAGAGGGATTGAAACCGCCGCCGTCTCCCAGTTGGGGAACCAGCTTTTCCGCCCCGATCCAGAATACCAACACCAGCAGGCCACTTCCCAGGGCTAAAAGCCACTCAAATAACTGCAGGGATACGGTAATCTCTTCAAAATAGACCTGCCTCCAGTACCACAGCAGCCACGCCGTGATGATAGTTTTTGCCAGGTAGAAAAGATGTTTGTACTGAGGAAGAAATATCACCACCTGGGTCAGGAGCATGAAAACGGCAAAAGGGGCAATGTAGGGAACCCAAGGCTGGCGGAGAATTTTTTTCATGGAAACGGGCACTCACTTTTTCAAGGTCTGTATCCGTACTCTGTGTCCGTGGCTAAAAAAACTCACCACAGAGGCACAGAGAACACAGAGGACGCAGAGTTATACCATTTCAGGCCTGTGGGGCGCGCTAAAGCAATACCCTCCGGGCGGATGGAAACCTTCGTTATTGCAGCGTCTGTTCGGGATGTCCGGACTTGGCTCTAAGTGGTTTTGGCCGCCGAACGAATCACCACGATGGTGATTCGCGGCGGACGCCTCGGAACCGGCCATGGACGGCCGGTGAGAATGAGCGTGAGCCATGCCGGGGCATCCCCTAACCCAGGTAGCGATTGAAATAACCGATCTCAAGCCTTGGGAACTCGGCCGCCAGCAGATCCAGCAGCGCACCAATGCCGATAGCATCTTCGCCATCCATCCCCACCGTCTCCAGATAGAGCCGGGGATCAATATTGAGATTGCGCATCTGCACCTGATCAACATTATATTTCTCAATCAGCTCCAGCAGCGCTTCCGCCTCCTCCGGTACATCGGTGACCCCCGGCATCACCAGCAGGTTGATAGCTAAGTGCAGGCCGCCTTCTTTCGCCGCCCGTAGTGAGGCCAGCACATCCTCAAAAGCATAACCCCGGGGCTGATAATAAGGCAGGTAGGTAGCTTTCCTGAGAGAATTCATGCTGACCCGGATGCTGTCCATACCGGCAACCGCCATGGCCGCCACTTTTTCCGGCAGGCTGGCGTTGGTATTAACATTCAGGGTTCCGGCATCAGTTTGCTCCCGCAGGCGGCGGGCAAAAGCACAGATGGTCTCCGCCTGGAGAATGGGATCCCCTTCGCAGCCCTGGCCAAAGCTTAAAACCGGATTTTCCGCCACTTCCAAGTGAGACAGGGCCACCTCCAGCAGCTCATCCACTGTAGGAACAAAATCGATGCGGTCCTGGGAGGAGGCAAACCCGCTTCCTGACTGCCAGGAAAGGCAACCCAGGCAACGGGCGTTGCAGACCGGAGAAACCGGCAGGGGGCATTCCCAACGCCCGAGAAAGAAATTTTTGGCGGCAAAACAGTGGTCATCCAAGGCACAGCCGCACAGGTGGCGGACCAGACGATTGTCCGGAAACCGGGCCAGCTGCCGCTCAACCCCGACCACCACCTCCCGGTCATCGAAACGATCTGGTTCCCACTGACGGTTTTCATCCACCCGGCGGGCGGCAACCACATAATCATTGATCTCCGGCGACCAGCCCACAGCGGTATAGGCCCAGAGGGGCAGCTGATAATCCTTGTCAGCATAAGAAACCGCCGGCAACAGCAGGCGGGTATAGGCTGGCGGCAGAAAAGCCGAGACCCCGAAGCAGGGTTCCCCAACATCCATCTCCTCCAGACAAACCACCTGCTCCGACCCGGCATCCCAGGCCAGCGGTGGACATTGGGGCAGGTAGAAAAAACGACTTCCCGCCGGCAAGGGAATCAGGTCCTCCGGAGAAGGGGAAACCAGCTGTTCACCACTGGCGGCCAGCATCTCCAGACAGGAATGGTCGCAGATAGTGCCCTGCCCGTCGGCAAAAAGCAGCCGGGGAGAAGAAAAGAACGTTCCTGTCTTAGTGATGTAACAACCCTTTCAGCTCTATCTACGTTAAGCGATTAACTGTTAACATTTAACTGTTAGCTTTAAAAATCTGGGATGTTCGGGCATGGCTCCCGCTCATTCTCACCGGCCGTCCATGGCGGCAAAAAAAGCGAGTCTACTCCGTCACTTCACCGAGATACTCAGAGGATCAAGCTTCCAGTAGTACCCGTTGGGATCAGCCGCTGGATTTTTACAGTAATCAAGCCGGAAGCCAACGGCGTCATTACCAATCTCAGCATAGGGAACTGTCAATCCGAGGACCGCATCGAAGCGGGGTTGTCCCATGCAGTCACACTCCAGCAGGGATGCAGCCCGGTGCGCGAGAATCTTATGGGTTACGGTCGTCGGGTGGATATCATCCCAGAAAAGATAGCGCCCTGCAGCAACATTGCCATCATTTTCATCAAACTTTGCATCGGTCACATTGTCAAATCTCCCAATTTCAGGGTCGGCAACCATCTCTTGCAAGAGGCTGAAAGTATCAAACCAGACCACCTCAACCATCGGGTGAGCAGATTCAAACACCAAAAGCATCTCCTCAAGGAAGCTATTGAAAAAGTTGGCAAGAGCGGTTCCGTTGGCCGAAAGCGTGGCATCCTGGTTCATCCGCGGGGTGATGCCAAGATCAGGCAGATTAACGACCATGAAGGTTACGGCGCCCACATCAGCAAGCTTCTCCATACCGGTCCGGATATGAACCACGGCATCACTGACAGCAGTAGGGGCAGCAGCGGGATCAGTCAAGGCGAGAAAATCATTGCCCCCAATCCAAATAATAAACAAGCTTTTCTCAGGCTGCGGAAAGGCAGTGGGAAAGGCTGCCGAAACCGTCAACAAGGTCGTGTAGGCCGACACCTGGGTTAACAGCCCCGGGGCATTACCCTCCACGGGATTGCTCACGCCGGTATTGGCCCCGGCAAAGGCATAGTTACAGAAATCCCCCGAGATACCCAAAGTCTTTACCAGGTATTCAACCCACACCGGCCCATCGGAAAAACGGCCCTGGTAGGGGGGTGGCGGATAGGTTCCATGCAGAACGATAAACACGTTACCACTGTCACTCAGGCTGTCGCCAAAAACCACAACATTTTTGAAATTACCGGCATGAGCAGGAATGACCAGGAAGAAAAACATGACGACAACAGCAAAAAACTTTACGGTTTCCCTTTTCATCTCTTACGCCTTTTCATGTTTACAGGTTTAATGTGACTACTGAACAGATGCATCCCAAACTCATTTCCCCTTCACCATCCTAAAATGATTCTATCCTGCCGCAAACCCGGAAGATATCTTCCGACTCTGCCCAGTGTACCGGCAAACGTAACAACAAAAACCGGATAAGTCAATAAACCAATATATCAACTGGAATTCCGATATAAGATCATAATTATATCTCAACTTTGGTTGCTTCTGGTGCTTTTGGCGCTCGATTGACTGCTTTTTCAGCGGCTCATTGCGCTAAAATTACCAAACTCGCCCTTTCAGGGCTCAAACATGGCAATTTTAACGCTCCATTTGCCGGAAAAAGCAATGTCATCTCACGATGTCGCACCAGAAGTAACCCAGATTGAGCAAATGATAACAGTTTCCTTATATCGGAATTCCAATATATAAATAAGCCAATACTATCACCTTAATTTCCGTTGACATCAACAGGGAGGTATATTAGTTTGTCATCCGGAGATATAAATCTCCGGATGAGCGGTTAGCTATCAGCTTTTAGCCCTCAGCTTAACCAGTACCATGTTCAATATTTTACTGAAAGCTGACCACCAATTACTGAAAACAGTTTCGGCAGACAAAGTACCAGACAACAATAATTTCAGCTCTACTATCTCACAAAAAGTAATTTGACAAGGAATTATGGTTAACCCTATGAAACGAACACCTGCCTTTTCATTGTTTCTTATGATGATGGCCCTACTTTTCCTGCTGTTGGTTACCGGCGGCTGCGGCGGCCATGGCTCCCTGACCGGCACGGCAAAGTCTCTCTATGAAACCGGCGAACGAAATTACCGCCATAAAAATTTCTCCGACGCCATCGGAATCTACCAGCAGGTCCAAAATGAGTATCCGGATTCGGAATACGCCAGGCGATCCCTGCTGCGGGTGGCGGACTGTCACTACCGCAAAAATGAGCTGGATGAAGCAGCCACCAATTACACCGACTTTCTCAAGTTCAACACCGATCATTCCATGGCTCCATATGCCTCCTATCAGCTGGGAATGACCCATTATGTACGGCTGAAAACCATCGATCGGGACCTGACCCCTTTGCGCGATGCCTTGACAACTTTTGAAAAAGCACTGAAAAACTATCCGGATTCACCGCCCTACATGGAAAAGATTATTCAGCGGATTAATGACTGCAAGCGACGCTTTGCCAAACGGGAATTTTATGTAGGCCTGTTTTATTTCAAACAAAAACGTTACAGGGCAGCCGTCAGCCGGTTCCACTATCTGCTGGCCACTTATCCCGGTTTCATCGATGATAAAGCCCTCTATTTTATGGGAGTCTCCTATCTTAACCAGGGAAAATCCGAGGAGGGGCAGAAAGCTCTGCTGGCTTTAACCAGCGGTTTTCCCCAAAGTCCCTATACTCAGGAAGGGCGGCGATTTTTGGGGGAAAAGAAGGGCCCGGGGATCAAACTTGGATTTCTCATTCGTGATTATTTCATCAGCAAACAGGGTGATATCAAAGATGATTATCTGACCACTACCTTTATGCCGGCCAATTATTCGCCCAGGATGGCTGGCCTGCTCCTGGGTCAATACCACCAAAAGCCTACAGCCCCACCTGAAGAAGTAACTTTTGAATCGCTTTTCCGGGACCGACAATCAATTTCGGGGAAAAAGACAGCAACAACATCCAAACAAGCGTCAATCCCCAATTGGTCAGCAAGCACATCCGCCAGCCCGCAAATAACGCCAGGAAAAAGCACAAAAAAGACCGGCCAGGCGAAACCAAGATCCACAGCCAACCGAACTAGATCGGCCACCACCCCCCAGCAGGGATATCGTCAAGCCCCGGTCAGCAACCTCCAGGAACCGCTGGAGATTATTTCAGACTGGACGGAGGCAAACCAGCAGCAGGGGACCATCACTTTCGGCGGCAAAGTGATCGCCAAGCAGCGGGACATGGTCCTCTACGCGGACCAGTTAACCAATTATTTCGACATGGAAACCCGCAGCCTGGTGAAAGCGGTGGCCTCGGGCAGCGTCAAGGTAAGTCAGGCGGATAAGTTTGCCACCTGTGAGCAGGCGACCCTGGAACAAGGACAGCGGATTATTGTTTTACAGGGAAATGCAGTCATGTGGCAGGGAAACAACCGGGTAACCGGCGAACGGATTGTTATTTATCTCAACACCAACCAGGCCGAGGTCTTCGGTAAACCGGATGGGAAGGCCAAAATCCGCATCAATCCCAAGAAGAAATAAGATTCAGCAGTGTCCGGTATGCTTTTTGTGTTGTCTACAATATCTTTAACTGGTGCTGTTTCAGCGCGACATCGTGAGATGACGTTGCTTTTCCCGGCGAATAGAGCGTAAAAATTGCCCTGTTTGAGCCCTGGAAGGGCGAGTTTGGCAATTTTAGCGCCATGAGCCGTTAAAAAAGCAGGCAATCGAGCACCGAGATCAGCTCCGGTTGACTTGGTGCAATTGAGCCAGCAATTCTTCTGGCTTGTAAATCCCTTTTTCGGTAATAATCCCCGTAATATATTTTGCCGGGGTCACATCAAAAGCCGGATTATAGACCGCCACCTCCGGCGGGGCGATATACTGCCCGCCGATGGTCAGCACTTCTTGCCGATCCCGTTCCTCAATGGGAATTTTTCCCCCGCTGTCCAAGGCAAAATCAATGGTTGAACAGGGTGCCGCCACATAAAAAGGCACTTGGTGTTCCCGGGCAATGATCGCCACCCCATAGGTTCCAATTTTATTGGCCGTATCACCATTGGCGGCAATCCGATCAGCCCCGACCACCACCAGATCAACCATACCCTTGCCCATGAAATGGGCGGCCATATTATCGGTAATCAGGGTCACCGGGATCCGGTCCCGCTGCAATTCCCAGGCTGTCAACCGGGCCCCCTGGAGCAAAGGCCTGGTTTCATCGGCCAGTACTTCCCGTATCTTCCCCCGTTTATGGGCTGCCCTGATGACTCCAAGGGCAGTTCCATAGCCAGCACAGGCCAGGGCTCCGGCGTTACAATGGGTCAGAACCCGGGCGTTTTCAGGAACAATTTTGGCTCCCAAAGCACCAAGTTTACGATTGGTTTCAATATCTTCCTGCCAAATCTGGCAGGCTTCACTAACCAGGATATCAACGGCTTCACTGGCGGCAAGCCCACTGTCCACTGTCCGCTGCCAGACTTTTCGCATACGCTCAAGGGCCCAGAAGAGATTTACCGCTGTTGGCCGGGTGGCGGCCAGCAGCTGACATACCGGCTCAAACCGGTCCCAAAATCCCGTCTTACCAGCATCAGCCAATTGCTTTTTCATCCCCAGAGCCACGCCCATAGCCGCAGCGACGCCAATAGCCGGCGCCCCCCGGATGACCATGGTTTTGATCGCCCGGGCAACTTCTTCCGCTGTACAGCAGGTAACATACACCTCTTCAAGGGGCAAGCGGGTCTGATCGATCATAACCACGCCTTCAGGCTGCCAGGAAATGGTTTTAAAAGACATTATTCGATCACCTGTGGCACCTGAAAATAAAACCCTTTCCGCTGGGGGGCATTTTTCAACGACTGCTCGTGGCTGAAAGATTCACCCCGCTCATCATCCCTGAACGGAGTATCCATGGAAATCACATGAGCGGTCGGTTCCACACCACGGGTGTCGATTTCATCCAGCTTGGCCACATAGCCGAGGATATCACCAAGATCTTTGCCATAGGAATCCAGCTCCTGTTCGTCCATTTCCAGCCGAGCCAGAGCAGCCACATGTCTCACCTCTTTTTTACTGATTTGTTCACTCAATTATACCACCTCTTCAAGATACGAGCTTGGATCAAGACAATTATCTATCGACAGATTCACACTATAGGAAAAACCTTTATCGTCAACCTGACAGCAAAAGCAAAGTTCAGAGCCAAAAAAAGGCGGCTTTTACAAGCCGCCAGATTTATTTTAGTATCATGATGCCTTGTTACATGAGCATCGTCTGTATAGACTGACGAGCCATATCCCAAAAATAAGAAGGGAAAATACCCATCTGCAAAACCCCGACTACAGCCAACACCAAGCCAACCACTATCGCCGGGGAAGGTTTAGACATAACAATATCCTGTTCTGCTTCCTTAAAATACATCACCACCACTACCCGCAGGTAGTAATAGAGGGAAATAACACTATTAATTACCCCGAAAATCGCCAGCCAGATAAACCCGGCCTTCATCGCTGAACTGAAAATATAAAATTTCCCGATGAATCCTGATGCCGGTGGCACTCCCCCCATGGAAAACATGAAAAGAGCCATGGCCAAGCCCATCAACGGATATTTAAAGCCCAAACCGGCAAAATCATCCAACTCGGTATACTCTCCCCCTTTTCGACCCAACAAAGCAATGACCCCAAAAGCCCCAAGATTGGTAAAAGCATAACTTAGCAGATAAAAAAGTATGGCCGACTGCCCCTGTTTAATACCAGCGACGATGCCCACCAGCAGATAACCGGCATGAGCGATACTGGAATAAGCCAGCATGCGCTTGATATTGGTTTGGGATAAGGCCACGACGTTCCCGATGGTCATGGTCAGGAAAGTGAACAACCACATAATCCCGGTCCAATCAGCCTGCAGATGCCCCAAAGCAACGAAGAAAACCCGGAGTAGCGCCGCAAAAGCCGCCGCTTTAACCCCGGTGGCCATAAAACCGGTAATCGGGGTCGGAGCTCCTTCATAGACATCAGGGGTCCACATATGGAAAGGAAACATGGCAACTTTAAAACCAAAGCCAACAGTCATCAAGGCCATCCCACCCAGGAGCATTTTGGAATGAATGACTTCCGGATGAGCAGTCAGAAAAGCGTTGATTTTAACCAGATCCAAAGTCCCGGTACTACCAAAGATAAGGGCAAAGCCAAAAAGTAGGAAACCGGACACGAAGGCACCCAGCAAAAAATATTTCATCGCCGATTCGATGGATCGATCATCATCGGACCTAAAAGCGGCCAAAGAATAAATGGAAATAGACATGGTCTCCAAGGCCAGGAAGATCATCATCAGGTTACCGGCAGCCCCCATAAAACACATGCCCACAGCAGCAAAAAGCAACAAACAGTAATACTCCCCACAATTAATCCGGGGAAAGAATTTCTGATAGTTGATAGACGTCATAATGGTCAACCCGGCGACCACACAGACAATCAAGGAAATGAAGGATGAGAACCCATCCGCCAGAAGCATCCCATTATAAGCTGACTCTCGAATCCCATTAATCATCAAGGTACTTACCAAGGCGACGACCACCCCCACCAGGGAAATATAGCCAAGAGAGGACGTCTTTTTATCCTGCGGGCTGAATACATCAAGCAGCAAAACCGCCAAGGCCGTCAACGAAAGTATAACCTGGGGCAATATTGCCTTAACATTTAGCGCCGGGACGACAAATTCCAGCATCTCCATCACGTTCCTCCACACTCATTCACAGAAGGGATTAGCTCAGCGAGCGCTCGCCACTGCTTATTTAAACTGTCTTAATTATTCAACTGTTTATTTTTACTATCTTTCGCCGTCAGCACCACAGCGATCCTGTCTCCAAGACTCTGCGGCTGCTGCTGAGCATAAGCCTCATAACGGGTATTAAAATCTATAAGAAAATGGGAGACTGTGGCATCCATCTTCCGCAAAAAAAGACCGGGGAAAAATCCCATGACGAAGACCAGCACAGCCAAGGGCAGTAAAGTTACAATCTCACGGACATTAAGGTCTTTCAACTTCTGGTTTTCCGGTTTATCCAGGGGGCAGAACATCACCCGCTGATACATCCACAGCATATAAATCGCCCCAAAAATAGATCCAGAGGCTGCAACCACTGCAAATATCGGAAAACTGCGGAAAGCCCCGATCAGAATCATGATCTCACCAACAAAACCATTGGTGCCCGGCACCGCCACCGAGGACAGGGTGGCAATCATGAAAAAGGTGGCAAAAATGGGCATAACCTTGGCCACTCCACCAAAATCCTTGATCATCCTGGTATGGCGACGCTCATAGATCATGCCGACAATTAAAAATAGCGCTCCAGTACTGATTCCATGATTAAGCATCTGGTAGAGACCACCTTCAATCCCCTGCATATTCAGGGCGAAAAGACCAAGCATCACATAGCCCAGATGACTGACACTGGAATAAGCTACCAGCTTTTTCATGTCAGGCTGTACCATGGCTACCAAGGCACCGTAGATAATTCCAATTACCGCCAAAGTGGCCATAACCGGCGTGAACTGATGGGTGGCATAGGGAAACAGAGGCATGGCGAAGCGCAGGAATCCATAAGTACCCATTTTCAGCAAAACCCCGGCCAGAATGACACTGCCGGCGGTGGGAGCCTGTACATGAGCGTCAGGCAACCAGGTATGCAGCGGGAACATGGGAACCTTGATGGCAAAGGAGACAAAGAATGCCAGACACAACCAGAACTGCACCGAAATGGGAATATTAAGTTTATACAATTCAAGGATGCTGAAGGTATAAACACCGGTAACCTTATAATTATAGTAATAGAGGAAAATAATGGACAGCAGCATAAAGACGCTGCCAGCAGCCGTATAAATGAAGAACTTAACGGCGGCATAAATCTTTTGCGGACCACCCCATACTCCGATCAGCAGGTACATAGGAATCAGCATCAATTCCCAAAACACATAGAACAAAATCAGATCAAGGGATACCAGTGCCCCAAGCATGGCCGTTTCCAACAACAGCAGGCAGACCATGTATTCCTTCACGTATTTCTGAATATAGGACCAGGAACTAAGTACGCAGATTGGCGTCAGAAAGGTTGTCAGAATAACGAGCCAAAGGCTGATACCGTCAATTCCCATATAATAATTAATGCCAAAACTTTTAACCCAGGGTATTAATTCCACAAACTGCATGTTATGGGTGACATTATTAAAATAAAAAATCAACGGCAGGGAGATAAAAAACTCAATGACCGTAAAAGCGACCGCTGTACCCCGCAGAACGTCTTTGTTTTCCTTATCAATTATCGACAAAATGAGGACGCCGAAAATCGGAAAGAAAGTCACCAGACTGATAATCGGAAAATTCAATTGATTCATCTACACATCTCCTTAGCCTGAAAGGAACTTAGGGTTTTCTTAAATCGTACAGGTCGCAATCTACTTTAAGATATGGCCCTGATGAAATAATAGAAAATAAGGACCACAGTCCCTAATACTACCGATACCGCATAGCTTTGGACATATCCCGACTGGATGTAACGAACAACCACGCTGAACCAGCCGATAATCCGGGCCACCCCATTGACAATGCCATCGATAATAGCCACATCAACACCTTTCCACAACAGAATACTGAAGCCATGGATAGGTTTGATAACCGTCAATTCATATAATTCATCCACATACCACTTGTTAAGCAAGAGCCGATAAAGGAAAGGATAGCTGTTGGCCAGCTTTTCCGGCAGATCCCGCTTTTTAATGTACATGGTATAGGCGATAAAGATTCCTATCAGAGCGATCGCTACCGATATCCCCATCAGCAGATACTCAGCAAACATGGAACCATGCTCGGCCGCATGATGCATCCCGGCTCCATGAACTGCTTCCGCAGCTGCATGAGCCCCATGGGCAATAGTACCGCCTACTTTATGCAACAGTTTACCCGGTCCAATTCCCATAACCGGATCGAGAAAGCTATGAATCCGATTGCTGCCCCCCAAAGCATGGGGGACTCCAAGATAACCAGCCACCGCCGCAAAGAAAGCCAAAATCATCAGAGGAACAGTCATGGTCTTAGGACATTCATGCAGATGCTCATCGGCCCCGTCAGGTACCCGGCATTCATTGAAAAAGGTCATGAATACCAACCGGAACATATAAAAAGCAGTCATACCGGCAGCAATGGCACCCATCAGCCAGAGGAGGAAATGGCCATGGGGACTGCTATAGGCCTTCCAGAGAATTTCATCCTTGCTAAAAAAACCGGAGAAACCAGGAATGCCGGAGATGGCCAGCGTAGCAATCAAGAAAGTCACATAAGTAATAGGGGTCTTATTTTTTAGCCCACCCATATTGCGCATATCCTGGGCATCTACATGGGAATGAACTTTATGCAGTCCTTGATGCATGGAATGAATCACGGCACCGGAACCAAGAAAGAGCAGCGCCTTAAAGAAGGCATGGGTCAAAACATGGAACATACCGGCAGCATAGGCTCCAACCCCTAGGCCCAAGAACATATAGCCCAACTGACTGACCGTTGAATAGGCCAGCACTTTTTTAATGTCATTTTGCACCAACCCTATGGTTGCGGCAAAAAGTGCGGTCATGGCCCCAAAGGTTGCCACTACCCCCAGGGCAAAAGGTGACATGGAATAAAGAATGTTAGAACGGGCGATCATGTATACCCCGGAGGTAACCATGGTTGCCGCATGGATCAAAGCACTGACCGGTGTAGGACCGGCCATGGCATCCGGCAGCCAGACATACAATGGTATCTGGGCTGATTTGGCCGTACAGCCAACAAACAGGAGCAGGCAGATGGCGGTCACCACCTGGGGTGACAAGAGATGAACATGGGTAAACACCTCTGAAAACTGCAGGGTCCAAATGCCATGTTTCCCCAGGCTGGTATAAAGCAGAAGCAGACCCAGAATAAAACCAAAATCTCCAATCCGGTTGGTAATAAAGGCTTTCTTGCCGGCAATGGCATTGGCTTCTTCGGAAAACCAGAAACCGATCAACAGGTAAGAACAAAGACCAACTCCTTCCCAACCGAGGAAAAGCAGCAGGTAATTGTTGGCCAACACCAGGTTGATCATTGCAAACATGAAGAGATTCATGTAGGCAAAAAAACGATATTCACGACCTTCCTCCGTCGACATATAGCCAATAGAGTAAACGTGAATCAGAAATCCGACCCCGGTAACAAACAGGCACATCATCATGGATAAAGGATCTATCTGATAGGCCACATAAGAATGTAGCACCCCACTGTTGATCCACTTGAACCAGGTAAATTCATAAAGTCGCTGGTCGGCAGGCAGACCCAACATCTGGAAAAAAAGAATGCAGGTAACAATAAAGGAGAGTGCTACTGCACCACAGGCCACCCAATGTATGATGCTCTTGTTGATTTTTTCAAACCGTCGCCCCAGCAACCCATTAACGAGCACACCAATGATAGGGAAAATGGGAATCAACCATACTTTATCGAACATGTCCCTCTCCTGTTTTATCTCTACTGATCAATCCTACGATCTAAAAATCAAGCACTGTATACGTTTGCTACCATTTCATCAGATTGAATGAATCAACATTTATAGTTCCACGCTTACGATACATCAGGACAAATATTCCCAACCCCACTGCGGCTTCTGCCGCCGCTACCGCCATAATAAACATGACCATGAAAATACCCTCCACCGACTGATTGGCCCGGCTGAAGGTAATGAAAGCAAGATTGACTGCTCCCAGCATAATCTCGATGCACATGAAGACAATAATGGCGTTCCTGCGGGTTATGGCACCAATGCCCCCGATGGTGAACAAAACAACTGCCAGTGCCAGATATAAATTATGATATGCTACCATGATTATCTACCTCACCTTATTCGCTTTTCTGTTTGGCCAGGATAACAGCCCCAACCACCCCGGCCGTAAGCAGGATAGAAGTTAACTCAAAGGGCAGAATGTAATCAGAAAATAAAAAGTTTGAGAGCACTGTTACCTGTCCATATTTTGCCACCATCAGATCGGTAACCGGCCCTTTAATGGCCAACATTCCTCGGCCAAGCCCGACAACCATCAGCTCCAGAAAAAGTACCAGCAACATGACCACCCCAACTACCTTGATTTTACGTACCGGCGCATGATCTTCCTGCCTGAGATTCAGCATCATGATAGCATAAAGTACAAACATCATAATGGCCCCGGCATAGACAATAATCTGTAAAATAGCAATAAACTCAGCCCGCAACAGGAGGTAAAGGACTGCCATAAAAAAGAATGAGGCAACCATCCACAAAGCGCTGTGAACCACATTCCGGGCAAATATCACCAACAGAGAGGTAATAATCGCCAAACCACCACATAGGAGCAACATGATCAATTCCATGGATAAACCCCACACTTAATCGAAATTATTTCCCAGTAAAAATAAACTTTTCCGGCGTTTTCAGCTTTTCAATGTCAAACTTAAAATCTTCACGATGATAATCAACGTAATCATATACCTTCGTCAATTCAATAGCGTCCTTCGGACAAGCTTGCTGGCAAAATCCGCAGAATATACAGCGAATTTCATCAATGATAAATTCTTTGGGATAGCGAGTTCCACCCTCTTCCTCATAGGGAACTATGGTAATTGCCTGGGGAGGACATATCTTCGCACACAGCCCACAGGCCACACATTTCAGCTTGCCCTGGTCATCAACTTTCAGCCGGTGCAGGCCCCTCCAGCGATCCGCGATCTTCCGGCGTTCTGTGGGATACTGGATGGTTATGGGCTTGCCGAAATAATTCTTCAAGGTATATGCCAGCCCCTTGAACAACGGAACAAGATAGTTCCCTTTCTCGGGCCGCCTCCCACTTACCTTCATCACATAATCTTTCTTTTCCATTGTTAATTACCTTTTCAACTCAAATAATGCCGGCATCCAGAATCAAATGTTAAAAATCACCATCCATAAACCGGTAAGGACAATATTCAGCAGACCAGCCGGTATTAATATTTTCCAACCCAATTCCATCACCTGATCGTACCGGTAGCGGGGAAAAGTTGATCGTTCCCAGACACAGAAGAAAATAACCGCGAATGTTTTAATAAAAAACCAGACGGGCCCCGGCAACAACGGGCCATGCCATCCACCGAGGAAGAGGGTAGTCACCAAGGACCCAAAAATGAACATATGGCAGTATTCAGCCATGAAAAACAGGGCAAATTTCATACTGCTGTACTCAACATTAAACCCGCAGGCCAGCTCGGCCTCCGCCTCCGGCATATCAAACGGAGTCCGGTTGATCTCAGCCAAACCGCAGATAATAAAGAGAAAAAAGGCAAGCGGCTGTTTAACGATATTCCACAACCCCGCCTGGCTTTGAACAATACCCACCAAACTCAACGTACCACAGACCATAACGACACTGATCACGGCCAAAGCCATGGGTAATTCATAACTGATCATCTGAGCCCCGGCGCGCAGAGCCCCGATCATCCCGTACTTGTTGCCGGAAGACCAGCCACCCAGCATGCAACCATAAGAACCGATGGTGGAAATCGCCAGAACATAGAGAATGCCGATATCCAGATCAGTCAGATAGAGCGTTATTTCGCGCCCCATGATAGTAACAGTATCACCAAAAGGGATTATCACCAGCAGGGACAGTGCGGCCCCGATGCTAATAATCGGGGCAATAACAAAAACCGGTTTATCAGCATTGTCAGGAATCACTTCTTCTTTCATAAACCCCTTGACCCCATCAGCCAAGGGCTGTAAAAGGCCATGCCATCCCACCCGCATGGGTCCATGGCGAAGCTGCACCAGTCCTAAAACCTTGCGCTCAATCCAAGTGGAATAGGCAACAATCAACATACTCACCCCAAAGACCACCAGGGTTTTAATGAGCAGGATGATGGTAAATTCAATCATGAAAATCCTCCTTTATGATGCCTTCTCAACCTTGACGGCACAGACTTTATATTCGGGGATACCAGAATCAGGACAAAGGGCTGCATTGGTCAACTGATTGACTGCTGTTTCAGAGAAATGGAAGGGAACAAACACCACCCCGGCAGCTGGTCGGTCGGTCAGCCAAGCTTTTACTTTAATGGTACCCCGCCGGGAGGCAACATTGATAAAATCACCATCCTCAACCCCCAGTTTTTCCGCATCGGCAGGATTAACCTCTGCCAGTGGCTCAGGATACAGCTGATTCAACCCATTGCCCTTACGGGTCATAGTACCGGTATGGAACTGCTGCAATACCCGACCGGTGCTGAGAATAAAAGGATATTCAGCATCGGGATTTTCCGCCGGCGGACGGAATTCTATGGGAAAGAAAACTCCCTTGCCACAAGCATATTCACCCACATGAAGAATAGGAGTTCCGGGATGATCTTCAGCCGGACAAGGCCAGGTAAGGGCCTTTTTCTCCAGACGTTCATAACTGATTCCCGCATAGCTGGGAGTCAGTCTACGGATTTCACCCATCACCGACCGGGAATCCGCATATTCCATCGGATAATCCATGGCGGTAGCCAGCTGACAAATAATCCAACCGTCTTCCTTTGCCTCTCCCACCGGTTCTATGGCCTTGCGGACCCGCTGAACCTTACGCTCGGAATTGGTAAAAGTACCATCCTTTTCAGCAAAGGAAACTCCTGGCAGCACCACATCAGCTAACTGGGCAGTTTCAGTAAGAAAAATATCCTGAACCACCATAAAATCAAGCTTTTTGACCGCTTTTTCAATATGATGCAGATCCGGATCACTGACTAATGGGTTTTCACCCATTACATAGAGGCCCCGAACCTTACCTTCCAGGACAGCAGGAAACATCTGAGTTACCTGCAACCCCGGAACAGCGGAAAGCTCTTCCAGACCCCAGGCCTTGGCGAATTTCTGCCGCACTTTTTCACTTGCAACTTTCTGGTAGCCGGTAAACACATCGGGCAAGGCCCCCAGATCACAAGCTCCCTGGACGTTATTTTGGCCCCGCAGAGGATTAACCCCACCACCAACAACACCGATATTACCGCAGAGCATGGCCAGATTCCCCAGGGTTTTCACATTATCGGTACCGCTGATATGCTGGGTGATACCCATGGCATAGAGAATTGAAGCAGGAGATGATTCGGCATACATTACGGCCGCGGCTTCGAGGTCAGCTACCGGCACTCCGGTAATTTCAGCCACATACTCAGGCGTATACTTTTCCAGATTGGCAGAAAATTTCTCGAACCCCACGGTACAGGACTCGATATGCTCCTTCTTATGCAGTCCCTTTTTGTGAATGATAATATGCATGAGGCCATTGACCAGAGCAACATCAGTTCCCGGACGATGCCGCAACCAGAGATCAGCATAATCAACCAAGCCAATGCGGCGGGGGTCGGCTACAATCAGTTTAGCCCCCTTTCTCAGCACTGCTTCCTTAATATAGTTGGCAAAAATTGGGTGATTCTCCGTGGTATTGGTCCCAATGGCCAGAATAGCTTTCGCCCGCAAAAGATCCTTGATCGGGTTGGTCATTGCTCCGCTACCGAACGTGGCGGCCAGTCCGGCCACCGTGGAGGAGTGTCAGAGTCGAGCGCAGTGGTCAACATTATTGGTACTGATGGCCCCGCGCATAAATTTCTGAAATAGATAGTTTTCTTCGTTGGTACAGCGGGCCGATGAAAGTCCGGCAATGGCATCGGGACCGGATTCTTTCTTGATGGCCCCAAAACGTTCAGCCACCAGGTTTAATGCTTCTTCCCAGCTGGCTTCTTTGAATTCGCCGTCCTTTTTGATCAGGGGAGTGGTCAACCGCTCATCACTGCCGATAAATTCATAGCCAAAACGTCCCTTGACACAAAGGCTACCCCGGTTAACTCCCTTACCCTCCTGAGTCGTTACTTTAATAACCCGGTTGTTCTGCACATTGAGCTCAAGCTGACAGCCACAACCACAGTAAGTACAAGTGGTTGGAACTCTCTTTACCAGCCATGGACGGCCCTTGAATCGACTGAGATTTTCCGTCAGCGCCCCGGTGGGACAAACACTCAGGCACTCACCACATGATTGACATTTATCCCCATCAATCACCACAACCTGGGAACCGTACCCCTCACCTTTAATCTCAATAGCGCCGATTCCCTTAATTTCCCGACAAGCAGTAACACAACGCAAGCACATGATACAACGATCAGGCCAATAACGAATCAGAGGGGTGCAATAAACAGATTCTCTTTGCGGTTTAGGGGCCTGATATTCAACCTTGTCGATGCCAAACTCATAAACCAGATCCTGCAGCAGGCACTCCCCCCCCTTGTCACAAATAGGACAGTCAAGGGGATGATTCACCAGAATCAGCTTAAGAGAATCCTCCCGGATCCGTTGAAGCCGATCTGAACTGGTGGTTACCACAATGCCGTCCTCCACCGGAGTGGTACAAGCTGCCATTGGATGGGCAATACCATCAATCTCCACGACGCACATCCGGCATGAACCGATGGGATCCAAACGTCCATGGTAGCAAAGCGTCGGGATGCGAATGCCGGCGGTCCTTGCAGCCGCAAGAATCGTCGTTCCTTGCGGAACCTTCACTTCCTTGCCGTCAATCGATAACGTGACCATGCTTATTCCCTGCACAAGTTAAGTTATATCTCTACTGTTTTTCCAACAAACATCACAAATCAGTTTATGACTTTTCCACTGCAATGGTGGCAACCCGATAACACCTGAGGCAACGATCTGCTTCAGCCATGGCCTCCTGGGGCGTAAACCCCTTCTCCACCTCATCGAACGTCCACTTCCGGGTATCCGGAGGTAGCATTTCCAGCTGGTAACGGGAGCGCCCACCCAGAAACCCAATCTCTTCAGCCGGATCAAAAACCTTGACCGCGTCGAAAAATTTGTCAAAATAATCATCTTCGGCAGCTTCCAGGGGTAGTCCGTTAATAAGCCTGTCGATATTAATTGCCGCCGTCCGCCCTCCGGCGCAGGCAGCAATCAGGGCTCCGGGAGCAGTCTGGCAGTCTCCAGCAGAGAATATCTTGGGATTTTCCGTCTGTTTAGTAACTTCATTGACCACAATGGTATTGCGACGGGTCCTTTCGACGTGATCAACCCCTTCAAGCATAGAAAGGTCTATGGTCTGACCAATGGCCGGCACGACAATATCGCAATCAATAATAAATTCTGAGTCCTCCACCGGTTCCGGTCGGCAACGGCCGCTCTCATCCGGTTCGCCAAGCTGCATTTTAATACACTGCAGGCCAACCACTTTGCCCTTTTCAGCAATAACCTTGATAGGCTGAGTGAGATAATGGAAAGTAACCTTTTCCTCTTCAGCGTCATGAATTTCAACTTCATCGGCTGGCATTTCATTTCTGGTCCGCCGATACACCAGATTAACATCAGGTTTATTGATCCGAAAAGAGCAGCGAACACAGTCAATGGCCACATTTCCACCACCAACCACCACTACTTTTTTCCCTTTGGGGTAAGGATCAATACCCGAATTAATATCAAGCAGATATTGCACCCCGGTAACAAAACCTTTATATCCGGCATTTTCGCCTTCAACCCTCATGGCGGCACTCATGTGGGCGCCATGGGCAATGAAGACGGCATCGTTATCCGCTTCCAACTGCGACAACTTTATATCTTTACCTACTTGAGTATCATAATGAATGGTAACACCCAGCTTCTGAACCTGTTCCACCTCTCCGCGCAAAATCTGACGCGGCAACCGATAGTCGGGGATACCCACCGCTGACATACCTCCGGGTTCACCTAAACGTTCATATACGGTTACCTGGTGTCCCTTGCGAGCCAGATGATAGGCACAGGTTATTCCGGCGGGACCGGCACCAACAACAGCCACTGAACCGGTCTTTTCCGCCGGTTCAACCAAATACTGGGGTTCCTTCTTTTTCGCCAGCTCGTAATCAGCGACAAAACGTTTAAGGAATTTAATCGAAATGGGCTCATCCAAATTCATCCGCCGGCAGTGTTCTTCGCAGGGACGAACACAGACCCGACCAACCACACCAGGCAGAGGCAGGCGTTCACGGATTACATCCAGGGATTCCTGAAATTTACCTTCTTTAATACACTCAATATAGGTAGGGATATCCAGATGGATCGGGCAGGCATCCATACAAGGTGCTGTCAGTTTTGTTCGGTAGGTTCCCGAAGGAATGACTGCACCACCGCCAGCTGCCTGAGCAAAATCGTCGGCAAAATACTCTAAAGCATGTCGCAGAGGAAGAGGCCCTGACTGACCTATACTACACTTGGAAGATTCACTGATTGATTCCGCCAGTCTGGCAAGGATTTCCAAGTCCTCCTGCCGCCCTTTGCCGCGACACATTCTCCCCAGGGTATCAGCAATAACCTTAGTACCAATACGGCATAAAAAACATTTACCACAGGATTTTTCCTGGATTGTCTCCATATAGGTACGACAGAGATCGACGATATTAACCTCGGAAGTTCGCAGAACAATGCCATACCAGCCGATCAGGGCCTTAATCTCTTCATTCTGCTTAAAATATTCCGGCAATGAAACCTTGTTTACAGTCTCATATTCCTGGGGTTCCTTGCTGCGATTATCAACAACTTCGCCTCCCCAGGAGCTGAAAAATATCTCTGACATCACTATACTCCCATTTCCATTCTTTTACCCACACCCATGCTGTTTTTAGCGGTCAACCTCTCCCAAAACAATGTCTATGCTGCCGACAATGGCAATTGCATCGGAAAACATATGCCCGGGAAGGATCTTCGGCAAAGCACTAATAAGGATGAAAGCCGGGGAACGAATTTTCATCCGGTACGGATTTTCGTTACCATCCCCAACTATATAAAATCCCAATTCCCCCTTGGAGCCTTCAACCGACTGATACACTTCACCCACCGGGTCATGTGGTCCCTCACTCTGAATCTTAAACCGGCGGATCAGAGCACTTATGTCATTCTTAACCACATCCAAACTTGGGTTGGTTACCCACGGATTATCAACATTCACTGGTCCCTCGGGAAGGTTTTCAATAGCCTGATCAACAATCTTTATTGATTGAGCCATCTCTTCCATTCGCACCAGATAACGATCGTACACATCACCCTTATCACCCACCGGCACCTGAAAATCAAAATCTTCATAGCTGCTATGGGGCTTCGCCTTGCGGATGTCATAGGGAACCCCTGAACCACGCAGACTGGGTCCGGTAAAACCAAAGTTTACCGCATCTTCGGCCGACACTGTCCCGATGTCCATGGTCCGCTTGCGCCAGATGATATTATCGGTCAGCAGGGTGTGATAACCTGCCAGTGCGGTCGGAAACCACTTAACAAACTCGCGAACACCCTTGATGAAATCAGGAGTAATATCATTGGCCAAGCCGCCAATCCGCAGATAGGAAGGAGTCAAACGATAACCTGAAGCCTCTTCGATAATATCATAAATCATTTCCCGATCACGGAAACCGTAGAACACCAGCGTCATCGCCCCGATATCCAGGGCATGAGTACCAACCCAGATCTGGTGGGCAGCAAGTCTGGACAACTCTCCCATGATCACCCGGATATATTGCGCCCGCTTGGGAACTTCAATTCCCAACAGTTTTTCAACGGCCATGCAATAACCGAAGTTATTCAGAGAGGCGGCCGTGTAATCAAGGCGGTCGGTGAGGGTGATGACCTGCTGATAATTCATATTTTCAGCAATCTTCTCAATCCCGCGATGTAACTGACCGACATGCGGTGTTGCCTTGACAATCATTTCACCGTCCAATTCCAACACGATGCGGAGCACCCCGTGAGTGGATGGATGGTGCGGCCCCATGTTGAGGGTCATTAATTTGCCTTGAGCCATCTTTTTTCCCCAAGTAGTTTGTTTACAGGACTTCTATGGTATCGGGATCCCACTTCTCATCAAAATCTTTACCCTTCAGAGGAAAGTCTTTGCGCTGTGGATAGCCTTCAAAATCATCCCACATCAAAATGCGCCGCAGATCAGGATGGCCGGCAAAACGGATGCCCATCATATCAAAAACCTCACGTTCGGCCCAGTTTGCAGCCTGCCAAATGCCGGTTACCGTGGGAACATCTTCGCCTTCAGCCACCGCCAACTTGACCAGCAATCGGTCAAAACTATCCATGGAAATCATTACATAGACAACCTCAAAGCGCGGCTTACGACGACGCTCCAAATTGTCAATAGCCAGTACGTCAACCAACAGGTCGAAAGCCAGCTGTTCATCATCATGCAAAAACTGCATGACCTCAATAAAAGCATCATTGCTAACGGTTACCTGCAAATCACCGCAACAATCCTGATCAACGACGACTGCTTCCGGAAATTTGGCTTTGATCCGTTCCAGTATTTTCACGTTTTCCATAGTTACGATACCACCCTGCTATTCAACAACATTGGGACGTACATCATCAAAATACTCAGTCCTGATCTTCTGCTGCAATTTCATCAAAGCGGCCAGCAAGGCTTCCGGCCGTGGCGGACATCCAGGGATATACACATCCACCGGGATAATCTGATCAACCCCCTGAACCACAGCATAGCTTTGAAAAATGCCGCCACAGGAAGCACAGGCTCCCATGGCAATCACCCACTTAGGCTCAGCCATCTGGGCGTAGATTCTCTTGACCATGACGGACATTTTCTTGGTCAAGGTCCCGGCCACAATCAAAAGATCAGACTGCCGGGGTGATGGACGAAAAACCTCAGAACCAAACCTTGCAATATCATAACTTGCCAAACTGGCAGCCATCATTTCGATGGCGCATCAGGCCAGGCCAAAGGTACATGGCCAGACAGAATTACTCCGCCCCCAGTTAACCAGCGAGTTAAGGTTGGTAAGCAGGAAGCCATCACCTTTCACACCACTTTCTACTCCCATTCCAACGCTCCCTTTTTCCAGACATAGATATAACAGATAAATAAAACCACCATGAAGACCAGCATCTCGACAAAACCGAAGAGGCCAAGTTTTCGATAATAGACTGCCCACGGATACATAAACACACACTCAAGGTCAAAAACCAGGAACAACAAAGCCACAACATAATACTTGATCGGGACCTGAATGTAGGTAGTTCCCTCAGTGGGCATCCCACATTCATAAGTTTCCCGCTTCACCTTAAAACTGCGATGCGGACCCAAAATACTTGAAACCGCCACAGCAAAGACGCCAAAACCAATGCCTACCAGCATCATCACCAGTACAGGAATATAATTAACCAGCATTTTTCCGCCCCTAGAAAGAAGTATGGTTTAGTTATTTAATGAACTAAATTCTTAAATAACCATAATATCCTTGTGAAGCTTTTTATTAAACAGGGATTGTATATCTGAGAGCGCAAACCTTGTCAAGGAAAAAAAGTAAAAAAATATTGTCGACATAACACAGAAATACATCACTATTTTATCTCAATGAAATCGTGGATAATTTGATTAATGGCAACGCTGCCAAGCCGGAATACAACCATGCCATTGGTATCTTGAAAGAAGATTTATTCTGAACTACAGCTGGAAAGGAAACTTAATCGAACACTAAGTATTACACACAGTATACAATATTAACTACTTGAAATGTTTGATTTTTCCTTGTCACCATATCAATATTATATGCTATGTGAGAAAATCCTTATACATCTTTAATTATAAAATGGTAACGGGAACATCTTTTCAAAATAATATGTTACCTAAAAGTTGATGGCCTCGTAAAAAGTCAGAACATTAGAATAAAAGGTGTTGAAATATCCCCAATTTTAGCTGCCTATAAATATTTTATAGCCATAAAATGGCCTGTTTCTCATGTGCTTTTTGGTTCTCTAAGCCGAGGACCAGCCCGTTAAAGCGTTTTTGCCGACCTTTATCCCTTCTTGGAAAGGTCAGCCTCTTGTTCCTGACGAGCTGAGACGACCACAAACTCAAAAAGCTGTGGGGGACATGCTGTTGGTTTTCAGTTTTTACATATTGACAACATTATCAAAGAGGTACGGTTCTTCTTTGACAATTTTTTCCTTTTTCCGCTTACCAGCCATTTTTATCAATAAAACAGCAATGCTGCTGAATGTGCATCTGGCCATTGTAGCCTGTTGGCTGCGAACTCTGATTTTTTCAAGGCCGGTTTGGTTTTTAAGCAGGTTATTTGATCTTTCACAGTTTTTGCGAATAGAATGGGCATCCTCAATTCCTGCAGTTGCAAATGGTATGCGCTGAAACAGGCCAGCATCCATTGGCATAAAGCGATATTGGGAACAATGATCAGAATACGGACATTCTCCCGGTTCAGCCCCACATTTAAATTCATGCTCCTGGCCATCACTGCCGACATGTTGCATGGGGATGGAACATTCACTGTTGCAAAAAACTTCTCCGGTCCTGGCGCCAACATGGTCAGGGATTGTTACTGTTGATGATGGTGGTGTTGTTACTATGACTCCGGTTTCACGGTACAAAGAGCCATCTTTATCATGGTAAGCCTCATCGGCTGTAACCAGCTGGATATCAAGACCCATAGCCTGAGCCAGTTTTATCAAAAAAGGCAGGAATAGACTGTCATGGTGATTTGCCGGGGCAACCAGAGAAACAAGGGGAAAACTATGGCCATTGCCAGCATCAATAACCGTCAGGTTATGTAGACGGTAACCAACAACAAATACTGATTTATCCCGTTTGTTCCGGCGTGCACCACAGTCGCAATAAAGATCACCATAAATTCGTATCTTTTTACCTTTGATAGTCAGGCTGGCTAGGGGAATGTGGCAATCATTGGCCACTTCCGTGGAATCAACACCACAAATTGTGCAATCACCAAGCAGGTTTGATTTATAAAAATGGTGGAGGAAATAAACCAGGAGATTGATTTGCTGGATAAAAGTCAAACGGGTTCTGAATTTACAGAGTTGAGTGTGGTCAATAGTAGTCTTTTTGTGTAACGGGAAGCCCATAAATACACGGTTCTGCTTGCGGTCCAAACCAAGATATTCGTTCGTACAGAATTTGCGGTAACTGATTTCAGGATATTTGATAACTTTGAGCAATTCAGCCCTCAGTAATTGACTGGGAAGGATCTCCCGCATGGAAGGGCTGTATCCATCATAGGAAAGCAGGCAGTTGATGACGTTATCATCGATTAACTGATCAATAAATTGCAACTCCTCATCCTTGATATATATTGAGGATCGATCATCGTTACTGAGTTTTATGATCCGGTCGCTGGTAACCTTATCAATGTATTGGGCCATTTCCCCAAGAGGTATAATCCCCTCGGCCGGAAGCTGGTTCTCTATGCCAAGCAATTCTGCCATCGGAGCAGTGATTTCCTGGTTAAAATCATAATCGGCTGTAACTTCGTCCACAACCTGTTTGGAGATTTCTCTTTTCATTTTCTTAGGAAGGCGTTTCCAGTTGGGAAATTCTTTTTTCAGTTGTTTTTTTACCATCAGCTTGATATTCTTGTGATGCATGAGAAGCCTCCGTATTTTGATAGGTATTTTTTTGGTCGAATTTACCAATCACTATAGAGGCTTTTCTGCATTAAGTAAATGTTTTTATTAGGTTTTTAGCCTATCTTGGCAACACCTTTATCTACTGATGTAACGATAAATCTTGGATAATTTTTAAGATTATTACCATGAAGTGGACCCCAAGTCAAGGACAATTTTCTCCTAAATTAAGGTGCGCTTCTTTTTGTCGTTTAACCGAATAATTTATGCTGCCATTTGGTGGGCAACTTCCTCTCCCCAATACACCTCAGCAGGTGTTTTTCCTGAGAACGACTGATGTGGTCGTTCAAAGTTGTAAAACTCAAAATATTCTTTCAGCCCGGTAATCAATTCCGTTACTGTTTCAAACTCTTCGAGAAATATCTTTTCATACTTCACTGATCGCCATAAACGTTCTATGAAGATATTATCCATACAACGTCCTTTGCCATCCATACTGATCTTGATACCTTTTTCTTTCAGTATACCGGTAAAGGCGTTACCAGTATATTGTGAACCTTGATCGGTATTGAATATCTCGGGGCTGTTATGCTTGCGAAGAGCGCTCTTCAAAACATTCACACAGAAATCGTCATCCATTGTTACAGACACTTCCCAGGACAGCACATAGCGGCTTGCCCAATCCATAACTGCCGCCAGATACACGAATCCATGGGCCAGCCGGATATAGGTAATGTCGGAACACCAGACCTGATCAGACTCTGTGATCTGCAATTTACTCAGGAGATATGGGTACACCTTATGCTCTTTGCGTGGCCTGCTTGTGTTCGGCTTTGGAGCCACTGATTCAATACCCATTAAACGCATCAGTCGTTGAACACGTTTGCGGTTTACAGGAAAACCCTGGCGGTTCAAATAGTCCCTCATCTTTCGACTTCCATAAAAAGGATGCCTGAGAAATTCTTCGTCGATAAACCTCATTAATTCTAAATTCTCATTACTTTCAAAAGGGAATCCCCTTGGCCGGTAATAAGATGATCGTGGTAGCACCAGTAAGTCGCACTGTCTGCTGATACTGAGATCTGAATCTTTGGAATCTATGCATTTTATCTTCTCAGCTACGCTCATCCCAGATAACCTGTCTTTTTTTTTAGCCAGTCCACTTCGATCTGCAATTGTCCAACCTTCTTATATAAACGATCTCGTTCAACCTCTTTCTTCTCAACCTCTTTGTCTTTTCCACGGGTAAAAATATCAGGGGCAGCATCAAGCAACTGCTTCTTCCATCTACTTATTTGATTAGCGTGAACCCCATATTCTGAAGCCAATTCAGACATTGTTTTCTGTCCCTTTATTGCATCAAGGGCAATGCTCGCCTTCAATTCCTTGCTATGTTTTTTCCTGCCCATTCTGTGCCTCCTTTTTCTTGGAAACACACCTTAACATACTGTCTTATTTTTGGGGTCCACTATACCAAACCTTCTTTTTATTTTTTTCATTAGCGAAAGAGCACCCATATCCGGCAGAACGTTGTTAATAATCAACAACTTAACATTTTGATTTTTTTGCATATAATCAAGTGCACTCGCGCCTGAAAGAACTCCGTCTACCTTAAATCCAGCTTGTTCCAGAATATTCGCAAAACTCCAAAGCATCTCATCTGAATATTCTACAATCAGAATATCTAAATCTGGAAAATTCATTATGATAAGCGTATCTCTTAAATAAAACGTTCAAAAATAAACATGGATATATTGATGCATTTCTCATGCCACTGAAAATACAAAATCCAGTATGATGTATTTCCGGATAGTTACGCATTTAACAAAGGGAAAGGTGGACAGTCACGGGATATGGCAAGAGTGCCACATGTGGGGCAGTTATGTCATACATGTGTATCGTGTATATGAGGAGATGATTATAGCTGGTAGGTTTTAATTTTGCGCAGCAAAGTCTTATAATCAATGCCCAGAGTTCGGGAAGCCAGGCTCTTATTTCCATTTGCCCGCTTCAACGCATCCTGAATCAATACGGTTTCTAATTGTTTTGTATTGTCTTTTACTATTTCCGGCAGGGAACGATCACTTGGTTCCGGCTTGTCGGCAGAAAAAGTCGAAGAAGATTCATTATGGTTTACCGATGAATTAATTGTCAACTGATGGGATTCAATTAGACAATTAGCATCGCACAGCAACACCGCCTGACGAATAACATTTCGCAATTCTCTAACATTTCCGGCCCATGAATATTGTGTCAATGCCGTCAATACCTGTTTGGTAAAGCCACGGCATACTTTCTGTAAATCGGTTTGGGCCTCGTCCATAAATCGTTTAGCCAAGTAGGGAATATCTTCGTAGCGATTGCGCAGTGGAGGAATGGTAACGGTAAATTCATTGAGACGAAAAAAAAGATCTTTTCGGAAAGTCTCAGCTTTGATTTTGTTTTCAAGCGAGTCATTGGTTGCGGCAATGACTCGGACCTTAACCTTTTGCGATTTTGATGCACCAAGTCGCTGGATGCAACGTTCCTGCATAGCCCGCAGTAATTTTTGTTGGGCGGCATAAGACAAATTACCGATTTCGTCTAAAAACAACGTACCTCCATCAGCCAGGGCAAATTGTCCTTGTTTATCGGTATCCGCTCCGGTAAAAGCGCCCTTTTTATATCCGAATAATTCACTTTCGATCAAGGTTTCCGGAATAGCTCCACAATCCACCGGCACAAATGGACCATTCTTGACCCGGCTTAGATCATGAATGGCATGGGCAACCAATTCCTTGCCCGTACCGCTTTCACCTTGAATAAGCACAGTAAATTCGGTCGGAGCAACTTTTTTAATCAAGCCAAATAATTTTTGGATCGCTTCACTCTTGCCCATACTCTCAAATATTGAATGGCGGCCGGCCAACTCATGTTTCAAGCGAATTACTTCATCTTTCAGGTTATAATGTTCCAAAGCCCGCTTGATCGTATACAACAAGTCATTGTTATCAATGGGTTTGGCAACATAATCGTAAACGCCGATTTTCATGGCCGACACTGCAGATTTGACATCGGCGAAAGCGGTAATCATCACAACCGGTATTTGAGGCAACTTAGCCCTGATTTTTTTCGTAATCTGTAAACCATCCTCTCCGGGCATGCGAAAATCGATCAAAATCAAATGAGGGGATTCATTTTTTAATATCTTCAACCCTTGCTGGCCGTCTTCGGCTTCAAAAACATCATAACCTGCGTTGACAATGACGTTTTTCATGGCCCAGCGAAAATCCTGGTCATCATCGATAATCAGGATTCGAGAGGCCATAGATTCTGAATTATGCTGACTCATAACTTTCCTTCAATCTCTTTTGGCAGTTTAAAAATAAAGTTTAACGCTAACGTTGTCCGTAAGTAAGTGCTCTTACCAGAAAAATTATTTGGTGGGCAGATTAATGGTCATGGCAGTCCCGCCGGTTTCCGGGAAAACAGCATTTATCTCTCCTCCATGCTGTTGCACAAGCGTGTGACAGATACTTAAACCAAGCCCCGTTCCGTGATCCTTGGTAGTAAAAAAGGGATCAAAAATTCGCTGCCGATATTCTTGTGCTATACCTGAACCATTATCCTCAACAACTATCATAATACGTTTATTAGTAGCATCAAAAGATGATCTGACTGTGACAATACCGTATCCTTCTATAGCCTGTGCAGCGTTTTGAATTAAATTTAAAATTACTTGGCCGATTTTTTCTTCATCAGCCCGAATTTCTGGTAAATCATCCTGTAATTCATCTAAAAACTCTATCCTGTCAGTACTTTTCTCGAGTTGGGCCATATTTAACATATGCAGGACAACTGAGTTTAAATCAGTGAATTGCCATTTAAATTCAGGCGGCCGGGCAAAATTGAGTAACTCCTTGATTAATATATTGGCACGTTGACAGTTGCGAAAAATAACTTGGAAATTTTCCTTTAGATCACAATTGAGCTTCGGTGTATCTAAACATAACTGTGCGCAGGAACTGATAACCGCCAACGGATTTCGCAATTCATGGGCTAAGCCAGCCGCCATCTGCCCAAGAGATGACAGTTTAGATGATCTTAAAAAAGTCTTCTCCATCTCTTTTTGATCGGAAATATCGATAAATGAAAAAATGATACAATTCAACAAATCTTTATCAAGTTCTACCATTGAAGCGGTAATCTGGGCGATAAACATCGAACCGTCATAACGTTTAGCCGAAAATTCTCCCAACAAATAACCATTGAGCTTTAATTGTGACAAGATATAGTCGCCATCTTCAACCTGTAACCATAAATCAGAAAACTTTTTATCGATAAAACACCGAGTATTATTTCCATGCCATAAGTCCAAGAAGGCCCGGTTAACATAAAATAACAATCCATCCAAGCTGGCCAATGCCATGCCACTGATGGAAGAATCCAAAGCCGCATCTTTTACTTTTATCAGTCTTTCCGTTTCCCATCTATAACGACTGAAATGGTTTGAGAAAATGACGAAAATGGTTTGAGAATGATTAGTAATCAAAAAGCGTTCTAGTTATTTTCATTGATGGGTCTGTTAGATATTTTTTCTAAAAAAATTTAGTGGCGTTAAAAACAGAAAATATACGACAGAAGAACATTAATGCAGAGAGCTGTAAAGGTTCTTATTATACCCCGTCAATGTGATTTTTTGTTTCTGGTTTGCTGGCTGTATTAATGCCTTCTATTGAGCCTTAAAAGGACCTTTCGCACAAGTAGAATAGATACAGAAGGATCTGTTAATACGGCGACGGGGCGGCACTCCCGTTAGTGCTCATCAACGACCTGAAGGCCGAAGGCGTCGGCAGCCTGTGGCCGATCAGCCGGATAACAGATCCTATGCAAATTATATCCAAAGCAACCAGAAGTCAAGCAGGATCAAAAATAAATACTGTTAAAGTCCTTTTCAAAATGTCTTGGAAAAACCTCGTGATCTGTTGTCGTTAATATTCCTTACTTGCCTCTGGTGGTGATTAATCACAATTGCAATAAAAAACCACCAACAAGGATCCTTCCTGGTACGGGTAGTGATTGCCCACCAAATAGCTCCACGGTCAACGGTAAGGCCGGTTATCCACCCTTTGTAGATCATCATCAAGCTGACCCAAAGAAGCCGGACTAAGGCCGATTATTACCCACCTGCAGCGGTTTATGACCAGATACTTATTATGCCCCTGATAAGTCTCCTTCTTTGCCCTGGTTCTCCTGGCTGCCCTTTTGAGCCACAGACAGCCGTTAAAGCCGGTTCCTTATCCTTTGGCAGGTAGTTTGTT
>Ga0307991_1000056_pt1 | contig 87283 bp, 76 predicted proteins | sample EllFjometagen131_FD_203146 | JGI IMG/M metagenome (GOLD analysis project Ga0307991, IMG submission 203146) | Marine microbial communities from Ellis Fjord, Antarctic Ocean - #131 | ecosystem: Environmental > Aquatic > Marine > Unclassified | place: Southern Ocean | collected 2014-10-08
TACTCCCAGAGCGATTTTTAAGTTCTCTAAAATACATATTGAAAATTTTGCAACACCCAAAAATACAAAATCCATATTGATTATCAATAACTTATACGGGTGTTGCAAAAAAGTGCGGAAAACAGGATAAAGATCATAATAATCAGTATGCTATCACGTAATTCCAAATTTCAATAACAACGAAACGGGGCTGTATTTTTATAACGTTTTGTTTTTAGTTTTATGCAGTTTTCTTACAAACACTAATTAAAAACCAAACTTAAATGACAGAAATACCTGTGATGGACGCAATAAATAGGTAGATTCCCAAACCGTAAAGGCACTTGCTTGATATATTGTATAGGTTTTGGTGTTGAAGATGTTGTTCCATCGTAATTCGATGTCAATTTTTCGCTTTGTAATAGTGTAACGATATAGCAGGTTTACAAAGAAATTGTTGTTTCCCTGATGATTATAATATTCGGATGAAAGACTGATGAGTTGGTTTTTAGTTGGAAAAGCAAAAAAGATAAGTTTGTGCCTTAGCATAGAAATGTTACTCTTCCTGTCATTTTCAATAAAAGTTTGAATATAGCTTGCATTTAAACTATATTCTGAATTTAGCCATTTGGTTATACGAACATTTAGCTCTGGGATGAAGATATAAAATAAGATTGTGGTATTAAACAACTCATCATTCATTAAAGACATTCCCTGACGATGGTTGAAATTGACTTTAAAACGTATGGTCGTTTTTTTGGCAGAAAAGTACTTACTGGTTTGCCCACTAAAATAATGAGAATATGATGTGTTGGGCAGATTAGATGCTTTTAGTATAGTAGTTCCGTCAAGCTGAACAATGCTGCTGTAAATTAGATTATTATTACTGATGGAATAAATATAGCTGATAGAGTTAAAGAAAGAAGTAATGGGATTTCGATATGACAGGTAGGATGAAAAATTGTGGCGGGAGGTTTGAGAAAGAGGTGCTGCATTTTGACTTAAAAGTTGATAATTTTTCAGGATATAACTGTAGTGCACTTTGTCAATGTCGCCCAATCTGTTTGCATAGTTCCATGAACCTCTCACACGCCAAAAACTATTAATCTTATAATTGATTGAAAGAGTAGGGTCGAAAAGAAAGCGATTAAGTTCTTGTTCCTGTTCTGATTTTAATTCATTCAAATATACATGTTGCCAGCAAAACGATAACTTAGTCTTAACAGCAAGGTTTCCCTTTCGATATTCTACCTTTGTTTGATAATAGGCGTATGTATGGCGGCTGTCCAATTCATTAGTAAAGCTGGATCCGGCATCATTTACAGTTTCCTGCTGAGTTATAAAAATATTGCTTTCGAGTATTTGCCGGCGGTAAGCTATGCCTAATCGGGGAGTAAAAATCAGTTTTTTCCAATTAAACACATAGCTGGCTGAATGGTCGGCAAAAAAGCGTTTCAAATCTATTTGTTGGTTTAGCTTATCATAAGGCTCGTTTTGATTTAAAATATTTTCAAACTGCCCGGGTCTTATTAACAAACTATGCGGACTGTGGTCGTAGCTAATAAATGATCGAAATTTTATTAGATGTTTACCTACATAATTAACAGAACTTAAATCGTTTGAAATTGATTTTATAGGATCTTTTAATGATTGTGAAACTTCTTTTCCGTCTGTAAAAACTTTACCAAAATGTTCATCCCATCGTGATATTATTTTTAATTCATTATTAAAGTAGTTTTTTTTAACATTACGATTTAATGTGAACTCACTATGTAAGTAGTTTTCTTGAAAGCTGTTTTCGAAACTTTCAAAAAAAGCAAGAGTGTCGGTCAGATTATAAAGGCTACGATGCATACTTGCTTGTTGTTCTTGCTTGTCGTTAATATAATAAATGTTAGTTCTTAGCTGAAAATCATGATTTATTCGTAGCAGTCCGTTGAAATTTACTAGATGTGTATTATTATCAAGAAATCGGTTTTGAGAAATTTCAGGAAGGGTAACAGATTGTATATTCAAAATACTTGGGATTTTAACCGGATGATTAAAATTTTGAAGCAAGTCTTGTATAGTCATAACTTTAAGCTGTTGTGTTATATCATTGCCTGTGTTATTTGTTTGATAAGACGTTACTATCTGAAAGTTTTTCGTAAAAATCATAGGAGTAACATTAATATCCCAAAGAAATGGATTTAACCCGCAGCCTAATTGTGCTGTACCTGTTGCTGCAATATTTCGTTTTAATTTAAGATTTAGTGATGCCTGATTTGATGAAACCCGTTCTTCTAAAATACGAATTGGTTGATGGTTTTCGAGTATTTCAACTGTGCTAACGGATCCGTGGGGAAGATTTTTACTCACTACTCCATAACGTCCATCCATTAAGTCAAGGCCTTCAATGTAAAATTTTTGAAGAGGTAATCCCTGATAAAGAATTTGTCCATTAGGTTCAACTTCGATGCCCGGCATACGGCGCAATACATCTTCTATAGCTCTGTCTTCTGTTCCGGCGAACGAACTAACTAAATAACTAATGGTGTCGCCTCGTTGTTTGATTGGTGATGCTTTTACTGTAAATGTTTCTAATTGCTTAATATCATACTCCAATGTAAAATCTAAGCTTTGTGAAATATTGGTAATTCTGCGGAATATATTTTTATATTGAATTGAGCTTACTTCGACATCAAGACTATCTGAAGGGTTGTTTACAATGGTCTTAAAATTGCCTTTGCTATCACTTACAGCAAAAGCTATTAATATTTTGCTATCTGGCAAATACACTAAAATGTTAATTCGAGATAATGCTTCACCTTTAGAATTTATAACATGCCCCTGAATGACTACCTGTCCTAAAAGGTTTTGCCAAAATAGCAAAATTAAAATTGAAGTAATTAATAATTTCATACGCTAATAAGTTAAACAGCTATCAATTTATTTTCTCTTTAACTCAATTGGATTATTGCGCTCAGCCGCCCTCCTTGCGGCTTTTTGCTGTACCTCACTACTAAGTCCTGCATCTTTTGCTCTGCTAATAATATTATTATAAAAAGCATCTTTAGCACGGAAAAAATCTTGTTTGGTAGTTTCAACAAAGTCTTTTTCTTCAAGATCAATTATTGGTTTATGTATTGGTTTTTCGATATATTCAAGTTCAAATACATAATGATTGCGTGTGTCGCTTATCTTCACAATCAAACCGGGAAGTCCATTAAATTTATATGGACCATCACTATAAGGAATCTCAGGGCTAAACCATGCAATCCAATTTCTTCCGCCAAAATCGCATGTTGCCTTTTGTGCTTTATAACCGCTTATTGTTGCTGTATCACTGCTTAATTGCCAGTTAAAAAGCTCAAGATTTTCTTCATATTTGAAAGTGCTTGAAGGAATATGTTCAATATAAGTTAGTTTTCCCTTTGGATAGTTTTTATAAATACTATATGCAATCCTCGGAAAAGGTCTATATCGATCCATTAAAAATTCCTGAAATTCAGCTAAATTAGTAATATGATTCATTATTGTATCAAAACTATATAAATTACTGCTTAAAAATTTACTTGTATTTTGTCCTATAAAAAGCAACATATCACTCTGTTGAATAAAATTATGATTTAAGGAATCTTTCTGATATTTCAACGAATATGTAACAATTATCTCAGCCGGTTCAATATTTGTAATTGGGTAATCGAATCGCAATTGAGCAAATGTGGGCAGGGTAAATAATAATAATAAAAAGAAAAGAAAGTTTTGTTTAATAATGTATTTGTTTTTATTATTTGTCATATTGTTAATATTTTAAATTGTTCTTAGAAAAAATTAAAATAACCTAATAAATAGACTGGAATACAACCCAATCATTTATTAGGTTAAATCTGAGTTTATTATTAATTATTCTGCAGTACCAAGTCCACATAATATTTCTGCCCAGGCTATTATATCCTCATAATCACAAATTACAATAATATGTGTTATTCCATCCGGACATGCCATTGTGACAGTAGCACAAGGCTGTTCAGCAGTTGCAACTTTGGGTGCTACAAGTGTAAACAAGCCCAAAAAGGCAAATATTAATAAGAATTTTTTCATTTTTTTTTGTTTTTAATTAGTAAATAAAATAGAAAAATTTTGAAAAGTTCATTTTAAAATAAAATGTACTTCTATTATTTAAGCAGTTTTATGAAACTATTTTCTTGTTTTTTAAAACCAACCCATATTAAACTGCAAAATACAGGGTGGTTATGTTTCTCAAACTTATTCTTACAAATTATAAAAATATATTTATTACTGCAACAAGGCAAATATTTATAAGAATTGTTAATATTGTTTCTTAAATATGAATTACAAAAACTGCAAACCGATGTATGTTGCAAATAAAAAACATATAATAAATTATAAAAATAGTTTATGCAAAAAGTGCGCAAATAGTTGAGGGGGGGGGGTAAATACTTGATACATAAATATATATGGCGGTATATTAAAAGCAGTGTTCTGTATTTTGGTCTTAACAGGCATAAGTGGTTGTATAATTTTCCATGTAAAGATATAGAAATAATATCATAAAAACAAAAAAATATTGAAATTATTTTTAATTGTACTCTGATTTTTTATGATAAAAAATAAAACCATAAGCAATCATAAAAGTTATAATAATCAGTGTACTATCTTTTTTATTTTACCTTATTTGTTTCTATTACTCATAATATCTATTTACTATTTTTATTAAAATAATACAAAATCAATCCTAAAACAAAAATCCCAATCAATACATATAAGTAATTATGATTGTTTGTGGTTACAGTTTCATTTATATGTTCTTTATTTAATGTCACCTTTTCTTCCGGTAAATACTTTTCTTTCTTAATCAGTTCCCTTGTATAATTTAATATAGAATCTCCATTTTCCCAAGCCAGTTCACTTAAAGTGAAATTCACAGAATAGTCGGGCATAACTCCTCGACCCCATGGAATGGAAGGGTCAGGAATAGTATCAAAAACAATTTGTACCAACGGAATTTGAATGACAATGCAAGAATTTGGGAGGCGCAAGTCTGCAAATTTTTCTGCATTCATGTGATAATAGGTCGAGCCGGTTTCTCTTCCGACAACAATACCTCTTTTATGCTTATGTACAAGTGCTGGAAAAATTGTTGAAGCAGAGAATGATCTTTCATTAGTCAGCACATATACTTTGCCTTTGAAATTATTTATTGGATTAAGTATTATGCTGCTACTATCATTAACGGAATAAAAACCATCTTTTCCTTCTATGGAAAAATAGTTAGAAAAAATCTCTCCTGATTCGGGGCCATAATTTAAACAATTGTCGAAAAATTGATAACTATCCTTATTATTTATTTTGCGTGAAACAACTAGAGAGAATGGTTGTTGAGCAATCAAAGCAAATAATTTGATTACATTTTGTTCATTGCCACCATAATTATTTCTAACATCAATAATCAAGTGCTGATAGGAAGAATCGGAAATAGCTTTTACATAACTCGCTATTTCTTCCATTTCAATTTCATTCAAATCAAAAGTTCCCAAACCAATATAAGCCGTCTGATTTGACAATTTTTTTAGTTGAAAATTAGCTGTTTTATATTTGTTAGCAAGATAATAATTCCTCCATATGGGTTGCAGGTTCATACAAGCCTTTCCCCTTATTTTTTCGCCTTTAAATGTTACGATTTCCCCGTTTACAAATGTTAGATTCAAATTTCGTTTTTTTGAAGCTTTTGGATGATATCTAAAATATCGGAGTTCTCCAACAGTAAGCAAAACAAAATCAGGATAGCTTTCCACATAACCATCTGATCTGGTATGATATGAACTTAAAAAGCTTTTTAACGAATCGGCTGTAATACCATCCACTTCTATAACTTTTCTACCCAAATAATTTTTATCCGATTCAATAGTTCTATTTACGACCAAACTATCATTTAACCATCCAAGGCTAATAGTAGGGATATAAATTTCTTTTGTAGAAGATGTTAAATTTGTTGTGGAAAGAATATTTAAATGGCTATCGCGAATACTACTAATAATTGTGGTCAGTAAACTTTTAAAATCTGTTGTACTCATAGGTTGTTTAATAGAAGAAAGTGATTTTTGTATGAGTGCTTCAAAATCAATCTTTGAAATATAATCGTACAATCCCGGATGTCCCTCTTTTAGTGCATCTGCAAATATTATTAGATCGGATTTTATTTCTTCAACTGATAGAACTTCTTTGCATTTAATGTTTTTGGGGTTAATAAACGATGTTTTCAAACCAAAAGGAGACATCGGATCGGCTGGTTTTCCGTTTTCGGAAACACTAATCGAAATACACGGTTTAGGTATTTTGTAATAAACATAACCCACACGACCAATCACTTCTCCCTTAGTAATTTTCTCTCCTGTTTTAAAGAATTTGGCAGGTCTTAATCCGCATATATATATTATTTTTCCGCTATTGGTTCTTATACCTAAAGAGACGGATATATATTGTGGGTCAATGGGCTTTGATTTCCTATTGGCAAAAGCAACTCTCTCTTTTTCGTCATTCAGATATTTTACTTTACAGCATGTAGAATTCTCCAACGACTCAAAGTACATATAGAAAAATGAGGTTATGACTCCATCTGCGGGAGAAATAACTTCATTCCCTATAGTTGCTCCAATAAATAGCTTACCAAAGTTTAGTTCTTCAGCAATGTAAGTCTGCGGTTTAAATAATATATTTTCACCAGATTGATTCCCTTTTACTGGCCATAACCATGAATTATCTTGCGCTATACCTGTATAACAAAATATCAAAAACCATAGTGAGATTAGTAAATTTTTCATTATTTTTATTATTTAATGGTTAATTCATTGATTATTTTGCGAAATAAATCCTGCTTCTTTTCTAAGAAACTAATTGTTTTTGAAAGTTTTTCAGAAAACGCATGTATGTTGCAAATAAAAAACATATTGAAATTATTTTTATAGTACATTGATTAACTGGTTTTTATAATAAAAAATAAAATCATAAGTAATCATAATGATTATAATAATCAGTGTACTATCTTTTTTCTAATGTTTGCCTTCTATCTAATTTTCCATTCCCTCTACGCATAAATTCATTAATAAAATAAACCTCTTTGGGAACTTCATAGAGTTTTAAAATCTTCTTTAAAACTATAAGTAATTTATTAATTTCTGATTTGCTTTTTGCTTTTCCTTCGATTAACAAAATGATCTTTTCACCATATTTGCTGTCCGGCAAGGAAGAGATAAAATAATTCTCAGAAATTAAATTTTCAATTTTCTTTTCAATATCTTCAGGGAATATTTTTATACCACCGGAGATAATCACATTGTCGTATCTTCCTGAAATGGTGAATTCATTTTTTGCAAAAATTTTTGCAATATCATTTGTTCTCAGTTCTCCGGTGAAAAGGTCTGGTGCTTTAATTACAAGACAATCTTTGTTATCAATGTCAATTTCAATTCCGGGTAGGCATTTAAAATTTTCCTCTCTATTTTCACCATTCAGTTTTCTCAAAGCAATATGAGTGATGGTCTCTGTCATTCCATAAGTCAGATAAGTTTTGTTTTTAAGAAAAGAAATTTTATGTTCAAGAGTTTGATAAACAGGTCCGCCACCAATGATAAGATTTTTAATATTATTAAGTTTTTTGATCCCGTCTTTTTCAAGCAAGACATTAAAAACCTGTGCTGGGACCATTGCCGCGAAGTCAAATTTTGAAATAATGTTTTGAAGTGGGTTTCCGACGGGTTCCACAGTAAAAAGATTTAAGCCGAGAGTAAAAGCTCTAACAACAATCATTTTACCTGCAATAAATTTTGTGGAAAGGCATAATAATGTTTTGTCGCCTTCTTTCAATTTTAAAAATTCACCAGTCATGATTGCACTTCTGACCATCTTTTCTTTTTCAATTTCAATTATTTTTGGTTTTCCGGTCGAGCCTGATGTGTTAATTTTTATTGAATTATCATCATTAGTCCATTCAAGAATAAAATTATATAAAGAAATTTCCCAATCTGAAATACTGTCTTTTTTAAGTTCAGAATTACAAAACTTTTCAAGTTCTTGCTTTTCCAAAAACTTACTATTAATCGTAATATTTTTCATTAAATAAAACATTTGTTTTTTTTGTTATACTTGTACGGAACTGAATTGCAAAATTATTAAGAATTAGTTTAATAATTTAGAATTGCCCTCAAATCCCATTTTTTTTCTGCATCATAAAACAAATTTTGCTTTTGCAAAAATAGTGGAGAATCGAAATTATTAGTAAAAAGACTCCCCGTTCCTAAGCCCTGAAAAGCCGAATTATTAAGTGTAAACGTCCATTGTGCAATTGCGTTTAATCCAATATTTGATTCAAGTGCTGAGGTAATCCACCATGAAATTTTATTTTCTTTTGCAATTTTGATCCATTCCTCACTTCCTGAAAATCCAGCAACTAAACTGGGTTTTAAAATAATATATTGCGGTTTGATGGTTTCCAGTAATTTTTGCTTTTCATTTATTTTAAATATTCCTATTAATTCTTCATCAAGGGCAATTGGCAAAGGAGTTTTTAAGCACAATTTTGCCATTTCATTATGTTGTCCTGATTTTATTGGTTGCTCGATAGAATGAAGTTTGAAATCAGAAAGACGTTTAATTTTTTCGAGTGCATCATCTGGTGAAAAGGCACCATTTGCATCAACTCTGATTTCTATATCATTTTCAGAAAACTCCTTTCTTATGAGTTTTAAAAGTCTGATTTCTTCATTAAAATCAATAGCTCCGATTTTTAATTTTATGCACTGGAAACCATCTTTAAGTTTTTTATTTACCTGATTTTTCATTGAAATAAACGAATCCATCCAAATCAATCCATTTATTGGAATTGAAGCATTTCCTTTTGTAAATTCAGAAGGAAAAATTATTCGCTTGCCTTTATTTTTCAGATCAAATAATGCGATTTCCAAACCGAATTTTATTGACGGGAACTCAATTAAACCTCTTTTTAACCAAAATTCATTGATTGAAATATTTTTGCAAACTTCTTTCAGCTTTTCTTCATAATCGGGTTTGTCATCCGCACTCAATCCACGGAAAAGTCCACATTCTCCAATACCGATAATTTCAGGATTAACATCATCATAAACAAAAATAAACCAGGTTTCCTTTTCGTGAAGGATACCTCTGGATGTCCCTCCCGGGGTTTTAAATTTTAGAAAATATTTTTTATAGCTTGCTTTCAGCATTATTTAAATAACTAGTCCAATCCCAAAAGTAATAGAAAAAAGTAAAGTTGTCAAGGCAAGACGTTTTAGAAACGGATCTAATTTTTCAGGTTCTGTGTTTTTCAAAACTTTATTCAAATCATAAAATAAAATTGGAAAAGTAATCAGCAGCAAAAATTGAAAAGGTGAGATGTAATTCAAAAGTATAAAAATAACTGCACTTACAATAGCACCAAGAATAAGAAAAGCATGATAATATTTTGCAGCTTTAATTCCGAATTTCACGACAATTGTTTTTTTGCCGGTGATTTTATCATTTTCCCAATCTCGCATATTATTAAGATTTAAAACACCTGTACTTAAAAACCCAATTGAAATTGCAGGTAATAAAATTTCAATTCTAAGAAAATGTGTGTTCAAAAAATATGTTCCAAGAACACCTGCCAGACCAAAAAAAATGAAAACAAAAAAATCGCCAAGTCCAAAATAACCATAAGCTTTTTTCCCAACTGTATATTTAATTGCTGCTGCCATTGCACACAAACCAATAATAAAAAATATTATTCCGAAAGAAAAAGACAAGGATTTAGTACCCACATAAATAAGCCAAATTCCAAAAATTAATGATAAAACAGAAGTAATAATAATTCCTTTTATCATAGCTGAAGGAGAAATTTTTCCTCCCTGAAGTGTTCTTTCAGGCCCAATTCGATTATTATTATCAGCACCACTTTTGTAATCTCCATAATCGTTTGCAAGATTCGAAAGAATTTGAAGAAGTGTTGTAGTAATTATTGCCAAAAAAGTTACCAAAAAACTAAATCGACCATCAAAAAAAGCTAAAAATCCCCCGACAATAATACTTGAAAGTGCAAGAGGTAAAGTTCTCAGTCTAAATGCTTGAATCCAATATTTTATTTTGGTCATGTTTTAAGGAAATTTCGGATATTTACCGAAGTCGGGATCGCGTTTTTCGAGGAATGCGTTTTTACCTTCTTGCGCTTCTTCGGTAAGATAATACAGAAGGGTTGCATTTCCGGCAAATTCCTGCAATCCTGCCTGTCCGTCGAGCTCGGCATTTAATCCTAGTTTTATCATTCTTAGTGCCATTGGGCTGTGTTGCATCATGGTTTTTGCCCATTTAATGGTTTCATCCTCTAACTTTTCAAAAGGAACAACTTTATTAACCAAGCCCATTTCCTCTGCTTCTTTTGCAGAATATTGTCTGCACATAAACCAGATTTCTCTTGCTTTTTTCTGACCTACGATACTTGCGAGATAAGAAGACCCGAAACCTGCGTCAAAGCTTCCTACTTTAGGTCCGGTTTGCCCGAAGATTGCATTTTCGGAAGCAATTGTTAAATCGCACACAACATGCAAAACATGACCACCGCCAATTGCATAACCATTAACCATGGCAATAACAGGTTTTGGTAATGATCTGATTTGTTTTTGAACATCAAGAACATTCAATCTGGGAATTCCATCTTTGCCAATATAACCGCCTTTGCCTTTTACGTTCTGGTCGCCGCCACTGCAAAAAGCTTTATCACCTTCTCCAGTAAAAATCACCACATTTATTTTCTGATCCTCGCGACAGGTGAGCATAGCGTCACTCATTTCAGTTGTTGTGGTTGGTGTAAAAGCATTGTAAAACCTTGGTCGATTAATTGTGATTTTTGCTATTCCTTCAAAAAAATCAAATTTTATTTCTTCATATTCTTTTATAGTTTCCCAATTTCTATTTGATAGCATTTTCAAAATTCTTTTAAGTGTTTAAAATAATTCTTTAAAATTATTGCATTTTCTTTTTGAGGAGTTTTTATTTCAAGAATTGCAGCTTTTTCCTGTGGTTTGTAAAAATCAACAAGAGCTTTTTTAAGTCCGTTCTGATTATTTGCTTTGAAATAGTTTACATTAAATGTTTTAGCTATATTTTCTGCGTTTGTATTATGTTCTGCTACAAAAAATTCTTCCAGTTCTTCTGTTTCAGACGGCCCGTCAATAAACCTAAAAATACCGCCACCGCCATTATTAATTATAATTACTTTCAGATTTTTGCTCACATATTTATTCCAAAGTCCATTAGAATCATAAAAAAACCCAAGATCACCAACAATTAGTGTTGTTAATTTTTGCGATGAAAATGCAGCACCAGCAGCAGTTGAAACAGTTCCATCAATTCCGGATGTGCCGCGATTGCAATTGAAAGTCAATTGTTTTTTAAATTTGAAAAGCTGTATGTACCTCACGGGAGTGCTATTTCCCATTTGTAAATTGCTGTTTTCAGGAATTGCTTTTAAAATCGTTTCAAAAACTTTCATGTCAGAAAACTTACATGCTGATAAAAAATCTTCATGCTTTTTGTCTAGTTCAATATCTCTGCTTTTCCATGTTTTGAAATATTCTCCTTGTCGATGTTTTATATGGTTAGTAAGTTGGCTGAAAAATTCCACAGGAGTTAATGGAATATTTTTAGTAAGACACTGATAAGTATCGAGATGCAGTACATCTGGGTTAATATGCCAGTGTTCAATAGCTTTATTTTTTCGCAGAAATGCTTTTATCTTTTTTGAGATAATTTGTGTCCCGAAAGTTATTAATAAACTAGGCTGAAAATCATTTTTTTCATCATCAGAAATTGTTGTAATAATTCGGTCGATACACGGAAGGAAGTTATTGTAATTAAGATTTGATGTTGTCTCAGTTAAAATTGCAACAGTTTCATCATGTGAGATATCTGCCAAAAGCTGATTCAGTTTTGGTGAGGGTTCGAGAAGTCCGGTGAGGATTAATTTCTTGTCGTATTTATTCCATTTTGTCGCTAATACTATAATTTGTTTTTCGGAAAGCTTGGTTTCTGTAAAGGCAGTTTCAATAATTTTTGGTTTTTTGGTTTTATCCTCAAATTCTTCATACAAAGGCTCTGTAAAAGGGATGTTAATATGAACCGGACCCTTATCGGGAAATTGACAAGTATTAATTGCTTCGGAAATTATTCTGTCGTTATACCAAATATCATCCTTGGAAGTAATTTTCTGTGGAAGCTGAAAAGTTTTTTTAATATAATTTGAAAAGATATTATTTTGCTTTATTGTCTGGCTGTCTGCCTGATCGATCCATTCAACAGGGCGGTCTGCCGTTAAAACCAATAAAGGAATTTTTTGATAAAAAGCTTCTGCAATTGCAGGTGCGAAATTTAAAGTAGCAGTTCCCGAAGTACATGCAATAGCAACAGTTTTTTTGCTTTGTTGTGCGATTCCCAAAGCAAAAAATGCAGCACTTCTTTCATCAACAATACTTAAACATTCAATTCCGGGATGTTTTGAAAAAGCCAGTATTAAAGGTGCATTTCTAGAACCCGGGGAAATAATGATTTTTTCAATTCCTTTTTGAACGCAAATCTCTACTAAATTTTTTATACCTGCTTTTTCTGAAATCATTGTGCGAAGTTCGGTAAATTTTCAATAACCGACAATAAGGTTTTTGATTTATGGCAAGTTTCTTCCCATTCCCTTTCGGGAATAGAATCTTTTATTATGCCACCTCCAACGAATAATGCCAGCTTTTCAGAAAGAACTTTCATGCATCTTAAATTTACAAATAATGAAGTCGTATTATTTATATTTAAAGGACCCAAAAATCCGGAATAATATTCCCTGTTATGATTTTCGTTTTTTATAATATAATTAAAGGATGACTTTTTTGGAGTGCCGCAAACAGCTGGTGTTGGGTGGAATTCTTTAATAAAATTTCCAAGTTTATTTTGTATTTTTTTTGAACTAAATTCGAAATTTGTTTTAAGATGGAAAACATTTCCGGCACTTAGGGTGTGTGTTTTACTTTGCCGATAATCTATAATATTTAGCTTGTTGAAAATATTTCTGATATAATCGCTTACAAACTTTTGTTCTTCAATTTCCTTTTCTTCCCAAAACACATCATTTAACCTTTGCCCTGAATTTTTTTGTGTTCCTGCTAAAGCAATTGTTTTTGCCTTTCCATCACTGATATTTATTAAAGTTTCGGGGCTTGCTCCTAACCAGATTCCAATACTGGGAAGATTTATCAAATAAATAAATGCATCAGGATATTTTTCAGCCAATGCAAAAAATAAACTCACAGAATCAAAATTTGAATTCTTCTCAACAAGCTTAATTCTTGATAAAATAGCTTTTTGAAAACTGCCATTTTTAATTTCATCTATCATTTTCTGGCATTGCTTTAAATAATCTTCTTTTGATATAGAAAAAATATTTTCGTCAAAATTTTCATTGATAAAATTAGCATTAGTATTTTCAGAAAAATCATCAGGAAAATCATTGTTTTTGAAAATAATATCCGGTTTAATCAAAACCGTTTTATTAATTTTATTTTCGTGAAAAGGAGAAAAAATAAAACCACTTTCATTATCAATATTATCCAACGATTCGAGAAAACTTATCTCTGGACTTTTCTGAATAATTGTTTGAAATGAATTTTTTTCCGGTAAACGGAAAGTAACAAAAATCTTATTTCCCGTAATGCAGTTAGAAAGTAGTTTTTTTAATCTGAGAATCATTTCAATTATTTCTTTTCGATAATCATAATCGTAAGCCGGCTGGAAGAAATCAAGTTATCATTTTCGTTTTTTACATCAATATTCCATACATGGGTATATTTTCCGCGATGAATGATTTTAGCAAAACCGTAAACATATCCCTTGCTAACACTTTTTACATGATTGGCTGTGAGAGAAGTTCCGCGAACATCATATTTCTCAAGATTAATAAGAAGTGATGAACCCAGACTGCCAATAGTTTCAGCAAATGCCAAGCTGGCACCTCCATGTAAAATACCCATCGGTTGTAAAGTTTTTTTATCAACCGGCATTCTGGCATTAACGTAGCCTTCTCCGGCATCTAAATATTCAATACCGAGACTTTCCATCAGAGTATTTTTATTGAGATTATTCAGTTCCTCTATTGTAAAATTGTTTTTCATGTTAAGTTATTTATTGTGCAAAGATAGTAGAAATGAAGAAATGAAGTTGTGGGGTAATGGAAAATTGTAAGTTGAAAGAATCCAAATAGCGCAGCGCATCGGGATAAATGAATTAATACTCGGATGCACTCCATCGCAATAAAGAAATTCCCATTTGATGCCTTGTTAACTCCGCTGCGAGGTAATCCATTTCCAGTATTCCTAATTTATTAATAATTTTTGTAATGAAACTTTCATTATTAATATAATTCTGATTATCCAAAATTATCTGATTATCTTTGTGTTTAAATTAATACTTGTGAAATTTATGTCAGAATCGAAAACATCAATAAACGCAAAGAAATTTTATTTTAATGATACATCCTTTAGTAATCTGATGATGAAGAGGATTTATCATGTACTTCTTATCTCAAGTGCGTATGATGCTTTTTTTATGGAAGAGGATGGGAGAATTGATGAACAAATATTTAATGAATACGTTTCTTTAAACTTGCGTTATCCACCCCAATTTATTATGGCAAGTTCAGAAAAAGAAGCTATTGAAAAACTCAGCGGAGGGGATATTGATCTTGTTATCACAATGCTAAGTGCTGAAGAACAGGATACATTCGTCTTGGCAGAAAAAATCAAAAAAAAACATACTGATATTCCTATTGTTGTACTTACTCCTTTTTCCAGAGAAGTTTCAATAAAAGTTAATCAGGAGGAATTGAGTACGATTGATTATATTTTCAGTTGGCTTGGAGATGCAGAGCTTTTATTGGCTGTTATTAAACTAATTGAAGATAAAATGAATGTTGAACATGATGTTAAGACTATTGGTGTTCAAACAATAATTCTTGTAGAGAATTCAATAAGATTTTATTCAAGTTATTTGCCAAATATTTATAAAATCATTTTCAAACAATCTAAAGCCTTTATGACAGAGGGTTTGAACGACCATAAGAAAATGATGAGGATGCGTGGAAGGCCAAAGATTCTTCTTGCAACAAATTATGAGGAAGCAATTGAGCTTTACGAAAAATACAAAAACAATTTGTTAGGAATAATTTCTGATATATCATACAATCGTGAAGGAGTAAAAGATAACAAAGCAGGTATTCGACTTTGCGAAAAAATAAAAAGTGATAACAAATTTATGCCTATTTTGCTCCAGTCATCTGATGTTAAGAACGAAAAACTTGCGAAAGAATTAAAGGTTGGATTCCTAAATAAAAATTCAAAAACTTTATCTCATGAATTAAGAAGTTTCATAAGAAAATATTTTTCATTTGGGGATTTTGTTTTTACTTATTCTGACAATTCAAAAGAGGTTGCTCGTGCGGGTGATTTAAAAGCATTACAAGAAAAAATATTCCAAGTACCTGATAAATCCTTAATATATCATCTCGAAAGAAATCATTTTTCAAAATGGCTTAGAGCTAGAGCTTTATTCCCCCTTGCCGAATTGTTTATGGATGTTACTTTAGATGATTTTGATAATATTGATGATATAAAAAGATTTATTTTTGATGCTATTGCATCTTTCAGACTGAATAAAGCACGCGGTGTAATTGCTGATTTTAAAAGAGATAGTTTTGATGAATATTCCATTTTTACAAGAATTGGAGATGGCTCTTTAGGAGGTAAAGCACGTGGATTGGCTTTTCTTGATACACTTATAAAACGTAACAGGTTGTATGATAAATATAATAATGCCATAATCACTATTCCTAGAACTCTTGTTTTATGTACTGATGTTTTTGATGAATTTATGGAAGATAATAAACTTTACAAAATTGCTTTAACTGAAAAAAATGATGAAGTTATTTTGAAAAAGTTTATTAAAGCCCGTTTGCCGATAAGAATTCATGAGGATCTTTTTAAATTTATTTCTGTTGTAAATAATCCAATTGCAATAAGATCATCCAGTTTACTAGAAGATTCATATTATCAGCCGTTTGCAGGAATATATAATACTTATATGATCCCAAATGATTCTTCTAATGAAAACGTAATGTCCGAAATGCTTTGCATTGCAATAAAAAGCGTTTATGCCTCAGCTTTTTATAAAGACAGTAAAGCATATATGACTGCAACTTCAAATATCATTGATGAAGAAAAAATGGGAATTGTTTTACAGGAAGTTACAGGAAAACAATATGGGGAGAAATTCTATCCTGTACTATCCGGAGTAGCCCGTTCGATAAACTTCTATCCTATTGACCCTGAAAAACCTGAAAATGGAATTGCAAATATTGCACTCGGATTAGGAAAATATATTGTTGATGGGGGTACTACTTTACGCTTTTCACCAAAATATCCAAAAAAAATTCTGCAAACAAGTACTCCCGATATGGCTCTTAGAGAAACGCAAAAACAATTCTATGCTCTTGATTTATGTGCAGGACATTTTGTGCCAAGTGTTGATGACAGTTATAATTTATTAAAGTTAAAAATATCAGATGCAGAAAAAGATAATTCATTAAAACATGTTGCTTCAACTTTTGATTTTAATAATAATATTATAAGAGATGGAGCAAACTATGATGGAAAAAAGCTTATTACTTTTTCAAATATTTTAAAATATGATACTTTCCCTTTGGCAAATATTTTAATGGATATTCTTAAAATCGGTCAGGAAGAAATGGGTAAGCATGTTGAAATTGAATTCGCTGTTGAAATGGATTCTGATTCCGAAACTCAAAATGTTTTTAATATTCTTCAGATACGACCGATAGTTGCAAATAACCAAACCATTGATGAAGACCTAAGTAAAATTCCTGAAAAAAATCTTATTATGTCTTCTGAATCGGCTCTTGGTAATGGTATCATTGATGATATTGTCGATTTCGTTTATGTAAAACCCGAATCTTTTGATACGGCAAAAAGTTCTAAGATTGCTGAAATTGTGGGTAAAATTAATGAACAATTTATTGAAGAACAAAAAAATTATATCCTTGTCGGACCCGGAAGATGGGGATCGAGCGATCCATGGTTGGGGATTCCTGTACGCTGGGCTCAAATCTCTGCTGCCCGTGTAATTGTAGAATCTGGTCTTGCAAATTATAGAATTGACCCGAGTCAGGGAACTCATTTTTTTCAAAACCTGACTTCTTTCAGAGTGGGATATTTTACTATTAACCCATTTATGAAAGACGGGTTTTATGACCTTGATTATCTTGCCAAATTTGATGCAGTTTATGAAGATGATCTTGTCAGACATATTCGTTTTAAAAACCCCATAATTGTTAAAATTGACGGACAGAAAAACAAGGGGGTTATTTATAAAGCGGATTAATTACGTGGTAATTACCTATTTGAGAGTGGTAAATTTTCAAATCATTATTCATCATTCGTTAATCGATATTCGATATTCAGTTTTTCTTTCTTTCTAAATATCGAACGCCGAACACACCCGAAATCAGGGTAACGATTTTAGATTTTTTATAAAGTCCCCAAAACCTCACCGTCAAGAGTCAAATAATTTTTCATTGCTGATACAGTCATGCATGCATGAATCGGCAATATTCCAATTACATCACCAATTTTAATTTTTGAGATAAAGTCGGGATTTGTTTTTATGATCCCATGTTCCTGTGAAAGTGATTTTACAAAAGTATTCTTCACGGGAAGTGAAAAATTATTTTCCTGAAAATTTATAACATAACCAAAATTTTTATTCCCGTTTTTGTCAGTCAGAAATTCTTTTGATAATTGAACGCCTCCTCCATAAACTATAATCTCATCTCTTTCTTTGTGGATTGAAACTACTGGACAGGCAAGCGAAACAGCAATGTCCTGAATTGAACATGAGCCAAGTTTATATTGCATTAAATCATATAAAATAAAATTTCCCGGTCTTATTTCATCAACACCTTTAAAATCCTCAGCAATACTGCATGAAGGTGTGTCGCCAATTGAAATTTCGATATTCGCAAAACCCTGAATATATTTTTCTTTCAGAGAATTCATTTTTTTTATTGAATCAAAATGGATTTGAAGAATTTCTTTTTTTGACTTGGCGTGATAAGTTTGACCTGAATGAGTGAGAAAACCAATAAAATTCAGTTTTGAGGAATTTTTTGCTGCCTCCAAAATTTCATTAATCTTTTCCGAATCATCCCAACTAAATCCTGAACGGTGATAACCTGTATCAATTTTAATAAAAAATCCAATGTTTGATTTTAAATTTTTGTTCAGAAATTTAAATGTTTTAAAATTTTCTATAAGTAAATTTAATTTGATTTTTTTAGCAAGATTATTAGCCTTTTCGATTTCAAGAATATTGAAAGGAAATGCAATTGTAATATTTTTCCATCCTGCATCAGCAAAATATTCTGCCATGCTAACCGAAGAAACAGTAATTGAATTTATGCCAAAACTTTTTACCCAATTTCCAATTTCTTTCGATTGATGAGTTTTAAAATGTGGACGTAATTTTACATTATGTTTTTTGGCTTTATCCGACATTCTTTGGATGTTTCTTAAGCACTTTTGCTTGTCGAGAATTAAAGTGGGTTGAGTAATGTTCATAGATTTTTAAAAATTAAAACCAATTACTAAAGGGGTAGCGAACAAAGCGAAATATGAGCTTTCCGATGTAATTTCAGAATTTTGAGGATCAAAACTCAATGTACCCTTTATCCTAAAACCTAAATGTATTTTTCGAATGGTATAAAAAGCAGAGGTTTCAATACCTACACTAAAATTATTTGCCCAATCATGTTCCATGTAGTTAAACGAAGCAATCGGACCTGCTTCAAGATAAAAACAACTTGATATCGAACGCCTATAAAAAAATTGAAGTTTTAAAATGTCAATTGGCCCTAACGATCCAAATCCACCTACCCTAATTGTTTCAAGACCATCACCGTAGCCAAAATCAAATTGAATAGCAGGGTTTGTCAAAAATATTTGAAAGCCAAACCCAATTTGCACCCTTGCCCCCAAAATTACTTTTGGTTTAAATTTATGTGCATACGAATATGAAACTGCAGCAAACTCAGCAGATATGCTATGTTGGTTGTTTTTTTCAATAAAAACCGACTTTGTTTTCTGTGCGCTTAAAATACCGCTAATAAAAACTAAAACAATGAATGCAAGTATTTTTATTTTCATGATAAAATATTAATGAGTAAAAGTATATTGAATAATAATAGGAGAAAGCGTTAATACAAATCCACTGTATTTATATTGATTTCCCTTAATTATTCCAATTTGCAAACCATGTCCGATTTTGAAATGCTTAAAACCATAAAAAAAAGATGAGTAAACTCCATAAAAGAGGTAGCTATCTTCCATACCACCTAGACTTGCTCCTGCAGAAATTTGAGTTCCGACATCAAAGTAGTTTTTAGATTTAATTATTTTTCTATAAAATATTTTTAATCTCAGAAGTTCATAATAAGCTTCTTTTCTTTTTTTACTAATTGAATAGCCAAATTTATTCATATTACTCACTTGAGTATATGCTTCATGAATACCTACGCCCAAATATTTATCAGGTTTAATTTTTCTTGAATAAGAATATCCAAATCCATTAATTGGTTCATAACTGATATTATGAATGTTTTTCTTTAGACTGAAAGCATGATTTTTATCAACAATCTCCTGAGAGTACGCAGGGTTAAAGAGAAAAAATGATAAAATAATTATCAATAGAAATATTATGTAAAAAGAGAGTTGACGAGATTTCACATTATTTATTTATAATAAGTTTATTAATAAAAATTTCATCATTTATTCTGACCCTGAATAAATACAATCCATTTTTTATTTTTCCCGGAATATTTATTGAAATCGTGTTTTCACCGAAACTTGTAGATATATCTTTTTCAAATATTAATTGATTTAACACATTATAAAGTTGTAAATTAAAGTTAGTTGATTTTTTATATTGAGTTTTTATATTAAGAATGTATTGACATGGATTTGGCCAAATTTTTATTTCAGATGATTTGTTTTTTCTAAATTCAGAAATTTCTGTATAAATACTCGAATCCTTACAAACAGTTAATGAGTTGCCGGAATAATATCGTTCGTAAGCAGGAATTGAACCACTATTCAGGTTATTTGGAATTCCTATTGAAGGCAATTCATCATCAATATTCCAAAACCAGGGAACAGAATCGAGATAATAAGAAGTGTCGCTCAACTCATTAGTACCTCCAGGGATAATTGTTCCCAGAATATTATTTCCATACTGAAAATGCTCGCTACCTGTAATAACATATTGCCCATAATAAGTATTGGTGCTAGTTGTTTCATTTCCTACAAAATTTTGCTTTTTTGTTTCGTAGAGTGAATTTTGTGTCATAAGAATTCCATATAATTCAACTCTGTTCCTAAAAAGCGTATTATATGGTCCTGACGGTCCCCAGTAATGATCGATAATAATATTTTGAATAATATTCCCTTCAAAGAGGTTTGAAAAAGCAAAATGACCATGTAATGAAATATCTCCCGAAAGGTCGTGAATAGTTTCGGAGCGATAAGGTTCGATAGAATAATTATATCCAAAAACATTTCCGTTTGCTCCAACTTTTATCATTTGTGCATGACGCAGATGTTTGAAAATGTTATTCTCGATAAGGCATTCACCGCTATGATTGCTTAAAGTTACTCCATAGCCTCTTGTTCCGGTTCCGTCGTAAGTAAAAGCATGATGAATATAATTTCCGCTAATTTCGATTTTTGTGCTTTGATAAATTCCAATATGACTCCCGACACTTTTATTGCTTTCAACTCCAATTATCCAGCATTGAGCGGCAAACCCAAAATGGAAATTTGATCCGGCACCTTCTTCAGGTTCATCGAAACGTGTAATTTTTAAACATTCGATGCCGGTATTATATCGCATTTCAGTTTTTCTGATTTCAGGATTCAACGAAAGATCAAAATCAATGCGTAATGGCTGCTCAATGAAAATAGTGTTTCCAACAATAGCTGTAATTTTTACCATTTGTCCAACAGCATTTTCTGCCCATGTTGCCGGACTGATGTCCCAGTCACCGTTTTCCTGTCTTATTTCTGCAAAATCGTTAACATCAAATTGACTCGCATCTTCAACAACCAATGCCGATGAGCCTTTATAAAAACCTGAAATAATATTTATAAAATCGGTGCTTTGACTTTTCGAAATATTAATACAATTTATTGGCTGATTACCAAGATCAAAAATTAGATTTGTGGAATCGGAAGTTGAACCTCGCAAGATAATGCTGTCAGGTAAGCTCAAAGGTGAGTTGATTATAAAGTTCCCTGGAGGAAAAAAGATCACTCCAAAATTTCCTTCTAATGAATTTATTGCATCGCTCATTGCCTGAAAATTATCAGTAAGGCTGTCGCCTATGGCGCCAAAATCTATGACATCAACAATAGTATTTGGTTGGGGAATTTCGCCTTGATATCCCGATGCTGACCAGTTAACTCTCAGACTATCCGGGATAACCTGAGCTTGGATCTGAAAAGCAAGAAAAAAAAGCAGAAGAAATATTTTTAACTTTTTCATGATAATTTTTTACTTATCCCTAGAGTTATTCAACAAATTTAATACATAACAAACAATAAATTCAAGTGAATTTCATTATATTTACAGATTGCGAATTTTATAATAATATTAATTGATAATTTTATATTGATAAAAAAACAAAATAGCCAAATTTGAATATCTACACATTTTAAAAACCAAAATAATTTAAAAATGAAAAATATAAAAACACTTGTCCCCATATTAATTATGATATTTCTAATTTCATGTGGGAACTTCAATAAAGACAAAACTATACTTTGCGATAGAATTCAATACGATGTAATTATCAATAATCCTGATCCAGGGCATTATTGGTGGGTAAATAATATTGAAGGCTCAAAAAGAGAACCGTTTATTCAAAATCTTATTAATGCCGCTTTTTCGGGCGAAGTAAAAGCTTATGATTATTTTAATAACCAGCTAACTATCGATCAACTTAAAATGATTGGTGCTGATACTGTTTACAGAACTTTAATACGTCCATTTGCCCCTTATGATGAGTACGATACTGTAATTATCACTAAATTGGAATATGAAGATATTAAGAGAATTCGTTTTCTGGAGGAATGGCAGTATGATGAAAATAAAATTGCTATTGATAAAAAGGTTGTTGGTATTGCACCATTATTAGAAAAAAGTGATAGTAAAGGAAACATGCTTGCTGTTCAACCGTTGTTCTGGTTGTATTTTGATGAAAAGTATCCGATTAAGTAATAATGTTGGTAATTAATCAAATATGAGTATTTAAAGTGAACTAAAGTTAAGAGTGCCTAAAGTTTCATGAAAACATTGACAGATAAAATACTTTTTATTTTTGTATCAATTGGAAAGAAGTTTTAACTTTAGGCAATTAAGGCAATCCAAACTTTAGGCACTAAATAAAAGCAAAATGGAATATCAAATTCATACTTTAAAAAATGGCATTCGACTTGTTCACCGGCAAGTTAAAGGCGAAGTTGCCCATTGTGGTTTGATGATAAACACAGGTACAAGGGATGAAAAAGAAGATGAATCGGGGATTGCTCATTTTATTGAACATGTAATTTTTAAAGGAACAAAAAAGCGAAAAGCTTATCATATTCTCAATCGCATCGAAAATGTAGGGGGCGATTTAAATGCTTATACATCAAAAGAAGAAACCTGCATTTATGCTTCTTTTCTAAAAAATTATTACAATAGATCTTTAGAACTTTTTTCTGATATTATTCTTAACTCCATTTTTCCCGTTAAGGAAATCGAAAAAGAAAAAGATGTAGTGATAGATGAGATAAATTCATACAAAGATTCTCCTTCAGAGGAAATATATGATGAATTTGAAGAAATGATTTTTCATGACCATCCTCTTGGAAACAACATTCTCGGGACACCGAAATCAGTAAGAAAAATAAACAGAAATAAAGTTATAAATTTTATTAAAAGGAATTATAGTGGAGGCAGAATTGTTATAAGTTCGGTTGGCGACATAAGCTTTGCAAGGCTGATAAAATCAGTCGAAAAATATTTTTTGGATGTTCCTGAAAATAATATTGAACTCAATCGCTCACTTACACGGGAATATAAGCCATCCGTAAGGTCTGTTAAAAAAAATAATTACCTTTCGCATTGTTGCATTGGAAATGTTGCTTATGAGCGTAATAGTACAAAACGGATTCCTTTAATTTTATTGAATAATATTCTTGGCGGACCCGGAATGAATTCACGGTTGAATCTTGCAATAAGAGAAAAACACGGATTAACTTATACTATAGAATCCAATTATCAGCCATATTCCGATACAGGAATTTTTGCAATTTATCTTGGTGCTGATGCTGATTATCTCAACAAAACTCTTAATCTGGTAAAAAACGAATTGTCGAAACTTAAAAATAAAAAACTGGGCGTGATGCAGTTGCACATTGCAAAACGACAACTGTGTGGTCAACATGCTTTATCGATGGAGTCGAATATCGAAGAAATGTTTTTTATGGGAAAAAGTATTTTGCGAATCAATAAAGTAAGAAGTATTCAGACAATTTTCGAAATGATTAATGATGTTTCATCTGAAGTATTATTTGATGTTGCTAATGAGGTTTTTGATGAGTCAATGCAAAGCACGCTGATTTATAATGCAAAGGGGTAACTTTCCCATGCTTAATTATTTAAAATAAAAAATAATAATAACATGCAAACAACAGATTTTGACGAATATTTACTTTCACATACATCAGAAACAAATTCAATTTTAAATGAGTTGTTTCGTGAAACAAATTTAAAAATTCTTATGCCCCGAATGTTGGCAGAACCTTTGCAAGGAAAATTTCTTGAAATGATAAGTTGCATGATAAAACCTATGTCAATTCTTGAGATTGGTACTTACACAGGATATTCTGCTATTTGTCTTTCCGCCGGATTAACTGATGGCGGGATGATACACACTATTGAAAAAAATCCTGAGCTAAAAGCAATTGCTGAGAAATATTTTGAAAAAGCAGGCCTGACAAAAAAAGTCAAATATTATTTGGGAAATGCGATAAATATAATTCCTGATATCAACGAACAATTCGATCTTGTTTTTATAGATGCCGATAAAAAAAATTATCTGAATTATTATAAACAGATTTTCGATAAAGTAAAAACCGGTGGATTTATAATTGCTGATAATGCTTTGTGGGATGAGAAAGTTTTAACAAAACCCGATCCTCGTGATAAAGAAACTCTTGGAATTATTGAATTTAACGATTTTATACAAAAAGATGACAGAGTGGAGAATATGCTACTTCCACTTAGAGATGGATTGATGATTGTGAGGAAGAAGTAAATTTGGATTTAATTCAAATCTTAAAACCGATAACCGACAATCCGAAACCAACTAAACCTTAAATTTAAAGCTAATCTTCTTCAGCTCTTCGTTAGCTTTAACAATTTTGCTTTTTAGTTCTTCTTTATACTTTACTGTTTTTTTAAAAAGTTCATTATTATCTGTAGATAATATTTGAGCAGCAAGTATTCCTGCATTAAGAGCACCATTAATTCCGACAGTTGCAACGGGTATTCCCGGAGGCATTTGAACTATTGCAAGCAATGAATCCATTCCGTCGAGAGAAACTTTTATAGGAACTCCGATAACAGGTATTGGAGTCATGGCAGCGATAACTCCCGGCAAATGAGCAGCCATTCCTGCTCCGGCAATTATTACTCTGATGCCTTTGTTGTATGCTCCTTTTGCAAATTCTTCAACTTTCTCGGGTGTGCGGTGAGCTGATAAAGCGTTCATCTCAAAAGGAATTTCCATTTCGTTTAAAAACTTTGCTGCTTTTTCCATTACGGGTAAATCTGAAGTGCTACCCATTATTATGCTAACTAAAGGTTTCATTTATCTGTGGTTTTAGTTTTTACAAAAATATGGTTTTTGGTTTAATTTATGGTGATTCATTGTAAATTATTATTGTTTGATAATTATTTATCTTTAAAATGATTCCCTTATAAAAACGAGTTATCAATGAACCTCTAAAACCAAAAAAATTCCCATCTTTGCAGTCTAATATAATTACAAGCACATGGAAACAATTAAAGTAAAAGACAAAGTTTTTGAGATTTCAATAACTGCAAAGGAAATTCAATTAGCAATAATTAAAATGGCTTTAAAGATTGATGAAGATCTTAATGGAAAAAACCCTCTGTTTTTGATTGTTTTGAACGGTGCATTTGTTTTTGCTGCAGATTTACTTAGAAATATTAAAATGGATTGCGAAGTTTCTTTTGTAAAATTATCTTCTTATGTTGGCACTCAATCAACAAATACTGTCAGAGAATTAATTGGTCTTGATAAAGCGCTTACCGGCAGAACAGTTGTTATTGTTGAAGATATTATCGACACAGGTGTTACAATGGCACATACATTGCCGAAATTAAAAGACCTCGGTGCTAAAGATGTTAAAATTGCAACTTTGCTTTTTAAACCCGATGCTTTCAAAAAATCATTTAAAATTGATTATATAGGTATGGAAATCAAAAATGATTTTATTGTTGGGTATGGCTTAGATTATGATGGATTTGGTAGAAATTATGCCGAAATTTATAAAATTGTAGAGTAAAAAAAAAGTAACTATTTGCTACAAAACTTTAAATTAGGCATTTTAGGCACTCCAAACTTTAGGCATTTGTACTAATAATTTTACGATAAATAACATAATAAAATGGGTAATTCAAATTTTGTTGATTATGTAAAGATTAGCTGTAAGTCAGGCAGGGGAGGCGCTGGATCTGCTCACTTTCGCAGAGAAAAGTTTATCCCTAAAGGAGGCCCTGATGGAGGTGATGGCGGAAGAGGCGGACATATTATTATGAAAGGAAATTCTCAGCTATGGACTTTATTACATTTAAGATATACAAAACATATTAAAGCAGGAATTGGCGAAAATGGTGGCAAACAAACCAGTACAGGTGCTGATGGGAAAGATTATATTCTGGAAGTGCCGCTTGGAACAATTGCCAAAGATGCTGAAACAGGAGAGCCTATTTGTGAGATTACTGAAGAAGGCGAAAGCAAAATCCTCGTGAAAGGTGGAAGAGGAGGACTGGGAAACGACCATTTTAAAACTTCAATAAATCAAACTCCAAAATATGCTCAGCCCGGAGAGCCGGAATCAGAAACAAATGTAATTGTTGAACTTAAGCTTCTTGCTGATGTTGGATTAGTTGGATTTCCTAATGCAGGAAAATCCACACTGTTGTCGGTAGTTTCGGCTGCAAAACCTCAAATTGCAGATTATCCTTTTACTACACTTCGCCCAAATCTTGGCATAGTGGCTTATCGCGATAACAGATCTTTTGTTGTTGCAGATATACCGGGAATTATTGAAGGAGCACATAAAGGAAAAGGCTTGGGATTGCGTTTTTTAAGACACATCGAAAGAAATTCTACCTTGCTTTTTATGGTTACTGCCGATAGCGATGATATAAGGAAAGAATATAACGTTTTGTTAAATGAGTTAAAAGAATATAATCCTGAACTTCTTGATAAGACGAGAATACTTGCAATTACAAAAACTGATTTGTTGGATGATGAATTGATTGCGGAGATAAAAAAGGATTTGCCAAATATTTCGTATGTTTTTATTTCTTCAGTTGCTCAAACCGGATTGGCTGAATTGAAAGATATGATTTGGAAGGAATTGAATAAGATGATATAGAAGTAGTAATGCGGTACAAAACAAAACTGAAAATTTTGCAATTCTGTTCTGTACATTTATAAATAGTAATCACCAGAAAAAATGATTGATAAAATTCTTAATTTGGACAAGGAATTTTTTCTGTTAATTAACGGATGTCATAATTCTTTTGCTGATTTTGTTATGTTTTGGATGAGTGAAAAGTTTATCTGGATTCCATTATATCTGTTTTTTATTTTTCTGATTTATCGTCAATACAAATTAAAAAAAACTTTAATCATAATATTGTTTGCGGCAATAATGATAGCATTAAGCGACCAAATATCGGTCTGTCTTTTTAAAAATATTTTTCACCGACTCCGCCCCTGTCATGATCCATCTCTCATTGATTTTGTTCATCTTGTAAAAGGGAAATGTGGAGGACAATTTGGGTTTGTTTCATCACATGCAACTAATACTTTTGCCATTTCTGTTTTTATGATAAAATTAATCGGTAAGAAATATAAATATTTCACAACTCTTATTTTAATTTGGGCAATACTCATTAGTTACAGTCGAATTTATCTAGGTGTTCATTTTCCGGGTGATGTTATTATAGGTGCTTTTCTTGGTGCTTTTTTTGGCTGGTTTTTTATGCTAATTTTTAATAGATATGGCGAAGCAATAATTGGTAGGAAGTAGCTATTCTTAGCAACAAATATTTAATAATTTTAAATCTGTTCTGAATTATTATAGCTGTTCGTTTTTAGATTTTTATATATATTTGCAAAACCTTGACATAAGACTACAGATTTTGTATCTTTAGGAAAATCTTAAAGTTAAAACATCTAAAAAGTTGAAAAAAATAATAATTTTATTTTTTACTTATATTTTCCTGACAAATATACTTGTTGCCCAAAGCGATAATATATATGTTGAGGTGGATGGCACCAATGCAATTCTCTGGCAAACAAATGCTGAAAGAAATTGTTGTGCACTTTACAGAATGGACGTTGAATTAGAAACCAATCAAATTTCATGGTATCAGATTGATACAGGCGATGCTTGTTATTGTATTTGCCATTTTGACCTTTCAGTAACTGTTGGACCACTGGAAGGAGGAGAGTATTTTGTTGATGTTTTTTCTACTGAAGTTACGTATCCTTATGATACAACTTTTCAGGGATCAACATCATTTACTATTGGAGGCCGAAACTTTATTGGCGAAATAAATATTATTAGTCAACACCAAAGCGATTGTTATAATTATTTAAAGATAAAAGACCCGGTTATTTACCAGGATGAACTACTGCTACAAAACTTCCCTAACCCGTTTAATAACAAGACAACCATTATGTATTCTGTTAAAGTAACAGAAAATGTAGAATTGATCATTTATAATAGTATTGGACAGATTATAAATAAGTTCGATTGCAATAATATGACCAATGGTTTTATTGAGTGGGATGGTACGGATAAACAAGGAAAGCATGTTGGCCCGGGTCTTTATTTTTATAGCCTTTCAAGCTCTGAATTCAGGGTGACTAAAAAAATGCAGATTACGGAATAATTTAAAAGAAACATTAAATAATAATATATTCCTAATTGATTTGTTTTTATGTAAATTCTCCAAATTTTGAAAGTCCGAAGAATTTTTATTATTCAGAAAACAATGGAGTTTTATCAATAATTTACATTATTTTATTTGTTTTATCAATAAATTTCAAAATATCGCTTTTCCCCAAAACCGACATTGCAGAAGTAAAAAACATCTGAGGTAATTCTGACCAAGTTGTCAATAAAAATTCCTTATAATTATCAATATTCTGTTGCAATTGAATTTTCTTTAATTTATCAGTTTTTGTAAAAACGATAACAAAAGGAAGTTTGTTTACACCAAGCCATTCAATAAAATCAATATCAGATTTTTGATGTTCGTGGCGTGAATCAATTAAAATGAAAATACATAATAAATTTGTTCTTTTAATAAGATATTTATGTATCATTTCGCCCCATTTTTCCCTGTCGCTTTTTGATGCTTTGGCAAAACCATAACCCGGCAAATCAACTAAATACCACGAATTATTTATCAAGAAATGATTTATCAATTGTGTTTTTCCCGGTGCACCCGAAGTCTTTGCAAGTCTCTTTTTTCCGGTAAGCATATTTATCAATGAGGATTTTCCAACATTCGATCTACCAATAAAAGCATACTCCGGCATATCAGCCTTAGGACAAGCATTTACATCAGTACTGCTAATAATAAACTTAGAATTTTTGATTATCATAGATTATTTCCTTTTTTTAAGCCATTCCAGATTTTTTAATACTTTTTTCTTGTAAGTTGAAAAATGTCTTTCTATCTTTTTTAAATAAATATCTTTAATAGTAATAATTATTCCTGTTTCCTCAACATCACCAAAATTATTGTTTACTGATGTTCCAAAAGTTTTCATCGTAGCAGAAAGATTCATATATGCATTCATCAATGGAGGAATTTGCTCATTATTACTTCTTATTTTTTGAACAAGTATTTTATAATCGTCACTAAAATTTCCCTCAGTAAAAATATTTTCCAAAACTTCTGGCTCTGTAATATATTTTAATGGTTTTTTTGGATATATAAGTTTTTCTTTATCAGGAAAATATTTATTTAAAAAATACAACAAAATATCACGAGCATCAGGATTATAATGAGGATACATTGTTACTTTTCCAAAAAGATATTTTATGCTAGGATTGTCAACTATTATTGCTCCCAATCCATCCCAAATATTATCAAGCGAATACATTCCTTTACGGATATTATTCATAGGCTGATATAGTGGCTGCACAAAAGATCTACCAAGCTCGATTGTCATTTTTAAATATTCTTTTTTGAATTTTTCTGAAATGTGAAATAATTTCGAAGTAGGAGAAACAACATTGTCACCCTCCTCATTATCAAGAAGATCCTTGCCAAGAATAAATCGGTAACCGCCAATAATTTCTTTGTCTCTCGGATTCCATACTATTAACTGCTTGAAAGGTTTGAATGATAAATCATAATCATCAATATCACAGTCTTTTCCGGATCCACCACCAGCATCTCTAAAGGTTATTTCTCTTAACCTCCCTATTTCTCTAATTAAATTTGGAGAATCTTCATGTGAAAAAATATATATTTCATTATTTCCATTATTAGTTTCCCTAATAAATTTTTCATGAGTAAGCTCTTTATCTAATAAGTCTTTATTTATAGGTGAAATAATAGTTTTCATAAATTTTTCTATTTTTTAAGTGTTATATTTTCATACCATTGCTCAAAAGATAAAGTATTTTCTTTTTCCAAATCATAAACATAATCTCTCAATAAATTTGCCCACTTAAGGTCAGTATTTCTTTTATCGAAATATTTATTACTAACAGGTTTTCCAAAAGTAATAATAATTGTTTGATTTTTTTGCCTGAACATTTCATCAACAAGAAAAAACATTTCGAGATTGGCCTTAATCTTTAAAAAACCTCTCAATTTTGCTATATTATAAAAGAAGTTTGTATTTCTTCCATTTATATGAATGGGAACAATATCTCTGTCATAATATTTTGATTTAGATAAAAATGTTTTTTTCCATTCCAAATCTTTAATAATACCTTTCTTTTTTCTTGACACCAATCCAGCCGGAAAAAAAAGTATCATTACATCTGAAGCAAAAGATTTATTAATAGCTTTTATATTATCAACATTGCTTCCATGCTTGTTTATTGGTATAAAAATAGGTATTAAATTGGGAATTGTCATTAATATATCATTTGCAGGAACAGCAATTTTATATTTATCTTTACTTATAGTATTAATCAGTGCTAATCCATCAAGACCACCAAGAGGATGATTTGAAATAATAGAATACCTTTTATCTTCAAGAATTTTTTTTTCTCCCTTAATTTCAATTTTAATATTAAAATGCTTTAATATTTCAACAACAAAATCAATACCTATGTAATCACGATTTTTATAAAGTGCTTCATTCAATTCTTTTTGATGGACAATTTTTTTTAATAAAGTAAAAAATATTTTAGGAAGTATTTTGTACCATGATGGGCTCTTGGCCTTGAAAACACTATCAACATCAATAAAATTTTTCCCTATTTTCCCTACTTTTTCATTTATCATTTTAGAAGAATATTTCAGAACTTAATTATTTACAAATTTAGAGATAATTAGGATTAATTTATAAATTGTTTTACACTTTTTTTTTAGCTAATATTTTAGCACTTGTTAAAAAGTTTTTTTAAATAAATTATTATACCTTAAACCATACCATATCAGCATTTTAATTATACACCGATAATATTTTCAAAAAAAAACGAAACTTTTTATTAACAATGTGGTAAAATGTGGTATAATGTGGTAAAATGTTTTGTACATTTACACCAAAATTCATCAAATATTGTTAAACATTATTGGTACATACGAATGCAAGGTCGATGTTAAAGGGAGACTGATGTTTCCGATAGCATTCAAGAATCAATTGACTGAAGTATTAAATCAGGGGTTTGTTATAAAACGAAGCATTTTTGAAAAATGTCTTGAATTATATCCGTCAACTGAGTGGGAAAATGAGAGCACAAGAATCAATAAGCTTAACAGGTTTAATAAGAAAAATGTTGATTTTATAAGAAAGTTTATGGCCGGAGTAAAATTGGTAAAACTTGATAACACTGGCAGACTGCTTATACCAAAAGATTTGATTAATTATGGTGGAATAAAAAACGAAATCGTTTTGGCGTCAGTTGTAAACAAAATTGAGATCTGGGATAAAGCAAAATATGAACAAGCAGTTGATTATAATCCTGAAGAATTTGGTGATCTTGCTGAAGAAGTTATGGGAGATAATGACGCTGTATCAATTGACTAATAATGTACCACAAGCCCGTTTTATTAAACGAATGCATAAACGGATTAGCCATTAAATCTGATGGCAATTATGTGGACGCAACTTTCGGTGGTGGTGGACATTCATCTGAAATTCTCAAGCGATTAAATAGCGGAAAATTATTAGGATTCGATCAGGATAAAGATGCTATAAATAACAAATTTGATGATGAGAGATTCATTTTTGTGAAATCAAACTTCATTTTTCTAAAAAACTTTTTGATGTATTACAAGCTTATGCCAGTTGATGGAATATTAGCTGATTTGGGTATTTCATCATACCAAATTGATGAACCAAGCAGAGGGTTTTCGACGAGGTTTGATGGAAAGTTAGATATGAGGATGAACAATAACACTGATCTGGATGCCGGAAAAGTTATTAATGAATATTCAGAAAATGATTTAAAAGAAATTTTTAAAAAATACGGTGAAATTAAGAATGCTGGAAAACTTGCTTGGGTTTTGGCAAAAAAAAGAAAAGAAAAAAATATAGAAACAACCGGAGATTTAAAGAATGCTGTTCAGTCGTGTGTGATAAACAAAAAAGAGAATAAATATTTCGCACAAGTTTTTCAGGCAATCAGAATAGAAGTAAACGATGAGCTTGGTGCCTTGAAAACTTTTTTAATAGAATCATCAAAAGTTTTAAAACCTGGTGGAAGACTGGTAATAATGTCATATCATTCGCTGGAAGACAGACTTGTGAAGAATTTTTTAAAATCAGGGAATTTTGACGGAATTATTAAAAAAGATTTTTATGGAAAACCACAAGTAGATTTTAAATTAATTAATAAAAAACCAATAGTAGCTGACGAAAATGAAATATTGTTGAATAAAAGAGCTCGAAGTGCAAAGCTCAGAATTGCAGAAAAATTATAAATCAATGAAAAGTCAGGGGAATAAATTAAGAGAAAAAGAAAAGAAAAGATCCTCTCAAAATAGAGATGAAAGTGCTTTTGAAAAGTCTTTTCTTGATATTATGGGAGGACGTGTTCTTTTGAGAAATAACACCAGAAAATTTCTTCCTTTCCTGCTTTTTCTTGCTTTACTTGCTGTATTTTATATCGGAAACACCTATTACGCTGAGAAAAAAAATTCAAAAACAAATAAGTTAAAGAAAGAATTAAAAGAACTCAGGTATGATTATATAACCTCAAAATCTGAATTAATGTTTCATAGTAAACAATCAGAAATTGCTAAAAAATTAAGCTCAACAGGAATAAAAGAATCGAAAGAGCCACCAAAAAAAATCCATCTTGAAAAAGATGAAAAGTAAAATATAAATCTAAAATTAATATAAAAGTAAAACAGTAACAGATTAATGGATATCAAAAAAGACATATTGTGGAGAGTATATTTAGTGTACTTGTTTATATTGATATTTGCTGTTGCGATAGCAGGAAAAATAGTTTATATACAGCTAAGAGAGGGTCCGGAGCTATTACTAAATGTTCAAACTCATGAATTGAAATATTTCAATATTGATGCTGTCCGCGGAAATATTTATTCTGATGATGAAAGTTTGCTTGCCACGTCAATTCCGATTTTTGATATCAGAATGGATGTTGGTTGTGTGAATATTTCAGATAAATTTTTTGATAAAAAAGTTGATTCGTTGGCATATTGTTTATCTAAACTTTTAAAAAACAAAACTGCAGATCAATACAAAAAAGACTTAAAAAGAAACCGTAAAAAGAACCACCATTATTATCTTATTGCAAGTAGAATAACATATTCCAAACTAAAAAAACTTCGTAAATTTCCAATTTTCCGTAAAGGAAAATATAAAGGGGGATTAATTATTGTTCCACGAACAAAAAGAAAAACACCTTTTAAAGAACTCGCACAAAGAACTATTGGTTTCGAGAATAAAGAAAACAATATTTATGTTGGGTTAGAAGGTGCATTCTCCGAATATCTTACCGGAAGAGACGGGAAACAACTAATGAGACGAATTGGTCATGGAGAGTGGAAACCTATTGCTGATAATAATTCATTAAAACCCAAAGACGGACAAAACATTGTAAGCAGTATCGATATTAATATACAGGATGTTGCAGAAAACGCACTGCATAAGCATTTAATTGATAACAAGGCATTTCAGGGATGTGCAATTTTAATGGAAGTTGAAACCGGATTTATTAAAGCTATTGCAAATTTACGCTACGATTCAACTTCCAAAACCTATAAAGAATCATATAATCAAGCAATTTCCGAAAGATTTGAACCCGGTTCAGTTTTTAAGCTAATGTCGATGATGACAGTGCTTGAGGATAAAAAAGTGAAACTTACAGATACAATTGACATTGGAAAAGGCTGGACGGTTTATTACAACAGAACCATGAAAGATGTTCATGCTATAAGAGATGGGAAAATTACAGTCAGAGAAGCTTTTGAAAAATCATCAAATGTCGGGATTTCAAAAATAATCCACGATGCTTACAAAGACAAACAAAGCAAGTATGTTGACCATTTGTATGACTGTAAATTAAATGAAAAACTCGGAATAAAAATACTAGGAGAAGGAAATCCGGTAATAAAGCATCCTAAAAATAAAAAGACCTGGTACGGAACAACACTTCCGTGGATGTCAGTAGGTTACGAAATTTTACTCACTCCTCTTCAAATCTTGAATTTCTATAATGCAGTAGCCAATAATGGTAAAATGATGAAACCTCAATTTGTTAGAAGAATTGAGAAAGCTGGAAGAACAATTAAAACATTCGATCCGATTATTATTAAAGAATCTATCTGTTCTAAACAAACCACTGATTCATTAAAATCGCTACTAGAAGGAGTTGTTTTAAGAGGAACTGCCCAAAGCCTTAAAAACAGTATTTATCAAATAGCCGGTAAAACAGGAACTGCACAGGTTGCAGAAGGAAATAAAGGCTATATAAAAGGATTTTATAATTCTTCTTTTGCTGGATATTTTCCGGCAGATAACCCAAAATACTCTTGCATTGTAATAGTTAACAAACCAACAGCAGGACGATATTACGGCAGTTCGGTGGCAGCACCGGTTTTTAAAGAAATTGCTGATAAAGTGTATGCTACTCAACTTGATATTCATATGCAAGAAGATATTGAAACAGAAAAAATAAAATTCCCTGTTTTCATAAGTGGATATACTCAGGATATAAAAACAATATTTAGTGACTTAAATATAGAAATTGAGAAAAGTACTATTAATACAGACTTTGCAGTAATCTTACCCGGAGAGCTTGGACAAAAATTAATAAAACCAGGAGTAGTACCAAATGTTAAAGGAATGGGAGTACGAGATGCTGTTTATCTTCTCGAAAGCTTGGGACTTAAAACAATTATTAGTGGAAAAGGAAAAGTAAAATATCAATCAATAAAACAAGGTGTTTCATTAAAAAAGTTTAGCACGATAAAATTAGAATTATCAATCTAAAACAAAAATTTAATTGAAGGAAATCAAAAACATATTAAAAAATATTGAAGTTGTCAGCATTAAGGGAGCTGAAAATATTAAAATTAATTCGGTGAATTTTGATTCAAGGAAAATTGAAGCAGGAGATCTTTTTATTGCTGTTAGAGGAACTCAGGTAGATGGTCATTCTTTTATTGATAAAGTTATTGAAAAAGGAGCAATTGCAATTGTTTGCGAAAAAATGCCTAAAAACACCAAAAACAATATTTCATACATTTTAGTTAAAGACAGCACAAAAGCTTCTGGTCAAATATGTTCTAATTATTTTGATAATCCTTCAGCTAAACTAAAATTAGTTGGAGTAACAGGAACAAATGGTAAAACAACCGTAGTTACTTTACTTTATAAACTATATACCAAACTAGGTTATTACTGCGGGTTGCTTTCTACTGTTGAAAACAAAATCGGCGAAGCTGTAATTTCTTCAACACATACAACTCCTGATGCTTTTCAGCTAAACCGACTTTTAAACAGAATGGTTGAAGAAGGTTGTTCACACTGTTTTATGGAAGTAAGTTCTCACGCTCTTGACCAGAATAGAATTACCGGTTTAAATTTTATCGGGGGAATTTTCACAAATATCACTCACGAGCATCTTGATTATCATAAAACCTTCGACAATTATCTGAAATCAAAGAAAAAATTCTTTGACAGATTAAATAACAAAGCTTTTGCTCTTAGCAATGCTGATGATAAAAACGGACAAATTATACTTCAAAACACAAAAGCATTAAAGAAAACATATAGTTTAAAAAAGCTCTCAAATTTTAAAACAAAAATTATTGAAAATCAAATTGAAGGACTACAACTCCGTATTAATGATAAAGATGTTTGGTTTAAATTAATTGGAGAATTCAATGCTTACAATATTATCTCTGTTTTTTCAACAGCAATTCTACTTGGAGAAAACGAAACAGAAGTATTGGAATGTTTAAGCGAAATAGAAGGTCCGGAAGGAAGATTTGATTACTTCAAGATGAGCAATCAAATTTTAGGAATCGTAGATTATGCGCACACACCTGATGCTTTGGAAAATATTTTAAAAACGATTTCGGCAATAAGAAAAAACTATGAAAAAATAATTACGGTATGTGGTGCCGGGGGAGACCGTGATAACAAGAAAAGACCTTTGATGGGAAAAATTGCAGCACGATTAAGTGATAGACTCATTTTAACATCTGATAATCCACGCTCAGAAAATCCCGAAAAGATTATTGAAGAGATGAAAAAAAGCTTTTGTACGGAGGATAATTTGAAAACTTTATCGATTACTAAACGTGCGGAAGCAATCAAAACCGCTTGTGCCTTAGCACAGCCGGGCGACATAATATTAGTGGCCGGAAAGGGTCATGAAAAATACCAGGAAATAAATGGTATTAAACATCCATTTGACGACAAACAAGTATTAAAAGACATTTTAACAGAACAAGAAAAATAAAGAAAAATGCTTTATTATCTATTTGAATATTTAGACGAAGTATATCAGTTTCCCGGAGCTGGAGTATTTCAGTATATCTCTTTCAGGGCAGCAATGGCAGTTATTACATCACTGATAATAACACTGGTGTTTGGAAAAAGAATTATCAAGTATTTAATTAAAAAACAAGTTGGAGAAACTGTCAGAGATTTAGGACTTGATGGTCAACTTGAAAAACAAGGTACTCCAACAATGGGTGGTTTAATAATCCTGGGAGCTATTTTAATACCTACTCTTCTTTTTGCAAAACTTGATAATATTTATATCATTTTAATGATTTTTACTACAATTTGGCTAGGACTAATTGGCTTTGTAGATGATTATATTAAAGTATTTAAAAAGGATAAAAAAGGCCTGGCAGCGAAGTTTAAAATTATGGGACAGGTAATTTTAGGTCTTGTTATTGGATTCACAATTTATTTTGAAGATTCAATTGTAATACGCGAAAAAGCTACGGATAATGAAACAAATATCAAAAATATTATCACAAATAATGATAAATCAAATACTATAAATTTGTTTTCAAAAGATGCTGTTAAATCAACTAAAACAACAATTCCATTTGTAAAAAATAATGAATTTGATTATTCAGTTTTACTTTCCTGGCTCGGTGGTAATTACAGTAAATGGTCGTTTTTAATTTTTATACCAATTGTGATTTTGATTATTACGGCTGTCTCAAACAGCTGCAATCTCACGGATGGAATGGATGGTCTTGCAACCGGAACTTCGGCAATTATTGGAGCAACACTTGGTGTTCTGGCTTGGGTTTCAGGTAATATCATTTTTGCCGATTATCTGAACATAATGTATATCCCAAATACCGGTGAGCTAACAATTTTTGTAAGTGCATTTGTTGGGGCAACCACAGGATTTTTATGGTATAATTCTTATCCTGCACAAATTTTTATGGGTGATACCGGCAGTCTTGCATTAGGAGGAATCATCGCAGTATTTGCAATTTTAATCCGTAAAGAATTACTGATTCCGATTTTATGTGGAATCTTTCTCGCCGAAAGTTTATCAGTAATAATGCAAGTAACATATTTCAAACATACAAAAAGAAAATACGGACAGGGTAAAAGAATATTTAAAATGTCGCCTTTGCATCATCATTATCAGGTGCTGGGTTACCCTGAGCCAAAAATAGTTTTAAGGTTTTTTATTGTAGGGATATTTCTTGCAATATGGACGATTATAACATTAAAATTAAGATAAAACATGAAACCTGAAATTGTAATTCTGGGTGCAGGGGAAAGTGGAACAGGAGCTGCAGTTTTAGCAAAAAAAAAAGGTTACAATGTTTTTGTTTCAGATAAAGGAAAAGTAAATCAAAAATTTAAAAACGTTCTTTCACAATTTGAAATTAATTACGAAGAAGAAAAACACACGGAATCAAAAATTCTAAATGCTTCTGAAATTATTAAAAGTCCGGGAATTTCGGATTCTGTAAGCATTATTAAAGCAATAAAAAGCAAAGGGATTTCTGTGATTTCGGAAATTGAATTTGCCAGTCGCTATACCGATGCAAAAATGGTTTGTATTAGTGGTAGCAACGGAAAAACGACAACTACTCTGCTAATGTATCACATTTTAAAAACTGAAGGATTGAATGTGGGTTTGGCTGGAAATGTTGGGAAAAGTTTTGCTATGCAAGTTGCATTAAATGATTACGATATTTATGTTTTGGAACTCAGTAGTTTTCAACTTGATGGTATGTTTGATTTCAAAGCGGACATTGCAATTTTGTTGAACATTACGCCAGATCATCTTGACAGATATGAAAATGATTTAAGGAATTATGCAGATTCAAAATTTAGAATCATTCAAAATCAAACCATTGATGATGACTTTATTTTTTGTGCTGATGACAAAACAATAATGGAGGAATTAAAGAAGCGAAATATTTCAGCAAAAAAGCATTCTTTTTCTTTATACAAAAAGCCTGAACATGAAGGCTATATTTCAGATAATGAATTAATAATAAAAATTAAATCAAACACTATAAAAATGACACTAGAAGAATTAGCATTACAAGGAAAACACAATCTCTACAACTCTATGGCAGCAGGAATAGGATCAAAGCTAATTGATATAAGAAAAGATACAATTAAAAAATGTCTTTCTGATTTTCAAAATGTAGAGCACAGACTCGAACATGTTGCAACAATTCATGGCATCGAATTTATTAACGATTCAAAAGCAACCAATGTAAACTCAAGCTGGTATGCATTGGAAAGCATGGACAATCCGGTAATATGGATTGCAGGAGGAATTGATAAAGGCAATGATTATTCTTTCTTAAAAAATCTTGTAAAAGAAAAAGTTAAGGCAATTGTTTGTTTGGGAACAGATAATTCAAAAATTCAAAATTACTTTGCTGATGATGTTGAAATTATTGTTGAAACCAGTTCAGCTTCAGAAGCAGTTCACGTTGCTTTTAATCTTGGCGAGAATGGCGACTCAGTATTATTATCACCGGCTTGTGCCAGTTTCGATCTTTTTAATGATTATGAAGACAGAGGTGAAAAATTTAAAAATGCTGTGAATAATCTTTAATTCAAATTTTAACAAAAATATTATTCGAAGAAAGTAATATGTCCAGACTGATAAGAAATATAAAAGGAGACATTGTAATTTGGCTTGTAGTGATTTTTTTGTCAATTTTCTCATTACTTGCTGTTTACAGTTCAACAGGTACACTTGCATATAAATATCAATCTGGCAATACAGAATATTATATGATTAAGCACTTTTTAATATTAGTGTTCGGTTTTTTATTAATGTATCTTGCACATAGAGTTAAATACACAAATTACTCCAGAATATTTCAAATTGCCTTATATATTGCTGTTCCCTTGTTAATACTAACATTGGTAATTGGTTTGAGCGTACACGAAGCAAAAAGAGTTATAGTAATTCCAATTATTAACTTAAGTTTTCAAACATCTGATTTTGCAAAACTTACTTTAATAATGTACCTTGCTCGTTTACTAACAAAAATGCAAGGTGAAAATACAAATTTTTGGTCTGCATTTGTTAATTTTATGATACCTGTTTTGATTGTTTGCGGGTTAATCCTGCCGGCTAACCTTTCAACATCAGCAATGCTTTTCACAACATCAGTAATATTAATGTTTATCGGAAGAATGAAGTTTAAGTATTTGTTATATTTTATTGGAATTTGTATTGCTGCTTTAACAATTTTCCTTTTAATTCAATATAATCTTCCAGGTGATAAACAAGGACGCTTATGGACATGGAAACACAGATTAGAACAATCAAATACATACCAAGTTGAGCAATCAAAAATAGCAATTGCATCAGGAAAATTATTTGGAAAAGGTCCGGGAAACAGTACTCAAAGAAATTATCTTCCTCATCCCTATTCAGATTTTATTTTCTCAATTATTATTGAAGAGTACGGTTTAGCAGGTGGAGGGTTAATTGTCTTTTTTTATTTAGTTTTATTTTTTAGAGCTGTAAGAATTATAACGAAAATCCCGAGGAATTTCGGGGCATTTCTGACTTTTGGAGTGAGTTTCAGCCTGGTTTTTCAGGCAATGATAAATATGGGTGTGGCAGTAAATTTACTGCCGGTTACCGGACAACCATTGCCTTTTATAAGTATGGGAGGAACTTCAATTTGGTTTACAAGTATCTCGATTGGAATTATTTTAAGTGTGAGCAAGGAAGTAGGGAAAAATACGGAAATTAGTGAAAGTAATTATGTGCAAGCGCAAGTATAAAATAATAATTAGCGGTGGTGGAACAGGAGGTCATATCTTTCCTGCTATTGCTATTGCTCAGGCTTTACAAAAAAAAATAGAAGAGCTTGAAATATTATTTATTGGTGCTAAAGGCAGAATGGAAATGATAAAAGTTCCGGATGCCGGTTATAAGATAAAAGGTCTTTGGATTAGCGGTTTGCAACGCAGATTAACAATAAAAAATTTACTTTTTCCGGTAAAAATAATTTCCAGCATTTATAATGCAAAAAAAATAATTCGCAAATTCAAACCTGATGCTGTAATTGGAGTTGGTGGATATGCCAGTGGACCAACACTCTGGGTGGCTTCAAAAAGAAATATTCCAACTGCTATTCAGGAACAAAATTCTTTTCCAGGAATAACAAATAAATTACTTGCTAAATCAGTTGATAAAATATTTGTTGCCTATTGTGAAATGGAAAAATTCTTTCCGGCTGAGAAAATCATTTTTTCCGGCAATCCTATCCGAAAAGAAACCATCATCATTAAAGGGAAAAAATCAGAAGCATTAAAATATTTCAATTTATCTGAAAACAAAAAAACCGTTCTCGTTGTGGGTGGTAGTCAGGGTGCAAAAGCAATAAACGAAGCAATTGATAATAAATTGAATCTCTTCTGTGAAAACAATTTACAGCTGATCTGGCAAACAGGAAAATATTATTTTGAAAAAGCAAAATCCACTGCCAAAAATAAAAGCAACGTAACTGTTATCGAATTTATTTCGAAAATGGATTATGCCTATGCTTGTGCTGATATTGTTATTTCAAGAGCAGGAGCAATAGCAATTTCAGAACTTTGCGCTGTAGGAAAACCAACAATTTTTGTCCCCTTGCCAACGGCTGCCGAAAATCATCAATACAAAAATGCAGAGGCACTTAAAAAACAAGAGGCAGCAATAATTGTAAAAAACAGCGAGGCAAATGAAAAGCTTGTTGAAAAAGTAATTGAGTTATCAAAAAATATTTCTGAGCAAAAAAAACTTACTGAAAACATAACAAAATTAGCTTACACAAAAGCTGACGAACAAATTGCAGAAGAAATAATTAAATTAATAAAATGAATTTAAAAAACTTACAAAATATTTATTTCCTTGGAATCGGAGGCATTGGCATGAGTGCTTTGGCCAGATATTTCCACTCAGAAGGGATTTTTGTAAGCGGCTATGATAAAACCCAAACAGAGCTCACGCAAATGCTTATTGAGGAAGGAATCGAAATTCATTTTAATGAGAACATAGAAAAAATAAAAAGCACCAAACCTGAACTTATTGTTTATACTCCGGCAATTCCAGAATCCAATAAAGAATTAAAATATTTCAGACAAAATAATTTCAATATTTATAAACGTTCTGAAATTCTTGGAATGATCTGCGAAGAAAAATTTTCAATTGCAGTTGCAGGAACACATGGAAAGACAAGCATCACATCAATAATTACACATATTTTAAAATGTGGAAATAAAAAAATCACAGCCTTTGTTGGAGGAATAAGTAAAAATTATAATTCAAATTTTATTAATGATAAAAACAGCGAAATTGTTATTGCAGAAGCAGACGAATTCGATCGTTCATTTTTAACCTTAAACCCTGACATTGCGATTATTTCTTCTGTTGATGCCGACCATCTGGATATTTATGGTTCAGGAGAAAAATTAAAAGAATCTTTTATTTTATTTTCTGACAATATAAAAAGCGGAGGAAAGCTAATTGTTAATAATAAAATCAGTAAAATATTTGAAACCCCCATAAGCAAATTTCTTTATTCAGCTTCAGAAAAAGGAGATTATTACGCTTCAAATATAAGGATGAAAAACGGAGAAAATATTTTTGATATAAATCTAGGTAATGAAATTATTAATGATATAAATTTTAGAGTTCCCGGAAATTTTAATATTGAAAATGCAGTTGCTGCATCAGCAGTAGCAAGTATTTTAGGGATTGAAAAGCAAATAATAAAAGAAGCACTTGAATCTTATGAGGGTGTAAAAAGAAGGTTCGACATACAAATAAATAGAAAGGATTTTGTGTTTATTGATGATTATGCTCATCATCCAAAAGAGCTAAAATCGATGATAGGAGCGGTAAAAGAATTATATCCCAACAAAAAAGTATGTGGAATATTTCAACCACATTTGTTTACCAGAACAAGAGATTTCGCAGACGATTTTGCCCGCTCACTTGAAATTTTGGATGAAGTAATTTTACTTGATGTTTATCCGGCAAGGGAGAAACCAATTCCCGGAGTGGATTCACAAATGCTTTTTGATAAAATAAATTCACCAAACAAAATATTATGCAAAAAAAACGATTTGATATTTGAGTTGAAGAAACGAAATATTGATGTTCTTTTAACCCTGGGTGCCGGTGATATCGACAAACTGGTTAAAAATATAAAAGAGGAATATGAAAAAAGTATTTAAAATAATTATTTGGATGATCGTTTTTTCAGGCATCATCTATGCACTTTATTTTGTAAGCAAAAGGCAAAGTGAAATAAAGTGTAGTGAATTTTCTATACTCATTGATTTTAATAATTCAGAACCCCTTATTTCTAAGAAAGATATTACTTCTGAATTAAGTGCTATAATAGACACAATTAAAGGAAAATATATTTCTGAAATCCCGATAATGAAAATGGAAGATGTTTTAAATGAAAATCCATTTATCGAAAATGTAGATGTTTTTTCTGCCCTTGGCGGAAAAATAAAGATTAGAATTTTTCAAAAACATCCTGTTATCAGAATAACAAATACAAAAAATAGGAGCATTTATTTAGATAAAAATGGAAGTGTAATGCCAGCAGGAAAAGGTTTTCCGGCAAGAGTTTTAATAGCAAACGGATATATTTATCCACCTTTAGAAAACCTTGTTGATACAAATATTTTTCATTATCGAATTATGAAAGATGTTTTTGAAATAGCAAATTTCATTCATCAGGATAAGTTTTTGAATGCACAAATTGAACAAATATTTGTTACACAAAACAATGAATTTGAACTAATTCCAAAGTTAGGAAATCATGTTATTGAATTTGGAGAAATTAATAAAATGGGGGAAAAGTTTAAAAAGCTAATTGCATTTTATAAAAAAGGGAAGTATAATGATGGATTAACAAAATATAAAACACTAAATCTTAAATATAAAAATCAAATAATTTGCACAAAATAAAATATTAAAACAAGAAAACATATATAAACAATGGAAACATCAGAAATAATAGTTGGTTTAGACATAGGAACAACAAAAATTGCAAGCATTGTTGGTAAAAAAAATGCCCTGGGAAAAATTGAAGTTTTAGGTTATGGAAAAACTGAGTCGATTGGAGTAAAACGAGGTGTGGTTTCAAATATCGAAAATACTGTAAATTCAATTAAAGCGGCCGTAGAAGAAGCAAGTCGAAAATCGAAAGTTGAAATTCAATTTGTTAATGTGGGTATCGCAGGCCAACATATTAAAAGCCTACAACATCGCGGGAGTATTATACGCGAAAACAATGATGAAGAGATTAGTATTGAAGATATTGAAGCATTGCACAATAGTATGTTTAATTTGAATATGAGCCCGGGAGAAGAAATTATTGAAGTCATCCCACAAGAATATATAATTGATGGAGAGCAAGGAATAAAGCAACCTGTGGGGATGCTGGGAAATTCTCTCGAAGCAAATTTTCATATAATTATAGGTCAGACAACAGCTGCAAAAAACATTTATAAATGTGTTAAAAAAGCAGGTCTCGAAGTTGTTGACTTAATCCTAGAACCAATTGCATCAGCGGAAGCAGTTTTGAGCGAAGAAGAAAAAGAAGCCGGAGTTGTTCTTATTGATATTGGTGGTGGAACAACTGATATGGCAATTTTCCAGGATGGAATAATAAGACATACAGCGGTTATTCCTTTCGGAGGCGATATTGTTACAGAAGATGTAAAAGAAGGCTGTACAATAATTAAAAAACATGCAGAAGAATTAAAAGTTAAGTTTGGTTCTGCATTAGCAAGCGAAAACAAAGAAGAAGAAATTGTTGCTATCCCCGGACTTAGAGGAAGACCACCCAAAGAAATTACTCTAAAAAATCTTGCAAGTATTATTCAGGCACGAATGGAAGAAATTATTGAACATTTTTATTATGAAATTAAAAATTCGGGATATGAGAAGAAACTAATAGCAGGAATAGTTCTTACCGGAGGTGGAGCTCAACTTAAACATATATCTCAGCTTACAGAATTTATCACAGGAATGGACACAAGAATTGGCTATCCAAATGAGCATCTTGCTAATGATGTTTCTGATGAAATTGCTAGACCTATGTATGCTACAGGAGTTGGTCTTGTGACTGAAGGAATTAAAAGATTTTATCATGAAAAAAATAAAAAAGATTCAACAAAAGAAACAAAAACAAAAAGGTCAAAATTTAAAATAAAAAAGGATAAAGAAACAAAAGTTGAACAACCCATAAGTTTTCTGGAAAGAATTCAAACCTGGTTTGAAAAAGATGAAATTGAATAAACTAATTAACATTCATTTTGTTAATAAATATTATTAATGATTTATAATACTTGTTTTTTAATTTATAATTTTAAAAGAAAATTGGAGATTGTCCATTCCTTAAATAGTAAGTAGAATAAAACACTGTAAACAAACTACTTATAGGTACAATTAATATTCATTTTTAAAAAGAATAACAAATATGGAAGAACTGATAAAATTTGATCTGCCAAAAAATCAATCTTCAATAATAAAAGTAATTGGTGTTGGAGGAGGTGGAAGTAATGCAGTAACTCACATGTTCGAACAAGGTATTGAAGGTGTTGATTTTATTCTATGCAATACTGATTCTCAGGCATTAGAAGCCAGTCCGGTACCTACAAAAATTCAAATCGGGAATAAAGGACTTGGAGCCGGATCACTTCCATCTGTTGGAAGAGAAGTTGCAACTGAAAACATAGAAAAGATAAAGGAAATCCTTGAAAAAAATACTAAAATGCTTTTTATTACCGCTGGAATGGGTGGTGGCACAGGGACAGGTGCTGCACCGGTTATTGCAAAAGTAGCCAGAGAAATGGGCATTTTAACTGTTGGCATTGTTACTATTCCATTTTCATTTGAAGGCAGAAAAAGAAAAATTCAGGCTAACGAAGGTATAGAAGAAATTAAAAAAAATGTTGATACACTTCTTTTAATTTGTAATGATAAACTACGATTATTGTATGGTAATTTAAAACTCTCCGAAGCTTTTTCACAAGCTGATAATATTCTTTCTATTGCAGCAAAAGGTATTGCAGAAATTATCACAGTTGCAGGATATATCAATGTTGATTTTGAAGATGTAAGAACAGTAATGAAAGATAGTGGTAAAGCAATCATGGGTTCTGCTATGGCAGAAGGAGAAAATCGTGCAATTAAAGCCGTTGAAGATGCACTTAGTTCTCCTCTCCTAAATGATGATAATATTTCGGGTGCTGATAATATTTTACTTTATATTGCTTCAGGAAAAGAAGAAATATCAATGGATGAAGTAATTGAAATAACTGACTATATTCAAACTGAAGCAGGTGAAAATGCTGATATTATATGGGGAAACGGAACTGATGAATCTCTCGAAAATTATATTAGCATTACTTTAATTGCAACCGGATTTAAATCAAAAACTGATCAGATTCAAGAGAAAAACAGAAACAAAAAGGTTCATATTCTTACCGACGAAACAGAAATAACGGAAAAAGAAGAAAAAGTAGTTAAAGAAAAAATCGAAAATATTGAACTGATCAGAAACAAGGAAATAATAGAAAAAGTTGAAACCAAAGAAACAATATCAAACACAAATTTCAATATAAATGATTCTGAGTCTGAAAAAGAAAATACATTTACTTTTGATTTTACTAATTCGTTAAAAAATAATAAAGAAGAAAAAAATGAAGTTCATGAAAGTGAAGTAAATTTTAAAACTAATTCACAAAATAATATTGAATCAAGTGATAAAGAAACAATAGATTTTCAGGGACTTCAAAAAACAATTTCTCCAAAAAAATCATTTGAAGAAGAAAATGTAGAGCGAAAAGCAATTGAACGTATTAACAAATTAAAAACTTTAAGCATAAAACTAAAATCTTCGGAAGGAATTTCTCAACTCGAAAATGAACCTGCATATCTTAGAAAAAAAGTAATATTTGATAAAAATGTTTCTTCTGATTCAGAAATCTCAAGATATTCCTTGTCGGATGATGATGAAAAAAAAGAAAGTAGTATAAAATCAAACAATTCGTTTTTGCACGATAATGTTGATTAAATCAGTGAGACATTAATTTTGTGAAGCAAAATTATTTAGTCGAACTGATCCCGAGCTTAGTCGAGGGATCTCCAGGGTAGTATTCCCCACTGCTTGCGGCGGGGAGCTTCATTAGAGAAGTATTATAATATTCAGGGTTTTGAATAAAATTTAAAAATCAAAAATAATAAGAACCAAATTTAATGAGTTTAACTGAAATAATAAATAAAGATATTAAAACGGCAATGTTAGCCAGAGACAAAAAAACTCTTGAAGCATTACGAGCTGTTAAATCTGCGCTTTTACTTGAGCAAACAAGTAAATCGGGAGGTGATATTTCGGAAGATGTAGAACTAAAACTTCTACAAAGATTGGTTAAACAAAGAAAAGAATCATACGAAATTTTTAAATCTAAGGATAGAATTGAGTTAGCCGAGGAAGAGAAATTTCAAGCATCAGTTATAGAAAAATATCTGCCTGAACAAATTAGCATTGAGGAACTAACAAATATAGTTAAAGTTGTTATTGAAAAAACCGGAGCTACGAGTATAAAAGATATGGGAAAAGTAATGGGAATGACAACAAAACAGCTTGCTGGTCGTGCAGACAATAAAACTATTGCAGAAATAACAAAAAAACTATTACTCTGATATAATAATTAAAAATAGTTCAAAAAAAAAGAGGGTTAAAAAACCCTCTTTTTTTTCTTCCTTTGATTATAAATTACTCACCCAACATTAATCTTTTGAATGAAGTAACTGTAAGATCTTTATCTTCTTCAGATAGATATTGTCTGACAGATTTTTTAGTATCTCTAACAAAATCTTGGTTTAATAAAGTATTGTCTTTATAAAATTTATTTAATTTTCCAAGAGCAATTCTTTCAACAAGCTCTTCAGCTTTACCTGCTTGTCTTGCCTGATCTTTTCCAATTTCAATTTCTTTATCAATAATTTCCTGAGAAACATCAGCTTTATCAACAGCAATAGGATTCATTGCAGCAACTTGCATAGCAAGTTCAGAGCCCATTTGATCAACTTTTTCACCATCAGCTTTATTAAAACCTAAGATAGTTGCAAGTTTATTTCCCTGATGATTATATGAAAAAGTTCTGGCAGCTTCAACAAATTCGTAGCTGGTTAAACCAATTTTTTCACCAATTTTTCCAACCTGATCCATTACGTTTTCTTCAACAGATCTACCATTAAGATCTAAAGCTTTTAATTCTTCAATTGATTTTGGTGCGTTATTTATAGCAACATTAGCAATTGAGTCAACAAAATCTATAAAATCTTGATTTTTAGCAACAAAATCAGTTTCACAACTAATTGTAACAACAATAGAAAAGTTTTTTTCAGTATTTGTTTTTGCTATAACAACTCCTTCAGAAGCATTTTTATCAGCTCTTTTGGCAGCTACTTTTTGTCCTTTTTTTCTTAAATAATCAATTGCTTTATCAAAATCACCATCGTTTTCAACAAGTGCTTTTTTGCAATCCATCATTCCAGCACCGGTTTGCTTTCTTAATTTATTTACTTCGGCTGCAGTTATTTTTATCATTGTATTTTGTATTAAAGTTTATCAATATTATTAATTAGAGGGTGATTTTTTTGAGATAGTTTTTCTTGGTCTTTTACCTGTTTTTTTTGTATCATCTTTTTCTTCACCTGTTTTTTCAACATCTATAACTTCAGCAGTTTTAGTAGCTAAAGCTTTTTCAGCTTCTTCTTCTTGTTTTCTGTCTTTAGTTAGCTTTCTTTCGTTAAGACCTTCTTCAACAGCATTAACCATTATTTTGATTATTAGAGAAATTGCTTTTGAGGCATCATCGTTAGAAGGAATAGGAAAGTCAACTAATTTTGGATCAGAATTAGTATCAACCATAGCAAAAGTTGGAATATTTAATTTTTTTGCTTCTGCAACAGCAATATGTTCTTTATTGATATCTACAACAAATATTGCAGAAGGTAATCTGTTAAGATCAGAAATACTACCAAGTTGTTTTTCAAGTTTTGCTCTTTCACGTGTAATTTGAAGGCGTTCTCTTTTAGAAAGGTTTAAGTAGTTTTTTGTCTTCATTAGTTTATCAATTGAAGTCATTTTTCTAACAGCTTTTCTAATAGTAGCAAAGTTTGTTAGCATACCACCCGGCCATCTTTCAGTAACGTAAGGCATATTTACTCTTTTTACTTGTTCAGAAACAACATCTTTAGCTTGTTTTTTTGTTGCAACAAATAAAATCTTTTTACCTGATTTTGCAATTTGTTTTATCGCTGAAGCCGCTTCATCAATTTTCGCAATTGTTTTGTAAAGGTCAATAATATGAATACCGTTACGTTCCATAAAAATGTAAGGAGCCATATTAGGGTTCCATTTTCTTTTTAGATGTCCGAAGTGTACTCCTGCATCTAAAAGTTCGTCAAAATTTGATCTTGTCATAAAATTTTTTGTTTTTTAATTGTTTACATTCTTTAAATAACAATTGCTGAGTAGCGATTCGAAGACCGGTCTCAGCAATTTAGATACTAAACGCATTTCAGCAAAAATAAGGTTTCTACCTTTTACTGAATTGGAATTTCTTTCTTGCTTTTGGTTGACCTGGTTTTTTACGTTCAACCATTCGTGGGTCTCTTCTCATTAAACCTTCAGCTTTAAGAGGAGGACGAAAATCAGGATTAATTTCCACTAACGCTCTTGAAATAGCAAGACGTAGTGCTTCAGCCTGACCTGTAATTCCACCACCTGTTGAATTTGCAGTTACATCATATTGCCCAACCACATCAACAATTTTGAATGCTTGGGTTACAACATACTGTCTGGTTGTTGTTGGAAAATATTCTTTATAATCTCTATCATTTACTGTAATTTTTCCAGTACCTTCTTTAAGGTAGATACGGGCGATTGAAGTTTTTCTTCTTCCTAATGTGTTAACAACTTCCATGTTTATTTAATTGAGTTTAATTTTATTTCTTTTGGTTTTTGTGCTTCATGAGGATGCTCAGTACCTGTATATACAAATAAATTTCTAAAAAGCTGACTGCCAAGTCTGCTTTTTGGCAACATTCCTTTAATTGCTCTTTCTACTAATGCTATAGGTTTTTTTGCTAATAATTCTTCAGGTGTGGTCAATTTCTGTCCACCGGGATATCCACTATAGCTAACATAATTTTTGTCAATCCATTTTTTCCCTGTCATTTGTATTTTCTCAGCGTTAATAACAATAACATTATCTCCACAATCAACATGAGGGGTGAAGCTAGGTTTGTATTTCCCACGTAATAATTTTGCTGCTTTTGATGCCAAACGCCCCAAAATTTCATTATCTGCATCTAAAAGAATCCATTCTTTGTTTACGGTTTCTTTATTTGCACTTACTGTTTTATAATTAATAGTATCCATCTAATATATTTGTTTTCAGATTATAATGCTCTTCAGGTACAAAAATGGGTGCAAAAATAGTATTTTATTTTTTACTACACAAATTTACTAACAATAATTTGTTCGTAAAAAAGATTTATTTTTCCTACTATTTTTACAAGGGCGCAAAAGTAGAAAAAGAATTTTGAAAAAGTACATTTCTAACACATTAATTTTCAATTATTATTTTATTGTTAAATAAACAAAGTAGAATTTAGTCATTTTAAAATTATCTAATATTAAATTTTACTAATTTTGCATCCTTAATTGTATAAAAAAGATAAAGATGTCGATTTCAGTTAAAAATATTTCAAAATTATATGGTGCTCAAAAAGCTTTGGATAATATTTCATTTGAAATAAAAGAAGGAGAGATTGTAGGATTACTTGGCCCAAACGGAGCAGGAAAATCAACCATGATGAAAATTATTACTTGCTTTATTCCTCCTACTTCAGGTGAAGTTTTTGTTAATGATTTTGATATTTATGAACAAGCAATTGAAGTAAAAAAGCGTATTGGTTATCTTCCTGAAAACAATCCTCTTTATCCCGAAATGTATGTAAAAGAATATCTGAAATTTGTTGCCGGAATACATAAGCTCGGAAAAAACACCTTCTCACAAATTGATAAAATGGTTGAGATTTGTGGTTTAGAAATTGAATACAAAAAAAAGATTGGAACTCTTTCAAAAGGTTATCGGCAAAGGGTTGGGCTGGCACAAGCATTGATACACATCCCTGATGTACTTATTCTTGATGAACCAACTTCGGGACTTGATCCAAATCAGCTTCTCGAAATTCGTTCTTTGATAAAAAACATTGGTAAAGACAAAACAATAATGCTTTCTACTCATATTATGCAGGAAGTTGAAGCAATTTGCGACAGATCAATAATTATAAACAAAGGGAAAATTGTTGCTGACGATTTCACAAAAAACCTTTCTAAAACATATTCCGGCAAGGAAATAATTTCAGTTGAATTTAATACTGATATTTCCGAAAATAAATTAAAAGAAGTAGAAGGAATAATTAGTCTCAGGAAAGCAAATATTAATTCATGGATTATCGAAACTGAAAGTGGAAAAGATATTCGTTCCGATATTTTTGAATTTGCCGTAAAAAACAATATTAAAGTTCTGTCGATGAATAAAGAGACCAAAAGTATTGAGGAAATATTTCAGCAGTTGACAAAAAAATAGATTCTCTTTTCTTTAATTAATAATTCAGTAATCCTTATTTAAAACTTATTTAGATTTCTTTATTTTCCGAATTAAAAATTATTATTAACTTTGTAATCTGTTTTTAAAGAGAATTCTTTTAAAATAGAATGGATAGATTTGATTGATTGCAACCATTAAAAATGCTAAAACAACAGCTTTCGAAAGATTTCAATCACAGACCTTCCAATTAAGTATTAATCAACATTAATTTATTAAATATGGGATATTTATTTACATCAGAATCAGTTTCTGAAGGTCATCCTGATAAAGTTGCTGATCAAATTTCAGATGCAATTTTAGACGAACTTTTAAAACAAGACCCCGAATCGAAAGTTGCCTGCGAAACAATGGTAACAACAGGACTAACTATTTGCAGTGGCGAAATAAAAACTAATGGTTTTGTTGACGTGCAAAAAATTGCCAGAGACGTAATAAAAAGAATAGGTTACGATAATGCCGAATATCAATTTGATTATAAATCGTGTGGAGTAATCTCTACTCTTCACGAACAATCATCTGATATTAATCAGGGAGTTATGCGTGAAAAAGATGAAGATCAGGGAGCCGGTGACCAAGGAATGATGTTCGGTTATGCAACAACCGAAATGGACAATTTAATGCCAATGTCTATTGAATTGGCACACATCTTTTTGCAAGAGCTTGCTGATATTCGTCGCGAAAAGAAAGTAATGACTTATCTACGTCCCGATGCAAAATCTCAAATTACGATTGAGCACGACGATAATGGTAGTCCGGTAAGGATCGACACCATTGTAATCTCTACTCAACATGATGATTTTGCGAAAGAAAAAGAAATGCTAGACACTATTAAAAAAGACGTTCAGGAAATTTTAATCCCAAGAGTAGTGGCTACATTACCCGAAAGGATTCAAAACTTATTCAATGAATATACTTTACACGTTAACCCGACAGGAAAATTTGTTATTGGCGGACCTCATGGCGACACTGGTTTAACCGGGAGAAAGATGATAGTTGACACTTATGGCGGACATGGCGCTCATGGTGGAGGAGCATTCTCAGGTAAAGATGCTTCTAAAGTTGATCGCTCTGCTGCTTATGCAGCTCGTCATATTGCTAAAAATCTTGTTGCTGCTGGTATTGCTGATAGAGTTTTAATTCAGGTTGCTTACGCAATTGGAGTTGCTAAACCTGTTGGAATTTTTGTCGATACACACAATACAGTAAAAGTAAAAGACGATTCAGGAAATATATTAAGTGATGGTGAAATTGCTAAAAAAGTTGAGGCAATTTTTGATATGCGCCCATTTGCAATTATAAAACGTTTTGGATTAAAAAATCCGATCTTTGAAAAAACTGCTTCTTACGGTCATTTCGGAAGAGATGCGTACATCGAAAAAATTGGATTCCATGAAAAAGGAAATGGTAATGATTTACATTATAGAGATGTTGAATTTTTTGCCTGGGAGAAACTTGATTATGTTGATAAAGTGAAGAAAGAGTTTGGAATTTAAAATAAAAAAGCCACAGATTTTCAGATTACAAAAATATTAATTTAATAATCTGTGAATCTGCGGCAAATTTGATTACCTACAATATTTCATAGAACCATTGATTAATTATCTTCTGACAATAAGCTTTTTAGAAATAACTACATTTTCATCAACAAATAGAGAATAAAAATAAACTCCCTGATTCATTTCTCCTGTATTAATAGTTAGTGTTCCGTTCATACCTGAGATGTTAGATTCATTAATCATCACGCCAAGTAAATTATAAATAACAACTTTTGCATTATCATAATTATCATTAAACTGATAATCGAATTTTACAAAATTACTTGCAGGATTTGGATATGCATTTGAGAAAATAACATCTTTTGTTTCTTCTCCTACACCATTTGTATTTGCATAATAATTAATAGTAATTGTAAATGCATTTTCAGGGTTATTTACATCAAAAAACTCGTAACTAACTGTTGAAATACCTGTAACAATTCCGGGGAAATATGAACCTTGAAATGATTTATCATATTCAAGAGAATTTATTGCAAGTTCATCTGATTCATATGTGTTAGCATCATATTCTGTTCCACCCCACCAAAAAGTATTTAAGGTTCCGGCTAAAGTATCACCATCATTAATGATTTTTTTTACCTTAATATTTGCTGTGGCATCAGCAAAATTTAACACTCTGAATTCATCTGTATTAACAGGAAAAACAACACCGGTAACATCAAAAGTAATTCCTTCGCAAATATGTCCGTCGTCATCAGCTATTGAAATACCTCTATCTTCTCTTGTACTGTAATTTACAATTACACTTACTGAATCATCTATATTATTTTTATCGAAAAAGACATATCTTATAGTAGAAATACCTATTGTTCCCAATCCTTCGTAATCACTTTCAAATTCAGTATATTCTTCATCTGGTATCAGGGAAATTGATGTAGGTGAAAGATAAGTGTCTGAACTAAAACAAAGACCACCCCAGCAAAAAGTATTTCGCGAATCGGAAACAGTATCAATAATTACCTTTTTTAATAAAACAGTTTTTGTTTCATCAGAAATATTCCTGATATTAATATGAGAAATGAGAAAAGATGTGGATTCCCCCCAGATATTAATTGTTGAGTTATCCTCAATGTCACCGCTTGCAGTAAATAACTGAAAACTTTGAGAAAATGAAGCAGCAGCTACAAATGATAATAATAATGATAATAGTATAAATTTTTTCATAATTTGATATTTTTTAATTTAACTTGATTTTTCTATAACTTTATTCTTTTATATGTTGAACATTAAATATTTTTGCAAAATAAATCTTTTTATTTCAATTTTCAAGTTTAATGACAACCAATTTAATATAAAAGTTGCTTATTGTCTAGATTTTTTTCAAATAATCAACTACGGTAGATTCAATTTCCCTGATGACCAAAGGTAATAATACCAATTGAATTTCTAAATTGCTGATAAATATTTTGAAATATTTTTTTCTTTGTCAAGGCAAATATTCTTTGCATCCGTACGGAAATAATATTTAACGCAGAGAAAGGAAAAAAGAAACGAAATATATCGGTAATTTGGATGTTCAGTTGGTATAAGAATGGTTATTCAAGAATTATTACACAACATCTTATAAAATAAATTTTTACAATCAAATGCAACCTTTAATAGACAATTAATGTCTGCTATTAAAATTCTCTAAGAGAAAAAAAATAAAAAGTTTACATTTGTAAAAAAATATCTAATAAATAAAATTAATAATTATGAAAAAACTTAATTTATTATTTGCGACACTCATTATGCTGCTTGGATATACAGTAAATGCTCAACAAGTTGAAAGAGATATGGTGGTTCTTGAGATAGCTACCGGAACATGGTGTTATTATTGCCCAGGGGCAGCAATGGGAGCTGAAGATCTTGTTGCTAATGGAAAAGATGTAGCTGTTATTGAATATCATTCCGGCGATTCTTATGAAAACACTTATGCCAATTACCGCAACAATTATTATAATGTAAATGGTATTCCAGATGCAAATTTTGATGGAATAGTGAATTCACCTGGTGGAAGTCACACACAGAGTTTGTACTCAACATATTTACCAAAATATAATCAACGGAAAGCAATCCCATCATCGTTTACAATTAGTGCAACCGGTGAAAGCTCAGGTTTTGTGGATTTTTCTACTGAAATAACTGTTGAGAAAGTAGCCACATCTTCAGCTTCGAACATAAAATTACATGTAGTAATAACCGAATCCGATATTCAGGAATTTTGGCAGGGAATGTCAGAGCTTAACTTTGTTGAGAGAGTAATGATTCCTGATCAATATGGTACTGCTATAGATTTTACAAGCAACAATACTCAAATTATTAACCTGGATTTTTCTATAGAAGAAGACTGGGTATATGAAAATTGCGAAATGGTAGTTTTCTTACAGAACAATACAACAAAAGAAATTCTTCAAGGCTTTAAAATGCCTTTATCAGATTTTGGAGCTGCAAACGATTATGATGCTGCAATTCTTGATATTAGAAATATACCCAACGCAAGTTGCTCGGGAACTGTTTCTCCTTCGGTAACTATCAGAAATAATTCTGAAACTGATCTTACTCAGCTTGATATAAATTATTATGTAAATGGAAGTGATGTTTCTACATACGAATGGACAGGAGCTTTAGGTTTTCTTGAAACGGCTGATATTGATCTTACATTAATAAACTTCGACGGTCAGGAAAATAATACTGTTACAGCTTACACAACTGATCCTAACGGCAATCCTGATGAATATACAAATAATGACACAATACGTCATGATTTTGAAACAGCTATGATTGTTGAACAAACATTAAATCTTATGCTTCGTCTCGACGATAAGCCTGAAGATATTAGCTGGGAAATAAAAAATTCAAGTGGTGAAACAATTTATTCTGGAGGTTCATACACAACACCTGGTCAAACTATAAATGAAACATTTGAAGTAGACGCTACTGAATGTTATTCATTTGCTATTTATGATGCAGCTGGTGACGGTCTGGATTTACCCGGATTCTTTATGTTATATTATGGAAATAATAATAAAATTTTAATTGGCACTACATTTGGTAGCATGTCAAGTACTGAGTTTACTACTGGATATGTTGGAATAGAAGAAGATATTGCAGAACAAGAATTTAATGTCTTCCCAAATCCTTTCACTGACAAAACAACTATTTCGTTTTTATTAAACTCAAATCAAAATGTAATAATTGATGTTTTTAATATGATTGGAGAAAAAGTAAAATCAATCAATAATGGTAATTTAACAGCCGGTTCTCATACAATTGAGCTAGACAGGAGCAAACTTTCAAATGGAATTTATTTTATTTCGATGAAAGCTGGAAATAACATTTATACCGAAAAGATTATGATTAACTAAGGTAGCTTAAATTTACTAAAAGAAATTATTATTATGTAAGTCCTTCGGATTGTAAAAATCCGGAGGATTTTTTTTAATAATAATAAATCGTAAAAAAATGATGTGTTTTCTTTGCTAATAATTTTTTAATGTAAATTTGCAGCCTAATCAATAAACAACCAAGATGTCAAAACAAAAGACTGTTTCCAAAATTACAACCCATGTTCTTCAGGAGATGAAACTTAAGGGTGAAAAAATTGCAATGCTCACTGCTTACGATTTTTCAATGGCAAGAATAATTGATGCTTCTGGAATTGATGTAATCTTAGTAGGCGATTCTGCATCAAATGTAATGGCCGGATATAAAACCACTTTACCAATTACTTTAAACGACATGATTTATCATGCATCTTCTGTAATGCGTGCGGTTAAAAGAGCTCTTGTTGTTGTTGACCTTCCATTCGGAACCTATCAGGGAAACTCAAAAGAAGCCTTGCACTCAGCTATTCGTATTATGAAAGAATCAGGTGCAAATGCAATAAAAATGGAAGGCGGAAGAGAAATCATAGAATCTGTTGACAGAATATTAAGTGCAGGAATTCCGGTAATGGGTCATCTTGGACTTACACCTCAATCAATTCATAAATTCGGAACTTATATTGTGAGAGCTACAAATGAAGATGAAGCTAACAAACTTATTGAAGACGCACATTTACTTGAAAAAGCCGGATGTTTTGGAATTGTACTTGAAAAAATACCTGCAGAACTTGGCGAAAAAGCAACTAACGCAATAAAAATTCCAACAATTGGAATCGGAGCAGGAAGCAAAGTTGATGGACAAGTTCTTGTTTTACATGATATGCTTGGAATAACTCAGAAGTTTTCTCCTCGTTTTTTAAGAAGATATCATAACCTCAGTGAAGAAATTATGGGATCTGTTCATTCGTATATAGATGATGTTAAATCCAGTAGCTTCCCAAACGAGAGAGAAGAGTATTAGCCTGTTTGCTTGATAATGATTACTGGACTCTGAAGACTGTTAACCGATAACTTTTTTTATATTATGAATATTAAATCCTTTGAAAAAAGAATATTATTTGAAGATAATCACATTATTATCGTCAATAAGGAAGCTTCGGAAATTGTTCAGGGAGATAAAACCGGTGACAAACCATTATCAGAATTAACTCAGGAATACATCAGGATTAAATACAAAAAACCGGGTAATGTTTTTCTTGGTGTTGTACATCGGATTGATCGTCCGGTAAGTGGTGCCGTAATTTTTGCAAAAACCGGAAAAGCACTAAGCAGGCTGAATGAACTAATTAAGAAAAACGAAATCCATAAAACATATTGGGCTGTTGTTGGCGAGAGGCCTCCCCAAATGAAGGAAAAGCTGGTTCACTATCTTCGTAAAAACGCAAAACAAAATAAATCATATCCTGTAAAAGAGACTGACAGAGAAGCAAAACGTGCTGAACTTAATTATGAATTAATTGGCACGAGTAATGATTATTTTTTACTCGAAATTGATTTGATAACAGGAAGACATCATCAGATTAGAGCGCAACTTGCTACCATAAAATGTAGAATCAGAGGAGATTTAAAATACGGAGCTCCCCGCTCAAATATTGATTCTTCGATACATTTGCATGCACGCAGTATTTCTTTCATTCATCCTGTAAAAAAAGAAAAGCTCGAAGTTGTAGCTCCTGTCCCAAATGATACTTTATGGCAATATTTTGAAGAAAATTTGGCGCCTATAAAAAAAACAAAACCCAATAAGAAAAAACCACATAAATTTAGAAAGTGAAAAGCAACAGGTTTATACCAATTGAATTTCTGAATTGCTGATAAATATTTTGAAATATTTTTTTCTTTGTCAAGGCAAATATTCTTTGCATCCGTACGGACGGAAATAATATTTAACGCAGAGAAAGGAAAAAAGAAACGAAATATATCGGTAATTTGGATGTTCAGTTGGTATTATCATTGTTTAAATTAATTTCACCAAATGAAAATCAGTAAAATAATCTTTTGTGTTTTTATATTTCTGTTTTTCAAAAGTAATGCTTTTTCTCAGTATTTCAGCTCAGGTCAGGATCCGTTTTGCACGAAATGGAAAATGATAAAAACCGAAAGCTTTAAAATTATCTTTCCGGAGAATTTTATAAAACAAGCTCAATATCTTGGCAATACCTTAGAATTTACAAAAAATAGAACAGCCGCATCATTAAATATTAAAGCTGATGAAACTACAATTATTCTGCATAACCAACTGGTAACATCAAATGCTTTTGCTTCTTTAGCTCCAAAACGAATAGAGTTTTTTACTTGCCCACCGCAAGATATTTATTCGCAACCTTGGCTTGAACAGCTTTCAATTCATGAATACCGACACATTGAGCAGTTTAAAAAAATCAATCAGGGTTTCACTAAATTTTTAACATATTTACTCGGGCAGCAAGGGAATATTGCAATTACCGGTTTGTTTGTCCCGATGTGGTTTACCGAAGGTGACGCTGTTTGTACAGAAACCGCCCTCAGTAAATCAGGACGCGGAAGAGTTCCGCAATTTTCTATGCCATTGAGAGCGCAGATCCTTGAAAAAGGAAAATATTCATACACCAAAGCTACTCTTGGTTCATTCAAAGATTTTATTCCTGATTATTATATTTTAGGATATAATCTTGTTGCTCAGACAAGAAAAATGTACGGAATGGATTTATGGAATTCGGCTTTGAATACTGTGGGTAAATATCCATTTATTATTACTCCTTTTTCAAAAGGAATAAAAAATATTACAGGACTTACAAAACGAAAACTTTATAACATAACAATTGATGAACTTGAAGCCGGATGGGAAACTCAATCAATAAAAGAAAAATATAGTTTTTATGATGTCATTAGTCCTGATAACGAAAAATATTATACCAATTATAAACTTGGGGCTTTTATTGATGATGATAAAATTCTTGCTGAGAAAACGGGGATTGATGATATTACACGTTTTGTGATTATTGACAAAAGCGGAGAAGAAAAAAAGATTTTTACTCCGGGAATAACTTTTCATGAAATGTTATCTTATTCGGATAATAAAATTTGTTGGGCAGAAAAAATTTATGATGCACGTTGGCAAAACAGGAATTATTCCATCATAAAAATTCATAATCTAAAAACTAAACGAACAAAAAAGCTGACAAGAAAAAGCAGATATTTTGCCCCTTCTTTTTCACCGGATGGTAAATATATTTCTGCTGTTGAAGTGTCGGAAAATAATAATTATTCTTTGGTATTGCTCGACCCTGAAAATGGTAATGTTATAAAGAAATTTACAACAAAAGATAATTCATTTATCATCACACCTTCATGGTCTTACGATAGTAAGAAAATTGTTTTCATGACAATGAACAAAAAAGGGAAAAGCATTTCTATTCTTGACTTAAAAACATCATTAATAAAATCAATAACACCTTATAAATATACAGAAATATCAACTCCGGTTTTTTATAAAAACTACATTTTATTTACAGGGGCTTTTTCAGGAATTGATAATATTTATGCCATCGACACTTTGTCAGAAGAAATATTCAGAGTAAGCTCAACTCGTTATGGAGCAAGGGATGTAGCTGTTTCCCCAAACAAAAAAAGCTTTATTTTTTCTAATTATTCAAGCAGAGGTTATCAAATTGTTAAAGCAAAAGCAGACCCTGATAAATGGGAGCCACTGGAAAAAATCGAGGATAATTCATTAAAGCTTTTCGAAAGTATTTCAAAAGAAGAAAACTGGGTGTTAAACTCTGACAGCATTCCTAAAAAGGAATATGAAGTAAAAAGTTATTCCAGAATTTCGAACTTATTTAATTTTCATTCATGGGCTCCGGTTTCCATCGATGTAAATAACACCAGCTTTAAACCCGGAGCAAGTATTATGTCGCAAAACAAACTTAGTACAGCTTTCACAACTTTGGGTTATGAATATGATGTTAATGAGAAGTACGGGAAGTATTATGCAGATTTTACTTATAAAGGGTGGTATCCGGTTTTGGATTTGCATGTTGATAATGGGAAAAGATGGGGTGTTTATACGGACTCTTTAGATAATGAAACTGACTATTCGTGGCAGGAAAAAAATGTCAGACTTGGAGCTTATCTTCCATTAAATTTATCGAGTGGGAAACATTTCAGGTGGATTCAGCCGGGCATATTTTTTTCACAGAAATTTCTTAAAATGTCCGAATTTTCTCCAGTTAAATTTACAAATAACAATATCAACACTATTGATTATAGTTTATCTTTTTCCAATACATTAAAAACTTCAGCGAAAGATATGTTTCCTCAATGGGGACAGGTGTTTTATTTTAGATTTTCGAATACCCCTTTTAGTAATACCAAAAGTAATATTCTTGGAGTTGCAGGGAATTTTTACTTTCCGGCGCTTTTAAAACATCATGGAGCAAAATTATATTTTGGATATCACAAAAAGAAACAAGAAGATTACACTTTTAATAATATTGCAAATTACCCTCGCGGATTTATTCTTATGGCGGATGATGAATTGTACAGTTTTGCAGTTAACTACAAATTTCCATTGTTTTATCCTGACTTCGGAATTGGTCAGTTAATTTATTTTAAGAGAATAAAATTGAATTTATTTTATGATCAGGCGATTGGTTTCCTTGGAGAAATAAAAAATGATTATAATTCATGCGGGGCGGAGTTTACAAGCGATTTCCATTTATTTAACTTTCCGTTTTTAATTGATGCAGGTATAAGAAGTATTTATTTACCTGAACAAAAAATACTCAAAGCTGAGTTTTTATTTTCTATTGATTTCAGTGGTTTTTATTAAATATTTTGTTCCTTATATTTTCTTTAGTTCGAGCTTTTGTTTTATTCACTACGAATTTAATGGAATATTGATAAATACGAAAATAAAAAAACTGTCCTGATATAAAAACTAAGCAGGGAAGTTCAGTAAATAATTACGTAATTAATTGTCAAGCTCAATAATTACAGTACCTTTTATGATTTTCTCGTTAACTTTTACATTAATTATTTTTATAATTCCATCTATAGGAGCAATGATATCGTTTCGCATTTTCATTGCTTCGAGAATTACAAGTTTATCTCCTGCTGTGATTTTATCTCCGGTTTTGACATAAATATTTTGAATAGTTCCTGAGATAAAAGCTTTAATAATATTTAGCTCCGGCCTTTTATAAGGTTTTCGATTTTTAAACTTTTTTGTTAATAATGTTCTGTATTTAATATTATCAACATTTATAGTTTTATATCTGATTTTTTTTTCTTGTTTTTTCATGGCTTGTGAAATCTTTCAACATTTAAATATTTAAAAACGAGATATTATAAATGATTAAAATGGTGGAATACCATGTTTTTTTTCCGGACGAACTTCTTTTTTATTTGAAGAAATTTCAATAGCATGAATAAGCATTTTTCGAGTTTCTTTTGGCTCGATAACTGCATCAACATAGCCATAAGCAGCTGCTACGTAGGGATTAGCAAATTTCTTTCGGTATTCATTCACTTTTTTCTTTCTCATTTCATCAGGATTTTCCGCACTCATTATTTCTTTCCTGAAAATAATATTTGCTGCTCCTTCTGGTCCCATAACTGCAATTTCAGCTGATGGCCATGCGAAAACAAAATCGGCTTTTAAATGAGAAGAACACATTGCAATATATCCACCGCCATAAGCTTTTCTTAAAATAACAGTAATTTTTGGTACTGTTGCTTCAGAATATGCATAAAGTAATTTTGCTCCGTGACGAATTACTCCTGCATGTTCCTGATCAATTCCCGGAAGATATCCAGGAAGGTCAACAAGTGTTATTAATGGAATATTAAATGAGTCGCAATAACGAATAAATCTTGCAGCTTTATCAGAAGAATCAACATCAAGAACACCTGCAAGAACATTTGGCTGGTTTGCCACAAATCCAACAGTTTCGCCTTTCATACGTGCAAAACCAATTACAATATTAGCAGCAAATAACTCTTGTATTTCCAAAAATTCGGAATCATCACACAATGCTTTAATAATATTTTTTACATCGTATGGTTGTTTTGGGTTGGTAGGGATAATATTGTCAACTTTGTATTTTCTTGATTTTGGCCCTTTTTTAGGATAATTATCGGCTTTTTTCGAATTATTCCAAGGAATAAAACTAATAAGCGATTTTATCTGATCAAAACATTCTGTTTCACTTTTGGCGTAAAAATGAGCATTTCCGGTAATTTCGGAGTGCACTTTTGCACCTCCTAATTCCTCCATCGATATTTCCTCTCCAAGAACAGTTTTAATAACTTCCGGTCCAGTGATGAACATCTTTGAGATTCCTTCAACAACAAAAACAAAATCAGTTAAAGCGGGCGAATAAACTGCTCCACCAGCACATGGCCCAAGTATTACCGATATTTGCGGAATAAATCCTGATGCCTTTGTATTACGGTAAAAAATTTCGCCATAGCCTGCAAGTGAGTTTACTCCTTCTTGAATTCTGGCTCCACCCGAATCGTTGATTCCGATAATCGGAACTTTAAGTTTCATGGCATGATCCATAATTTTGGTAATTTTTTTGGAATGCATCCATCCCAATGAACCACCGGCTATTGTGAAGTCCTGAGCATAAATACATACAGGATGCCCGTTGAGCATTCCTGTTCCGGTAATTACTCCATCTCCCGGAAGGTATTTTTTATCCATGTTAAAATCTTTTGCTGCATGTTCAACAAACAGATCATATTCATGAAATGAATTAGTGTCTACAATTGCAAAGATTCTCTCACGAGCTGTGAGTTTTCCAATTGCTTTTTGCTTTTTAATAGCTTTGTCACCACCACCTTTTAATGCATCATGCATTCTTTTTTTAAGGTCGCTGGTTTTTCTTTGCTCTGCCATAATAATTGTTTGCTTTATTAATGTAATCTGTTATAAAATAAAACTAAATAATTCATTTATTACTATTAATATATACAAAATCAAATAATTACCTCTAAAAAGTAATATGGATGATCGGTAAATTTATACCTTTCATCCATGCAACAAAGTTAAACATTTTTATGCAAAAACAAATTATATTGGTTTTCTTCGAAAAATAAGTTGTAATTTTAAAAAAACAGGATTTATATTTAAATTTTTGTAGAAAAATTTTTAAACTATGAAAATATGAACATTGAAGAAATTAGAGATTATTGTATGTCGAAAAAGGGAACTACAGAAAGTTTCCCTTTCGATGAAGTTACTTTGGTTTTTAAGGTGATGGGAAAAATGTTTGCTCTTGCAAGTTTGGATGGTGAACCAAGAGTAAATTTGAAATGCGATACTGATAAAACATTTAGTTTAAGAGAAGAATATCCGGCAATAATTCCCGGTTATCATATGAGTAAAGTAAATTGGAATACTGTTTTGATGGATGGTACTTTGCATGATGATTTTGTTAAAACTTTAATTGATGATTCGTATAATTTGATAGTTGAAAAACTGACTAAAAAAATAAAGTTGGAATTCGAGAAATTGTAAAAGAGAGTGTCTAAAAGTATACACATATATAAGGAATGATAAATGTTAAAATCTTGAGATTTTTTTTGGACACTCTCTTTAAATATTTTAACTGAAACCAACTATTGTAATTCCGCTACCACCTTTGTCGGGATCTGAATCCACAAGTTTTTTAATTTCCTTTATTGATGAAAGATGTTCTCGGATTACTTTGCGTAAAATACCGTCTCCCTTTCCATGAAGAATTGAAATCTCTGAAGTGTTTAGTAAAATAGCGTCATCGAGATAATTATTAATGATTGGAATTACTTCTTCAACTCGTTTTCCTCTTACGTCGATGGATAATTTAAAATCCGACATTTTTGCGTTAATAAATGAAGAAGCAGCTCTTTTTGATTTTGTAGAATGTTTTAAAGTTTGGGGTTTGTTTGTTTTTGTAAGATTTTCTATTGATGATCTGATTGTAAATGTGTCAAAAGAAACCATGGCAAAAGTGTCAGAAATATCAGTAATCTCACCCACCATATTTTGATCTTTTATTTTTACATGATCGCCTTTCGATAGTTTTGAGTCAGTTTTTTCTTCCTGTAGTTTTTGTGGCTTTTTACCTTTTTGATTTTTCTCTTTAGAGATAATTTCTTCTTTTTGGGCTTTTATTTTTTCTCTTAGCTTTTTAGTTTTTTCTTTATCTGCCTGACTTTCCCTGATTTCTTTAATAGTATTTTCTATCAATTTGTTAGAGCCCTCAATTATTTCAATAGCTTCGTTTTTGGCTTTTGTTATTATCACTTCTCTTGAAATCTTGAGTTGCTTTGTTTGTTTGTCGTGTTTTTCTATTAATTCCGATAATAAATCATCTGCTACTTTTAGTTGGATATGTTTTTTTTCTATTTCTGCTTTTTCAATTTCAAGTTGCTGAAGCTGTGAGTCGAAATTGAGTTGAGTTGTGCCTGTTTTTTTTGCAGAACTTTTTAATATCCTTTCGGGAAAACCAATTTGTCTGGCAATCTCAAAAGCAAAAGAGCTGCCCGGTTTTCCTGCTTTTAACTTATATAAGGGCTTCATAATTTTAGAATCGAAAAGCATAGCTCCATTAAAAATACCTGCATTTTTCTCAGGTAGTAACTTTAAATTCGAATAATGAGTAGTAACTACTCCAAATGCTTTGTTTTTATTAAGATCTTCGAGTACCGATTCGGCAATGGCTCCACCATATTGAGGTTCGGTTCCTGTTCCAAATTCATCAATTAAAAAAAGTGTTTTCGGATTCGAATTATTTACAAAATGCTTGATATTTAATAAATGAGAACTATAAGTACTCAAATCATTTTCCAGTGATTGTTCGTCACCAATATCAACAAAAATATTATTAAAAATTCCTGTAAGAGAATCTCTGTTTATTGGAATTGCTAGTCCGCATTGAAGCATGTATTGAATAAGACCTACAGATTTTAAACAGACGGATTTCCCCCCTGCATTTGGTCCTGAAATAATGAGTATTCTTTCTTCATTGTTGAGCTCAAGATCAAATGGAATAACTTCCTTTTTTTGTTTTTGATGTGATAAAAATAGCAAAGGATGAACTGCTTTATTCCAGTTAATTATAGCTTGATTTTTTATTGCAGGAATGCAAGCATTAATATCAAATGAAAATTTAGCTTTTGCTCTAATAAAATCCATTAACCCCAAAAAATTATAGGCTTTTTCCAGATAGTCAATATTGGGACGGATTAAAATAGTAATCTCACTTAGAATTTTTACAATCTCCCTCTTTTCGGCATTTTCAAGATCCCGAATTTCGTTATTGGTGTCAAATACTTCAGCAGGTTCTATAAAAACAGTTTTGCCGCTTGCAGATTCATCGTGGATAAAACCTTTTATTTTTCGCTTATTTGTTGCTGAAACAGGAACTACCAGCCTTCCGTTTCTTATGGTCGGTTCAGCATCAGTTTCGATCCAACCTTCTTTTTTTGCAGATTTTATGCTTAGCTGAAGCTTTTTGTCAATGTTCCTGAGTTTTTTTATTAGCTCCGCTCTTATTTCTTTGAGTCGAGGAGATGCATTATCTTTAATAACTCCTTTATGATCGATAATGCTTTCAATTCTTATCAATATTTCTTTTTCAAGAAAAATATTTGATGCAGTTTCCTTTAAAAACGGATATTTATCACTCGCAGATTTATTTAAAAAATGCAAACAATTAAAGATTGTGTAAAGTGAGGTTTTTAAATTAAAAAGTTGTTCGATTTCAATAATAGTTCCTTCCAATCGAATACGGTTTAATTCGGGAGTAAGGTCAAAGTAATCTTGAGATGGAAAATTTTCGCCCAACTCAATAATAGAAATAAATTCGTTGACTTGTCTCAGCCATTTATCTACTAATTTAAAATTGCTGGAAAACTTAATCTTGTCAACAAATATTTCGCCTAATGAGCTCAAACACTTTTCTTTTATCAGTTGCCTGATATTGTCAAATCCAATTTTGTTTTCGAAATTATTTGGATAAATCATAGTGCAAACTTACAAATAATGAATGAGCAAAAAATATATGAGATTTTTATTGCGCCAATTTAATTACCAAGTTTTTTAGTGAAGTTCGTTTTAATATTTTTGTGCTTTTTTTTGGGTTTGGCTAATTTTATAATAATGCAATATATATTTGAGATTATAGAAAATATTTTTTTAGTTTTGCACGTTGTTAATTTGCAATAAAGATATTGATATAAAGTATTTATTTTAAGACAATAAAATGAAAAGATACGCAATAATTTTAATGATATTTTCCTCACTTTTGGTTTTTAATTCATGTGAAACCGATTTTAATATAAATGCTGATTATGAAGACGTAACTGTTGTTTATGGCTTACTAAATCAGGATAGTACAACTTATATTAAAATAAACAAGGCTTTTTTGGGTGAAGGAAATACTTTGATAATGGCAAAAATCGAAGATTCGAGTAATTACCAAAATGAGCTTAATGTTACACTCGAAGAGTGGGATGGTAATAATCAAATTAACACTTTTATTCTTGATACAATCACAATAACAAATAAGGAAGAAGGCGTCTTTTATAATCCTCATCAGGTTCTTTATAAAACAGATGCTCTTTTAAATGAAGATTATACCTATAAATTAAAAATTATTAATGCTGAAAAGGAAATATCTTCAGAAACAAAACTCATTAACGATTTTAATTTGGTAAAACCAAGAATGGGTGGAACGTACTTATTACTAACAGAAGAATCTCAAAAAGCTGTTGAATGGGAATCGGCAAAAAATGGTATAAGATACGAAGTTGTTATTAGGTTTCATTATAAAGAAAAATTTATTGATCAGGCAGATACTATATGTAAATATATTGATTGGGAACTTGGAACAGTTAAATCAAGCAACACAGATGGAGGAGAACCTATGGATATGTTATATTTTGGAGCGAGTTTCTTTTTATTATGTGGACAAAATATTCCTTATGATGACCAAGCATTGGAAGATAGAGTACATTATCGTCTGACTTCAAATGTTGAATTTATTTTATCTGTTGCGGGTGAAGATTTAAATACTTACATGGAAGTTAATGAACCCTCAAGTAGTATTGTTCAGGATAAACCCGAATATACAAATATTGAAAATGGTATTGGTATTTTCTCAAGCAGATATCAAAAAACCAGAAGCAAACTGTTAAAATCCGAATCAGTTGCTGTCTTGGAAGAACTTAATATTAAGTTTTAAAATACTTGATACTTAATTCAGAATTATTCAAAACCTAAAACCTAAAATCTAAAACTCAAATTCCCTTTTCTGTCGTTTTGTCATATTTTTTTGACAGGAATCAAATAATTTATTAATTGTAATTACTTATAGTAAAAACAGGTGTTTTATTCTTTTTTATTCTATAAGTAGCATGTATTAAGGTGTTTGCGCTTATTATTTTTTATTGAAATAATAAAAATTTAGTAATAAGAAAAAAATGGCATAATCATTGAAAAGCTTTGACACAGACAGAAATAAATAAAATTTATAAATAAAAAAAATATTAGTAATGGGAAAAATTATTGGAATTGACCTTGGAACCACAAACTCATGTGTATCAGTAATGGAGGGAAACGAACCTGTTGTTATTCCAAACAGCGAAGGACACAGAACTACTCCTTCAATAGTTGGGTTTACAGAAAATGGAGAACGTAAAATTGGCGATCCTGCAAAAAGGCAAGCAATTACAAATCCTGAAAATACTGTTTACTCCATAAAAAGATTTATGGGTGAAACTTTTGATCAAACCCAAAAAGAGGTAAAAAGAGTTCCTTACCATGTAGTAAAAGGTGACAACAACACTCCTCGGGTACAAATTGGAGACAGAAAATATACCCCACAAGAAATATCAGCAATGGTACTTCAGAAAATGAAAAAAACTGCTGAAGATTATCTTGGACAAACTGTTACAGATGCCGTTATAACTGTTCCTGCATATTTTAGCGATTCACAACGTCAGGCTACAAAAGAAGCCGGAGAAATTGCAGGTTTAACTGTAAAAAGAATTATTAACGAACCAACTGCTGCTGCCTTAGCATACGGTCTTGATAAAAAATTATCAGATATTAAAATCGCTGTTTTTGATCTTGGTGGAGGTACTTTCGATATCTCAATCCTTGAATTAGGTGATGGAGTTTTTGAAGTAAAATCAACAAACGGAAATACACATCTTGGCGGTGATGATTTCGATTATGTAATTATTGATTGGCTTGCAGAAGAATTCAAGAAAGATGAAAATATTGATCTTCGCAAAGATCCAATGGCACTTCAGCGTTTAAAAGAAGCCTCTGAAAAAGCAAAAATCGAACTTTCAAGTTCTACTGAAACCGAAATTAACCTGCCATATATTATGCCTGTTAACGGTATTCCAAAACATTTAGTAAGAAAATTATCTCGTGCAAAATTCAATCAACTTACTGATTCACTCGTTCAAGATACAATAAATCCATGTAAGATTGCTCTCAAAGAGGCAGGAATTAATGCTTCTGATGTTGATGATATAATTCTTGTTGGTGGATCAACCAGAATACCTGCTATTCAAAAAGTAGTTAAAGATTTTTTTGGAAAAGAACCTTCTAAAGGTGTTAATCCTGATGAAGTTGTTGCTGTTGGTGCTGCAATTCAAGGCGGTGTTTTAACTGGTGAAGTTAAAGATGTTTTGTTACTTGATGTAACTCCTCTTTCACTTGGTATTGAAACTCTTGGTAGCGTTATGACTCGTTTGATTGATGCAAATACCACTATTCCTACAAAAAAATCTGAAACTTTCTCAACTGCTGCTGATAATCAACCTTCAGTTGAAATTCATGTACTTCAGGGTGAGAGACCAATGGCTAATCAAAATAAAAGTTTAGGTCGTTTCCATCTTGATGGAATTCCACCGGCACCGAGAGGTATTCCTCAAATTGAAGTAACTTTTGATATTGATTCAAACGGTATTTTAAATGTTTCTGCTAAAGATAATGCAACAGGAAAATCTCAAAATATTAGAATCGAAGCTTCATCAGGATTAAGTGATGATGAAATTGCAAAAATGAAAGAAGAAGCTGAAAGAAATGCTGACGCTGATAAAAAACAAAAAGAAGAAATTGATAAACTCAACAGTGCTGATGCATTAATCTTCCAAACAGAGAAACAACTAAAAGATTATGGAGATAAACTTCCTGCTGACAAAAAGGAACCAATAGAAAAAGCTTTAAATGAACTTAAGGAAGCTCATAAAACTAAAGACCTTTCGAAAATTGAACCTGCCATGGAAAATTTAAATAAAATGTGGCAAACAGCAAGCGAAGAAATGTATAAAGCTACTCAGGAACAACAAGCTCAGGGACAAGAAACACAAGGACAACCCGGTCCTGATCCTAAAGCCGGAAAATCAGGTGACGATGAAGTTACTGATGTTGATTTTGAAGAAGTTGACGACGACGATAAAAAATAAATAAAAATTTATTTTATTAAATTATTAAACCTCTGGTAATTTGCCGGAGGTTTTTTGCATTATATATGTATTGATTGTTGAAAATGTTACTTGTTTTATCAAGTTTGTTAATAACTAATATGATTTTAATTTGAATTAAGTAAAATGAGAATAGTAATTTAGTTGACCCTTTGTGGAAAACAAATCAATGTTAAACTAAATACTATTATTATGAAAAAAATTTACAAAATCTTATTATTTTCTTTAGGAATTTTATTTCTGGGAAGCTTAAATATCCATGCACAAAATACATGGATAAACGAAATCCATTATGATAATGGCGGATCCGACGAAAATGAAATGATAGAAGTTGTTATTGAAAATCAGGGTACTTATGTCCTTGCAGATTTTTCAGTATCCCTTTATAACGGAAATAATGGTGATGTTTACGATTCAAAAGCATTAGACTTATTTACAGTTGGAGCTACCGTTGGAAACTATACTTTTTACTATTTTATATTTCCAGAGAATGGTATTCAAAATGGTGCACCTGATGGCGTGTCATTGGATTATCAGGGTTCTGTTGTTGAAGGTCAATTCCTTAGTTACGAAGGTGTAATGACTGCAACTGGTGGGGCTGCCAACGGAATGACTTCTGTAGATATTGGTGTTGAAGAAGGAAGTGCTACTCTTGCTACTGAATCACTACAGCTTTCGGGTACAGGTGTTCAGTATAGTGAGTTTATTTGGGTTGATCCTGCAACTGCAACAGCCGGAGAATTAAACAATAATCAAGAACTCGGAACTTATGTACCGGATCCGGAACCTTCAAATTATCCAACAGATTTTGTTGCTGTAGCTAATACTTTGAGTATTGATGTTACTTGGACTGATGCAACAGGAGACCAGCTTCCTGACGGATATCTGATCCTTGCAAGAGACGAAGATGATTTTGTCCCTCCTATTGATGGAACACCAATTGTTGATGATCCGATATTGTCAGATGGTACTGCTTGCCTGAATATTGATTTCAGTGTTGAAACTTGTTCTTTCACTAATTTGTTAGGAAACACTACTTATTACTTTCAAATTTATCCATATACAAATTATGGAGAATTTATTGATTATAAAACTGATGGAACAGTTTCTTCAGCAAATGCAACTACTGCCGGAATCACAATTATTCATTCCGAAAATTTTGATACTGATCTTGGCGATTGGACACCTTATAGTGTTATAGGCGATCAGGTTTGGGCTCAGGATTCATTTGGTGATGATGGTTATGCAAAAATTAGCGGTTACGATGGCGGAAGCCACCAAAACGAAGATTGGCTGATTTCTCCTTCTTTAAATCTTGATCTTTATGGTGATGAAATTTTTACATTTTCTACTGCAATGAATTACGATGGTAATATGCTGGAAGTATTTTATTCTGATAATTACGATGGTAGCAGCGACCCAAATTCAGCTGTTTGGATTAGTTTAACTGCAGAATTGTCAACGGGTTCATGGGCATGGATTGCTTCGGGTGATGTCGATCTTTCCGGAATTGCGGGAACAGATATTTATCTTGCTTTTAAATATACTTCAACAGATGATGAATCTTCAACCTGGGAAGTGGATAATATTTTAATCACTGGTTTACCAAATGTTGGAATTAATAATCCTGTTTCGCTAAACGAAGAAATGAACGTTTTTCCTAATCCTGCTTTTGATGTGGTAAATATTACATTTCCAAAAGAGGATGTTTATAAAGTAGATATTTATTCTGTTAATGGTGAATTAGTAAGAAATGCTATTGTTGATGTACAATTATTCACAACAAATATTTCCGATTTAACAAAAGGAATTTATTTTGTCAAAGTATCTTTGGTTAATTCTAAAAATGTTTTTACAAAAAAATTAATTGTTTTTTAGTAAAACGATAAGGTTTTAAATTATTGAGGTTGTCTGATTTATAATAAATTTGACAACCTCTTTTATTAATATTAAAATATTAATTCTGAAATGCGGTTATAAATATATAATTTTGTTATTCTGATATTATAAAGAATGTTTTTGTAAGGAAAAATATGAAAAACACAAAACTCAATAAAAATGTTTTCCTAAAATTTCGAATTATTACTATTTGGTTTTTAGTGTGTTTTGTTTTTTTTATTACTGAAATTTCATTTGCTCAAAAGGGAAACAAACCCATGCGAATAGAGATTAGTTCCAAAATTGACAATAACGTTTTTCATCTAATACCTTGTAAAGAAAAGGGAGCTTTAATTTGTTTTAAAAGTATTAATAGAGATAATGATGGAAACATAAAGTGGATATTTTCTCTTTTTAATAAACAAATGGATGAAGTCTGGACTAAGGAAATTCCCTTACAAAAAAATGTGAATTATAATAAGTATATTCTTAATGATGAGTTTGCATATATTGTGTTTCATAATTCAGAAAAAAAAGGATCTGCAAAATTCAATCTTCAGATTTTGAAATATTCATTATCAAAACAGAGTTTTTCTCTTATTAGCGAAATTGTTCCTGATAAATCTGAATTAGTCGATATCAAAATTTATAATGATAAAGCTTATCTTGGATTTCAAATGCGAAAAGACAAAGTTGAATTAAGTATTGTGGATTTGATTTCCGGTGAATTAACGAAAATGCCGGTTGTGTTTAAAAATAAAAATGTTCTTAGCGCGATTTCAATTAATAAAAAAAAGAACACTGTTGGAATAGTATTGACTAATTCTGAATCGAGAAAACATTATAAAATGTATCTGGTAGAATTTGCGCTAAATGGTAAACTTATTCGGACAACGGAAATTAAAACAGGGAAAAATAATTATGTGCTTAATTACGCGAGACTTAACTCGAATATAAATGGAGAAAATATTTTAATAGGTACTTATAGTATTAACAGTGTAAACATTAAAGATTTGAAAAACGAAGAGAAAATTAAATCTTCTGGCTTTTATATTTCAAAAGTTACTGAAAACGAACAAAAATATATCAAATTTTATAATTTTTTGGATTTTGAAAATTTTTATGGTTCTCAGGCAAGTCGTAATATTATTATGTTGAAAAATAAAGCAAAACGACAAAATAAAAAAAATAATGATTTTTCTTTAAACTATAATCTTATAATGCATGATGTTTATGAGACTGATAGCAGTTTGCTATTAATTGCTGAGCTATATTATCAAAAGTATCACACTGTTACAGATTTTTCTTATGATTATTATGGCAATTCTATTCCTTATACTTATCAGGTTTTTGATGGTTATAGTTTTTTTAATACAATAATTTCCGGTTTCGATAATGAGGGAAATATGCAATGGAATCATGGTTTTGAAATACGGGATATTATATCATTTGATATTACAAAACATATTAGTTCGTTAATATTTGATGAAGACATTATGCTTGCTTATAATAGGAGTGGACAAGTGGCCTCAAAAATGTTTTATAGAGATGAAGTAATTGGCAATCTCGAATATTTTAATCTCGAATCAAAATATAAAAAGGATTTCGTGCTAGAAGAAGAAAATAGTAATATGATACATTGGTACAATAATTACTTTCTTTGTTTCGGATATCAACTCATTAGAAATAATTTAATTGCAAAAAAGAATAAACGAACTGTGTTTTATATTAATAAGATTAGATTTAATTAAGTTAATGAAAATATTGAAATTATTAAAGCGGTATATTAAGTATCTTGCTCGTGCAAAGACAAAGTATAATATTCACTCACCTTTTGTTTATGATCTTATTACAAAGGTTATGGAAGACAGAACGGATTATCCGGTATATTCCGATGTTAGGGAATTGAAAATAAGTCTTTTTAGAAATTCAAACCCGGTGGAAACAATTGATTTTGGAGCAGGAGCTAAGGCATTTCCATATTCAACCCGAATAAGAAAAGTCAATAAAATTGCCAGACAAACCGAACAACCAGATAAAATTGCACATTTACTTTTTAGAATAGTAAAGCATTTTAAACCCAATACGATTTTAGAATTGGGAACTTCGCTTGGGATTAGTTCAATATTTTTTTCGGATGCTTCTCCGCAAGGAAAAATAACAACTATTGAAGGTTGTGCAAGTGTTGCTTCCAAAGCACAAAACAATTTTAATAAGCTGGGTTTAAGAAACATTAAAGTATTAATTGGAAACTTTGATACAATTTTGCCAAGGTATCTGAAAAAAAATGATAATTTAGATTTTGTTTTTTTTGATGGTAATCATCGAAAAGAACCAACACTAAAATATTTTAATGCTTGTTTGCCAAAAGCTAATGAAAATTCAATATTTGTTTTTGATGATATTCATTGGTCGGAAGGTATGGAAGAAGCATGGGAAACAATTAAGAAAAACACTAAAGTTACTGTTACTATTGACCTTTTTTATATGGGAATTGTTTTCTTTAAAAAGGATATTGCAAAACAAGATATTATTTTAAAATTGAAAAAGTTTGCTGTAATATAAATTAAAAAGTTTGCTATTTTTACATTAAATTAAAAGAGTTTTAACTTTGGTCACTTTAAATTAGTGAGACTTTAATTTTGTGAAGCAAAATTATTTAGTCGAACTGATCCCGAGCATAGTTGAGGGATCTCCAGAGTTATATTCCACGCCGCTTTGCGGCGGGATTATAGGAACTAAATCAATTGAATATATATATCATAAATACCACATAATATGGAAGAAGTAATAAATTTTGAAAATATAACCAGACATTTTCAGGTTGGTACCGAAGTTGTTCGTGCTCTTAGAACTATAACACTTTCTATTAAAAAAAATGAGTTTGTTGCTTTGATGGGACCATCAGGATCGGGTAAATCAACATTGATGAATCTTTTGGGATGTCTTGATACACCTACATCAGGAAAGTATTTCCTTAACGGGAATGATGTTAGTGAAATGAATGATAATGAATTAGCCGAAGTAAGAAATAAGGAAATTGGATTTATTTTTCAGACATTTAATCTTTTACCTCGTTCTACTGCATTAGAAAATGTTATGCTACCATTGATATATGCCGGTTATGGTAAAAACGACAGAAAAGCTCGTGCTGAAGAAGTGCTGGATAATGTACAACTTTCCGACAGAGTTTTACACAAACCAAATGAACTTTCCGGTGGACAGCGACAAAGAGTTGCTATTGCAAGAGCATTAGTTAACAAGCCTTCAATAATTCTTGCAGATGAGCCAACAGGTAATCTTGATTCTAAAACCTCGATTGAAATTATGGGTTTATTAGAAGAAATTCATAAACTTGGAAATACAATTATTGTAGTAACACACGAAGAAGATATTGCCCATCATGCACATAGAATCATACGTTTGATTGATGGCGAGATTGCCTCAGATGAGATTAATGAAAATATTACTATAATTGCTGATTATAAGAACGGAAGTCATGTGAAATAGATTTAGTGCAAATTAGTGATATTCTCGGATAAATAAAAACTCTTTTGTATTTTATGATTAACCGTAAACCGGATTTTCTAATAAGCGATTCTGCTTTGTGCGATCTTAAAATTTATGTTTAGGATTATCCCGGATAATTACCAAAAAATACATAAAGTACTTCAATAAATATTTCTGATGGTCTTTATATTATTGTTATGTGCAACCAAAAAAATAACATGAAACATATCATATCTTTATTGCTTATTATTGTTGGGACAAATATTTTATACGGGCAAAATCCTGTGGAAATTGACTGCTACAAACCTCACATAACTACAATCAAAAGTATTGATCCAGACAATATGGAATTCTCTGACCTAGAATTCTTAAAAGAGATTTTACAAAACAGACAAATTGTTATCCTTGGAGAAAGTGGACACGGAGATGGTCTCACATTTGAAGCAAAAACAAGACTAATCAAATTTTTAATCGAGGAGTTAAACTTTAATACAATTGCCTTTGAAGGTGGTGGGTTCTGGGAAATGTATTACGCTTCTCAAAACATTCAGAAAGGATTAGATGCGAAAATGGAATTGAATAATTCATGGTATGGATTATGGTCTAAAAGTCAACAAACACAATCATTATTGGATTATATCCAAATCAACAATAAAAATATCAATCTTCTTGGTATCGAGAACCAATCAGGTAATTTATATTCTCCAAAATTGGCTCTAATTCTTGACAGCCTTGTCGGTCAAGAAGCATTTTATAACATTAATTATGAAGCTTTTAATAAAAATACTGCCTACTATAGTTACTCATTTTTCGGAAATCCTTCTTATAGGGAAAAAGTCGATATACTGATCTTAAAAAATGATTTAGAAATTATCAAACAAAATCTTTTAAAATCAAATAATCAGCATGCCAGTGTAATGTTACAGGGTATTAAAAACTATGAAGGGCTTATTAAACAAATGGAATTAAATGAAGGATCATATTCTGATCAAAATAAGAGTATAAATTTGAGAGATTCATTAATGGCAGAAAATATTTTTTGGGAACTTAATCAACATCCAAACCAGAAAGTAATTATTTGGACTGCGAATTTTCATGCAGCACATAATTTAGATCAAGCAATTTATAAAAAAGATGATGATTTTTATCAAGTTTTTAAACCTTTAGGACACAGACTTAAAGAAAAATATGGAAACAAAGTTTACTCAATTGCATTTACATCAGCGCAAGGTGAAACAGCAAATCTTTACGAGAAAGAGCCTCATTTAATTTCCACCGAGAAGGATACATGGGAATTTGAACTATCTAGATTAACTCAAGACAAATACTCATTTGTAAATTTTGAAAATATACAATCTGAAATGGGATGTATTGACAGAACATTCAACAGTTCAATTTTGGGTTACAAAAAACACTTAGGAAATTGGTTCAATATATTTGATGGCATATTTTTCATTAGAAACATGAAACGAAGTGAAATTAAAAAATAGGCTGCACATAATAACAGCTATAGTTCATGGCGTTCGTGAAGTCGGGATTTTAACATTCAACTAAACGCGCCATTTCCTGTCCTCACGGACAGGAAAGTGGGATCGCGGCAACGCCACGAAACCATAGCAAAACTGTTAAAGCCAATTTGCAATTAAATCTCAAACATCTATTATTATACCCGAAAGGGTCTTTCCGCTCTCTTTAAATAATTATTATACCCAAAAGGGTACGCTTCATTTAAAATATTACATTTTATACCTTAAAGGGTATCATTCAAAAATAAATTAGTATATTTGTACCTGAAAAGGTATAATATGAAACAAACACCATTAAATAAATTTGTCCGACTGAAAAGAAAGTCTTTGAAAATGACTCAGAAAGAAATGTCTGAAAAATCTGGTGTTGGAATTAGATTTATAAGAGAACTAGAAAGAGGTAAAGAAACACTCAAAATGGATAAAGTAAATCAAGTGCTTGATTTATTTGGATTTGAACTAGGTCCAATAGAATCCACAAAAGTTAATAGAGGCAATGAAGAAAGCTAAAGTATATATGCACGAAAATTGGGCAGGTACACTTATTGAAGACGATGAAGGTTTTCATTATACTTATGAAGAGGAATATCTAAATAATGATAATGCCGAGCCAATCAGTCTGACTCTCCCACTAAAGTCATCTAAATATTCAAGTAAAATATTGTTCCCCTTTTTTGACGGACTAATACCAGAAGGCTGGCTACTAGATATTGCTGAAAAGAATTGGAAATTAGACATGAGAGATAGAATGAGCATCTTACTAGTAACCTGCAGAGATTGTATTGGTGCGGTATCCATTCACCCATTAAAATCAAATGACGATGAGTAAGTGCTTATTTTGTTATCAAGAAATAACAGATAAAGAATTCGTAAATCATGAATTTCATAAATCATGTAGTAAGAAATTATTTGGAAAGAACATACCACCAATCATAGATTATATGCAGAGTGAAATGCTAGAGCTAGCTGAAAAAGTTGTGAAAAGTCAAAGGACAGTGACAGGAGTTCAACCCAAACTTTCCCTAAGCAGTACGAAAATAACTAGAAATTCAGTTGTCGAAAGGTTTACAATTGTAGGACTATTGAGTACATACATATTGAAACCTCAGACGGAGCTTTACGATCAACTTCCCGAGATTGAAGATTTAACAATGCATCTTGCAGAATTATCAAAAATAAAAACAGTAGAACACTCTTTAATACGATTGAAATCGGGAGAACTGGCATATTTAACTAAGAGAATTGATAGATTAAAGAATAAAAAATTACACATGGAAGACATGTGTCAATTAACAGAGAGACAAACTGAGCACAAATACAAAGGGTCTCATGAGCAAGTTGCGAAAACAATAAAAACTTTTTCTACTAATCCAGGTTTTGATATTGTCAATTTTTATGAACTAGTATTATTCTGTTTTTTAACAGGTAACAACGACATGCATCTTAAAAATTTCTCTTTGCTGAAAAGTGTGGAGCTAAATTATAACTTATGTCCAGCATATGATTTAGTAGCCTCTGAATTAGTAGTTGAAGGCGATGATGAAGAATTAGCGCTTCACCTTAATGGTAAAAAGAAAAAGATAAAGAGAGAAGATTTTTCAATTGCAATGAAAACGAGTGGAATGAACGATAAATCTATTGAAAACGTATTCAAAAAGTTTGAACAACTACAAGATAAATGGCATGCTTTTATTGATTTAAGTTTTCTCTCCAAGGAATTTAAAGAAAGTTATCACAATATGATTATCAAAAAATTTAAACAATTGGATATTAACTAAAAATGACTATAACAATGTGTATAATCTAATCTTTAACTTTTGTAAACTATGTATCTTAACGAACATAAGAATAACCCATTAATCAAAAGTAAGATTATTAAAATAAAATAAAACTCAAATGAAAATCTACACAAAAAAAGGAGACAAAGGAGAAACTTCACTGATAGGCGGTAAAAGGGTTCCGAAATATCACGATTGCATCGAAGCTTATGGAACTGTTGATGAACTAAATTCATATCTCGGGCTAATTAGAGATCAGGAGATTGATAAACTTACAAAAGGTGTTTTATTCAATATTCAAAATAAACTTTTTGTTATTCAATCATCACTTGCATTGGATCCATCTGCTGAAGATAAATTTAATCTTCCGCAAATTAATCAAAAAGATATAGAATTTCTTGAAAAAGAAATTGATAAAGTCAATGAAACTTTAGCTGAGTTAAAATCCTTTATTATTCCCGGAGGACACACTTTTGTTTCATATTGTCACATTGCAAGATGTGTTTGCAGAAGAGCTGAACGGGTCACCGTTAAACTTGCAGAATCAAATAAAGTTGAAGAACTAAATATCAAATACCTGAACAGATTATCTGATTATCTATTTATTCTTGCACGCAAGTTAGCCAAAGATCTTAATATTAATGAGGATGTTTGGAGAGCGGATGATGAATAAAATAGATTCGATTACAAGCAATATTTCTCAATTTCCTTTTTCGCAGCAAGCATCCCAAGTTCATAGGCTCGATTAAAATCTTCACATGCAGATCCTTTCATTCCTATATTTACCTTTGCTAATCCTCTGATAGCATAAGAAAGAGCAAAATCAGGATTGCGTTTTATAGAAATATTCAGGTCATCAATTGCTTCTTTGTACTGCTTAATATTGTATTTGGCAAAACCTCTGTATGTATATGCTTTGGTTTTTGTGGGATCAAGTTTTATCGCGATGTTAAAATCATCAATAGCTTCTTTTATAAATAATTGATGATATTTGGCAAAACCTCTTTTAAAATATATAGAATAATGTTTTAAACCTAAATCAACAGCTTTGTCAAAATCCTTAATAACTTGCTTATAATTATCCAGTTCAAACTCTGCATTTGCTTTGTTTGCATACGCTTGTGCAAAATCGGGATTCAGTTTTATAACTTTTTCAAAGTTTTGAATTGCCCTAACAGGATTTCCTATTTTTCTATAAAGATTCCCACGGTTATTTATTGCAACCGAAAATTGCGGTTTTAACTCAATAGCTTTATTAATATCTTTAAAAGCTTGCTTATATTCTCCTAGTTCGGAATATGCTAATGATCGGTTACTAAATGCATCAGCGTATTCAGGTTTTAACTCAATAGCCTTATTAAAATCATTGATTGCTTGAGAAAATTTACCTAATTTTCCGTTTGCGTTTCCGCGATTGTTATATATTATTGAATTTTTTGGATCGAGTTGAATTGCCATATTAAAATCCAAAATCGCACCCTGGATATCTCCTGAATTAGATTTTGCATTTCCCCTGTCGTTCCATGCATGTGTTACTTTTGGGTATTGTTCAATTACATTTGTCCACAGGGAAATGCTGCTTTTCCAAACTTTTGTTCTTGTAAAAGTTGAGCTTCCCAAAAACACAAAATATGCAAGAAATACTAAATATAAAATATTTTTATAGATTAGTTTTTTTTCTGCAATTATTGAAAAAAAGTTTCCAATTATCAAAAATAATCCGATCGACGGAAAATAAGAATATCGGTCTGCCATATAATAATTCCCGTAAGGGACATTGAAAAGTTTTAAAACAAAAAAGATATTTATGATAAAGAATAAAATGCAGAAAGCTGTAATTTTAGAACGTTTGATTGTTTTAAAAAACAGAAAAATAATTAAAAATACAATCAATACATATAAATAATTAATAAAAGGAATACTTTGCTCTGCATCAACAGGATATGGATAAAAAGCAGAAAGTTTAAGCGGAACAATAAGCTTAAAAATATATTGAGAAAATGCCTGAGAAGAAAAAATTATTCTTTCGAAAAATGAATATGTGTTTTCGCCAATTTCTGTCCAGAAAGATTGTTGAGCAAATTTGGCAATAATTCCGAAGAAAACAGAAATTAATAGGAAAGGAATTTTCTCAAGAAGAACTTGTTTGCTTAATAAATTCCTTTTATACAACCAATCTATTGCCAGTAAAGTTAATGGCAGAGTTACTGCCTGAGCTTTTGAAAAAACTGAAAGAAGAAAAAACAACAAAACATAAATTAAGGAGAGTAGTTTTTTCTTGTCGAGATATTTTAAGTAACTGATGAGCGCAGCAAGATAAAAAAGAGTGTATAATAGATTTTTTCTTTCCGAAATCCATGCTACAGACTCAACTCCCATTGTGTTGATACCAAATAATAAAGCAACAAATAAAGCAATATTTCTGCGTTTCAATAATAAAAAAACAAACCAAAAAACCAAAAGTGTATTAATAAGATGTAGAATAATATTTGTTAAATGATATTGAAAAGCATCAGTACCTCCAATAAAATAATCGACCGAAAGAGAAATTAAAGTGAGGGGGTGATAATGACCGTCAAAATATGTACCGAAAGTTTTTAAAACAGAATTAAAAGTTAATTGTTTAATGTGATGATTTTCGAGAACATAACGATGGTCGTCATAATTTGTTAATGAATTATTTAGAACAGGGGAGTAGCAAAAAAATGTAATTACCAGAATAATAAGAAGTGGTAAAACAAATTTTAGCTTATTTTTGATATTTTCGCTCAATTTTTTAGTTTAATAATTTTATTTTTCTGAAAAAAATAATTACTTGTCAAACAAATTTTTGTTATAAACCAATATTTTTCAATGGTTTCAGAGAGTTTTGACATTTCAAAAATAAGCTAAATATTTTACTTGACTTTAATTAAAAAAAAATTACTTTTGCAAAAACGTTAAATTTACAATTCCATTATGTATTGGACATTAGAATTAGCTTCAAAATTGGAAGATGCGCCATGGCCGGCATCAAAAATTGAATTGATTGATTTTTGTATTCGTTCAGGTGCTCCAACAGAAGTTTTAGAGAATTTAAGAGACATTGAGGATGAAGGCGAAACATATGATACTATTGAAGATATTTGGCCTGATTATCCTACGAAAGAAGACTTCTTTTTTCACGAAGATGAGTATTAACCATGAGTTGGTGGATTAATTGAAAAATATTAATTCACCAATTCTTTTGTATTTTCCCATTTGTATTTTTTATATTTGAAACGAAATAGTGTATTATTAATTACTCTGTTTTTATGTTTTATTAGCTAAAATACTAAAATTAACTTTGCTGTATTTTCTTATTTGAAAAAAATTTGGGTGATTATCCAGTTTGGTTTCTTTTGAATGTTCGATTATAAGCCAACCATCTTTATTCAATAAGTTGTTATCGAAAACCAATTGAGGTATTTTTTCTATTCCATCAAGGTCGTAGGGTGGATCAGCAAAGATAATATCATAAGTTTTATTCGTTTTTTTTAGAAAGTCGAAAACATTTCTTCTGATAACTTTGATATTAGTAAAGCCCATTTGCAAAGCAGTAGATTTAATAAAACTAGCACACTTGAAATTTAGATCAACAGCGGTTATTTCATTGGTATATCTCGAAGCAAATTCATAAGATATGTTTCCTGTTCCAGCAAATAAATCGAGAACAGATAAACCTTCAAGATCAAAATAATTAGCAAGAATATTAAACAAACTTTCTTTTGCAAGGTCGGTTGTAGGGCGAACAGGAAGATTTTTTGGCGGATTAATTCTCCTGCTTTTATGACTGCCGCTTATAATTCGCACAGGTTAATGTTTATCAGATTATAATAATAATGTGATGGAATACTGTCAAAAACATAGCTATATCGAAAAAGATCATTTGCTTCGATGAAATCAATATTTCTGATATATTTGAATATAATATCATACAATTTCGAACTTTTATCGATGGAGCCGATTAAAAATAATTCAATTTCTTCCGGGTTTAAATTAAGTTGTTCAAAAACAAATAAAAGAAAATATGCAAAGTCTTCTTTAGTTCTGAATTGAAAAGAATTAAATAATTGAAGTTTTGTGCCTTCAATAATAATTATATCAAAAATATTTGAACGAAGATTTACAAAAACTGTGTTTTTAAGATTTTGATTCTTATATTTTATTAATAGAGATTCAATTAGTGAGCTTGAAAAATTTGAAATACTTGCCGAACCAAAATTTTCTTTTATAGTTTTGTTTATACATTCCGGAATTGTATAAATATTATATGCTTCGAGATTTTGTAATTTGTCGAAAAGAATAATTTCCCAACTTTCAACATTATGATTAAATTTTAAATAAGAATTTAGTTCAGACTTATCAAAAAGCGGGAAAGGTATTAATGTTGATTTTGGACTTTCGAAAATGATATTTACTTTTTTATATGATTTTTTTAAAAGTTTTTTGTCGTAAACAAGATCATTTATTTCGGTGGCTAACTGCCTGTAGTTTTCAAGTTCTTGAAAAGCATACGATTCAATAGCAATAAGTTTGTTGTTTTCGTTGTCGTAAATACAAAAAGAAAATCCATCCAGTGAAAACTGGATGGATAATTCGAAAAACTCAGAATATTTTTTATCAGCTTCTTTGCTTAAAGCTTTATCAATATTGCTTGTTATGGGGATTATGTTTAACGACATATAAAATGTAGTTGTTAATATTCCCAGTTACCATCAATTGATGGCTCGGTCATAGACCCAACTTTAAGTCCGGGAAATTGTTCTAATTGTTTCATTTTAGTAACCATATTAAAAACCATCTGTTCATCCATCCCTTTCAAAATACTTGTAAAAAGAGCTGAACATTCAAAAACATGAACAGTTAAGTTACCTTTAATAATTGTTCCGGCTTCGAGTTTAAAATTCTCTCCGTCAGTAAATGGAATAACTGAAATATTATCCAGACTAAAATTATGGCGATTTTTTATTACTGAATCAGGAAATAAATAATCAGCCACAATATCCCATCTAAGGGTATCATTAATAGTTTTTGTAAAAGTTGTATCTTCTGGATCAGGAATCATTTTTACAACAGGAATTTTCCCGTTTTTGAGAAAATCAATCAAAGTGTCGAATGTAGGAGCAAATTCGTTGTGTATTGATTTATAAATTAATTGAGATGCACGAATATCCTTTAGCTTTTGAATGACCTGCTTTTCTCGTTTGGTTTTTTCCTTTTTAAAATCAACAGGTGCTTTAATGCTATCAATATTTTTGTAAACTAAAAAAATGATTATAATTGAAAGAACAATTATTATTATAGTCATTACAGTTTTGGAACTAAGAAATGCTAAAATATTATCGGCTACAGTATTTTTCATTCTGATTTATTTTTCTTGTTAATAAATAATTTATTTTTCCTAAGCTTAAATATTAATTTTACAATGCAAATTTAAAATATATTTTCATTAAAAAATCTAAAACATAAAATAATTACGATAAAATTTAAAATATGTAATATTACTGCTTTGGTTTTATTGAAGAATTTCTTATATCGGAAAGAAATATTCAATAAGAATTTTTGTTATTTCAGGCTTAGCTTATTACTTCTGAAAAATCAGGAATGTTCTCAAGAAATTCAAAATTTCTTTTTAGGTAATTAATTTTACAGCAAAAATGAGATAGTCCATTTGTAACTATTAAATAATCTACTTGCAAGCTAATATTATATCTTGCTATTTGATCAAATACATTCTGTGTAATTTTAATTACAGGAGCTTTGCATTCGACAATTATTTTTGGAATTCCTCTGTTTGTGAAAACTACAATATCTGGACGTTTTTTTGTTTGATTTAAAATGATTTCTTTTTCTACAGAAATTAAAGCTTTTGGTGTATTTTTTTCTAATATCAAAAACTGAATAAAATTTTGCCTAACCCATTCTTCTGGAGTAAGAGCAACATATTTTCTTCTGGTTTTATCAAAAATTTCGATTTTATCTTCTTTTGTTTTTCTGAAATTAAATTTGTAGTCTGGAAGATTTAGTTTTTGCATTTGAAATAAATATTTTGTACAAAGTTAGTAATTGTTTATCTGTTAATAAAGTAAAATTATTCTGTGATGTTATTTACTTAATGTCATTAAGTTGTTTTTTGCCCTTCTTGTATCATTTATTTTTATACATAATTCCTTCGGTGTTTTGTTTTATCATAATTTAATGACCATCAAATGATATAATTAAATAATAATCAAAAGTTTAACGATTACTAAAATAAAATTCATAAGCTAAAAAACATCTATTTATCATGACTTCAAACTAACTTTTGTATATTTGCTTAAAATATTTTATAATGAAATGTTCATGTACAAAAGAGTATTAAGAATGATGATAAATTCATGATAATTTCATTGGAGATAGATTGAGAAAGAAATCTAATAAAACCCATATTAACATTTTGCAAACAAGTAATTCAGTAATAATATTAACAGATGAAAACAAAAAAAGAGATAACAGAAAACTGGCTTCCGAGATATACGGGAACAGATATTGATGATTTTGGGAAATACATTCTTTTAACCAATTTTAATAGCTATTTAAGTTTGTTTTCAAAATGGAATAATGTTGAAATTAAAGGAGTGGATAAACCAATGCCAAGTGCTACATCCGGTAATATTACTATGATTCAGTTTGGTATGGGTAGTGCAAATGCTGCAACAATTATGGATTTGCTTAGTGCAATAAAACCAAAAGCTTGTTTGTTTCTTGGAAAATGTGGTGGATTAAAGAGAAAGAATAAACTGGGCGATTTAATTTTACCTATTGCTGCAATTAGAGGAGAAGGAACTTCAAATGATTATCTTCCTGAAAAAGTACCTGCACTACCTGCATTTAATCTTCAAAAAGCTATTTCTACAACTATTCGTGATTATGAGATGGATTATTGGACCGGTACTGTCTACACAACTAACCGAAGAGTTTGGGAGCATGATAAAAAGTTTAAGTCTTATCTCAGGAAAACAAGATGCATGGGAGTTGATCTTGAAACAGCAACACTTTTTGTTGTTGGTTTTGTAAATGAAATTCCAACAGGTGCTTTGCTTTTAGTTTCTGATCAACCTATGATTTCTGATGGAGTGAAGACTGAAAAAAGTGATATAAAAGTTAATTCTGATTTTGTTGAAAATCATCTTAAAATTGGAATTAGTTCATTGGAGCAACTTATTAATAAAAGAGAAACAGTAAAACATCTTTATTTCGATTATTAATATTCTTTTATAAGAGAAATTTAAAAATGAAGTTTGACCAAATAGTATCCGATATAAACAACAAAATATTTCATCCTGTGTATTTTCTTCACGGTGAAGAAGTGTTTTATATTGATGAAATATCTTCACTTATCGAGAAAAATGTTTTAAGTGAAACAGAAAGGGAATTTAATCAAACAATTCTTTATGGGAGAGATGTTGATGTTTCTACAGTAGTTAGCAATGCTAAAAGATTTCCTATGATGGCAAATTATCAGGTTGTTATTATTAAGGAAGCACAGGATATTAAGGATTTGGTAGTAAAATCGGATTCTGGCAACAAATCTGGAGAATCTAATTTGATAAAATATTTGGAAAACCCATTAAAATCAACAGTTCTTGTTTTTTGTTATAAATATAAGAAACTTGATAAACGTACATCCCTTGCAAAAACTCTCAGCAAAAAAGGTGTCCTTTTTGAATCAAAAAAAATATATGAAAATAAGATTCCAGCATGGGTCGAAAATGAAATAAAGAAAAAGGGATTTTCAATTACCCCCAAAGCAACTATTTTATTATCAGAATTTCTAGGAACTAATCTTGGGAAGATTTCCAATGAAATAAATAAACTTACAATCAATCTGCCTGCGAATACCAGGATTAATGAAACTCATATTGAAAATAATATTGGTATCAGTAAAGATTTTAATATCTTCGAATTACAAAATGCCCTTGCTACAAAAGATGCTGTGAAATCTGTAAGTATTGTAAATTATTTTACCGCAAATTTAAAAGATAATCCATTAGTGAAGGTAATTGCAATTTTATATCCTTTTTTTGCAAAGGTTTTACTGTATCATTATATAAAAGATCACTCTCAGAGAAATGTTGCTTCAATATTGTCGATAAATCCTTTTTTTGTGAGGGATTATGCTACTGCTGCAAGAAATTTTAACTTACTGAAATTGAATAAAGTTATTTCAATATTTCGAGAATATGATTTGAAAGCAAAAGGAGTAGGAAGTACAATTGCTAATGATGGTGAGTTGATGAAAGAATTAATATTTAAAATTTTACATTGATTTTGTTTGTGGTAATTGATGAAAATAATCACAAAATGTTTTAATCGTTTAAATATTGATATATTGTTGTAAATAATTCTTTTTTATTAATTGGTTTTGTTATAAATTCATCACATCCTGATTCGAACGCTTTTTCTTGTTCGGATTTTGTCGAATAAGCTGAAACAACAACTATCGGTAATTCGGGAAATAAAAATTTAATTTTCTTTGTTGCTTCAAAACCATCCATAACTGGCATTTTCAAATCCATAATAACCAAATCAACTTTGGAGTCTTTTGCACAAATATCAAGAGCTTCCTGCCCGTTTTCAGCTTTTAAAATATTTACTTTTGTTAAAACAAGCATTGTTTTAATTAAATAAAAATTTGACTCTTCATCTTCAGTTATTAAAATTGTTTTGTCGGTATAATAGACAAATTGGTTGTTTTTTTTAGCTAGTATTCTTCATGTGGACAAAATGGTTGCTGTTTTTTTAAACAAAATATCCAGCAATAACTTCACTATATTATCTTTGTTTAATCAAGTTA
>Ga0307991_1000059_pt1 | contig 85775 bp, 42 predicted proteins | sample EllFjometagen131_FD_203146 | JGI IMG/M metagenome (GOLD analysis project Ga0307991, IMG submission 203146) | Marine microbial communities from Ellis Fjord, Antarctic Ocean - #131 | ecosystem: Environmental > Aquatic > Marine > Unclassified | place: Southern Ocean | collected 2014-10-08
CCGCTTAAAACCTTGATCGAAGCCTTATATTTTTCATCTCCGCAATGATCAAAAAATATATTATCACTCTCTTTTATATTTTCATGCATATATGCAGCCAATTTTTTGGCAAATAAAGGAGCATAAAGAGGCGCACCCAGAACTCTCTGGCCAAGCGGAGGTATCATACTGGCAATAAGCAATAAAATCAGGCTGCTGGGAATTATTATTTTGTATTTCTTGAGATTTTCTAATACCTGGCTTATACAAAAAATACTGTATGGGATCAACAATAAACCCAAGGTTATCCCATAACGCGGCTGAAGGTACAAGGACTCTTGCACAGTTTTAAACATAAAAACAAAAAAAAGAAAACTAAAGATCATTCCAATAAAAATATTTTTTCTTTTAAACAAGCAATATAAAATACCGGCAATCCCAGAAACATACATAAAGGCTCCCAGCGTATCAACTAAAGACATCGGCCAAAACAATATTTTTTCCATAAACCCCATTTCAATCCCTTGAGAACGGATCCAGGAAAACTGCAAAGGCACTGTAAGATTATTGGTATTTATAAAGCGCAAGGCATCCCCGCTGTTAATAAAATTTACATACATCCATATTGCCGGCAATATTAATGCCGTCCCCATAAACATACAGCAGCGCCTTAATTGGCCTTTTAGGGCAAAGGCAAACAAAGGCACAAACAATAACCCCTCATAACGGCATAAGCTTGCCAGCCCAAGGCACAAAGCCGAAATAAACAGGTACTTTATTGATTGTCTCCTCGAAAATGACAAAAGCAGAAATAAAGAGAAAAAAAGAAAAAAATGAAAACATACCTCTGATGTAGCGATAACGCTATAAACAACATGTTCAGAATATACAGCCGCGGCAAGCATTGAAAAAACAGCTGTCCTTTGATCAAACAAAAATTTTATACAATAATAAAAAGGCAAAAGAAATAAACTCCCAAAAATTAAACTTATTAACCGCGAGCCTATAATAGGATTATCAAATACCTTTATCCCTACCATTAAAAACAAAATATGCAGCGGCGGATGCACCGGTTCAAATAATTCATCTTTGGCTAAATCATTATTTAATAACAATTGAGCCCTGATAATCCCACCGTTAGAAATGCCATGAAAATCATCTGTATTAACAAGCAGCCATAATCTAAGGCCAAAAGCAAAACAAAAAACAAGTAAAATCAAGGCTATTTCACTGATTTGAATTTTATGCTTTACTAAGAAATTATTTTTCATAATTTTTCACTTCATATATTTTACAATTATTAACTCGAAACATCTCTTTTAAATTTTTCAATTCTCTTCTTGAAATCAATACAATAAATCTTAGGTGTTTTAACCCATTGACATTTAAAAGCTCCACCTCTTGTGAAAAAGGATTATAATCAATAAATTGCTCCAGGTTTAAGTCGGAGTATATTTTTAAAGGGGCCTTTAGATTATCCTCTTCTGTTTCAATATATACTGTCTGGTCACTTCCTACATTTTCTTTAAGAAATGAAGCTGTCTGATTAATCCAATAGGGGGTTCTGGGCATCATGGATACCTGAAGAAAAGCACAACGAAAAACAACATATATAATAAATACGAGTAATACAACAACGCTCCTTTTTCTCAACAGTTTTAATATTTCAAGAAACTTGATTGAGAAAAAAGGTAAAAACAATAATCCTAAACTCATACCATAACGCGGCTGCATTGCTAATTCCTCAAACAATGTTTTATAACTAAAAAAAACAAGGACACTTAAAAAAATGCATACTATTTCCCGATATTGCCTTTTAAATCCATGCTCTATAAAACCCCAACAGGCTATCAGGAATACAGGCAACCCAAAATAACTTTTAAAAATAAGCGGCCAATAAGAAATTCTGGCGAAAAAGCCCAAATTCATTCCCAGAGAACGTTGAAATCTAAATTCCGTTTTAACAATATTATCGCTGGCTAATAAAAATTCCAGAAAATTTCCACTTAACAAATAATTACACCACATCCAGACAACAGGCATCAGTGAAGCAACTAATAAAAAGATCAGAGCCTTTTTTCTCTGCTGAACAAGCAATACAGTCACTATTATAATAAACAATCCTCCTTCAAACCTGCACATTGAAGCAAGCCCCAGGATTAGAGCTGAAAAAATTAAATCCTTGTCTTTGTTGCTGTTCTTATACTTTAAAAAGAAGAACAGACCGCTAAAAAGAAAGAAAAGAAAGGCAGTCTCGGCTGTAGAAAGCACACTATAAACAATATGTAACGGGAAAAATGCGAGCAAAAACATACTGCAGATAGCGGTTTTTTCATTAAAGTAGATTCTAACCATATGGAAATATGCAATGCATATCCCAACCCCAAACAATAGGCTAAGCACACATGCACTAGCATAAGCATTCCCGCTCAACTTAAGACTAATTGCCACAAGATAAAGATGCAAAGGGCCATGCGCCGGGACAATCCAGGCAATTAGCCTTCCCGGATGCGCAAGCAAACTATAGGCTGCAATTATTTTTCCCATAGCAATACCATGAAAGTTATCCGAATCAAAAAACGCGACAATGCGCATAAAAATAGCACATCCCAAAATGACCCAATAAATTATTTTTTTTCTACTATTTTTATCAAGCATAAGTATTTTCCGTTTTAATTTTTACAACCCATTACAAATATACTATAAGCAAATATTTTATCGACAAAATAGTATTCTTTTTCTATGCAAAAATATCTACTAAGCAAAGACTTCAACTCATACTTAGTCCTAACATATCGGCCTCTGTCTAAAAACCTAATCAGCCAACCAAGAATATTCGCTTTTCTCTCCGGATATACTCCATCAGCAATTATTATTTTTCCGTCCTTCTTCAATACCCTTTTAATCTCCATCATCATATTTTTCAACTCAACCGCTGAGAGATGATGCAATAAACTCACACTAATAACGCAATCAAAAAACAAAGCATCAAAAGACAGCTTTTGAGCATCCATAGGATAATATCTACCTGTAAAATCCCCTTTATGACGATTAATTCCTCCAAAATGAGAATCTATACCCGTATAAGCCTTCGGATCAATGCCGTAAACATTCCCCCTTCTGCCACAGCCAACATCAAGAATTTTAGCCCCCGGAACTAAACATGCGTTTTTAAAAATTATGTTTTTTATGTTATTATAACTATTTTTTAAGAGCATCTTCGTCTTACCTTTTGCTTTTTACTTAATCTCGCATTGCGTATCGAGTATTGCGTTTAAAACTCCTAAAAAAAACTTTTTACTATCAGCTATAGACTATTAGCCATTAACCTTTTCTTTTTACTTTCCCTCGCCTTTTAGGGCATTACTTTTTTTACTGGTAACTGGTAACTGGTAATTCGTAACTCGTAACTCGTAACTCGTAACTAATAACTATTTTTTACAATTTACAACACCTCATACATCCAGGCAAAAGACTCTTATTAAGAAGTCGGCTGAATAATTTCCGTTCTTCAGAGCGCCAAACCTGGATGAGATCATCCTGCAATATATTCCCCAATACAAAATTATTAAAAAACTGGCAAGGCACTATATCGCCGTTTGGTTTAATAAACAAGGAATGCTGCACAAAAAAACACCTGCGCTTTAATGAAAAATTACTTTTATACCAGGAATCTAATTCCTGAGCATTAAGATAGGGTTTAAACGAGACAAATTTCTTATAATTCTTAAACAGAGAAGGAATTGTTTTTTTTAGAGCCTGGCCAATTGCCGCACTATCAAGTTCCTTTATATAAGTCGCCAACTCACACTTATGTCTTGGAAATAATTTTGAACTCACTCTTAAATGATTATCATACTCCTTCTTGTTCAAAAAAATAAGATGTTCAAACCTAACATGATCAACACCCATTTCTTTGCCAAAAACCACCATTTCTTCAAGATATTGATAATTTTCTTCGCTGATAACACAGTTCAATATTAAACTAGTCTTTTTCCTTTTTGCACTCAAATACTTAATATTGTTGCTCAGCTGTCTAAAGGCTCCTTTCATTCCCACAAGTTTATCATGGATTTCAGCTGGACCATGAACAGAAAAAATCATAACTTGCGGCGACACATTCAAAAGTGTATTGTTTTTTTCATCATCAAGCAAAACCCCATTTGTGACAAGCCCAAACCTCATATTATTCTTCTTTAATTCATTAAGGATATCAAATATATCATCTCTCATAAAAGGCTCACCACCACCAATAAAAATAGTCGGATTAAAACCAGCAATTCTATTAATAAACCCTTTAATTTCCAGAGTACTGAGTTGGGTACTGTCCTGCATCATTGAATGAGCTGAACAAATACGGCATTTCAAGTTACAATCCGGCGTAATAAGAATATTAATTGTAAGCGGATAATCAAGTACTCTATACATTAACTGCTTAAAAGAAAATAGGTTACGAAAAGACACTAAATTATTGATTTGAGAATAAACACTACGCAACATTTATTTTTTCCTTTTGTAAATGTAAACATTTTCAGTCAATTCATGTCCATCACCGGTTTGAAATTCAATATAAGCGATTAATTTAAACTTTTTTTTCTGAGCCACCAAGACATCAATAAAATCTTCACTAACATCAATATCAGCTAAAAAGCTGGAATTAAACTTCTGAATAAAACCCGTAAAATCTTTTTTATCTGTCCATTTCTTCTGAGATTCTGTAATATAAATCATAATATCAAATCCAGACAAATTATCAACAAACGCGCTACTTCTAAACAAAAAATCTACAATTTGCGCCTTATTATTCGCTGAAGCAAAAAGACACCGAATAAGATATACGGGAAAATTCACCCCGTTAAAATCATAAAAAATCCCAATCTTATGATTTTTACCTCCAATCTCGCTTATAACATCATCCATTGAATATTTTGTTTTTAGCCCCAAAGAATCATGCCCAGAACGGTAGATCTCATAACGCGAATTAGTCACATGATAAGTAGAATAAAACATAACGCTCCTGGCATATGTTAAATTATAGTAATTCAGCATACCTAAAAAAAAGACCATTCCAATAAGAAAAAACTTTAATTTCTTTCCCCTTATATTGGCTATTGCCGCTGCGGATATCAATGCTATTGCCGGTAAATAGGCAATTGTATACTCCCCATATTTAAGTATTACAAATGTTAAAAAAGTTAAAGGCAGACAGACCCATGCAACTAATATCCATTTTAGGGGATTACGTATCCCTTTTATAAAAAATAATGCCCCTAAGAACACAACCGTAAAAAACAGTCCAATAGTATGCCTCAGCGACTTAAAATAATAACTCAAATGATCAAAAGAAAATAAATTATCATTACTAATGGCTCCCAAAAAACCAGCTCTGTCAAAAATACTTTTGTAAATATCTTTGTTTAAATAAAATAAAGCGCTGATTCCCAAAAAAAATCCCGCGCAAATAATCAGGTTTAAAATCTTCTGTTTTTTAATTAATTCAGGATGATTTTTAAATGAATATATCACGTAAACTAAAAAAGGTCCTGCAATATAGATTAAAAATGTTTGTTTTGTTAACATGCCAAACCCGATAATAACACCAAGCAGTATTGATGATTTTCTATCAGCAAAATAATTTGTTCTTAACAATATCAGGACAGCCACCGCAATTATAGCGCAAAGCATAAGCTCTAGGTTAAAATGGCGCGATGGCAGAAAAATCAGGGGATACATACCACAAACAAATGCCGCAATAATCCCTGTCTCAGGATTGATTCTCTCTCCGATAGAATAAACAGCGCCAAGTAATATCAGCAAATAAAATGTAGAAATTAAAATTGGAGCATTGATCGGGAATCCTCCAAAGAGAAGTTTAAAAATAAAAGCACTGAAGTAAAAAAAAGGAGGATAGTCAATTACTACAAAGACAAGATTATGCAACAAGCTTTTCCCCTGCACATAAAAGGGATTAAGCTTACCATTTTCGATAATCTGACAAAAATTATTAAAAGCCGTAATATGCGCATAGCTATCCTTGCCTTCTGCTAAAGGATAAATTGAAATAAATATAATATTATTTACAATATGAAATATAAGCAGAGCGATTAAAAGCGCCAGGCAAACTGTTTTTTTATCTATCTTGGACATTTTAGCTTTCTTAATCGGGTAAATTAACTTCCATGTTTACATCATCTATCCACAGTACCGGTGAAGGCATGCCCTGCGCCTGATTTAATGTGATCTCTAATGTAATTGCCCGAATATTTGTGGGAACCTCTGTTTTTAAGCTTAATTGTCTCCAAACATCCGTTTTAGGCCCTTCCCTTTTTTCCAGGCCCGTCCATTCCCCCTCTTTTGACAACCCAAGGACTGACAATCCCACCAGATCACCTTTATACCAAAGACTTAAACTAACATTTGATCCTGGTAAAACCCCTAACCAGTGATCTGTTTCTTTATACCCATAGGCATTATCAATAGTATATTTGTTTTTCTTTTTTGAGTAATGATACCGGTTAGCCGGAAATTTTGACTCAATCTTCAAGCTATAAGGAGCTGAATGAAAATCCTTTTTGTCCAGTTCGACAATATTACTTGATTTCGGAAAAAGTTCTCCGCCGTCGGAACTGACCCAGTGCTTTAATCCCTGGCTAAAATCACCGTTTTTAAATGCGTCCTTATCTTTAAAATAATTAGACTCTATCTTCGACTCTATATATTCTTGAGTACTCAATGTTGCCACTTTTTTATAAGACTTTAGATGTGAACCGAATATCCAAAAAAGCGCAAATAATGTAACAACCACTATCATTACAGCTTGGAGAAAATTTATTTCAATAGTCTCTGGCTCTTGCATTTTAGAATCATCAGCCTTTTCTTCTGCAAAAAACCACTCTAAGAATTTTTCAACTTTCCCTTTTTTCATCAAAATCTCCTTTTATAAGAAAATTATTAATTGCCAGATAATCCAGCTTTGCTCTTTCAAAAGCATGTACTGCCTCCTCAGGCGAACGGACGATCGGTTCTTCATGAACATTAAAACTGGTATTAATTAAAGCAGGGATACCGCTATACTTTGAATAAGCACTAAGAATCTTATAAAAACTCTGGTTATTACTCTTGGAAACAAACTGCGGCCTTGTAGTACCGTCTTTGTGAACTGCCGCGGGACATCTGGTTTTAAAATACTCTGTACTGGGAAAACTTATATTCATGAATGCCGCAGAATATGCCGCTTTATCTGTTCCTATGCAGCAATCGCTCCTATGTTCAATCAGTATTGAAGGAGCAAAGGGCATAAAAGTGTCTCTGCCTAGCTTTTTGTTTAGAGCTTCCTTAATACCGGCATCTGTTGCCTGCGCAAGAATCGAGCGATTGCCCAAAGCACGGGGTCCGTATTCCATAGCCCCATCAAAACGCCCGACTATTTTCCCCTTACTCAGCAAAAGGGCAATCTTGTTTTCAATATCATTGATTTTTTCGTATTTCATGCCGCATTTAACTAAAACCTCCTGCACCTGTTCATCAGAATAAGCAGTTCCCAGGAAAAGATCATTAAATTTAAATGGTTGAGTTTTCCAAACAGCATAAACAGCGCCCAAAGCCAGCCCCCCGTCTCCCATATGCGGATAAACATAAACCCGAGACACCTCATCCATCTGAGCAATCTTCTGGTTAACCTTAATATTCGCGAAAAAACCGCCGGAAAGCGCGATATTGCCTATCCCGGTTTTTTTTACCCAATACCGCACAATATCGCAAATTGTTTTTTCCGCATGCGCTTGAAAAGAAACTGCTACTTCCTTTCGAGGTTTTCTTTTAAGCCTTTGAAAAATAATCCTGTCCCTTGAAAAAGCATAAAAAAGATTTCTGTTTTTAAATCTTCCATTATTGCCGCGCAGCAGCTTTTGTGCTTCATTTAATACGCTAGGATTATCAGAATAAGCCGCAAGCCCCATTACCTTACCTTCATCCTGTATGGGAGTAAAACCCAAAAACTCCGTAAGCCTTGAATAATAAAGGGTGATATCACTCAAAGCTTTTCCCTCATATATGCGTCTTAAGGCCCCTTTTTCTCCGATACTAACACTAAAAGAAACGCCATCGCCTAAACCGTCTATCGTAAATACCAATGCCTTTTGCTCACCGGAAGTAATATAAGCGGCAAACGCGTGAGCATTGTGGTGTTCCACCATATGCAATTTGGCCTTTATCCCTATTTTTTTTAATTTATGTTTGATAATCAAGGAAGATAATTTTGAATCAATAAACTCGATGAAAATACTGCATTTTGCTATAACCTGATACAGGATATAAAAAGAAAGCAAAAAACTAAACTGCCTGTTCTTCTGTTTTAATTTCTTATGCACACCACCTAAACCTCTAAAAATAAACGAAGGCGTCATGTAAGAAGCAACCGCGATCAAACCTACATCATCAGGTGCAATATTTTTTAAACTCAGCACTTCTCCAATAGCACCAATCGGAAAGCCTTCCGATAATTTAACCCGTGAAATCCTTTCCTCATTTACAGCACTTATCTCATTATTTTCTGTGTTTAAAAGAACTGCCCCCGCATCCTGACTATCACAAATTCCTAGTATATACACTTGAAATTATCTTACCCCCCATGTTTTATTTTATATCTTTTAATATCCTTTGCCTCAAAATAAAGCCTTAAAATAAATTCGGCCATAATCCCCATGAGCATGAACTGAACCCCTAGTAAGAAAAAAATCACAAAAATAAATAAAAGCGGGCTTACCCAAACTCCTGCCAGAAATATTTTTCTAAAAACAATAAACAGTCCAATGAATCCCGAGAATATTAAAGAAATCAATCCCATGCCTCCAAAAGCATAAATAGGTTTTGGAAGAAACTTCCACATAAACATTACAGCAAACATATCCAGTATTACTTTGAAAAAACGTGAAATACCATATTTAGACTTACCATGTTTTCTCTCATGATGCTTGACAGGGATTTCTGTTATCCTGGCTCCTTGGATAGCGGCATATAAAGGAAGTAATCTATGAATATCTCCATGGAACTCAATATCTCTTAAAATATTTCCCCGATAAGCCTTTAAAGTACATCCCAGATCATGTATCTTTACTCCTGTAATAAAGACACTTATAGCATTTGCCAGCTGTGAAGGAATTTTTTTTAGCCATAGATCATCTTTTCTCATCTTACGCCAACCGCTAACAACATCATATCCCTCATCAAGCTTAGCCAGGATTCTAGGGATATCCGACGGGTCGTTTTGCAGATCAGAATCCATCGTAACGATTATTTCACCAATAGCAGTATCCACTCCTGCAGCAATAGCCTGTGTCTGCCCGTAATTTCTAGCCAATGTTATGATTTTAACTTTACTGTCAATCTTACTGATTTCCTCCAAAATTCCGGGACTTCTATCATTACTTGCATCATCAATGTAAATAATCTCATAAGATAGCGACATTTTTTTAAAAACAGCATTAAGTTTCTTATGCAATAAGCTCAAATTGCCTTCCTCGTTAAAAACAGGTATTATAACTGATATTTTCATAGTATTTAAAACTCCCTGAAATATTGACACATATTAAAAATCACCCAGCATAAAATTAAGTTGTTCATCAAATTAATTCTCTTTATCTTCTCCAAAAAATATATAGCGATAAAAATAAGCGCCAGAACATAGCTCATTGTATATTCGATAAATTTTAACTGTGTAAAAGTAGCCACAATAAACGGCACAATAAACCATGACAATAAGAACACACTCTTAAAATTCCTAAATCGTAACATATAACAAAACCCAGCTATGAATAACCCTGATCCGATAAACCCTATTTGCCAAAAGATTGCGTTCAAATAGAAAAACAGATGCCTAGGGCTAAATACACTCCCCCCCCCTCCGGCTTCTCCGGCAGAATTGAAACGGCCGACAATGCTCATAATCACATCATATCGATAGTAATAACTAAAAGCAACTGTCAACGCCACACCTAAGGCTATTATACTGTTTACGACCCTGTTTTACCCTGTTTTGCTTAAACATTTCTGAGCCTTCGTTTTTTTGTTCCAAATTTGCAAACAAAGTAATCAAAAATGGACCTATGACAAAAAGCACAACAAACTGTCTAGTTAAAAATGCCAGACCTAAAATTACCCCAATAAGAAAAGCCTTTCCCCTATGTTTAAAGCCTTCACTGTCAATAATCAAATAATTCACCAAGCTGACCATCGCCGCTGCAGCTAAATCAACGTGAAATTGTATGGAACTTTTATAAATTACCGGACTAAAAGAACAAATAACAGCTGCAGCTAATCCTGCTTTTTTGTTGAATAATTTTTTACCAAGTCCGTACACTGAAAAAATCAACACAAAGAAAAACAATGCCGGAGTTAAAAAGATGCTCCTATTGCTATTTAAGCATACCTTTCTTAAGAACATTCCTGTAGCATAGAAAAATGATGGATGCGATGTATTTACAAATATTAAATCACTCCAGGTAAATCCATTTTCAATATTTCCAATCAATTTAAATGCATGATCTAAGTGCATATGCCAGTCCTTGCCGGTGGGCCACATATCCTGATTGAACCACGCCATAATATTCAGCACATGGAAGATAATTAGCAGAAATAAGACTATTATGCACAAATTTCTCTTCACTTTATTTTTGCCTCTACTATTTCAAGTTCAATATCATCAAGCAAAAAGGTTTTCTCCGGCTGATTATCATTCAGGGTTGTTTCAAGCATTATCGCTCTTCCATTTTCCGGAATAATCCCTAAGACCTCGACCTTCTCCCAATCCTCACTTTTTTTGTTCTCCTGATTTGACACTAGTATTTGAGCATTGCCGCTTTTTTTCAATAAGTTGATATATAATGAAGGCCTGCCCCCTTTATAATGGAAACTTGCTCGAACTTCATCCTACGGATTAACACCTAACCATGCAATGGCAGTATGATAAGACCACGGCAAAAACTTAAAATTCATAAACTGCTTTTTTTTTACATAATATAATCTAGCCGGGAACTCATTAACATCTACTTGCAAACAATATGGTTTTGAAAAATATTCCCTTTTATTAACAGTAAAATCATTACTAGAACCACTCGTTCCCCAATGCAATAGGCCATTTGAAAAGTCTCCATTTTTCAAAACATTATCTTTAAAGTAATTTTTTTCTATATACTCATCAACTTCCTCATTATAGATGATTGCTTTACTTACAAAATCCTGCATCCCCCTACGATAGTGTAGATTCCTGCGTTCTTTATGGGCATAACACCAAGAGAATATAAAGAACAATACACTTATTACAAAAACTAAAAATGCATTTCTGATTATTTTTTCGTGTTTAGTCATTTAAATATTTTTTAGACCTTATCTACAGCAAGCACATAGGCCTTTATTAAATTTCTTGCTGTGTTTTCCCAATTATATATTTCTTCCGCTCTCTGACGCGCTTTTACTGACAACCTCTTTCTCAGCGGTTCATCACCAAGCAGTTTAATTATACCCCTTGCCAGATCCTCAGGATTATCCGGCTCAGTGAGCACCCCTGCACCGCCAAGCATAGTATTTACCTCCCCCACATTACTCGCTACTATAGGCTTCCCACAAGACATATATTCGGCGATTTTCAATGGGCTTTTACAACGCGTAATATCATTATCTTCAAAACAGGCAATCGCGATATCGGCAGCCGCCATATACAAAGGAACCTCTTTATGTACAACAGCATCTGTAAAAATAATCCGCTCATTTATATCTAAGGCCCCGGCCAGTTTTTTTAACTCCTCAAGCCTATATCCTCCTCCCACAACCATAAATGTAATATTTTCATGGCTATTAAGTACTATTTTTGCCGCCTTTATGAATTGCTCCGCGTATTGCCCCCCATGTAATTGCCCGATATAGCTTACCAAAGGAGTGTCAATATTATAACGCTCCCGTATTCTAACAGGAGAAATACGCGGATGGAAAAGATCAAGATCAGCTCCTACCGGAGCCATAAAAATACGATTTTCCTTGATCCCATAATTAAGACATTCCTGCTTTAATCTTAAACTAGACACAGAGATAGTATCACACAGTAGGGGAATGAACCTCTCAAGCATATGAATAAAAATCCCTACAAGCCATGGCTGCCTAGGGGAATAGTAAAAGATCTTCAGCTCCCAGTCATCCCAATCATAATGCAGGGGCTTTTTATTTATAAATCCACCTATCAGCGCCGGCAAAGCAGCATAGTGAAAGCATTTTTGAAAATGGATAATATCTACCGATTTACTTTCTTTAATAAAAAACCGGATATTTTTCAAAAAATTCCCTTTGCCAACTTCTCTGGACAAAGGGATGAATTCAATGCCATCAGAATAGAAACTTTGTCCATTTCCACGATTTAAAAGCGGAAAATAAACCACCTTAACCTCGTGGTTATTTTGTTTAAACTGCTTTGCGATATTACGTATCCTTGTTGTCCAAGGCTCAGCCTGAGAAAACATATCATGCGGATGGACCATAAGTATTTTCATATAACCTCTATTATCAGCTTCCGGGAAAAATTATTGAGCCTCTTAATTTCTTTAAAATAAGTAAATAATAATCCATTATTAAGCTAAAAACAAACAGCAAAACAAGCGCTATTTTTTGTAAAAAAAACTTCCCTTTATTCTTTCCCCTGCATTGGCTTTGCTCATTATTCTCAATCTGATGTTCTAACAGTCTACCTTGTTTACCCTTTGCAATAATATTTTTTTTCAACGAGCTTTGATCTTTACATGAATTTTTTTGGTAATTAACAATCAAGTTCCTGATTTGCAGGCTTTCCAGCAACTCGCAAGTACGTAATACTCTGGCATTACGCGCATCCTGCGTAAGTCTCAAAGCATCCATCCAGCTGCCGGGGTCAGTCTCCTCTTGATAACTTATACCGAAGTGGTGCGGATATACAGCTATATCAGACCCAGGCATTAAAACAAACGAGGAAACATTGGTAACCTGAGTAATATATTTCCTATTCTTCTTGATGAATTCAAGTGTCTGCTGGAAATCATCTTCACTTTCTCCTGGAAATCCTACTATTATATTCATGCGCACTTCAATCCCGGAATCATGGGTTCTTTTGATAAGATCAGCCGCCTCAGCGCTGTTGTAATGCTTATTCATTCTCTTCAAAACCACATCAGAACCGCTCTCTACCCCGAAACAAAGCGAATTACATCCTGATTCTTTAATTTTTTTAAGCAATCCATCACTCATATTTTTTCTGATAGCCGCATAGCTTATCCATCTTATATCAGCCTCAGATGCTACAAGAAGATCGCAGACTCTCTCAAGATGAGCAAGATTACCATTACACAATAAATCATTAAATTCGATATGAGTTATTCCGTAATTCTTAACATGATATTCTATTTCATTGATAACATACTCTGGCTTCCTCACCCGGAAATTTAAACACATATACCAGTCTATACAATAGCTGCAACGGTTGATACATCCCCGGCTCATTAACATCGGCAAAGGCCTGTATTTCTGATCCTTATTATATCGATTTAAATCAAATTCTTTGAAGTCAGGGAAAGGGATCAAATCTAAATCATTTACAGGGACAGCCGGATAAAATTTTCGCCTTTTCCGGGTTTTATTATACAATAAACCAGGGATCTCTAGTTTTTCAAAAGAAAACTTTTTCTCTTGGGAAAAAAAATCAATGAATTTCTCCAGAACTTCCTCGCCCTCACCAATAACAAAAAAATCCACTGTATCTTTGGGCACTGCTTTGCGGTCCCAGCTATGAAAACATCCAGGGCCGCCAAGAATAATGATCTTTTGGGGATATTTTTCTTTAATCAGTCCAGAGATGATGCCGGCAAATGTAGTGCTTATTAAATTATTCGCAGAAAAACCTACAATAGAAAAAGGCTCCAGCTTATTGACAAAAAAGCATATTTCCTTTTTAAAATTACTGTATAGGCTCTTTGCTATTTCAATCGGAGCCACTTTATTAATCGTATCCAACTCCCAAAGAAGCCTCTGATCAGCATTGGCTTTTGAATGCAAATCCAGATTCAGATCTAATAATTCTACCTTTTTCCCTTTCGACTTCAGATAAGCAGAAAGATAAGCAATCCCCAAAGGAGGCATCACAACCCCCCAAGGAGGACAATTGATCAATACTGTTTTACTCATCCATATCACCTGTATTGATTTCTGCTGAAAAATATTCATAACTTCCAGGCAAAAAAACGGTCCCACCGTTTTCCTCTATGCATCTGGCTGAAATCACTCTCGCATTTATAATCTTATCAGAATTTTGAACCTGAGGTTTTAGCTGTTTGGGAGTTGTGCTGAAATCCAAACTAATAGCCGGCATTTTACTGCCATTATTCTTTACCCCTTGAACACCTACGACATTGACCTGTGAATTTTTTATATTAACCTCTTTCCATGACATAGCTAAAGGAAATTTACCTTGTTCCTTATTTGTATTCCATCTGGCATAAGCAGGTGAAAGCATAATACTCGCCTTGCTTTCCTCTATCTCTATTTTTGAATCAACCCGCATGGTTATCTGCCATTTAAGAGAATTTCTGTCATTGATCCTGATCCGCCATTCTTGAGCTATAGGAATATTCCGCCAGCTGTTTTTTAATAACAACTCGCCATCGCCATGTTTAATCACTTCCCACTTTGCTTTTGAAGAATCATGCCAAAGACCAAAAATACAGATGGAAGAGTTTAACCCAACGCCTTGGGTTAATTCCTGGTCATCCCAAAACAACTTTATCCCGCCATTATGCATCTGCGCCTGGAGCTTATCCTTAGATATACTTCCCAGCACTTGCTTCTTCTTTCTATGCATATGCGCCTGGAATGTTTGCCTTATTTTCTTTTCTTTAAAACATTTTTTTATTTTTGCTCCAATTAAAAGAACCCTTAACAGATATAGTTCAGGAGCACTCAGAGACTGCATCTTTTTATGCATATGCATATTACGTCCCAAATCATCACAGCCTTTATAACACCCGACTTTAACATCCGGATCATTACCAATAAAAGAGAAAAAAACATCCTCCTTTGACGCGCACAAAGCTCTCTTTCTAAACTCCTGCTGTTTACGGTTATTCCAGATATGAGCGAAACTATCTGCATAGATATTTCCTACCGGAATACGATGCGCCTTAAGGCAAAAATTCACATTGCCGTCCGCGAGAATTCTTGCAAACAACCAGCCGATATAACACGGCAAATCATAAAGTATATTTTTATCGTATTCAGCATTCTTAGCATCCTCATTACCTACCCTGCGGATAAACTGCTCAAATCCAAGCACTTTTACCTTATTCTTATCTCTTCCGCTCAAACGCTCTTTTATTTTTTGAGTGCTCTTGACTACCTGATATCTTTGCTGATCAGTTAGAATCAGGAAATCTGTCGCATCGGGTATTGTATCGATCACCGTAAATTCAAGCGAGTTTGAATCAGTCGCTATAGCAAAATCCAGCATCTGCTCAAGCTCAGCAAAATTTAAATTTGATATTACATTATATATATTAGTTTGCGGTAGCTCCTGCTTCATAGAATTAAGAAGTTTAAGCATTCCCTTTATTTGAAAAAACATCTCATGGGACTTATTAGGATGGGTTTTTAAATATGTTTCAGGTTTGCCGGCCCAGACACTAACTACCAGATTATCAACTTTTAATTCAATAAGCCTTTTAACAATATCTTCAGTTACCAGTGTAAAATTGGTATTTATATAGCATCGCAGCCCCAAAGACTTAGCATATTCTAATATCTCCATTATATTTGGATGCATAAAAGGCTCACCGCCTCCGGCAAAGTATATTTCCCTTGTTCCCATATCATTGAGCTGGTTAATAGTATTTTTAACCACCTCCAGAGGCAGCGTCTGCTGTTTCATTATAGCGCTTATTCTCTTATCCTTTAAAAGAGGGGAATTACACCAACAACCGATGCAGTCATTATTACAATTATTAGTTAGATCTATCTGCACGCAAAAGGGCCCTTTATATGCATAGCTTCCATCCAGCACTCCCAATATATCCAGATAGTGCTCAGCAATCTTTTTAGGATTCAGTTTCTTTAAAACCTGAAACAGCCCCTGATGGGCCAATTGATTTTTAAAAAATCTCATAGGCACTTTTGTTTTATAAGTAGACAATGACTGCTCCGCAAAGCTCTCCTCGAGCTTTAAATCCAAATTCAAATAATCATATTTTCCAGGAACAAATTGATTTATCTTTAAACAACGCATCTGCATAATTCTTGCTTTAGTCTTTAAATCAGTATTTTGTATCTGCGGATATGTATTCGTTCCCATTTGCCCGCGAAGAGAAAGCTCAAGTGCAGGCAACCTGTTCCCCTGCACATTCTTATCCTGAAAAGCTGTCAATCTTCTGCTTTTTGCATTATAGAGTTCTATCTCTTCCCAGTCCTGCAATTGCGGGAACTTTCCCACACCTAGGTCATCCCTCCACATATTAAAATCAGGCTGCAGCATAATACCAGATTTATATTCCAAAAGCTGCACAGCTCTTTTTACATCCATCTCTGCATTCCACTTGATACAGTCTTCTCCTATTGCGATTTTCCAATATTGCCGTACTGGGACCTCATCCCAATTCAACTTTACTATTATCTCCTCATCGGATATCTTTTCCAGCTTCCAATTTGCCTGAGAAGAATCAAACCATCTTTCCCCATAATAAAAAGATGTTGTCAGTCCAACACCTTTGCTGATCTCCCGATCCTTCCAATAAAGACGCACCTGACCTTCTCCGAACTTTATCTTGATATTATCTCTGCGAATTTCTTCTTCTATAATCCACAAATTTTTACCTAATAGATTCCTTAGACTCCCGGGTATGAAAAATATTTTTTTTAAAATAAATCTAATCCCTTTCAACCCGGTTTTCAAAACACCCTTTTCAATCAAAGAACTCTTTAGCTTCGCCTTCAAGGGTTTTTGTTCAAATGCAAGTTTCTTGCGCTTTAGCTGATAATGCTGCTGCCATCTGGTATAAGCCAGTTTTTTAGCATTTTGAAGCTGCCTTGCCGTAAGATTCTCAGTCCGGATAACACTGCTATGATTACCGTCAAGTTTTTCCGTATCTTTAGTCAGGATATAACCCTTTTTATCCATCTGATCATAAAACCTGGTTCCAGGAAATGGAGTTGCCAGAGAAAACTGCACTGAGGTCGGATTAAGAAATAATGCGTAATCAATCGTATCATCTATAGTTTTCTGCGTTTCTCCAGGCAGGCCAAAAGTAAATGTAAGATGAGTTCTGATCCCAAAATATTTTGTATATTTAACAATCTCCTCGGCTTTTTTAAGATCAAGCCCTTTGTCTATACCGTCTACTATTTTTTGCGAAGATGACTCTATCCCGTACTTAACAGCAAAAAGCCCGGCATCGCGCATTATTTCAAGCAGCTCTTCATCCATTAATTCCGCTCTGGCCATAATCGCCCAGGGTATTTGCAAGTCCCTGTTTTTCAGCTCTTGGCAAAAATCAAGCATTCTCGTTCTGCCAACATTCCAGGTGTCATCATCAAAGTAGACCGACTTAAATCCCAATTCCTTAATCAAATATTCCATCTCATCAACAACATTCTTAACACTTCTAACCCGATATTTATTACCCCCATACATAACCTGAGGCCACAGGCAAAACGAGCATCTAAAAGGACAGCCTCGGCTTGCCCACATAGAGGCACAAGGCAAAGGAATGTCACCCGGGGCATCATTATATTTCTTTATCGGCAGAAGTTTACGCTCCGGCCATGGCAGCCAATCAAGATCACTGATCAGCTCTCGCGAAGCATTTTTAATGATCTCATCGCCTTGCCTGAATATCAGGCCTTTTACATTCTCAAGTGAATGATTGTCTTTTAATTTCTGGACAAGCTCAAGTAAGCTTGCTTCATATTCACCAAATAAGACAAAATTAATATCATTATTCTTTTTCAAAAAATCAGTTTTTGCTATATGGATATCAGGCCCACATAAGACAATCGGAAATCTAGCATTAAAACGGGACAAAAACCGCATATCATGCTTCAAGGTAACAGTAGAAGTCTCAACAACAAGCAAATCAGGCTTTAGAGATAAAATCTTTTTATAAAAAGATTCATACGGCATCTTCTCGGCAATAGCATCGATAATATGCGCATCAAATCCATATTTATTCAGTAATGCTACCCCATAGGCAAGATAAAAAGGAAAGGATAAATAGTTTTCCTCTGTTTGATCTTTTAAATGCGGCCAGCGCGACCCCGCACGCACCCCCCATTTTCCACCCTTTTCCCAAGGTAAATTAACAAGTAATATTTTCATCTATATTCCAATTAAACCTTTCCATTTCTCATAAAGTTGTTTAACAATTTAATTAACAAGAACACCGTTTCTCTTTTTAATTGTATTACATCTATCAATAAATAAATTTTTCAAGTCCTCCAAAGAAACATGATATATAGAGATTTTATTCCATGACATTATTTCTAAACAAAGATACCTTAATTAATTCCGCAATTAATTTATTACCCTCCGCAGTTGCATGGCAATTATCAATGAAGAATTTATCTATCTCACTGTTAAGATTCAGCACATCTCTCAGTTCAATAGTAATGCAATTATATTTGCTTTTTAATTTTTCTAACACTTTTTTGTATGGCAAATAATATTCTATCCTTTTACCTTCAAGTTCAACCGGCGCCACAAAAGCAATTTCAAAATTATTTTTTTTCGCAAGTAGTAACATTTTTTCACAGTTCTTGTAATAATCATTTGTTGATACCCGCTTCAAGTTAGGCCTGAAAATTATATTTTTAAAAAAAAGATACAGCTTACTTCTTTCCAGCAAGCCATCCGCCTTTTGATCAACTTTGCTTGACAAGCGCTGATCTTTATCCGCAAAAAATAAAGCGTCAGAATCATCATTTACTCCAAACCAACTGATTACCAGATCAGGCTTATACTTGATCAATTTGCTTTCTAAATATCTTACCCCCCTGCAAAGAACTATAACCGCCTACTCCCGCGTTTATAATTTCAAACTTCTTGTCAATATGACTATCTTCTAATGTTTTTTAAGGTAGAAAACATAAGTCTGCTCTCTTGGCAAAGAACTGCCATGTATACCATGACCTTGCGTCATAGAATCACCCAGACAAATAATTCTAAAAACCCCTCTCTCTTTTTCTCTTGAATGCTTAATTCCTCTAAATTCTACAGATAGCTTCCAAAATAATTCATCATCGATAGAACGCTCTGGAATCGAAAAGCCAGATAAATGCAGAAATTTTCCATACTCTTTATTTAATGGAAAATTAACAAACTTTCTAACCATAACTTCCGCTAAGCAAAAAGCAAAAGCACAGCCAATAAAAATTAGACTTAATATCACAATCGGTTTGACAATAAACTTTTGTTTTTTTTTCACCCAAAATATTTTCAATCTCATGGAATTACCTATACTTATAATTCTAAATTAATCTTTATCCTTTTTTTAATGGACATTTAAATTTTCCAAACTCTTCCTGAGGTTTTCAAAATAGATCCCAGCCATATTTTTCACAGGGAATCTTTTTATAATTATTACAAAGAAACCTCAAATATTCCTTTTCAAGCGGCAAACAAAAAAATATCTCATTATCAGCTCAGCACAAAACACCGCAATTAAAACACCAAAGAAACATAATAAAACTACCAAACAGGGTAATTTTGCGCTTTTTAGCATCTCTGTTTTTCAGGTAATTCTAAACTTTATCAGCCACTAAAAAATCCATCCAGTTTATAAAGCTTAAACTGATCCCAGACATCCCTGATAACCTGATGCGTATCACAATTCTTGCAATAATCATCAAACAAAGATGTCCCGTTAAGAAATTTTGCGTTTGCATTTTCACTTAAAAACTTTGCTTGATATCTAAAGCGCTTGTACTCCTCAGATGTCCAGATATCCTTAAAACTTTTTTTGTCCAGATATCCGACAGTCCTGAGATGGCAGCAAAAACTCACCTCTCCGGAAGCAGGGATAAGACAGAAATTCCAACCCAGAGTACAGCCTTTTTCAAGGAAAACATTTCCAGACCAGGAACCGCTTTTTTGCTCAAAGTTATCAAGCTGAAAATCCGTAGTGTCAAGCAACTCGATATCCTTTCCCTTGGCCATTTCTTTTATTTTCTTCATTGATGCCTTGATCTTCACAAGATCATCATTCGTCAGCTTCAGGAATTCAATATTCTCATCAAGGCGTATTAAATAAAAACGCATCACATCAGCGCCTATTTCCATGTCAACTTTCGCCATCTCTTCAAGTTCATGAGCGTTCATGGTATGAACTACATGGGTCATTATCAGACGCGGTTTATTACCGGCCTTTTTTTTCTTCATTTTACACAACTGTTTTAGATTCGACAGTATAAGATCAAATGTCTTTTCCGTCTGCTTTGTATTGATCTTCGCAAATGTCTTTGCAGTGCCAGCAGGCAGGCTACAAAATATCTCGCTTATTTCGTTTTGCAACGCTTTTTCCGTATTGACTTTATCCATTAATATTCCATTAGTGAAAAATGACACTTGTATGCCTTTTTCACGCGCATATTGGACCAAATCAAAAAAACGATTATACATCAGGGGTTCGCCATCGCCCTGAAAGATTATCAGATCAACCATTAGATCTCCCAGATCATCGGCGATTTTCTTAAACTTTTCATATTCAAGTTTCATCTCATAGTATTCTTTAGGATGGCTTACCCCGGGAGTATGCACCCAGCAATGCACACAATTGGCATTACAGCGATGATAGGGGTCCATAACTACAATTTGCGGCCCGATAAAAGCATGCTCACATAAAACACCCAAGAGCCTCAACAGCTGACGCTCATTGCCCGCATCAGACTGAGAACAAACCGCGGTCATCATTTTAAAAAGATCCTCCTCGATCAAAGCAAACTTTATTCCGCCTTCTGTTTCAGCTATTTTCTTTAATTGTTCAAGATATTCAATGAAATTTCTGCGCAACCTCCTAAGCGGAAAAATATTTAATTTAAAAGAACGCAGATCCATTTTCTTACCTCTTAAGCTTAAGGCAAATTTTAAAATTTCCTCAAGCTTAAAAAAGTTATACCTGCAAACACCGATCGTAATATCAAAATCCGCATTTTTTTTGATAAGATCTTCTATTTTTTTGATCTTGCTCTTAAAATCATCTACTTGGGCTATGCGATTATGGAGAAAAAAATCATTTGAGTACAAATAAACCGACTCGCTTTTGTATGATAACGGCTGCACTTTATTTTTATGCTCCGCAATAAGCCTGCGCTCTTTTACAAATTCAAACCCCCCGGAAAAACAATTAAACTCCTGCACCTGATAATGCTTTGTCTCTTCTGTTTCTTTCACCTGTCCCTGAAATACCCTGCCGCTTATTTTTTCATCTGTATTCTGGATCAAGGACAAATGTTTCTCATCAACAGTAAACATCACTCCGGGCTGTCCATCTGCTGGATATACGCCGAAGGTCTCACCGTCACGGTTGCGAATTATGTCATGCCAATAACTAAATTTTTCTGGAAACTTCCCCTCCTCAAAAGAATTAAACCATTCTTTATACTCAGAATTCAAAATAATTCCGGCCTTATGCTCTGTTATCTCCACTGGCTTTGACAATTTCATCGATATATCCCAAGAAAAAGCATCCCCTTCCTGACTAAAATCTAAAATCCACTTCTGAACAGCTGGAAACGGATTAAAATCAACATCGATTTCAAGCCTTTTATCCGAAATTTTATTAATCATCCATTTCATCTTTCCTGAATCATACCAGCGACCCCCAGAGCATACCGCAGAATGCAGACCGATATCAGCGGTGATTTCTTTTTCTCTCCAGAACAAGCGCACCTTTCCATTAGCGCAGACAAGTTTTAAATTATCGGCAGAAATACCGCGACGCATTATTTCATCATCCATTTTCGATTTAATAAGTTCCTCTATTAAGTTCTTATCTTCAACGATTTTTATCTGCTGACTAAATTCAAATCCATCCGCCAGAATCGATTGCAAAAAACGGGCCTTAGCCTGCTTATCTCCGTTTTGCACGAGCAACTTTGCCTGATATCCGTTCTCATTCTTATATAATATCCCTGGTAAATGTTCTGTATTCTTCAAGCCGATAGCTCCATCGGCAAAATCCTCGATCATCTCCTGCCAAGGGCCAAAAGCACTCGGAAAGCTGCCTGATTCATAGCCTCCCAGCCACTGTTTATAATCTGGGTTTAAAACCATGCCCAAAGACATTTTACTGATCATATCCACCCGGTTATCTTTTAACTTTGTTTTTACTTTCCAGGAAAAAGAGTTACCATTATTTATAATCAACTGCCATGACTGTTTTATCGGCAACGGCCTCCAGTCAATATCAATATATATACACTGTTCATTTATCCTTTCAATCTTCCATATGGCCTTACTTGAATCAAACCACTCATCATTAACCATTAAAGCGGCATTAAGACCCTGATTAGTCGTAAGCCTGGCCCCATCCCAATAAACATGGATGTTGGAATGTTCAAGCTCAAGCTTTAACTTCCCTTCCTTAAGCTGCCTTTGCTCAAGTAGCTGACGGGTTTTTTGGTCTAGAAATTCTTTTGTCTTTTCTGGGGCATCAAACAGGTACATATTAATATTAAAAGGCTTATAACGGTTTATCTCCAGCTGCTCATTATGATTATCCATCTCAATCCGCAGCCCCCGGCTTTGAAATATCTCCGGAGAATTTTGAAGCAAAAGCTCCCCATGCTGGAGATTTTCAAATATAACTGCAGGAAGATTTTGTGTATTTTTTACTCCCAGTAGTTTACTTTTCACATCCTGCAAAAATATATTTTCCCATGATTTATTAAAAGCAGGAAAACTTCCCTCTTCCGTAGAACTCATCCAGTTTTCATAATCTTGCCGCAGCATGATCCCACAAAGCATTTTTTCTATCTTTATCGACTCTTTTACATCCATATAGACCAGCCAGTTGAAACCATTGTCGATTTTTCTAAATTGCCAAATTTGCCGGAGTGGAATTTTTTTCCAATCAATAGTAATAAATAAAAATTCATCTTTTTTCGCCACTTGCCAAACCCCTTGGGCAGAACTATACCAGCTGCCATTTACAAGCAACGCACTATGCAGGCGTATATCCCCGGTTAATCTTTGCCCATTGAAAAAAAGCTCTAGGCATTGATTTCTGGCAAGTAATTTCATTGAATTATTGCCAAATTCATATTTTTTCAATTTTGAAATAACTCTTTGTAAATAGCTCATAACATATAACCTCCCAAAAAGATTAAATTTTACTCTTCATGATAATAGCAACTTACAACCAAATGACAGTTCCTACGGCACTTGTTAATTTTATCTATATGCTCATAAAACTCATTTGATGCCCATATCTCTTTAAGCGACTTTCCGCTTTTAATATTATCAATTATACCAACCAGTTGACATATAGCGATATTCCCTGCCGGATCTATGTTTAAAACTTTAGCCTGTCCTAAGTTACAGCGATTTTTTTTAATGAAAGTCAATGGATCAAGAAAATATTTAAGAAACGCCTTAAGTTGCAAAACATCATCTGCAATTTTATAACCATTTCTCTTTAGATCTATAATTCTATTGATAGTCTTTTCTATCTTTTGACTATCTTTAGGCCACAAAAAACTGCTTTCCTTGCGATTAAACCATTCCAAATCAGGAGCATGGTCATATGAAAAAGGCTGTGCGATAGCCTGAAAATTTATATACAAAATATTTTCATTCTTATCGACCCATTCCACAAGCTCGACAATTTCTTCTAAATTAACACCACTAATAATAGTATTAATTCCAATGTGAGTTTTAGGAGAAAAAGCAGCGATATTATCTATAGCGTTCATTACTGCCTTGTGAGCTTGCTCTTTCCCTCGCATAAAATCATGAGTTTTCGGATTCAAGCTATCCAGAGAAAAACAAATATGCTCAAGCCCTGAATTTTGAATATTTTTAGCCATTTCCTCACTAACACACAGGCCATTAGATATTATCTGGATTTTTAAATTTAAACTTCGACCATATTCAATCAACTTAAATATATCCCTGCGCAGTAAAGATTCCCCAGGGCCAGAAAAATTTATCACACACTCTTGGCTTGCCGTAAATTCACTGATTTGCTTTAGAATATCCATCCAATTTTCTATAGAAAGAACATTATCTTTATTTAATGGACTATCCAACCAAAAATTGCACATACGACATTTCATATTGCATTCATAAGCTATGCCTAGATCACAGTAACTCAAAGCATTATCAGATAAATTATTTTCTTTACAAGCTTCTATCATTTTATATCATCCTAAGTTTCCATTGAATCTTCTTCAAAAAAACAGTTGATCAGAAAGTGACAATTTTTTTTGCAATGCTTAATCTCATCTCTTATCTGCTGCGCTTTATCTGAATGCCAAATACTTTTTATGTCATCATTTTTTTTAATATCCCCAATCTCTCCATATTCATAACATAAATACATCTTTCCGATTGAGCTAAGATGTATCGCTTTATACATATTACAAACTGTTTTTTTTACAAATTCCCGTGGGTTTTTAAAATATTTCTTGACAACTTTAAGCTGTCCAACAGGGTTGCATATTTTGTAGCCCTCATTTTTCATAACAATTAGCTGGTCTAAGAGCTTTTCTATTTGTCCTATATCCTTAGGCCAAAGAAATCCATATTCCCCTTTCCACCAATCTTCTTCAGGAGGCGTATTATTCGGCTGCATTGCAGCCATAATTAATACATGGTCTATTTTTTCATTATTGTTGATCCACTCTATCAAAGGGAGAAATTCTCTATAATTTTGTTCGTAAATAACACTAATTATTGATATATTCACATTTGGAGCATAAACATGCAAATTATCAATTGCTTTTAAGAGTTGATCATACACACCATCAACTCCCCTTAAATAATCATGCTTTTCTTTTTGCAGGCTATCCAAGGACAACTTTATATCAACTAGTCCCGCCTCACCGAGTTTTCGCGCTACATTCTCATCAATCAGAAACCCATTGGAATTAAGGTTTGTTCGAAATCCGTTGGAAGAAGCCATTTTTATCAACTCGCAAATATCCTTATGTAAAAGAACCTCACCTCCGCCAAAATTAACGATAAATCCTTCATCAACAAGTTCTCGCAAATCAAGAAAAAACCTTTCATATTGCCCTAATGTAGGCAGCCCATAAAAACGGTCTTTTTTAATAAATATATCATCCTGCCACTTATAGCACATCTTGCAACGCAACATACACTCATCGGTAACCCCTAAACAAGCGAATTCAGGTTTATTTTTTATTTCAGGTTTCATAATTATTCTATATAAGTTTCGGATTCTTCAAAGTTACAGTTAACTAATGATTGACAATTTCGGGTACAAGTTCTGATCATTGATCTTACTACTCTGGCTTTTTCAGAAAACCAGATATCTTTAATATTAGAATCCTTAATATTTCCGATCGCCGGTTTATAAAAACAAAGGTGCACATCTCCAGTAGGGGTTATATTAAGAGCTTCTACACTAATATGACACGGTCCTTTTTTTAGAAAATTTTCAGGATTTTTAAAATAATGTTTATACACGCTAAACTGTTTCACAGGAGTTTTAATCGAATTTTGGTTTTTCAACTCATCTGATGACCTTAATTCAATTAATCTATCCAAAACCGCATCAACCTTTGAAATATCTTTGGGCCACAAAAAGGAATATTTAGGATTTTCATGCCATTTATCCTCTATGGGGGTACTAAAAGGCTGCGTTATAGCTTGAAACCCTACCCCATTGATTCTTTCATCAGAATCAACCCACTTGACTAAATCAACTATCCCATCAAGATTCACTGCTGATATTAGAGTACATAAATCGACCGTAGAATTTGGAGCATATTTATCTAAGAGAGTTATTGCCTCTTGGACTCTTTTAAAACTGCCTTGTTTGCCTCGCAAATCATCATGAATCTGAGGATCCATACTATCTAATGAAATCGAGACACAATGCACTTTAGCCTGTCCTATTTTTTTTGCAATACGTTCATCAATTAAATAAGCATTAGTTGCTAAAAGCGTATTAAACCCTAATCCTGAGGCAAATGCCATTAACTCCAGAGTCTCTTCCCGAGCCAAGGGTTCTCCTCCGGCAAAATTGATCTGCGGTTTTTGCTTGCAATTTTTATCTAAATCACTAATAAACTGCTTCCATTGCCCAACATTCGGCTCCTGCGGATCCCGCAATTTTATATCAGTTTGCCATTTATAACACATCTTGCACTTAAAAAAACAACTTTCCAGCAATGCTATACAGCAATAATTTGGTGTGAACTCCAGCTCACTATCAGATTTTTCCAAAATATTCATCCACCCTCTGTTTGGTCCTGAAAACAATTAATAAGGTTATGACATCCTTTTTTGCATTCAACAATTTGATTTCTGACTTCATCTGCTTTTTGAGAATACCAGATATCCTTTATCCCATTTTCAGTGATATTACCTATCCTATCCATATCTCCGCAAATAACAACATCTCCGTTCCAATCAAGTCTGATTACCCCATCACCCATATGACATCTACTTATTCTTTTCATACCTGCTGGATCCCTGAAATATTCTTGAAACAATCTAAGTTGGACAATAGAATTACTTATTTTGTTTTTACCCTCATCAGAAGCCTTTATCTTGATCAATTCCTCAATAACAGTATTTCCTCTTGAGATATCTTTTATCCACAAACCAGAATAAGCATCAAGTTCATACCAATCATCAGAACAATGAGCACCAAAAGGTTTCTGTATAGCCTGAAACACAATACCTTCAAGGTAAGGATTATTACAAACCCACTTTGCTAAATCAATAATTTCATCTAAATTCAACCCCATAATAATAGTAAGTATATTTACTGATACCTGAGGACAATATTTTTTTAAATAGTCCAGCGCTTTCATTACCTGATCCCAACAGCCATCCTTGCCTCTAATATAATCATGCGTTTGCTTATTCAAACTCTCCAGAGAAATACCTAAAGAAGAAATGCCTGATTGCGCAATTTTATGCGCCATTTCTTCATCAAGTAAAAACGCATTTGTAGGGAAATAACTTTTAAAAGACAATTCTTTGCATATTTCTGCTATATCAAATAAATTCTGGCTATATAAAAGAGGCTCTCCTCCCCCAAAGCTAATCTGGAAATCTTCATCTACAAATGACTTCAATTCACACAAAAACTCCCGATATTTCTCTTTGCTCAGCCCCTCCTGAGGCTTTACTGATTGTGCGTTCTCTCCAAAATGGCACATTCTGCATTTTAGCATGCATCTATTTGGGAAATCTATATCGCAAGTTCTCGGTTTACAAACCATATCAATATTTACAGTCCATTTTAAAGTGATTTAACATCAAGAAAAATCCTCTTCAAATTCATCAAAACAATTTATTAGGTGATGACAGTTTTTAGAACAGAGAGCTATCTGTTCTCTTACTTGCTGAGCTTTTTCAGAATACCAGACATCTATTAATCGATCATTTTTAATATTACCTATTGGATCAAAATCATAACACAAAAATATATCTCCAATAGAACTTACTAAAACACATCTATCCATATTACATTGTTTTTTCTTTAAAAATTTTTTCGGTTCTTCATAATAAGCTTTAAAAGCCTTTAATTGACTAACCGGGTTGCCTATATTAAATCCTCTTTTCTTTAAAAGAATTATTTCATCAATTATTTGACCTGTTTTTTTTGGGTCTTTAGGCCATATATAACCATATTGACCCTCCCACCAATTTTCCTCAAAATGGGTATTATTAGGCTGCATTGCAGCCATAAAATTTATGTATCCTATTCTATGATCCTTATGAACCCAGTGGACTAGATCTATGATTTCTTCCTGATTAATATCATATAAGACACAGCATAGATTAATAAACATCCCCTTGCAATGCCTATGCAAATACTCGATAGCATTCATTACTCTCTGATAAACACCATCAACTCCACGCAAATAATCATGCGTTTTCTCATTAAGGCTATCAAGAGATATACTAATTACTTTTAACCCGGCATTATTTAGTTTTTTTGCCATTTCTTCATCAATAAGATACGCGTTTGTTGCAATAGAGGTATTAAATCCTTTTTTAACACTATAATCTATTACTTCCAGAAGTCCGTCATATAAAAGGGCTTCCCCACCTCCCAGATCAAGCTCAAAGGGAAAGTCAACCATTTCAGACAGATCACTAATGCATTGTTTCCAATGATCAATTGTCGGAAGCACAATATCCTTTTTAGTAAAAAGATCATCTTTCCACTTCTCACACATTTTACAACGCAACATACAGGCATCTGTAATACCAAAACAGCAAAACCCAGGTTTGATCCCACTTTTATTCAAAATAGACTTTTCCATATCTTAATTAAAATTCCTCCGAAATTTAGTTTGAAAAATATTTTTATCCTTTTTCTGGTTAAACGATATTTTTTTATGCTCTTTTTTATATTTGGCAAATTTAATTATATTTTTTTCTCCCTTGATACTTTTACAAACTATATTCACATTCCCCTCATCAGGCAAAGAATCAAAGTCCAATAAAGCAGTCCCTATTGCTCTAGAAACCTTAAATTTATGTTTTGGGGGGACCAATTCAATTGTCTCACCTTTTCCCAGGAAACGTCCATTACAAATCATTTTTCCATCCAAAAGCAATGACACTGCGCCGCCCCCCCCTATAGAACCGATCATTTTTTGAAGTTGCTCTGTTAGTCTTATTATGATTTTATCTCCATCCTCTTCTAATCTAAATTTTTTAGTCTCAAATCCAGCGATAGCTAATTCCGGAACTAATAATTTTATTGTCCCCAGATCATAATGTTGAACACTGAAATTTCTTCTTATTTCCAATTCAATATTATTATTATTCCTAAATTCAAATTCAACCGACAAAAAACACCCATTGAGCATACTTTGGCCATCAAAAGTAAACGAGATTAATGATTTTGCATTATTTGTAAAGAAACTAGACGAGCTTTTCCTGCTGCTTTTTTTCTGAGCCCCTAAGTCAGCAAACACACCAATCCTTTTCCCTTCAATCTCAATACAAATATTTTCCCAGCTATCTGGCTTTATAATTAAAGAAATACCCTTAGAGGGAGAAAGATGATTATTATCAATTATCTTCAATAATCCAATATTACTCACACTATTATTAACTAAAAAATCAAACACCTGTTGCGCTAAAATCATATTTCCTAAAGGGCTATTATGCCCTAAAATAGCTTGATAAGGAAATCGTCTCATCCTGAAAATTTTTGCTCCATGCAAATGTTCCTTATTTAGTTGTTCTGCTAAAGGAGTGATCCCCCAATAATATTCAATCAATACTATTTCTTTTTTGGTTTTCACCAATGCTAAAAGCAACTTTTCATATATTAGCATTATTTCTCTCGACAAACCATCCTTATAATAATAAAAGGGATTCCACAGATTTTTCTCCGGGGAAACCAAACATGAAAGAAACATCGGCGCATAACAATCATATTTTAGATACTGCATGTGAGGAATAAACCGAAAATAATTTTCACTTCTCTGCACGTAATCATCACCTATTACTTTAATGATTTTCAACTCCTCACCATCCAGGATGTATCTTGCATGCAAAACGAATTTATCTTTTTTACTCCTAATCATAAAACTAAATGTATGCTCCCTCTCAAACTGGAATCCAGAAGGACCGAAGACAACATAATCTAAATCATACTTACGTCCGACTTCATCAAACATTATAAAAGACTGGTGAAAACCATATCCGGAAACTCCAAAATTTATAATTTCAACATTCTTATAACCATTTTTTAAAAAATCTGTTGCAGCAACGAAGGATAATCATAATTTTCGGACACTTCCTCTCCTGCGTTAAAAGAATCTCCAAAACACCCTACACGCACAATATTTTCCTTCTTACCAGCGTTAAATCTAGTGAATTTACTTTTCTTTTCCTCAACCCCTGTCCATCCCAGTTTTAACATTGTTTCTTTACTTATATTCTTCACCTCTCTTGTTTGGTTGTTATAAAGCACAAGCGCCTGTATTTTTCCCATGAATATAACAAACGCAACATAGTCTGCTGCGACAACCAATAAGATTCCAAAATTCATTAAAAAAAACGAATAAACTGGTAAATATTTTTTTTTACCCTTAGACCACATCTTCACATTCTACCCTTTTACAAATACAAGTAATGCTTAAATTTCTAGTTTTCCATATTTTCTTTTAAATAAAAAGACATTATAACCTTCAGGTAAAACCTTATATTGATTTTTTAAATAATATTTATCCAGATTACCAATATTATCCGCTAAAAGATCGCTTAGCGGAGCAGCAACAAGTCCCTGAAGATTGTCATTAACAATGCCCCTTTCTTGTAATGCAATCAAATAATCATACTTATTCTTCTTTAAACTGTTATAGGTCTGCCTATCCCTCTCTATTAATAGCGGATAATACTTATTCTTACTTATTTGAAAAATTTTCATCTCTGAATTCATTGTTTTTAAAACATACTTGAGAGAAAAAGCAGCATTCCAGGTATTATATTCAAGAGCTATCCCGACATCAATTGCTTTATTTCTGAAAACAGGGGCTAAATCATTAAAAATATTTACTGCGATTGATTCTATGTTTGACTTATGTGGATTAACACAAGGACTCTCTAAAAAAAAATTTTTATAATCTTCCTTTTCCTTTGCGATCTCAGGTTTATGCATTGGCGTTATAAAATAGAAAATTGAGCTCCTTTGCGCTTGGACAGTTATATCATGGCTCCGGGGAGAGTAAGATAAAAACATAGCTTGAAATATAGCAAATCCTACAGTAGCAGCTAATAATCTCTTCTGAAAAACCTTGTTTTTGATTGAATCAAAGAACACTATTGTGATTAGTGCTATAGCAGGTAAAGCCGGCATAAAATACCTATCTGTTTTCATGGAAAACAAGGATAGGATACAATAAGAAACAGCTATCCATGAGATTATGATCCCTTTAAACTTAAACTGTGCTTTTACAGAGCTAAACAACCCCAATAAGAAAAGACCAAACAATACGGGAGATACATTATTAAGCGCAAAATAAACATAGCTAAGCAGCCAATTCCAAGACAATACATCCAGCTTCATGACAGGAACCTTAGGATCATTAATCACCCCATATAGAAGAAACAAAAATCTATCTAAAAGCACATTAAAACGCGGCCACAACCATAAAAACGAAGATATCCCGGCAATTAGTAATGCCAGCATACAATTTCTAGCGCAGATAAATTTTTCACTATTATTTCTATCCCTCTTAAATAAACTTTTAACAAGAACATATCCTATCGGACCGACAAGAAAGAGTAATATTTGTCCTTTAACCATTATTCCCAGGCCTAAAATAACCCCGAAAATAATAGACCTTCTGAAATCTGAAAAATATTTTGTTTTAATTAAGCAATATATCGCCAAAGCAGTAAAACTTGTCAAAGGCAGATCAAGTGTATACAATCTTGACGCACCTAAAACACCGGGAAAAAAAGAAACCAATAACGCCGCTATTATTCCCCCCTTTTTATCAAAACATGTTTTACCAATACAATATACCGAGCTGATCAAGATTGCAAAATATATCATATGCGTAAGACGTGTCACCATAATATGTGCTGTCCCAAAGACAATATTCACAAATGCAGACACAAAATAAACTAAAGGCGGATACAAAATAGTCCGTGAACTTTTCATTAATGCGGCAATCGTACTAAAAATATGCACCAGCCCCAGATCAGAAATAACTGCTTTTTTAATTTGAGAATAGAAAAACAAATGCGTCTGGAGATGGGTACACATATCATCCTCAATTGTCACCCAGTCAGACGAACACCAAATAAGATTATTCACAAAATGGAAAATTATTATTGCTAATACCCAATAAAAAGACCCATTTCTTTTTAAATGCTGTTCAATAAAACGCATATAACGATTTTTCCCTATTCTTCAAAGTTACAATTCAATAAAAAATGGCAATTTCGCTGGCACTTTTTAATATTATTACGAACTTTACTTGCAAACTCACTCATCCAAAGCTCTTTAAGATCTTCACCATGAAGATTACCCACACACTCCTGCTGATAACACATAAAAAGATCCCCTACAGAACTAATATGCACAGCCCGATCAATATGACATGCATTTTTTTTGACAAATTTGCTAGGATCCCTAAAATATGCCTTAAATGCTTGAAGATGCTCAACCGGATTGCAAATTTTATATCCTTTTTGCTTTAACTGAATAATATTATCCAATACCTTCGCTGCTTTATCGCAGTCATCAGGCCATAACTCATCCCATTCTTCATTTGTCCACCACTGTTCTTGAGGCGCAGTATTATTCGGCTGCATTAAAACCATAAGATAAATCATATCGATTTTATCATTTGACTGCACCCATTCTATTAATTCAACCATCCCAGTAAGCGTAGGTTTCATAATGATAGAACAAATACTAATTTTCGTTTGTGATGCATATTTATCGAGCAACTCTATTGCTTCCATTACTTTAGAATAAACTCCTTTTACCCCACGCAACCTATCATGCGTACTCTCATCAAAGCTATCTAAAGAAATATTAATATAATCAAGTTTGCTTAAGGCTATTTTTTTAGCCATCGCCTTATCAATAAGGAAAGCATTTGTAGCAATATTTGTTTTAAACCCAAGATCTTTACAAAAATGTATAATATCAAACAACCATGGCACAAGGGTTACCTCCCCTCCGCCAAAATTTATAATAAAATCATCAGGAGCAATCTTTCTTAAAGATATCGCGCATTTTTTCCAATCATCAAGTTCCATATTTCTGCAACCTGGTTTTATAGAAATATCTTCCTTCCACTTTTGACACATTTTACAACGCAGCATACATGCATCAGTAAGAGTAAAGCAACAAAAAGTTGGGACAGTATAACTTTCAGGTGCGCAATTTAAATTCATTTCATGAGAACATTCCATTTATTTTACCTCCTATACAACCCGCACAAAACAGTTAAAGCCTAGTCCTTTATTCTGATTTTTACTTTAGAACAAATAGTGTTATTCCCTTCATTTTTACTGAAGACAATCTTAGTCTCACATTTCAACACGCGGCCTGAATGTAATTTATCAGAATTTTCCAAAATATTATTATAATCATGTTCAGTCACTAACCCTTCAAAAATAACCCTGGGAAAATTTTCATTTTCTGCTTTTATATCAATACCACCTTTAGTTAATAAAAGATGCTCCCAGCGGTTCTCCTTGAAATCTGCCGGAAACTCCTTGCTACTAACAGACTCTGTCTGAAAATAATTATAATTATCATTTAGCATTAAGGCTGCTATTACAGAATTAATGCCTTCCTGCTGAATGTCAGTATGCATTTCCCAGCAAAGCTCATCATCATTGAAACCCAGTTCCCATCTTTGAAAAACCAACAATTGATTCCAAGACAAAGAGATAACAATCTTATTCAATGAGACCGTAATCTGCCATTTCGCCAAAGACGAATCCACCCAATCCTTACCGTTGAAAAAAGCACTATACAAGCCTAAAGTCTTTGTTAACTCCTGCCCTTTCCAGTATAATCTAACTTTTGCGTCTTTAACCTTTACAGTTAAATTACCACTAGATATTTCCGGAAAATTTTCCCTTTTCTGAGAAACAATTAATTCACTTAACTTATTTTCATCCTCTAATAGAAAGAGCCTTGCTTTAAAAATTTCATGATTTCCTGATGCAAAAAACTTCCCCTCAGGACCTATAATACAATGCGCCCCCCAGGTCATCTCTGCATCCTTATGATATGCATATAGATGAAGAAACCATTCGTTCATATCAACCAAGGGATTTAATAACAATGCTGGCGTTTCGGTAGATATCACATCGCGATATACACCGATAAAATTACTTCTTTTTTCAAAAAGTGTGATTGATTCTGTTTCAAATTTTCTTAAATTAATGCTGCCTTTATCTTTACCATTTATCCAGTAATTAAATGTGAAATCAGAAAAAATATTGATAAAAAGTTTTGTTAATTTTAAGCGCTGCTTTAACATTAACGTAACAGTCCACTCTATCGCTTCATCATCCTTTCGAAAACACCATTTTTGCAATATTGGAAAATCCTTCCAAGTCAATTCCACTTCAATTTTATCCTGCCCTACTTTTTTTATTTTCCAAAAAGCATCTTTTGAATACAATTTCCTGCCTTCAGCAGTTAAAGAAACTCTTAATCCGCATTTTTCAGTTAATCTTTTTTTATCACACAATAACCTGATTTCCTTAAAAGCAGAAATTAATTGAAATCTTTTGTCTGTAATGAGGGAAAAATGCTGCAGCCTATGTTTAGATATATTATTTTCCCAGCTATTTTGATTACTTAACATTATCTTCCCAGTAAAAACTTTCTGCTCATTGTTCTTGTTAATCGTTTCTTCCGTTTCAAATTTAAACATGAGCAGGCTGCTCTTTTGATCCCCATAGATGATAATCCCCCTGGGGATAGATACGTATTCCCTTTCAAAAAAAAGCACCGGAAAAGTCTCTTCACTTTTATTTGTTCTTAACCCAAGCAATATATTATTGGAATCATCTAAATCAATTACTTGGTTATTCTCCACTTTATCGGAAAATTTACCCTCATGAAAGGAATGCACCCATTGTCTATAATTGGGCCTTATAATTATTCCCGCTTTGCAGCATAGTTCCGGCAAAGAAACTGATGATTTAACTATTACTGACCAGCATATTGCCCCTCCCTCAAGGCTAATTTCCCACAATTCGGTGATTTCCGGCACACGCCTATTAATTATCACCTTTATTTTATTCTCTTCTTTACTAATTTCTTTAATCAATTGCTTTGACTCATACCATCTCCCTTTGAAATGGATTCCACTGCAAAAGCCCTCACCCTCAGTTATTTCGATGCCCTTATAATAAATACTTACTCTATTCTTATTAAAACCAATTTTTAAATCATTCTCAACCAGAACAGTACTCACCCTGCATTCCTTTTGTTTATTTTCGATAAAAACCGTTTTCTCTGCCAAAGAATCAAGAAAAACAATTGTTCCGCTTGCTATTTGAGACACAGGAATTTTGTTAATTAAAACACGACCAGGCACATCGAAACTTGCATTTTGCAATTTCAACTTAGTTCCTTTTACTCCTTCAAAAGCAATCGCGGGAAGATCATAAGCCTGCGTAAATAAACCTAACAATCCGCCTTGTTTGATCTGTTCAGCATGTTCTGAAGCAGAGCTAAATGTCTGTTCAGTTTCAAGGTCAAAATATTTTTCATATTTATCTGTTAAATAAATCTGCATCAATAGATCTATGATTTCAGGAGATTTACATCCCTGAACATCAATTTCCCATTTTATTGAATTCTTGTCCAAACTCAAAAACAGCTTTAATCTTAATTTCAGATCCTTAAATTCAGAATATAAACTCATTAAGTTTGAAGCGTCCTTTTGCAAAACCCAGGCTCCATCAAATAAATCAAAATAATGCCCTGAATAATAAAATCCAAAAGTAAATTCTTTTCCTTTTGTTAGTTCCAAATCATTATAAACAACCTGCATTCTTTTATTTTTCAGCTTTAATCTAAGCCCTTTTGACTCTATCCGCCTTGTTGATTGAAGCTTTTGAAGAAAATCCTCAAATTCACTTTCATCTAAAATCTCAAGTTCAGCCCTGTTTTCAACAACATTGCCCTCTGTGTTCTCAATCTTTGTTCCATTCGCTATCTTCATTTGCATTTGCAAAACTTTAGCATCTAATTCCGGGCCTGTGCTTTGAATAAGTCGGAAGCTAGAGCATTCATCTTTTTCAAAGCTTAATTTAAGCACTGGTATATTTTGATCAGCGACAAGTACCAACGGAGCATTCGCCTCGTCTGTCCTATAGACATCTGTCCAATCCTGTCCTGTGCTCTTAATCATCTCAATATCTTCCAAACACTCCCCTTTGAGAAACTTATCGTATTTCTCACTAAACATAAAACCAAAACTAACTTTCTTTAAGTCTATTGAACGTGAAGATTTAAGTTGAAAATTAAAATTCAACAAACTTTCATTAATTATAGCACATTCTAAAATAAGCTTCATACCATATTTATCGAAAACTCCCTGTACTTTCCAACCCCCATCATTATTTTCAATTACATTCCATCGTGCTCCCCAAAACATGATCCATTTATCCCGAATTTGAAAGCTTACATATCCTCCGAAGTTTTTGGTCAATGGCTTTCCATCCCATAAAAGTATGATCTTCCCGCTGTTAAAGATCACACTCATTCTTTTGCTATCAACAGAGGCAATAGATTCTTTATTACCCACAGCTTCCACATAACGCAAAATAACCTTATGGATAGAATCATCTTTTACGATCCGGCCGGACTGCAACAAAATACCTCTTTCACAAATACGGCTGATAGAATCAAGGTCATGGGAAACAACAATAATGGTTTTTCCCTGTTCCTTTAGCTGGGTAATCTTATTGAGACATTTACGCTGAAATGCCTCATCCCCCACCGCCAAACTATCATCGATAAGAAATATATCAGGATTAACATGTATAGCTATAGCAAAGCCAAGACGCACAAGCATACCCTGAGAGTATGCCTTTACCTGCGCATCAATAAAATCCCCTAAACCCGAGAACTCAACTATTTTTTCATAAACATCATCTATTTCATTTCTGCCCAATCCATACAAAGCCGCATCAAGATATATATTCTCTCTGCCGGTCAGCTCACTGTGAAACCCAGCGCCTAAATCCAAAAGTCCAGCCACCTTTCCCAAAACCCGCAGCTGCCCCCTGCTAGGCATGGTAATTCGGCTTATAATCCGGAGTAACGTTGTCTTACCTGATGCATTTTCTCCGATAATACCAATGGCCTCCCCTTTTTTTATACACAATTCAATATCTTTTAGCGCGCAAATTTCTTTTTTCGCCCCATCTCTACCCTTTTTTCTGAATAATCTGAGCACACTGCCGATCAAAGACTGATTGGCAACTCTAAGCCAATAGTGTTTATCTATATTTTTTAAACTTACTACAGTTTCCGGCATAAAATCACCTTTTGTTTGTTATCCGCGTAGTGCCAATAGCGCTATTCCATTCACCTATGATATCGGGCTGGGGCAAGCTAGAGCCCCTACAGGTTTGGATATTATTTTCCCTAAACGCTAATCCCTATACGCTATACCCTGTTTTTTAAGTTACATCTGCAAAACTCTTTTTCTTCGCATTAAAAACAATCATACCTAAAACAAGAAAAGCCATGCTTAGCAATAAAGCCAATAATAATAATCCTGCCTCCGGCATTTGTCTGTCTAATAGTATTCCCCGGTAAAGATTAATAAAAACAGTTAAAGGATTCAGAAGAAAAAACCTCCTTATATTATCCGGCACAAAAGAAAGCGGATAGAAAATCGGCGTCGCATAAAACCAAATCAGCAATATCAATTCAACTATATATTTAATATCTCTAAACATTGTGTGCATTGCCGAGCTCAGCAGGCAAAGTCCAAGCACAAAGATGCTTTGCAGTAAAACCACCAATGGCAGGTAAAACCATGCAAGGCTTGGATAAATCGAATAAAAAAGAAGAAAAGCAAAAAGCAGGACAAGCGATATTAAAAAGTTGTAGAGATTAGCTAATACAATAGCCAGCGGTATCACTTCATGCGGGAAATAGGCCTTTTTAATCAGGCTCGCATTATCAACTATCGATGTCGTCGCCCCGTTCAGGGAAAAGCTCAAATAAAACCATGGCAACAGGGCACAAAGAAGAAAAGCCGGATAATTATTTATCTGAACCCGCATAATAACACTGAACACAAACGAAAAAACAAGCATCAAGAGCAGAGGATTAAGCAATGCCCATAGATGTCCCAGAACAGCAGATTTATATTTTATCTTCACTTCTTTATCTGCTAAGGCTCTGATCAACTCTTTATAACTATAGATTTGCGCAAAATAATTATTTTTCATTTTTTCTTTATGCAATCACTTACTCGTTTGCCGTCAAGGATAACATCCTCCATGGACATATATTTCCATCTGCCGAATCTTCCAGCAGTATAAATATTAAACTTTCGTAAATAATCATTGATTATTTTTATATTATCCCTATAACTCTTATCATAGATCACATAGCCATACTTAATGTCGTTTATATGTCTGGTAAGAATATCATCATCCGCTTTTAATATACCTGCTTTTATTAAGTCTGCTTCTATAGAGGCAATGATATTTTTCTTATTTATATGTTTAAACTCTGAATATGACACTTCCACATAAAGAGAGCTGGTTTTACTGGGAGCTACATTTTTTGAGAAATTTGTCGGAAAGCCTACCCGGAAAAAGCAAAACTTATTCTCAGGAAAATATATCCAATGCTTGTCACTTATATTCTCCCTTTTCACACCAAGATTAAGGTTAAAAATAGACAAATACTTTAATCTTGAAAAAGCCTGTCTTACCTCTTTAGGCATAGTATCTTTTATCAGCTTTTGCAAAGCTCCAAGAGGGGTTGTTAAGATAAGCTCTGTGAATTTCACACTCTCACTGTTTTCAAAATAAACTTTCTTGTTTTTAATATCCACTGCATTCATTTTATGCCTGGTTTTTATATTACTGACCCTTTTAGCCATGCTTTTGGCTATCTGGTCAATACCGCCTGTTTTTGGATACCAAAACTCGCTGTTATATCCCAGCGGTTTTGTTTTCAGGCTAAACGCTCCGTCCAACACTGTCTTTAAATTAACATGCGGCACATAATTTTGCGTCCAATCAGGGATAAGCTCTTCAGGCGGCAAAGTCCAAAACTTATGATTATAAGGATACATAAAATGCCTAGTAATCCCCTCACCAAAATTATGCTGCATCCATTGCGCTAGATTAGCTTCTTCAGTTGTCTTATTTTTTGATACGACATCAAACATGCCTAAAATACATTTTTTTACTACTTGGGAGGGCAGACCAAAGGTATTTGCCTGAAAGGGATATTTCGTAAACACATTATGTGAAAAAACCCAGGAATTTCTGTTATGGGATATAAATAATCCGGGAAGAAGAGTTTGGATAAGTTTTTTTACATATTCGGTTTTAAAATGCAGCAGGTGTCCGTCATGGTCAAAGATAAAGCCGTCAATTTTATCACTGCGAGCAAGCCCTCCTACCTCATTTCCCTGTTCATAGACACAACAACCGTTTTGCAGATGATAAGCCGTACTTAATCCAGCAAGCCCGGCCCCTAATATTACAATTTTTTTATTCATCAGCTAATTTCCATTCGACTTAACTTAAAACCAAATAAGATTAAAGCAGTTAATAACAATATGAAAACGATCAATCCAATAGCATTGGAAACAAGATATACTGTAAATGCACAGCTGTTTGTAAGCACAGTAAGAATTATCATAAGACGTATTATAGTTTGAGGAGCAATCCCAAATTCTAGCATTTTAAAAACAAAATGATCATTGCTCTTTAAAAAAATAGACTTTCCTTGTTTCATCCGCATTAATATAACAAAAAGAAAGTCAAAAAGCGGTATAGCTAGAATTACCAGCGGGATAAGTAATCCGATCTCCTTGCCGCTTGGAGCTAAACTAAGAGAAATTGCCATAACCGCTTGAGAAAATCCTAAAAACTGACTACCCGCATCTCCCATAAAAATGCGAGCCGGCGGCAGGTTATAACGTAAAAATGCAAAGAGTATACCAAGCAAACAAGAAGAAAATATTAAAACAAAATGATTATTAGTGAGTATTGCAAACAAAAAAAATGTAAAAATATTAATTATTGATATTGCCCCGGCCAGGCCATCAAGGATATCAAGCAAGTTAAAAGCATTTGCCAGTAAAACTATCCAGAATAAGCTTAGGCAAATATTAAAGAAATCATTTAAGTATATAATTTGGGTATGCATGCCAAATATTACAAAAATAAAAGCTGCAATAGTTTGTCCAATAAGCTTTTCACCCGGCTTAAGCTCCCTTAAGTCATCATAAAACCCGAAAGCCACAATCAGGCCGGAGCAAAATAAGTAAAGGAAAACTTGTCCTTTATCTATACTTAAAGGAAAAATCCGCACAGAGATAATACAAACCGTAACAAAGACAAAAAACATGCCGATCCCGCCGATATAGGGCACTCTTCTTTTGTCAATTTTTTCGGGATATTGATGTGTTAACAGGCCATTTTCTTGAGCAAGCTTCTCCAAAACAGGCAATAAACAAAAGCATAGTGTGAAAGCACCAGCTAAAACTGTAAAAATAACTCTATACATTATCTTTAACCCTTATAAAATTGGAATATCCGGTTTAGCTTTCTTGGTTTAAATCTGGGTCACTCATGTATTCAGGAGGGGCCACAATAGATATCAATACCTATGAGCACTGCTAATATGAACTAAAATAGCTCTCTTTTAAGTTGATTTATTCTATATTTAAAGCAATATAGCAAAACATAAATTTTCACGCAATACATTGAAAATATAAATAGTTAGATTTTTGGATTTAGGAATAATATAGCAAAAAAGACCCTTTTTGTCAATCAAATCACTTACAACCTGCAAGATTAAAATTAATTTAAAAGCCTTTCTCTTTGCTCATTCTAATATTAGATCCTAAGATGTTGGGAACAAAGATGTTATAATTTTAGCAAAAAAAAATAAGCCAAACATCATTTTATCCACATTTTTTTAGGAAGTTTTTTAAAAAACAGATGAATACAGCTAATATCCTGGAATAATTTGTCGAAGATTTATACTGCATAAGACTGTGTTTTGCAACAGTCTCCTATTGGGGCAAAGAAACAACTGTAGTGAATTCTTTGCTGATGAAATCCGGATTAATTGATGCTACTCCCTTACCAAAAGCTACTGTAACGTAAATTTTGATTTTTGCCGGTTTAGTACCAGAAGTACTTGAATTCCAAGTGGTAAACAAATTATCATTGGCATCAAAATAATCAAATCTAAGATCAATAACATTTAATATAAACTCTCCGGCTGATGTTTTTCCTGCTGGTGTAGAAAAATCAAAATCAAACTCAGGGGTAGGATCTGTATTGCGATCATCAGTAACATAGAATCTTCTTAAAGCATCATCTGACTTATCTGCTGTACCATTGTCATCAAGCCAATATCCAACTTCACACAAATCAGATCCTCCGTCTGAATTACCGGGTTTTAATGGCGCGATAAAATAAAACTCATCACTAATACAATCAGTTCTCCAACTGCTTCCGACACTTGCATCAAATCCAATACAATAATAGGAATTGCTGCCTGATATTATTCTGGCACTTGCTATCTCTTTAGACATTTGATCAAGCGCTACCCGGGCAGCAGTAGTAACCTGCATCATATTATCAGCTTTTCCCCAGGCGCGCAAAGATACATTAAATACGGAATACAGGATAGCGATAAGAAGCACAAGTATGCTCATCGTAACCAAAAGCTCGATAAGCGTTACACCGGAGTGCCTGCTCACTAAAATTTTCCTTCGTATATCAGACGAATTATATGCTGGGTATCTAAGACTGATGATTGCCAGCCAATACCTTCTACATAAGTCCCCAGGTCACTGAATTGCAGTTTAATACGGGCATCATCAAAGATATCATAGGTACAATCAAAATAAATATTATGATGGCCTGTTTTCTTATAATTTTGAATATAATCAGCAACATTACTATAACGATAGACTATATTCGCAGATAATCTGTGGTTAGGCCAAAGCCTAATTGTTGTTCCTGTATAATTCATAAAATCATCCAGCGTTGTCGCATGCTCAAATTCATTGTATGTATTTTCCAGAGATATTTCCACCCAATCACGCGGAGTAAATATCAGGCGTGATGATACAATATAATAGTGCGGATAAGGCGCTGGGGGATTAATAGTCAGCCAGTCATAGATTCGAGCCGGATAATCCGGGTACTGGTTGGTCCTCTCCCAGATTTCCTCAAGTCGTATCCACTGGCAAAAATCATACTGAAACCCAGCAGACATTGTCGATATATCCTGGCTTTTGTTATCAGTTGTCTCATCTTTCTGGTGATACAAGAACAAAAACTTGTAAAGCAAGTCATCACTAGATTGATAAGAAAACTCATTGCGAAAGATATTTTCCACAAAGCCATTGTCTGTCGCATTTCTAACATTGCGAAGATTAAAATAAGCATCAACTTCATCATAACCTCCGAAAAAGACACCCCAGGCAACTACTTGCCTATCCTTGTCCAGGCCATTGCCGATACGATACATTTCCTCTTCTTTACTTCTCTTATAGAATGATATATGTCTTCCCCAGGCCAGATCATCACGCGTATATGTATAATGGGACAAAGGCGATTGGAATTCTCTGCCCATACGGGAAAGGCTCAGGTCTGATTTCATTTCAAGATCAAACGGATTAACATCACTCTCAACGACTATTTTATAAGCAGCGTCATCCTCAGCAGTTTCTCTTATCTCTTCGTTAAGATTATGCTTAGTCAATGAATAAGCATACTCCATTTTTAGATTATGGTATTCATTTATTGCAATAAGACCGTCAATCGCCATAGCCTGATCAAAAGCATCATAGGTACCCAGGTCATATCCCCACCGCGCGGTATAAATTGAACCGAGCATCAGCCAATCTGTTATTCCTTTTTTAAAACGAACAGCCATGGGAACATTGTCAATATGGTTATAATCATCCCAGGGATCCATAGGCGCTGCAATCATAAAATCAGTATATATTGAGGCAATTTCACCTTCAAACCTAAATGCCCTCAGCAGTGTAAGCCAATTACTTTCACTATCGCGCAGCTGGCTGTCCATGGTCCAGTCTCCGTTCTCCCATCCTGAATTATAAAGCCTTCCCGGACTATACATATTCAGCCAGGGGCTTGGCTCCCAGACAATATGATTATTAACCAGAAACAGAGGATCATCGGTCCACATAGAGATATTTTCCTCAGCATAAAGAAAAACAATAGCACGGGATTCATCTTCTTTAAGATCAAGCCACAAAGCTCTTATCGGCTTAAATTCTTGTTCTATTTTCAAGCTTGGCAAATCTATCCTATGTGTTCCTCCACCCCAATCACTTAATACACTAACCGGCTGAGTATAACCATCCTTAACTTTTGTCTCAGGGATAGCAAATGAATCCCCTTCTGAGGAGCGTACAATCTCCGGAAACACTCTCCCTGAATTCGACCAGTATTTTAACTGTATTTCAACAGGATCATCAACAGCTGTTGGTCCATACCAGCTAGGGATTGTAGTTGCCTTTGATTTACCGACAAAAGACCAGGGATCAACCACTATCTTTGCATAAAAAGATAGCTTTTCATTTAAAGGAGCATCTATAGTTAGCTTGAAATTATTATAAATTGCCGGATCATAGGTATTATGTCTCTGTTCACCAAAAAAATATCTCCATGAACCTTCCTGTAAAAGATAATTTGCATCCTTCCACTGGAATTCCCCATCTTTAATACCAAAATTAAGACGATAACTTCCCTTTACAACCGTATCCCTAAGTTCTGGTTGGTCATAGCCATAATCCTCGGCGGTTTCTTCTTCCTCAGCAGTATCTTCCTCATATGATTCCCCAAGATAACGCTGCGCGGAATAATTTTGTGCAAAGAGATTATCGGGCTGCCCTAGCCCCAAGAAGAACAAAACGATTAAAACAATACAAGAAATATTTAGAAGAAATTTTTTATGTTTAGCAAGTAAAAGCAGGTATATTACTTTGGGGGATAATGCTTCCTGCACTTTTTTTTTAAAATAAAATACACAGAAAACAACAAATCTCATGCGTTTAATATTTACGTTTAATATTATCACTTTAATTTTAACCATCCTTGGTAAATAAATCATGCTTAAATATCCTAAAATATATTATACTCCTCTTTGGCAAAAATTGCAAAATTAGTCCCCGCGGCAGATATCGAGCACTCACTTGGAGTATACCAGCCATGTCCGGTATCAATCCCCCCGCTACTGGCATAAGGCAATCCGGCAGAGGCCTTACGCATACCAAAATTTGCCCGCATTATAAGAAGTTTTTCCAGCTCTCCCAGATAATAATCTGCCTTCTGCTTAGACTCATCGGCTTTTTCACCCATTTTCTTGTCTTCATAAAACTCTCCCAGGATCTGAAAAGCAATGATCATTTGCGAAGTCCATTCAACAGAAATCGCCCCGCCTCTCCCTATACTTGAGGGAGAACAAAAATCAAAACCGCTAACTTCCATTTTTTTCCCTAGGGAATTTATATAACGCACTTTTGTTTTACAGTTTTCTTCAATAGTACTGATCAAAAAATCGATATCAATACCCATCTCTTCGAGCTGCCTTGGCCCTAAGGCCATAATGCTTAGCGACATTGCATCTGTAGCTATCATTGAATCATCTGTCCCTCGATTAAACCGCTTTAGCTTTTTGTTATAAGCATACTTCTTGAGCCAATTGAGTATTCTTTTAGCTGCTATGTCATATTTGTTGTCTTTTGTTCTTTTATAAAGCTTACTGAAAAAATTATATGCAGCAAGATTATGCTCAGTACCTGACCATTGTACGCCAGGACCCCCGGGCAGGGACCCATCGCTTTTTTCCTTCTGAAGCGCTAATAGCCAATCTCCGATCTCCTCAACCACGGAAAAATAGCTAAGATCATTTGTCATTTTCTCATACCTGAGCATTGCCAGGGCAAGATAAATTGAAGGGCCGCTGTGAACAATATATTCACTGACATTGCCGGTTATAACATCATAAGCGTTTGCATATCCCCCCTTTATCTTCAGAGCATCGGTTTTATAGAAATCAAAAATCATTTTGGCCTTTTTATACTGCCTAAGATTAATGAAATTAAAGGCACTTAGAGCCTGATCATAAGTAAAACCGACATCCAGAAATCCTTCATCATTATCATAGCTTGTAATAAGTCCGGTTTTTGAACTCTGTGCTGAGATTAACCACTGACGCATCAAATCCAGTGTTTTGTTGTCGAGCATCGTTCTTTTCCTTTTAACGACTTTTAGCCGAGATATCAGTCTTTTTTGACTGCTTACATATTTTTGCAATCGCCTTTCCATGTCTATATTTGATTTCTTCAAGCTGGCAAGCTCAAGATTAAGCTTATTACGCTCTTGGAGAAATTTATCAAGACTAGCTTCATCTTTTTTCTCCCACTGCTTTTGGGCTTGCTTTTCAATCTGAGTAAGCCGATCTTTTAAAAGGATTACCTGAGAAGCGCTCCTTTGCATCATCATAATCAGAGACTGTTTCTCAGTTCGAATTTTATCAAGCTCCTGGTTTATATCTGACTGTTGAGAGCTGAAATTACTAATATTGTCAAAAAGCCTTGTATTATCACGAATAAGCTGGAAGTTTCGCAGCAAGAGCGAAGCGCATATGATTAAAAGCAACAGAATCCCCAGCCCAACTACTCGGGGAAAAGCATTGCTGTATTTTGCAAAACGCATGATATTTTTTTGATCATGTGCATCAATTACTTCGTAGTGAAGTCCAAGTAAACAGCTTTTAGGATAAGGCGAGGCTATTTTCTTAACCCACGCAACATTTGCAACTACTTTAATCGGAACTCGTTTTAAGGGAAAATTCAAAAAAACTACAATATTACCGTTTTTTTTTCTCAGTTCTTCTAAGTGTGCTTTATCAAATTCATTAACCTGAACACACAACCCTCCCAAACTAACATCACGCGTAAATCCCTGGATTAAGCCCTCAAGTATTTTGTTTTCAGAACTGATTACCTGCAATTCGACGGGAAAAATTTTATTTAGACGTACATATTTTCTTTTTTCTTTATACATGCGTTTTCAAATATCTACCGGGTTTTAAATGATTATTTGCGTTTATTCAATAATATCTACTTTAATTTTTTTCAATATTCTCTTGCTATGTATATTAGCCATAAGCTCTACTTCATAACTACCAGGCACATAAATGCAATGCAGCAATTTATTACCCTGGACTTCAAAGTTCTCTGCTGAGATTTTCCAATTCCAAATTATATCTTTATCTTCAATGCTCGGTGGAAAAATTTCTGCAGAAAGCTCAAAGGGAATCCCTGCTTTAAAAACTGTATTATCTTGGGGCATTTTTATTTTTAATTCATGCACCCATATTGATTTACACAACACTCCCTGTGTCTTTGCAATAGTAGCGGAAAAACATGCCACACGAGGACCGGCATCCTTATATAAAGTAGAAATTTTTGCGTCATTACCAGGATCATCATTAGTACCTGTATCGCCAAACCATTCATATGTAAAAATCGGCTGGACTGTACCTGATGAGAAATCCTGCGCCGTTGCCAACCATGTCACCTGTTCCTCAACAAAAGCTCTTTGAGGCCGGCTTCTAAGTGTCATAACTATAGTAGAGCTTTCCTTAGTTCCAGCAATATGCTCTAGCACATATCTCATGTCCTCATCCAGCATCTCTTTGTTTTCTATTTCAGCAAGACGGGCTTTTGCCACCTCAGAATAAGCTCCGCCTGAGGCAAGTAATACGGAATAAAGACGACTTGCCAGTTCGAACTCTTGCTTCCACTGCAAGATCATTGCCGCATTATACGTACAAAACGAAGCATAAAAAGAACTCGAGAATTCATTAGCTACTTTTTGAAAAAATTGCAATGATCTACCAGTCTGTCCAATAAAATACAAATTAATAATAGCCAGGCGCGTGTAGATCTCAGGCAAATATACACTCTTTGGGAATTTCTTTACAAAATACTTATACTCCTCCTGAGCCCTGTCATAGGAATTTATTGCCTCTAAATTATATCCGCGGGCAAACAGCTCCTCTTCGCTTAGAGAATCTTCGCCGAATTTTTGGGTTAAAAGCTCGTAAATTTTTTCAGCAAAATCACCATCCCTATCTTTAACAAATCCATGATGTCTAAACCTATTGGCAAGAGCATTGAGAACAAGCTGAACTTTTGCCTGTGAATACTGCATTAAAACCAGGTCAATATAATGCTCATAAATAACTATTGCTGTTTGTATTGTATCTTTTTCCAGATATTCGCCAGCAATAACACCAAGACGCTCTATGAAATCGCTTCCGCCGTTAACAGCCAAAAATTCTTTATATGAATCAAAAAGCTTACTCAACTGGCGCACCTTACCTTCATCACTTAAACGCTGCGCCAATTGCTTAAAAACAGCTATATCGTTGTTTTCTTCTGTATAACGAATAACTAAATCGATAAGTTTATTGAAGGCCTCTTGAGATGAAGCAATTTCCTCATTGCGGATAAAAGCCTTCCAGGCCATATATTGCAGATCAATAGTTTCATGCGAAGCAGGATTCTTTCCGACAAGATCTTCAACACTATTTATTATCTCTGCATTAAAGAAATCCAGATGATTATAATAATTCTCCCAATCTTCTTTATGTTCCAGATAATCAAGATATTTAGACTTGGCAAGAACAGTATAATATTCAATCTGCAACTCGTCTATATCCTGCCCTTTTTCTGTTCGCAGGATATCTAAAAAATCAAATAGATCAGCAAACCTTTCCTGTCTGAGAAAATCCTCAGCCTGAGATTTAAAATCAAAAGCATAAACCTTATCTACTGTTTGTACATTAACAACGCTAATCAAAAAAAATAAAACACTTAGTATTAGTATCCTGTAACAGCCCCCATTATTTTTTTGTAAATTTTTCATATCTCACCATTCTTTTCTCTAAATGTCTTCTCCAGTAATAATTAACACTTTTAAACAGCTACTAACATTTACATAAAAAAAGTTCTTTTCCAATCAATCTAAAATCCCGCAAAGATCATGGAGAAAATTTTAAGCGAATTTACAAATCCGGAAACATATACGTTGTGTTTTGGGTATGTGCTTAGATACAAAGACTCTTCAAATCCGCCTTAAAGCATAACATTACAAGTGATAAATTACTAATTACGAATTATGAGTTATTGAAAAATAGTATTGCGTGTCGCGTATTTAGTATTGCGTTTAAACATCCTAACAAACACTTTTACTATCAACCATCGACTATCAGCCATTAGCTTATTTTCTTTTAATTTTTAATCCTTTTTACTTTTTACTTTTTACTTTTAACTTTAACTTACTGCTTGTCTCTCTTTTATATTTTTCATTCCAAAGCTGACGCAGAACATAGTAGACTTTTCTGGGAGTTCTTTTATTGATGCCATTTTCAAGTTCAGGAGAGAGGCCTACAAGGCCAAACCACTCTTCATTCATATTTTTTCCTGCTTTAGCATCAAAGGCATATGCCCCCATTCCCCAGCCGGCAAAGGTATCATGTACAGACCAACTGTCCCGATCGCTGTCTGATTTTTTCCACCACTCATCAGTCCATTCAAAAATAGCCCCCCCCAGACAATTCCCAACACCATCTCCATTTGCCATATGTTTCTGCATATCCAGCCATTGGCTTTTAAGGAATTTAGCTTGATTCCTCTGGTCTTCAGCCTGCCTCTCCATATTATATGCATCACAACCAAACTCTGTTAAAACAACCGGCTTATCAAATTTTCTTTTAATTTCCTTAAAAAAACTGCCAAACACCTTTCCTCGATAGACAATTGCCCCGATAAGATCTACATCAGGACAATATAAAGCCGCGCTTTTAAGGCCTACAGTCTCACCGTTGCCCAAAGAAACAAGGTGGTTCGAATCTATCTTTTTTATTTTTTTAGCAAGCTCATTAACAAAAGAATAATAAATCTTAGCGCGCGCTTTTCTTTTGTCATTAAAGTTTTGCATTTCGTCTATTTCATCAGAGCTCCATGGATTTAAGCGACCGTCAAAACTATAGTTATTTTCATTTCCCAGATTCCAGATCATTAATCCAGGGGTATCTTTAAAATAATCAACTACCTCTAAAACATTAGCCGTTACTTCCTCTCTAAATTCCAACTCTGCATAATTAGCCGGCGGATATCCCCAAAATCCAAGGTCATGTCCAAGTATAGTTCTAATCCCATACAATGTATAGAGCTCTTCTATCATACTTTTACAAAAAGAAAGCTCATCTCCCGGCATATACAAACGTATGGTATTAATACCCATTTCCTGCATAAGCTTTCCATCAACAATCCATGGTTTAGCTGGATCACACATATAATTAAATAAATGGCTCTTGCCTATAGGTACAGGAGAATAGCAAACGCCTTTTATAATATAAGGGCTTTTATTGACCAGTAATTGATAATGTCCGTTTTTAAGCTTCTTTATGGAAACTTGGTCTTTCTTGTCTTTTGCTCTCCCGCAGCCAGCAGCCAAAAAAATCATTAAAAATACCGCTAATTTACGCGCACTCATATGCAAGCTCCTCATCCATCATTTAAGGTTCCCACCTAACTTGAAATCAGAAAAGGATGATGAAAAGTTTTTAAACACATTTAGAAATTTATCCATCATCTTAAAATAGTTATAAAGGGTAGAAGCATCGTTATATCTAGCCCCTACCCTTTACATTAAAAAACCAAAATCTTATAATTCGTACTGAATATCATCCAGATAAAAAACCATTCCTTCAGGATTTGAATCCGCGTTTGAAGACCAACAAAAACCTCCGTTAACATAAGTCAGATCAACATCACTCAAGTCAATAGAGTACTGTTTCCATTCATTAGTCAGATCAATCGGACCGATACCGATAGAGTCAGAATCAGAATAAGCACCTCCGATACCGCCCATTTTAAATTCCATGATCCGTTCATTACCAGCTTCTCCTTTAGCCCAAAATGTCAATTTCTTAGCCTCACTTAAATCAAATCCGCCTTTTTTCTCACCCCAGTTATTCGCTGGATTCTGCCATATAACCCCTGTCCATCCTGCCCCCTGTTTCATTTGCGCAGTATAAGTAAACTTTATGCATGATTTTCCGTTATGAGGCTGCTCTTTAAAGCTATCATTCATCTTAATATCGCCGTAGTCTCCCATCCATCCAGACGGCACATAATGATTTTGTCTGAAACCGCGGTCTACATAAACAGTAAACACCCCGTCATCATTGAATTTTGCTTCCTTACCAACCAACTCTTCATCTTCAAAATATGTATCATCATCAAGAATTTGCTGTGCCTGTACATTAAAACTCAAAAACAGTCCAAACAAGATTACAACTACAAATAAAGTAATTTTTTTCATAACAATTCCTCCTTCCGTTAATAACACCGTTTCGTCAGCATAAAATACAAACTTCTATTCATATTTTATATTATCTATATAAAAAATACAACCCTTGCGATTATACGCTTTAGAGATCGCAAAACTAAAACCAGCACTTATCCGCCTCATATCTCTACCTTTTAAATCAACTGTGAATTGCTGCCATTTATCAGTAAGCACTATCGGCCCGATACCGTGGTTATCAGAATCAGGATACACTCCCTTAAGCCCTCCAAATTTAAACACAGCAATATGTTCTGAGCCAATTTCACCTCTGACCCAGAAAGTCAATTTCTTAGCAAAACGCAGGTCGTATCCACCCTTTTCATCTCCCCAATTATCCTGGGGATTCACCCAATAAATACCGGCAAATCCAAACCCTCCGGTAGCATTATATTTGATCCTTATGCAAGTTTTGCCTGATTGGGCATTATCCCTCCAATTATCATCAACCTCTAGAGACTCACCATCACCTATTCTTTGAGAAGCAAAATAATGATTATCAATATAGTCCTTATCAAAATAAACCGCCAGCTGCTGCGCCTTTTCTTCTTTTTTCTTATCCTTCTGCTTTTCCAGTTTTGCCTCTTGGGCAAAACAAGAGAGAATAAACAAAAACTGAACTGTTAGACAAACTGATAATATTTTCCACAATATATTTTTCTTCATTGCTTATTCTTTCTCTTTCCAGATTTTCTGAAGTTCGAAATAAGACTTGCGCAGTTGACGCATAAAAGGAGAATCTGTTCCGTCACCCTGGCTGAGGATGCCAAACCACTCTTCATAATACCAGCCATCGACAAAAGGCCCTCCAACATTAGGAACTACATCCTGTATAATATCAGGATATCCAGGAGGAGCCCCTGTCTTCCACCACTCATCAACAAATTCAAATAAAGCCCCGCCGATTGCAACACCCGCACCCTCACCGGCACTATTGATCAATATATCCATCCAGTTACCCACAAGGTATTTAGCCTGAAAATCCTCCGCGTATTGGCGGCTATAGCCATGTCCGTAAGCAGGAGAGCCATATTCTGTTATTAGCGCGGGCCTATCGGCAATTTCCTTTATGGGCAGCCAGAAATTATAATAGCCAAAGCCATGTTTACCTCTATATGAATTAACACCAAATACATCGATATCCGGACATTCTTGGGCAAAGATATCAAGAAACTGGATATCGCCGTTACAGATCATAACCGGATGGTTCGAATCTACTTCTTTGATTTTTTTAGCCACTTCATTTACAAAATGATAATATGCCTGCGGCTGCTCATCAGCGTTATTCGCCGTTCCATAATTAGTCTCATTGCCTAAAACCCACATCAAAACACAAGGCTCATCCTTATATTCATTTATCATCTTCATTACTGATTCAAGCATATTACGCTGCTGCTCAGGATCAGAATAATTAGTACCCGGATCCCAGGAAGCTTTGGAACCTACTGCATACATACCGAGAAAATCACCGATTATGATCCGAATGCCATAATTTTCATACAAATCCTGAAATATTTTTTTATTACCGACAAAGGCATGATGATATACTCTGATAACATTAACACCCATATCCTTCATCAGCTGAAAATCACCCACAGCAGGCTCATCGCCTTCCTGGATATTATTCTTATTTTTATCTACCCAGGAATCATAAGGGCTGTCAATTTTGCCGTTTTTATTTTCATCAGAAAGAGACCAATCCTTGAGTGTTCCGATATCCGGACTCTGCCCTATTTTTGAGGGCTGATAAGCAACTGCTTTTACCATAAAAGGCTCCCCTTTAATACGTAGTTGCCAATGTCCGTTTTTAAATTTAACTAAACTAATATCGCCAAATTCTCTGATTTCTATTACAGCCAGCTTACTTAAGTCTACCCTCTTTTCTACAATATCTCTTGGATCACAAAAAACTAATTTGCCTGGATTCACAGCAAAAATATCATTATTCCGTTTATCATCATAGCGTTTTTCAATCGTAATATTAGCTCCCACAAGTTTTATACCCAGCTCAGGATATTTGCGGGTTAAATAAAGGATACGGTCAAGCGATGCCGGGCCTACATACCAGGGAGTACCCCAATAAGTCGTACCCACTTCTTTGGGAAAATGCACTACCAATGCATAATAGGCCTTTATCGCGTGCCTGATCTGCAGGGCATTTTCCAATGCCTGGGCAGTATAAAACAATTTAACTCCTGGGCTTTCCGCTGCTGTTGCCCAGCGGTAGAAATTAGCCTGATAATCAGCTGTATTTACAAAGGCCCAATGGCTTCCAATAAGCTTCTTTTCTTTCCGGTATTGCTTAAACTGGGGGGATTTCTTTACACTTTTTGTATTCGGATTTATACCCTCTCCTACCGCAAGAGCTAATCCTTTGCGATCTTTTATTTTGTACTTATAACCTGATTTACCGACATTTATAAATTTCCCGTATTTGCTATAGTCGACAATTAGCTCCGTACCTGGGTCATGAAGTTTAAATAAAACCTCTGGCGCAGAATACGAGCAAGGCACAAAAAAAATAATTAAAAAAAGCCCAAAAGCTAAAGTTATTAATACATTTTTCTTATTCATCACAAACTTATCCTTTTGAATACCACACATCTTCTCAAATTCAGATCTCTTTGTCTTGGTTTAAGAGTACAAAAGTAAAATCCATTTTATAATTACACTTTTAATTATGCTGTAAAAAAATTATTTATTTATTTATTGCAACTGAGCTTTTCCGCGGCGTTTTTCTAGCTCATCACGAATTTCATTGGCCCTTTTTTCTGATACACTATAAGACCAGATGACAGCAATTGCTATAAACGCTCCAAAAATGGGGATGACAATATCTGCCATACGCAGTCCGGTTATCGTAGATTGAAGCTGCTCTGCTTGTCCCTGCTGAAAACCTACTACTTTTAAAATAATTCCGCTAAATAAAATCGCAATAGCCTGTCCAAGCTTAACCATCCACCAATAAACAGCTCCAAACACACCTTCTCGACGTTCGCCGTTTTCCAACTCATCCAGATCGCAAACATCAGCCGTCATAGACATCATCAAAGTAAAAAGACCTCCAATACCAAAAGCTAGGAAAGGTAAAGGTAAAAACATTAAATATGGATTAGCAGGATTAAAACACCACCATTTCATAGAATATCCTATAATGGAAATCAAGGTGGAAAAAATAAAAGCACCTTTTTTGCCGATTTTTTCAGATACAAATGTTACTATAGGAATCACTAAAAAAATTGTAAACAAAGCACTGACCGTTCCAAACCAGGCCGGCCAGGTTCCGGCAGCGCCCATATCTCCTTTGAACAGATAAAAAACAATAATATACCAGGCGAATCCGGCAATCGTTTGAAAACCGTTAAATATAAGAAAAGTTACTACACATAGCTTAAGAAACGGCTTGCATTTAAAAGTCGTTGTGATTCCCTTTCCAAAAGAAACCAATTCACCCTTGAGATCAGAAAAATTTATGCGTTTTTGTTCTTCTATTGGAACGACTTTTTGCTTACACATAAAAGCCGGGATCATTGCTATAAACATACAGCCCAGCCCAACCCAGACAGACAGATATCGTGCTCCTTCAGGGGCACTTTTAAATAATGTAGGATTATAGATAATAACCCATGACCAGGGGGCTATGACCCAGGCAAACTGGCCTATCAGTTGAGCCGCTGCCATAAGGCGAGTTCTTTCTTTAAAATCATCGCTCATCTCATATCCTAGTGCGATATAAGGAGTTGCAAAAATAGTGTACCCAAAATAAAAAATCAGTGACCAGAGCAGAAAATACCAGAACGTATAAGTATGACTGTTTTCAGGATTAATCTGCCACATAAAAATAAAAGAAAGGCCTGTTATAATAGCACCTATAAATATATAAGGGCGACGACGTCCCCATTTTGAATAAGTATGATCAGAAATATATCCCATAACAGGATCTGTAAGCGCATCAAATATTCGAGGTAAAGCTCCTAAAAGACCGGCTAATAAAGGGTCCATCCCTAACCCAACGACCAGGACAACCATAAAAACACCAAGTGCCGCTGCAAAAAGCTGGTTAGCCAACATACCAAAACCATAAGCTGTCTTTTGTCCAAGAGGAATTCTATGTTCAGAAGCTACATCACAATTTTTTACTGCACTCATTTAACACTCTCTTTCTTTAATCTTCTACACATATGCTATAATTAAGGTAAATATTCCTTACTATTTAAATTATGTTAAATTAACTCTTTATAAATAAAAATACCCACACTTATACGTATGGGTATTCTTCTACTTTTATCTTCTATAAATATATAAGTACCAAATTAAGGTACACAAATTATCCATTTTTTATCCTTTTCCTTAATTTTAAAAAAATTAGAAAAATCTTGCTGTTTAAAAATTCTTAAGCAGAAGTCAATTTATAACATAAAATCGATTTTTTGTCAAGTGCATCCCTCGAACACCCTAAAACAACAAGCTTTAGCATTTTACCTAAATTCTAATTAAAAAAACACTCTCTTCCTTATTATATAGAACCAAGAGCCTATTCAACATTTTTTAAATTGCTCGCTCCACAAATTGTATCTGTATCCGTTGCTTATCATTATTATTAAGCAAATTTTTAATGATTGGGAATATGCCATTCATTGCTTTTTGCGAAAATAAATCAATTAACCCATTCTTTTTAAGCAATTCAAGACCATTAGATTTTTTGATTATTTGTATTAAATATAAAATTTCCAGCATTTGTTTCTCTACAGTAAGAATTTTCTTTTTCCCCTCTTTACATTTTCCATTCTGATTATGCGGCCCTTCAACGCTTAATTCATAATCTCCAATATTCTTTAATCTCATACCCGTGAGAATGTTTCCCAATGCTTCAGAGATTTTTTCTAACGCTCCAATAATATGCTGATATTCTTGAGCATTTCGTTCATCAATCAGCTGCGTTAACGCTAAAGCTGATTCTAAAGTTATGTCTAGATCTTTATATATAAATTTATTTTCTTTTTCTTTTATAATTGAAATATACTTTTCAATTAATGCTTCACTAGTAATCTGCTCCTCAAGAAAGCATTGATACAAAACAATACGGGCTCTGCGTCTTAAATCCGGCAGTTTACTTTTTAGATTAGGCGTAAATTCTTCGATTAATTGCTCCGCAGTGATCATTCCCGCTAAATAAAATCGATAGAACAAATCATGTGCGCGTTCTCTATTATCTGCTAATGAACTGTACAAATTAGGTTTCACTAATTCATTAATTAATTTTTCTTGTGACCAAACATATTGATTATTTCTTTTATCTTTAACATAACCGGCAAATTGCCGATCAAACCAATTATTTTGTAAATCCAGTATTAATGCTTCTGCATACATCTGCACACGCGCATCATTATAATCCAAAACAACTCTCGCTAATTCAACACGTAAAGGTATAAATATTTCTGTAGAATACTTTGCTAAAGCGGTCATTTCATGAGCTAAAGTTCTATACTTTTTTCTAACTTTTGGAATTTTACCCTGATGGACATTTAAAAAATGCAAGATGTTATCATTAATTATTTTTAATTGATCAAACAATCCCATATTAATCGATATTTTATATGTCTGCATATTAAACAATGCTAACTTTAATTGCAGCTCTTCATACCCCGAATTCAAGATAATTTTATTTAGCATAAACCTTAATGATCCAGAACGAATCACTGGCAAATTCTTGCTTAAAGATCCATCTAAAGAAATTTCCAAACCTTTAATTTGCCTTGCCTCATCAATAAATGCAGAAAATGAATCCGAATAATGAATTCCATTTCTTCTAATTTTTGCCCCGTTAGCTAAAGAGACTTCTTCTACTTTATCCATGCCTCTGCCAGGATCCTGAATAACAATTGCCATTTTGGCATTATTAAATTCAAATCCATGCACGCTATCCGGATAAATAATTAGCAATTCATTCTCTCCAACATCAACTTTATTGGCATCTTTACCATCTTTATTTCCCACATTAGCAGTCAAAGATCCCGATAGACAAAGCGCGATCTCCATCTTACTTTTTCCATCTAATTCATGGCGGTGAGCAGCCTCATTCCCGTTAGCTGTTTTTACGCCAATACCAATAGCCGCGCTTTTTGGAGTAGTCATTACCATCCCTGCTGGCGAATCCATCCCTGCTCTGTGAACAGTAGCAATTAAATCATCCTGTCTATCTCTATATATATCAGCAACTATATTTTCATCTTTTTTCACAACAACACCTTTGTCAATATTTGTCTCACCCTCCAGCTTTTCCTGGCGATCAACTGTAGTCTTGGAAGCATCAGTCTGTCTAAAAATATAAAAATTAGAATCTTCTCTAAAAACAATATCAGCGGTTACAAATAAATTAATAATATCCCCTTTGCCCAATTCTATAGTTTGGACAATTCCCTTATCATCCTTTATCCTTGCCTCTGCGACTCCCTCAAGTAAATATAAAGACCCCTGATAACGTTCAGTAGCAAAACCAGCAAAAGAAGAACCTGCCCTATATTCGCCTGACTCAACTTGAACCGGTCTATTTATATCGGACCTTGCATTGTCTTTCTCTCTAATCAGTCCGGCAACAAGCTCGCCTTCCGACTCAATAAATTGATCTGGATAGAGTAATTTACTAAGATTATAATATGCCTTGTCTACACTCCTAGGAATGGTAATTGAATCTATAAAATTAAAACGCGGGGTAGGATACATCTTCAATCTTTCAACCTCACCCAGGGCATCATTTGTGAATTTTTCTAATTTCTTATTATTCATTGCGCTTACGTTCGGAACATAAGGTGCATAGTTGAAATACTTTATTGAAAATTCTGTGTTAAGCTCTTTTTCAAGAGTAGTGCTTTCTCTTTCTAAATTTGCACCTGATCTTCTTTGTAACAGTGGCTTTTGCATGAGAATAATATTGATATGACTATCCAAAAATCCTTGACTATAAAGCAATTTTAAGCTGTTTTTAGCATTTTCCTGCGAATTACGCGAGGTTTTTTCTAATAAGATATTAATTTTATCTATCTCTTCTAAAGTAAGGCCCTGCTTTTTTAGCTCTTCTTTAAAAATCATAGAAAATACTTCTGCTTCGCTAAGTTCTGTTAATTTTTGCTGTTCTACAGATAAGTATTCACTGCCTAGCTCCCAAAGATTTTGAGTCCCCTGACCAATCCCACCGGCAAAAACCACAACTTCAGGCTGCTTTTCCAAATAAACATGAGCTGCCTGTATTGGAGTTTGTAAATCCTCGTTTCCAAATACTACTAATGCTTTTGCTTTTTTAGGAAGTTCATCCTGAGGAGATAGAAATGAGATGATATTCTGAACTTCATATCGACTCTTCGTTAGCCGACTATTATTAGCCTCCCCAAATACTATATCTTCATCTTCGGGCAGTTGAGCTTTGTTGATCTGTGGCTCTGATAAATTAAGAGTATTCATCTTATAAAGCTTAGAAACACTCTCCATAAACATTTGTTGAGAGATTTCAACCGGAGCTGCAAGGGTATCTGCATTTTTTTGCAGGTTTAATTCTGTACCGCCTGCCCAAGCAACATCAAGCATTAAGAATGCATGAATAAGCACTAGGGAGATAAATCGAAACCAGGATTTTGAAAGTAGATTATTCATGATATATGCCTTTTTTGTTAACGTGTTTGCGCGTTTTCATGTTTGCGCGTTATAGCGTTAAGTAATTTTATTGCTTAATATTAATGTACTTTATAAAGATTGTAAAAAATGCAATAAAGTATACCATAGGATTTTGATATTTGCAAACACGTAACATGCTTTAAATACAGCAGTTAGCGCATAGCGATTAGCGGTTAGCTGTTAGAGTGGACAAATAAAAACAAGCTGAAACTAATAATAAAACAAGACTATGGGGGCACAAGGTTATCCACGCCTTTGGCGGGAAAGGCAAAGTTACGAATAAAAAATTAGAAGCTGGTTTATTGTTATAAAAACAAAAAATAGCAGAAAAACAATTAACTGACATTATTTTTTCTATTAGCCATAAGATATCAGCTCTAAGCCAATTTAGTTTTAACGAAATAGACACATCTTAGTAACCTAACTCTGACACCGGGTGTCAGAGTTAGGTTACTCAAATATAAGATGCTTTATTTTAGATAATTCTTTTTGGTAAGTAATTTGGGAGGCGACAAAATCACAATATTCTTTTTTATTGATATCCAGAATCTCGGAAAAATTGCATATTTTTTCTTTTGTACTATCCAAATACTCATTATATGAAGAATATTTCCAAAATTCAGGGCTTTTTACTATCCCTGCTGTTACTGGATTTAAGTGAACATATCGGGTTAAATGCAGCAGCTGTTCATCCGTAACTATTTCAACATTTTTAAATCTACCTTGCCACAAAGGACCGTTTCTTCTAATTCTAGCATTAAAATATTTAGAATAACTATTTAGAGTTTTTCTCATAAAAACAGAGATACCATTATCAACATATTGATTGAGAATTAGATGTAAATGTGTAGGCATCAAACAATACGCTACAATTCCTACACCCTGTTCTTTTCCCTCCATCAATTTATCTTTATCCGCATACTTTTGAAAATCTGAAAAACAAGGACCAGGATCCAAAATTTTATAATAATTTATCACCTCCAGCATCCTCGTATATTCAGTATCATTATTAAAAATGTTAAATCTGGCGATGCTTTTAGTAAAAATATGATATGTTTTTCCGCTAATCAAACAATCTCTTCTAGGCATAAAATCCCTCCTTAAGTATTACCCAACTCTGACACCGGGTGTCAGAGTTGGGTTAAGCTTATTTTATTATGATTATATGGGGGATGTCAAGAAATTGGAGATATGGGGGCCTTAGGGCTTTTAGTTGATTGAGGCGAGTTTTTCTAGAAAATTGCCGGCTGTCTTTTTGTCCTGATCATCCTTCCACCAGGTAAAGCTTACTCCTGCTCTGAAACCGTCTTGTTCTTTGCTTACCCATTGCACACGACCGAATATACGTATTGTAGCAGCTCTCTCTCCCAGGCGCAGATCAACACTCAAGGGCGTACCTATAGGTATTTTCTCCTGCGAGCAAACGCCTACTCCCACCATACTCACATCATGAATATTACAATCCGTAGCGTTCCAATAACGAAACCAGATCTTCGGGTCAAGCGGTCTCAAGCTCACGAAAATGCCCTTAGCTTCTTTTCTTTGGCTATAACGTCTTTCTTTGTCCATTGTGATTACTCCATTCCTGGCTTATTGCCAATAGCTTATGTCTACTTGTTAATAGTTACAAATTACAAATTATAAATTATGAGTTATTAGTTTATACAAATAGTCGATGGTCAATAGCTAATGATCGATGGATTTTAGCTATGAACTATGAGCTTTTACTTTCTATTTTATAACTTTATACTCTATGAACTTGATGAACTTGTGCCATGTGTCTTGTGTTTTTGTGTCTTTTCGTCCTTCGTCCCAGTCTCGCCGTTCTTTGGCGGACGATCGTCTTTCTTCCATCGGTTTCTTTCGTCCTATTCGCTAAACGCTATATGCTGACTTTAAATTGAATTACCAATAAGAACTCTGGCATCTTCAAGTAACATTTTCTTCTCAATTCCAGGGATAGCCTTATCTAGGACATCTTCTGTTGCCTGTTGCGCTTCGGTCTTAACAATCATCTCTGGAGTCAGATCAATTACCTCTTCTTCGTCTGATGTCTGTGCTTGACCTTCATTAACAATATCAGTAAGCTCAATTATTTCATCATCTTCATCCTCATGCATTATGCCTGTTACTGGTGAAGTATTGTCTCCTGCAGGCCCCATCTCACTGTCTTCACTATTTTCAGGATCAACCGGGCCAACCGGTGGAGTTTCCTCTACTATATCCACAAGATCAATAACCTCATCATCTTTTTCAGGCGCTTTGCCTTCTGCTACAATCTCTTTAAGCACAATAATACTTTCATCCTGGGCTTCAAATAATTCAATTAATGAACGAACCAAATAATCCTCACTGACTACACCCGCTTCTCTTAAGTTCTGTTCAAGCGTACTTATATCTAAAGCAACATTGTTGAAATCAGCAGCATTTTCAGTTATAATTTTTCCTGACATCTCAGCTATAGCATAAAGGTTTTTAGCTCCGGATACTTTTTCAACACTGCGCGGATACAGATATGTTCTGAGTCTTCCCTCATGTGTCATACTAAACAGCAGGTTAAAGGCTTTACCGTTTTCATTCATATGGTTTATTGCAAAGGAAACCATTGAAGCTAACTGCTCCTGCTGGGCAATATCTGCTTCAAATGCAAATACAGCATTCGGATAACCCTTTACTAAGGAAATGTCTACATCATTAAAAAACGAGATATTATCAAGCTCAGCCGATTCAATAGGCATTTCTTCAGCAAAAGCCTGAAAATGCATATGTCTCGGGATACTTGCTCCAGCCCCTTGTGCATTATAAATAGCCCTGAAACCAGTTGCCTGCTGCACAAGATTTTGCATATCATATACCATGGCCTCGGTGATATTCTGATCAGTATGCTCAAGATATGCCACTGTCATGCCTTTTTTAGCGTAGGGGAACGGATTATAATAAAGCACATAATCTCCCCACAAGATACCTTTTTCATCAGGGAACATCTGGCTTATATCATCAGGACATATAAAACAGTCAATCTTTCCCTGTCTTTGCCCCTGGATATTATCTATTCCCTTAGAATAAGGCAGTAAATTAATTTCTTTATCATCTAATGCTTCAATACTATCAAATAATATTTTTACTTTAGCCAAAAGCATCCTGTCTCTTGCGCGGTTAAATGTATCTATTTGTGGATACATATCTTTCAGTTTTCTATAAACAGCTTCGGTTACATCATTATTCGGTTCAGCTGTAGTTTCTAACACCAACTGTTTTAATATAACAACCAATGAAGTCATATCAACAGCATTATCGATTTGAGCTATTACATCATCCTGACGATAACGTTTGTTGCGGTTAGTGTTAAGCTGCACTTTAAACTGACCTACCTGCATTTCAACCACATCATCCATAGTATCCTGTATAAAATGCACTGAACGCTGCTGTTCAAACAAAGCATCCAGATTTTCACGCAAGGTCTTTTCTTTGTCCGTATTAAATAAAATTCCTGCATCTTCTAGTTGTTTCAAGGCATTTTCTTTTCTATCTGATCTTACAGCCGGTTCTGTAGCTTCGGTTGTCTCTGTAACTTCAATCGTTGCCTGCTGATAATCAGCATCCGTTTGTGTTGCCGTCGGATTACCACCGGAATTTGGATTCTGGGGATCGTCAGGATCCGGCCTATCAGGATTATCAGAATCATTATTAGCTGTCATATTATCTGCCGGGTCGCCTGCATCATTGTTTAATTGCATTATCAATGCATCCCATATCTCTTTTAAAAATCCCTTAAATTCAGGATGCGGCCTGCCTAAGATCTCATTTTTAAGGGCAATCGCAATTTCTGTCATCCATATTGGCATTGGCTCAACACCTGTTAGTCCGTAATCAGTAAACAGTTTATTAAGATAAGCTTCTTTTGCTTTATTTGTCAATTCAACATATTTAGATGAATACTGTTCGAATTTCCAATACTCATTAAAAACTTTACTGAATAATATGACCGCTGTATTAATTAATTCCATTTTCAAATTCTTATCTTCATAACTCAATCCTAAGGAGTCAATATTTATCTCTCTATTTAAAAATTCCAGATGATCATTGACTACTATATTAAGTTCTTGTTCAATTTCACTTTGTTTTGCTGTAATCCCAGAACTTGCTAATATTAAATCAATTATGAATTGACTCGTCTCATCACTACCGAATAAATCAAACTGAGCTGCATGTCCATTAAGCAATATCAATACCTGGTCAATAAGCCCTAATGAATTATCATATTCATCAGTTACAAGTTCTTTTGCTGATGACAACCACCGCAGTAAGCGCTCCTTTTTATCATTGTCAATAGATTCAAGCACTGTTAATATTTTATTTATATGCTTCTTAGCTATTTCTAAACCAGTATCATAGACATTAAGTTTACCTTCCACAGCTAACTTTTGCGCTCTTGCTAAATCATTTCCAGCAATATCTAAATAAGCAAATTGAACACTTACAGGCAAAACTTCCCACAGAGAAGTTTTTAAATAATTCTCTACATTTTTATCTTTAGAAAAATATATACTTAAAAAATAGCTCCAATTAGCTAAAACAAAATCATCAAGAATTTGTTTATTGTTCTCATTGTTATCTATATCTTTAAAATTATTTATATCCTTTTCAGCAGCAGCTAGAATGACTTTGTCTAAGCTTTGGAATAAAGCCACTTTTGCTCCTTGCACTCCCAAAATATTTATAAGTCCATTAGACACATGCGGATTAATTACTTCAACCAGATTCAATAAGTTAATACTCAAATCACTGCTTCTAACTTCACTTGGATTTAACCGAATGGTTCTAATCTTATCTATATTGGCGATAACAAAACCAACAATCTCTTCATTCTTAAGCATATCATCCAATCCATCGATTCCAGGCAGCAAAATTTTATTCAAACTAATTTGGATAAGATCAAACAACAGACTAACTGATGATTCTCTATTAAAATCTGAGATCTCATCAAGTATCGCCATTACCGAATCATCTACTAAATCAATTTCTAATACATAGTCTCTATTTAATCTTCCAGCAATAATATCCATCAATTCCTGTTTATGTCGTCCTATAATTTGCGGAATAATAAACTCCTTAATTTCTGCAAGTCTATCCTGAAAATTTTTCTCTGTTGCTTCTTCAAGCCTCTGAATTAAATCATCTATTATTGTCGACTGATCAAAATTATTGGCAAAAAGCAGATATTGCTGTGTTTCAAAAGGCAAAGCCTTCCAGAGTTTTTCTCTTGTTTGCGCTACCTTATCATCTAAAACCTGCTGGGCAAGCACTTCACTTGCTACTCCTGCTCTTATCCTTTTAATAGATCGCATTACCCCTACAAGACTACTACTGTTTAAAACATCAGGCAATACTATCTCCTCAACCTCATATTTCATTGAATTTAGAATATGTTTATCATATGCCTGCATATAATGATAAAGAGCTTCTTTTGCCTGATTTTCATCATTATTATTATCTTCAAGCCAAAGATACTGTTCTTCAACTGTCAAATCTGACCACAGCCGCTCTTTAAGCCCACCATAAGGTGTACCATCTCGTCTTATATTCCTAAGTTCTGCTTTATTATCAGCATATACCGCTCTTATCTGTACAGAGGCAAATATTCTATCAAGAACTTCACCTCTGATAGCATATACGCTGACTGGCTCATTATCCCAGTTAAGACCACGGTGATATTTAATCTTACTGTTAGCATCATCAGCATAAGAATCTTTCTGCGTCTGTCTTGCTCTGGAATCAAAATCTTCACCTTTTTTAAATGTTGCTTGTGTTCCGGTACTCTTTAGTTCTTTACTTCTAAATAAAGAATACATTGGTCTTGGAAATAACTTGGCAATAGCAAGTTCAACAACAATTGCAACCCCAAATGCAGCTGCCATCCAGCTGCTAAATGGAAAATATAAAATAATAGCTAAAGCCTCAACCACATAACGTGCCGGCCTTGCCCCTGCATCCTGCGCTTTTTCCCAATTTGCAGGTTCGAAATTAACACCAGCTCCTTTCCACTGATCTTTAAGAGAAAAGACCGTTTCATCATATTTTGGAGTAAAAAGTAACCGCAAAGGTAAATACAAAATGCTTAAAGTAATTATCGGGGATATTAAAACTGCTGCTACAGGAACATATAATGTTGAGATAATATATCCTGCAATAAACAGGCCAAAGATAGTCAATGGAGCAATATAAAAGTTACGATCAAACCAGCTGCCTTCTGTGAATAAACGCTTATGTATTCCTCTCCAGGCTGGCCTGATATACAAATTACCAATACCTGATAATACACCTCTAATAATGTTATGATCAAACATATCCTGTCTAAAGTTTTCTTTCCAGACCTGTGCAAAACCTTTACGTCTTTGTCCTCCCTCTTTTACCCCGAATTTCTCACGCATATATTTACTAAAAACAGACCCAATATTACTTCTTCTAGTAAAACTTAATATATATGGGCTAAACACCCATGCACCAAGTGCGAAGAAATACAAGAACCAGGTACCTAAAAGCATCATAGTTACCGGAACAACAAGAATTGTGATTGGCAATAATACAGCTGCTATTTTAGCCGGCCATCCGCCAAATTCTTTTCGGAAATATTCATAAGTAGCTTTTAATGGTTTTTCAAGTTTTAGCTCCTTATCTGTAGGTAGAAATACAGGTCTTGCCCTAACACCCTCTCCGATACCTTTAATAACATATAAAGGTATAAGCATATTAAAAAACACAAAATTCTTTGTAATGCCAGACAATGTTTCCCAAGCACCTAACCAGTAACTTCCTTCTTTTTCTGAATGAGACCAAAATGCCGGCAAGTTTATGGCCTCTGCAAAAAATACCCCGATAACAATCCAGAATAATGGGAATGATAAAGACAAGAACGGGTTAACCGGCATTAAAAGCCCAGTCATGATCAGTCCAATAACAGTAAAGGATATAACCCCTAGGATCACAAACGGCTTTTTCCAGTAATGCGCAGCTGAAACCATAGTACCAAATTTCTCATTCCAAGGTATTAACTTGCTTGCAAGAACACGTTTAAACTGCCGTCTTAAGAGAAACTCCACACTTCCAGCCGCCCACTTTGCAAGCGGAACAACAATCGTCTTAAGAGGCGGAGGCATTCTCCATTGCAGTTTAAGGTAGCTGACATGCTTAGTAACCATACCAAAAAGCATGAACATAAAAGCCGTAATAATATCCTCAGAAACATAATCATCCTGCAGTCCTTCATATTTATTCATAAAATCGTTTCGATATATACCTTTCCCATAATATCCAAGCACATCCACGGATTCTTTTACTCTCATAACTGAGCTCTGCCATACCTGCTCAGCAAGCGCCATACCCCGACCGATAGCATTTAGCTTTTCCACAAAAATCGTGATAGTGCTTAAAACAATACCCAGTTTCGGATTTCTATTAAACTCTGTAAGCATACGCAGCATATTAGGTGTTTCCTCAAAGTCTACTTCCAAATGAGTATCCATTCCCCAAACGATCTCACCACGAACATAAGGCGCTGAAAAACTGGCCTGACCGTATTTGGAAAAGCGTATCTGGTCTCCTTGAGCTCCTGCAATATTTGGCCCTATCTGACCTCCATTAGCATTGCTCGGCATGAAATATTTTATATATTCTGCTTTATATTTTTTATAATCAAGCAAAATCTTTTGCTGCTGTTTGCCGCTGACATTCAAGCTCTTTAAGTCTTCTTCGCTCATATTATCAAAATCAACTCGCAGAAAATTAGGTTTATTCTGCGCCTTTACCGCTCCCTCAGAATTAATAAATTGATATTTTAGATCAACTAGGCGTGTATATTCACCTGCTATTTTTTCATAATACTCAACCTTTTGGTCCTGAGTCATACCGGCAATCTTTGCAGCTTCTTCTTCAGTTAACTCTTCACCATTTCTTTGTTTTTTGAGAATCTTAAATACTGCATTCTGATAATAATTCTCAATGTATTCATAATATCTCTGTCTCATATACTTATGAGATTGTATCCAGCGCCAGGTAGTAGGTAACCTGTAATTTGCCCAATCCTCAATCATCTCAACTAAGCTATCAAATTCATCGATTGACTCTTGATTTTCTAATTTTGCTCTGATTTTAGTAATATCAATTTCCTGAGCAAAGCTTAAATCCCGGATACTCTCGATAAATTCGCTGATAACCTGTGAATCATTTTCATTTAATACATTTTTCAATACATTCCATTTCCTATATATTAAATGGATTAAATTATCAAACTCATCATCATAACGATTCTTAAGATACTGCAGATGTGTAGTTTCTTCTTTTACCCCATTTTCTTCGCGTATTTTAAGAATATCATCAGCAAAGAAATAGTATGCCTCTCCTCCCCCATTGAGGATAAAAATGCTGAATGTGGGCAGCCGTTCAAAACCTTCAATGCCCGGTTTATAACGCAAATACCCGGAGATCCACCTGCGCAAACGCTGTCTTGCCTCTTTATTTTTTGGCTTAACAAGCTTCATGCTCTTTAATTTCGCTCTCACGGCAGCAGCATTTACCATATCCTCAGGAGCAAATAAATAATCATTTCGTTCAGATTCAGAAATCTTTGCAGTTTTAAGTAAAAGCTCTACCCCTTCATTCCATACTTGGACTCTGTCCTTACCGGAATAATCTTCTATTTTAATTTCATCATTTGCATCTAAAAATATCTTACTGAGATGTTTTTTGAGCCTTGATTGACTCCAGCCCCAAACCCAATTATTTATAGGAGCAATTTTTTGCTTCTTTTCCGCCCGCCAAGAAACAAATGTCGCACCGATCTCCTTAATTGAAAAATAAGTAAGAGGCATAAAGATTAAGAACGGTAGGACTGATAAGGCAAAAATAAGGCCAAAAGGAAGCCCCAAAGCTATCATCCAGGCAATTGCATAATCAATCACAATATATCCCATGAAAACATTGAAAGCTACCGTTGTAATCAGTGTCTGTGCCCAGAAACGCTTTCCTTTTTTACTCTTTAACCCGGCAAATCCTTTTTCCGTCCCCTCTGACCAGAACCGCTGCTCTCTGCCTGTCCATTTCTTAAATAACGAACTAAAAGGTATCATCAGATCATTCCAGAACGCCATCCATCCAAGCCTATAAGTTCCGATAAATGATTCATGTTTTTTCAATGCTTTATCTACAGCAGGTTTTAATTTAGTATCTACAAGCCTTTGGATATAATCTGAAGCAGATTTTTCATCGGGTTGATTTTTAATATTACCAACTTCCTGGCTAAGATTTATATTAAGCTCATTGATCGGATCCTCATAGTATCGAAATAAATCATCCATGTCTTCCTGACCGAATAAAATTGTCGGATCATCTATTAATCTGCCATTTACCGCTATATTATTTCTGCGATACGGCTCAAGTTTACCCTGGATCTGATCAACTATTATTGCTCTCCACAATTGTACATGCAGTCTCATTAAAGGCAATATCTCATTTGTCCTATCAGACTGATACAATGCATATGATTTACGGAATAAATATCGCACTAAAGGAGCCCTTGTTGTTAGGGCTGATCCCAATTTATATGGATGATACGGCAACATAAATACACTTTGCCAAGCCTGAAAGCGCAAAGTAAAAGGAGTCGACGCTCCATCAAATGCCTCTTTTTGCATTGCCGCATCCTTATCAACTCCAATAAGTTCCGGTTCTTCTATTTCATATTCTGTTTCATATGTATTATCTGCTCTTAAAACATCTTTTTTCCGTATCCCATAAGGATTTTTTATTAAGACAGACAAAACCTCGCTTAAACGCATCCTTATCAAGCGTTCGTATTCATCAGCAAACTCCCTATTAGGATCTATATCCGTTAGATATTTTGCTACTTTATCCCTAAAAGCCTTATTAACACATTCTTCTATAATATAATAATCAATTGCAGAAGGAATTCGCGCATTGTCGTTTATTTTATTTATAAGACCATGAATTATTTCCTTAAATTGTTCTATAGTTAACACATTCAATCCTTCTTCATCAATAAGATTTTTAACTATAGATGCTATCGGCGGGGTAAGATTTGCGTCAAAAGAATCTTTTGGATCCGGGAGTTTTTCGTCTAAAACTGCATTTAATTCATCAACACCTCTATCTGCAGCAGTAAGGATTTCCAGTAGTTCATTAATTACCTGCTGCCTTGATTGTCCTGATCTTGGCGGCGCACGCAGCAAATCACCTGAACCGAAAATCGTATTCAGTATTTTATATGTTATTCCATGGTCTCTTAAAAATGCCTTGGCTTGGTCTAAAGTCTTAAATCCCTTTTGATCAAGAGCTTTTACATAAGGCTTATTTTTTAGTTCTTGAACAAATGCCTGTGCAGCAGATTTTGCGATCTCTTCAACAACACCTGCGCTGATAAACATTTTTACCAACTCTGTTTCTGTTGTTCTGTTTAGCTGCTGCAATCTTAAATTTTCGTCATTATAAAAATCAGGTATAATATTATCAACAACTACATTATCCATAATCTTTTTAATAGCATCATTATCCATTCCCAATTGAGCAAGAAAATAATCTACCTCAGATTCATTCGTAAAGCTCTTTACTCTGCGTCTCTGTCCTATTATTTGATTTGCAATACCATGAGCATAGTCTCTTTCTATAATTCTAACATTTTTCCTATCAACTAAGAGATCAACAATCTCCTCTTCACTCATGAGATTAATATTATTCTTGCCCTTCTTCTTTGCCTTATTTACTTTTTTACCCCACTTCCAAGCACTCAAACGATTTACCCCGAACAAATAAATAAACAAGGCTAACGGAATTGTCCACCAGGGGATATACAACTTTGCAAACGGCACCTGCACTTCATATCCAAAAATACTCGTAATTTTATAACCAAAATTTTTCCAGTAGGAAGAGGTTTTCGGACCAATCTCTACTTCCTGGATTTGACCGTCTTCAAGATATCTTATTTTTACCGCTGCCCCCTGTGAAATATCATCCTTAACCTTCTGCGCATTTGCCTTTTCTAATAAATCAGTGAATAGTTCTTCATCTCTAAACCGCTCGCCGGTCAGTTTAATATTGGCAAGATCTGCCAAACGATTTACAACATTACCCACCTGAGAGATGAAATTATTTTGAAATTTATCAAAATAAAACCACCACAACTGTCGGTTAATATATTTTGTTTCCTCATAAGGAACAGCTTTATCTGAAAAATGCTCTTTTTGTATCAATCCACTATCTTGGTGAATATTTGTTCCTTTAATAAGCGGCTTACCATTGCTTAATAAGAGCGCTTTCTCTCCTGCTAAAAAGGACTTTCCTGTTTCTCCTATTTTATTTGTTAATACAAATGTATGTGCATCTTCAGTATGCACTGAGTGATGCAATTCATAAGGCCTCCATCTATCAACATTACCAATATTCTCAATTACTTCCTCTGGAGTGCGTGAAGTATCATCACGCAATGTCGCTACTAGGTTCTGGCGTTCATCAAAGACATCTATTCTCCAACGCGGGTCTTCTCCCATCATTTTCTTGGAGATCTGGAATTTAATTCTTCCATCCGGATAATAAAGCGTTCTTACAAGAGCCAGCTTATCTTTTCGATTGTCTTCCTGGTCAAAAACCATCGTCGCATCAGGAAGCAATACAAGATTATTTGTTCTAGCTCTCTCTGGAGAATTAGCTTTAAATCTTTTTAGCATTTCTTCCGTTGACAAACCATTTTTCATTAATTCCGGATTAAAATCAAATGTCCTGCTTCCCTGTGATAATCCCATGTTTTTCTTTTCAAGGTATTCAAGAAAAGTCACATAGGTCTTTTCAAGTTCTATCTGCGCAACTTTTTCCTTTTGTTCTTTATCATACATGCGATTAACATATCCGTTAAAGATCAATTCAAGGTAACCTTTATTACTTTTTATCTCCATCCACATCTGGATTACTTTAGGACGATCAGCTATATCACCAACAGGCGCAACAGCAATTGTCGCTGTCCTATGCAGCAAATCCTTGTAAAGCATGGTAATAAATATCTTATCCTTCTCATTGTCCATGTTTAAATTAATATTAAACTTTCCGACTACTTCATCTTTCTTAAAGAAATTAATTACATCCTGTTCATTTCTAAAACCATCCACTTTATATTTTTTATTTATAATCTCATCAACAATTACAGCCGCCGCATTTCCCTGCTCTGTACTTGGTCTTATTTTTATCAGGGCATCTATCAATTCAGCACGCGGCTTTGGCAAACGGAACAATACCCATGAATCCTCAAATTTCTTCTCAAGCGGAGCAGCCCTTGACTCATCCAATTGCAAAGCAGCTTTTTTATCCTCAGGCACCAGTGTCTTAACAACCGCATAATCAACAGATCCGGTCTCAATCTCTAAATTAATCGCTTTTGAATAATTGAATAATGTCCATCCCTCTTCTGTTAAAAATGCTGTAGTAATATCTGCTATACCAAAACGGCCGTATTTAGTCTGGAATCGAGCCATCAACTGCATGACCCCTTGGAAATTTCGCTGTGTATCCCAATATCCCCAGGTATGTTTGATAACCCTGCCTAAATTGTCTTTTGTTTTGCGATAGTGAACATCTGCCTTTGATGTAAAGGACTTGCCGTATTTTTCAATATCAGATTTCCAATGTTCCACAGCCTCATACTGTATATTTCCCTCTGAGCTGATATACTTATCAAGACTGTTAGGTAGATCATTAAAAGCCACCAGCCATGATTGGCTTCCTATATCACCAAAAAGCTGACTAGTAATACCGGCTATATCCTTTTCGCTAAGGTCATTACCTAGTTTATAGATGGCCTTGCTTGCATATATTCTCTTTGAAATATCAGCCGGGCTTACAAACTGCAATTTATCAATATAATATGCCGCCTCTTTCATGACCGCCTGCCTGAGATTTTTTGTAATAATTCCTGCGTCTTGGGCAAGAGCTAATCTTTTATTAAAACGCTTTAACTCATCTACAGATAAACTACCTTTGTATTTATCCAATGCCTTTTGCATATCAACTGCACTGCTTTTTTGAAGTTTAGCGATTATGGTCTCTCTTCTTTCATTGAAAAAAGCCTCTCCACGGTTAGAAATACCCGCACAGTATAGGTCAGGATCTTCAAAGTATGAAAATGACATGATATTGCGCTCAAATGTCTGAAAACGAAACTCTTTATCAGCCAGCTTATCTAAAACTACATCTCCATCAAATACTATCTCTATCATACCTTCATTGTTTTTAACTTCCTCAAAATCAAGGTCACGCCTTGACTGATACATGTGAAAGATAACGCTTCCGTTTTCATCAATAAATTCCCATTTAGCCTTATCATTACCCTCATGATTAAAAGGGACTATTTGTGATTCGTTAACAACACCCATAACATTATCAAGAATCTTTTTAATTTCTACCTCAATTTTTTTACTGTCTTTATTAAAAACCTGAGCAGATCTTAAGTATTCCTGGATTTTCACAGCCAATTTATCCCTGATCAATTCAGTATGCACTGATCCTAAAAGGATATTATTAATACGATCTGTCAAATCATTAGGTCCCGATACTATTTCAACTGTAATCTTACTGGCAAGCTCGGACATTTTAACTTTAGTGTCTAATTCATAATCAATATTATAAGGTGAAAGCTTAATGCCTTCTTCCAAAAGCCTCTTCAACTTTGCGGCCATATTTTTCGCATTGCCATCCATTACAGAAGAACTCATAAGATAACTTCGAACAATATACTTTGCCTGGTTTTGCTGCAATGGGCTGCTAATCTCAACATCAATGATCTCAAACAATTCTTCCATTAATTTCTCTTTATTTGGCGCAGTGACTCTTTTCGCCAATGCCTGTGATAGAGATTCAAAGTTAACTTTTTTCTGGAAAAAATACGTTTTACTGTTATAAGCAGTTCCCAGTGCTCCGTAATTCAAGAATTCATCCGGCCAATTATAATTTATTTTAGAAACCCACATCCAGCGGAATTCCTTGCCTCCGGGCTTCTTGCTATCAAACTCATATCCGGCATATTTGACCCGGATTCTTCCTGTATTATCCTTTATCCCCATCCAAAGCAATTTTGATTTTGCATTATAGATCAAGGCCTTTACATCACCTAGGTCATTAATATAATCTGTTTGATCATGAGAAACCGGAGTTTCATATTCATTGGGGTTGAATTTCTGCAAAATAGAGATAGCCATCAATCTATCATTTGCTTTCTCAAGATCAGGATTGACCCCATACTCGAATTGATCATCATATTGATAAGTACTTCCTAATGTAGCAATATAAAATTTTTCCAAGCGGTCCATGGCCTCTTTTACCTGCCGCTTCATTTGAGCTGGTGTATATCCCAGTTTTGCCCAGTCTTCTTCCATGCGATCTGCAATGACATTAAATATTTTCTCATCATATTCATAATAATAAGGAGTGGATTTTATTCTCTTTAGTACGCCATCAATCATCTTTAAATCTAATGAATAAAGCACCCGGCCATGGGCATCTTTAATTTCCTGCCATATACGTTTATTCTGTTCATCAGTAAGCTGGATAAGCATTTCGCCTTTGTCATTAAAATAACGCTTAAGCACATCCTGTGCATCAGGACTTATCTTTTTAACAATCGAAGAGGCTACTTCACTCTCACCTGTTTTAGTATCAAGCAAATAAGTCTCACCCACAAGAGCAAAACCAAGTTTTCCCATCAGGTTCATTTCTTCCGAAGAAATCCCCAGTTTTTCCAAACGTTCTTTCAGCTTCTTTGAAGCGGCATCGTCTCCGCGTGGATACTCATAATATTGGATACTTTCTTTGATCCTTTGCATAGGGCCGCCGTTTACTTTGCCCCATTCATAAACTTTTACCGGACGGCCAAAGTTATCCTTTATTTCTTCCCAAACAAACTTCTGGTCAAATCTGACCATTTGAACTGAAATTTCACCTTTATCCATAAAGTAATCATCAGTACTTTGTCCATCACCTTTCACATTATTCAAGAAAGAAAATCCCAATGGCTCTGTTTCTGCAACTTTGGATTTACCTAAGAACACAGAAGCTTTTTGTATGTTAGAATTTAAAATTACTGTTAATGCTTCTTCTGATTTTTTAACCCCATACTCTTTCTGTAATAAATCAGAAAGAGTTTTAATGATTTGCATCCTATTTTTCTTATCAGCTTTTCTAAAACTTATTACCACATCTTTAATATCCCATAACATTTCTTCGGCATTTTGCACATCCGACCTAAGGTCATTAACAACCCCTTCTGAAATCCGACCTGCTTCATCGTAGAGATAAGTAAAACCGACCATAGCAATATTACGCCGTCCAAGCTCATTCATTACTTCTTTAATATTAATATTCTTTAGCTTCGGAGTTTTCTCTATCCAAGCATCAAGTTCAGCTTTTAATTCCGGATGCGCCCCTTTAAATGCGATAAAGCTTGCGTAATCATAGAAATAATATGTCTTTTGCGTTCTGATGAAGTTACCATTGACTACTACACCGTCAAATTTTACCCGTATCTTTCCACCGCTGTCTATGAGTTCCTGCCAATGCAGATCATTTGTAAGATTTTTCATCTCAACCAACACATCACCCGTTTTATCAATAAATACCCCGCGGCGCTGCTTTTCACCTCTGGCATTAATATACTCTTCTTTTTCAAGTTCTTTTAAGCGCGATATAGAAACTAATGACGATTCTTTGCCTTTTTTTTCGTCGATCAAATAAGTTGCACCGATAAGCCCTACCCCGATTTTTCCATAACGATTTAAGTTTGCTTTAAATTCATCACTACTGATATCCCATCCCATTTCTTTATATGCATCAATCAGTTGTTTATGAAGGAGAGGATGCTCTACTTTGAAAACATCAAGCTGCTCTGAGCTAAAGAAGAACCTTGAAGCCTGGGCTATTTCAAACTCATTTGTCTGAGTATTAAGCTTCCCTAGATATCTAATGATTGTTTTCCCCAGATTGTTAATAACATCCTGACGAGTCATATGTTGATTTCCATTAGTCATCTGGACAAGGATATTTCCCTGTTCATCAATGTATTCATTATTTTCAAACTTCTTAAGGAAGGAATATCCAACTAGCCCGCCGGTTTGATTTTTTTCCTCATCATAAGTAAATGTTTCCCCGACCATGGCTACCCCAAAAAGGCCAAGGATTCTCATATCCTGAGCAAATTTAGGATCTATTCCATAATCCTCAGCAAACCTGTCCTGATACTCATAGTACATAAAGGTTATTTTTTCTCTTATAAATTTTCCGGCAGCCTTATCAAATTTTCCACTGTACTTTATCTTTATCCGGCCCTCTCCGTCAATTATCTGCTGTGTAACATCCTTTTTCTGCGTATCCTTACTGATAACTAAGACCTCTCCGCCATTTTTTATATATCTGCCTGATTTATCTTTTTGTACAGCGGAAAACGCTGTCAGTTCAACAGGGTTTTTCGTCTTATCATCATAGGAGAATGTCACCCCGAGCAAAGCAAGGTCGATCTTGCCCTGAGCATTTAATTCTCTAAGGAATTCAGGCGATTCTATGTCTACATTCAATGCCTTTAACTCTGTTCTAAGCTCATTGTAAAGCTTTGGGTAATGTGTTTTCAATCCATTCAATTGCTCAACTGTATATATAGAATGAGAGACTTTCTCTCTTACAAACCGTACAGCGTTGGAGCTATCTATTGTTCTTTTCCCATTCTCATCAACCATATACCCGTAATAATCAATGACCTTTCTGCCCTGCTTATCAACCACCTGCTGCCATACAAGTTTTTGTTTTGGCGCAGACATTTGAAGCAAAACACTGCCCTGATTATCAAAGTATTTTTCTATTCCTTGAAGATGCGGTCTCTGCACTTGAGCCACCGACCTGCCCACAGGATCATCACTTACTCTTCTACCCTCACCTGTTTTTGAATTAAACTTATAAAGATAGGTTTCACCGACCATTGCCGTACCCTGTAATCCTAATTGATTCATAACAAAAGCAGTTACTCCTAGCTCAGCAAAATCCTTTTCAAACTTGTAATAAAAAGAAGTTTCCTTTTCAACCACAAAGCGCCTGCCCTGAGGATCTCTGGCATCTATTTCAAACGGCTTATTTTCTCCATAAGGAATCACCTGCAGTTTGTTCTGCTGATCACTTCTGTCTTTTTCCATTACTCCGTCATACTTCTTGATCAATCGGCCATACTGGTCTCTTACCTCAACAAAGGTCTTATTTCTTTCATTATCAACAACAAGCTTGCTAGACCACTTTGAATATTTATCCCAATATTCCGGAGCACCTTCAGAATCAAATCGGTCTACAAGAGGTAAAACTTCAGAACTGAGAACCGGTTTATCTTTATTCCAGCGCGGTTTTTCTAAAGTTCCTGTATTTACATAGGTGGTACTTGTCTTTTCTCTGCCCCATTTGTCGAATTTAACCATAGTCACATACTTTGCGCTGAAAGTCATAACCGGCAATTCATAATCTTTGTACACCTCATACTTGACAGCTTTGGAAGTAATATCTGTAACTTTCTTAATTGCAACAGGGCTTACTGCTTTAGAGACCACGTCAATATCAAAATTAACATCATATGCTACTGTTTGAGTATTTAATAATGGCAGTCCTAATACAGCATCTTTAGTTATGTTTCTGCTTTGATTAATATAAACAGTACTTGATGTCTGTACATCAAGATCATTGTTATTCATTATAGTGATCTTATCTTGAGTAATAACTCTATCAAGCAACCCAAATCTAAATATTCTAAGCTCTGTTTCTTTGGTTCTTAAATTTTCTTCTTCTCTTGCATATTCGCTATGATAAGGAAATACCAATGTTACGGTTACATCCTGTTTTTCATCCTTAACAACAACTGCCTGTGAACTAGTCTTGGGAATTGTAAAAACCCATCTATCGTTCATGATCTTCTGCATAGCAGCAACATCAATTTCTTCTGCAGCGATCATAAGCTTTAATTTATCAAGAAATTCGCCTAATACATCAATTCCATTTTCTCTGTCTCCCGCTCTTACCTCAAGGAGTCTTCCGGTTGCTTTATCCGTAATAATAACGCCGCCTTGCTCAAGCAATGCATACTGTTTAGCAGCTGTTTGCTGCTCTTTTTCTCTTTTAACTCTTTCAACCTCAATCGCCTTAGCTGGAGCAATTAGAGTTACAGTAATAACGCTGTTATCTTTAGCATCAAAATACTGATAAACACCTTTAAAAATATCAACACTAATAAGTTTATTAGGACCAAAGCTAACAAGCTGCTGCCTTAATTGCGTAAGCTGTTGCTGTTCTTTTTGATCAATACCTGCTCTATCAGCTTTTTTCTCTAATACCTGTATCTGATCTTCTATATGATGTTTTTCTGAAAGTGCACTTAGGCGTATCCATCCTTCATAATAAGGATGGTCTGCTTTCTTTGCTTCAAGTTCTCGTTCTTCAGCATCTGTCAATTTTATTCCATTTGCTTTATTGCTTAATAGTTCAAGGATCCTTTCAAGTGTTTTTTTATCCTTGTCATTTGCCGTAAACATCCTGCCCTTTGTATATTCACGTATCATGATATTAATTTTTTCGATTGCCTGATTTAATCTCAGCTCATCTGCCTCTGCCCAGTCCTGTTGTTGCTCCTGCTTCTGCATTAAAAGATCATTGATGACTGTTTTTTGCTCAATGATTCCCGCATCAAATCCCTTTTCACCGCTTATATTTGCAGGAATAACAGGAATTTGTTCATTCTCACGCACATCAAAAGGATTCACATCTTCACTAGCCAAAACTATCCAGAGAGAATTTAAGCTAGACAGAGAAGTAGTATTGAATTTACTGTCACGATACCTTTTTATCTGACCGTTTATCGCATCTTTCGGCAAAGTACTATCAGGAAAAGAAATTCCAAGCAATGAGTTAACTGCTAATTGCTGGATATTGGTAAGCAAAAATTCAGCTTGTTCTGATTCAACTGCAGCAAGGGATGCCTCTCCCAGCTGGGCATAATACCTGGCCATAACTTTATGTGCTTTGGCAACATGAGCTGTCATTTCAGGTGATACAACTGCATCACGCTCACCTCTGCCTTGCTCATCTGTATAGTCATATCCCGAAACATCTATATCCCGCTCTAATGAAGAATCATAATGCTTTACTGTCACGCCCCTAGTTACAAGAGATTTTATGATCTTCTCAGACGCTTTACTATCAAATACAAAACCTTGTTTTGTTCTTAGATTGTCTAATATATCCGGGCCGATAGCAATTATCGCCAATGCATTAACATCAGTCGCATAAACTGTATCCACTTCTCCATCTGTAATACCTCTATAGAAATATCCCTCTTGCTGATTATAAACCTTTGGAAGCCATTTCAATATTTTCTTAGCCGCGTCCTTATACTTATCTTCACCCGTAACATCATAAAGCATTGTAAATAGGCCAAAGGCGTTTAAATTTTCTTCTGTTGATTTTATATTTAGTTCTGTAGGTCCATGGCGAATTCCCCCATCCCTATCCTGCAATTTCAAAAGAAACGCAGCGATCTTTTCTGACTGCTCTAAATATTGTTTTCCCTTTATATCAAGCGACTCCTGAAAAGCTTTCAGCACTGTTGTACGTAATCCTAAAAAACGCCATTGAATTTCACCTCTGCCTTCAAAAATCTCATCAATATCACCTGTTTTTAAGAAATCCCGGATAGCTTCTTGTCTAGATTCTTTTTGTTCTTCAAGCACAGAAGACCAGGCAGCCGGATCACTTAAGTGGCGCATTGCACCTTTAATCAATGCAGCTGCAGTCCAGTTACTGTTACCGGCACTATTTCTAAAATCAGCAATAGGCTTTTGAGTATCAGTAGGAAGTTGAGATATGTTTATAGCATTATATACTCCGCCGTTAAAACTGTCCTTTTCTTCCTGGCGGTACAACCAGCGGTTTTGAATAAAATAATCAAGTAAATCATCTGACTGTGCAGTCAATCCGCCGGCTGAAAGCCCCAGTGACTCTAAAGCAATATCATAGGTAAAAGCCCAGTTGATATTGTTTGCTGTAACATTTGTATCATAAACATGACTCGGAGAAACTCCGGTCAAAGGATGGCGTATATTACGAGCAAAGGAAAGCATCTTGCCTGTTAGGTCAGGTATTGTTCCTTTATCTAGCTGCTGCTGAGAAGGCTTAATTCTCTTTATTTCTACTACAGCTCCTGCATCATAACTCTTCTTCTCTATACGGCCTCCGCCTTCTCCAATCAGGGACATGAACTGGTCAAAAAGTTTTACATCATCTTTAAGTCTCTTTAGCTTACTCTCGTACCCTTTATCACCTAAGAATACAATACCGCCAGTATCAGCATTAATATAATAAACTCTCCATACCGGCTGCCCCTGATCACCCTCGGTTTTTACTTTACCAAGCGGAACCAGTTTCAGGCTTTTAAATTCATCTTCTGTATATTGTGTGACCTTATCTCTCCACCATTTTTTATTAATAGGGTTACTGCTGCTTTCCATTTCAAAGGCAAAAGACTCTGAAGAATTTATAAACCCTTGCGTATTTTTAAGATCAAAATAAGTCATTATCGGAAAGCCAAGGAAATAAAGGCCGAAAGCGCGACGGCGCGGAACCTCAGAAGAATATTCAAAAACCTTATCTCCGTCTTTAGTGAATAAAGTACTCAGTGTATTTACAACTGCTTTAGCATCAACAGTAACGCCAAAGAAATTAACATAATTCTCCCAGAAATTCCCCCATCCCTCACGGAAAGCGCCCATATTCACACCAGCGCCCAAAACATCATTTCCGGTTATGGCACCAATCACTGAAAGAATATTAACTTCTCCGCTTAAGCTGAAATATCTGCTGGCTAAAATATCTTTGAAGGTATTGCCTGGTGTATTAAAGTTTTCTGTATTCAATCGAGCCAAATTATCCAGTATCCCCACACTAAACATGCCTATAGCAAATTCTCTCTGTCCCTGCACATACTCAACAAAGCCCTTGCTAGCTTCATCATCCATAGCCATGGTCAGCCATAAATTAAGATCTGATTTTTTATCTGCCTTCTGCTCTTTAAGATAATTACTGAATTCTTCATCTGTTATAGTCAAGTTGCCGCTTCTATCTTCCTTTGCAACAAATTCAAGACCTTTTTCTTTTCTGTCCTTCCCAGGACCTTGTGAGAAAAACAAATAACTCGAGATAAAAGTTTCCACAGTATCTTTTCTCGGTGGGCCCATCATCTTTGCACCTGTTGGCATTTCCCAAGCAGTAAAAAGCATATCATATATTATGCGTACTCCTGCCTGCGCTGCCGGCTGTGATAATTGACCTATAATCCCGCCCACACCATATCCGCCAAGCACATTGATCGGAAGCAGCACTGTCTCAAATACCATGCGCCCTTTTAATTGTTTAGCTGTTTTGTGCGCATTCTCTACTGCGATCTGATGCATCAGGGTACCGATTGAGACATTTAATATTTCTTTATTATTAGCATTTTTTCCAAACCAAACAACCTCACTTGCTAACCAGTCGCCCTGCGCCTCTGCCAGTAATATTGAACGTTCTATATTATCCTCAGTATCATCTGCCGGTGAAATAACAATAACATCATGACTGGAACGGGCATTGACCTCAACCAATTCTGCCTGGCGATTATAGGCCAAAAAATGCATTCTTCTGTATTTCAGCTCTTCAGTTTCTCCCACTTTAACCTTATAAAAATAATAGACATTATCATAACCAGATCTGTCTTGCGCCTGCTGCCATATTTCAAGAAGCTGTTTTTTCTTTTCAGTAGTCAATGCAGCATCTTTCTTCACAAGCTTCCGAAAATCTTTTTTGAATTCAAGAAGAGGGGCTTCAGGATATTTCTGCTCCTTAAAAAAAGTACGCCAGGAATCATCACCAGCAAACAGCTTTAACACAGCTGCTTTTTGAACATATCCGTCATTTATTTTTTTAAGCGACAAAGCATCCCGCAAACCTTTTTGACCTTTGCCTTTATATTTCTCTGCAATGGTTTCATTATATATCTGGATATAATTCTGGTTAAGATTGTCGCTTTGGAAATAAGTCTGTACCTGTACTGGGCTGCCATCTCTTTGACTGACAATTGCACCTATATATGGGCTCTTTTTCATCATCGGATTTTCCGGTATCTGCCCGGCAATTTCTTTAACAGAAGCATTAGAACCAAACGGCTCAATCCCTTCTGTATTTGCCTTATTTATTAATCCCTGCTGTGCCTCTATATCCAGATTACTTAAGATATTATTAGCCACCTCAAGCTGCAAAGCTCTGGCCAAAGCATAACTTTTTACTCCTTGAAGCGTCTTGGCGGCGGCAACTGATCCAAAATGTAGACGATATGCATAATCACCCGTACGTTCAGAATCTTCCCACAGCTGTATTAAGGCCTTTTTATTTTCAATATTAGACTTATTTACCAGAGCAAGAAAATCAGGCTTAAATTGTATATATGTTTGCTCTTTATCTGTTTTGACAAATTTTACAAATTGATGCCAATCTTTACTCTGCTGCCCAAAAATTCGCACAAGTTTTTCCTGAGTATCTCTTTTTTCAATCCAGATATCAAAAGGAAAGCCCTTTTCCTGATGCTCGCGTATCTCGGTAGGACTTACTAATTCCTGTCCTCTGCCAAAACCGTCTTTTCTTTCAAGCTGTGTTGGGAATGTATAAAAATGCAACAAATGCTGCACATTGCTTATATCAAGTAAGGAATCAAAAACAAGCTGCTTGTCTTTTTTGCTTTGCGCATCCTTTATAACAGGAATGTATAATTTAGCACCCGGAGCTTCTTTGTTACCTATATATATTTCAACATCTGCTAATACCCCGGCGTCATTTTCCGCTATGGCTTTCTGAACAAGCGCATATAATTTATTCTCACGCCCCTTAAACTCCTCACCTGTCTTGACATCATAAAAATGCAGATTACCTAGATCTTTTAGTTCGCCTTGTAAAGCCGGATTCTCAGCAACCGCAAAATGTCCTCTGTTCTTAGCATTGGTCATGACCTGTATAATCGCTTTGGCAAGGCCGCGCTCATAATTGCGATCAGGAGTCGGATCTTCTCCCCCCGGATAATGAATTCCTTTGCCGGTTACTCCATCCATCATTACTCTGGCATAAGCAGCTAACTTATCAGCTGCTTTTTCTCTATTATCATCTGTATTTAAAGAAGGAGCCACAACAGCCGCAGGAGCTATCAATTCCTTTTTCAAAGGAGTGGGAACTATAGGAGGCGGACCGCCGGCACTAAGCGTTATGCCAAAATTCTCTCTTGCCTGAGGCGTCATCAAAACAGCGATGTCTCTGTCAATATCAAGAGTCATCTTCTGAGCCACATAGATCATTGTTCCTTTGATCTTATCTTGCGGATGCTGAGCATTATAAATTTCACGAAACTTTGTCCATAGGTCTGCTCTGCCCAGCAGTTTCTTAACGATCTGCATTAATGTATCGTCGCTCTTAACTGTATATTCCCATTTCTTATCCTGAGGTTCTACTGCTTGAACTTCCGAAGTTTTTGCTTGAACAGGAACTGCTAATTTTTCCTTAATCTCCGGCTTTAATAATGCTGCAATTTCTTCATCAACATCCAACACAAGTTTCTGTCCGGTAAAGATCATCGATCCTCTTATAGGATTATCGGGATGCTGTTTGTTATAGAATTCCTTGAATTGCGTCCAGGAAGTACCCTGAATAAAAAATTTTGACGCTATGGCTACAAGAGAATCTCCGCTGCTAACTTCATGAACTATCTGTCCTTTAAAAATACTTTTCGGTTCTTCCTGTATTTTCTCTCTATCAGGAGCAATAACACTTGTATCTTTCAAAGAAGCAAGCGCATCATCACCGAGTTTTGATTTTTCAATAATATCGCGGATTACCTCATCATAAGCCAGGCTTTGCAATTGTGCTTTTTGACGACCGGCATGTTTTTGCTGAAATTCTAAAGCTTGCAGTTTCTGTCCGACAAGCTGTGTTATCTTTTCAAAAGAAATCTCAGCAAGTATCTGTGTTTTCTTTTTTTCATTCAAGGAAAAACCTTCTACTGTTTCCTCTACTATTACACTTGATCCCTCATCTGATAGCACAGCTGCAGCCTCTGTTTTACCCGGAGCCAACAGACCCCCAAAAATTCCGGCAATTGTAATAAACGCATAAAATCCTTTACCAACAACAGACCAGAGCTGATTTGATGTGCCGCGTTCTTTACCAAATAACCATGTACTGACTCTTTTAGCAAAAGTAGGCTCTTCTTCTTCAACAATTATATTAAGACCTTTTTTAATCCGCTGCGCAATAGCCTCAAGCTCAAGCCCTTCAAAAAGACTCGATTCTTTATCTTCTAAGCCTAAGCGTTCATTGGCCTCCTGCTCTATAGGCTTCATATCATTTTCTGACATAAAAGGCATCAAAATGCCGGCAAAAATATTTTCCTGGAGATCTCCCTTTACTTCCTCAAATATTTTTTTTACTTTGCCGGAGAATACAGCAAAATTACCTTTTTCATCTTTTCCTGAATGTTGATCTGAAATACTGCGATCCTGGCTAGCTGTTTCAAAATCATTTATAAAGTAAGTCCAATGCGTTGAGATCAGATCAGTAATTATCCCGACTATTTGCTCTTGAGCCATTTTTTTAAGGTCTTCAAGCAATGCTTGATCTACTACAAGATCAGGCTCATCTTTTCTCATTTCTTCAAAAATATCATTCTGCAATTTCGCAATAAGCTCTGCCTGAGCATATACAAGTGTTTCTTTGCTTATCTTACCTTCAAACAGATCAAATAATACTGCGGCTATATCTGCAGTATTATCCTCATCAAGCAGCCTGTCAGTCTGGGAATAAATAATTGTCCGGAAAACATCTAGGAGTTTATCTTCTTCCCCAAGATCCTTTCTTTGCTTAAGCACATTACTAAGACGTTTAACTCGCAAGTCATTAATGATAGAATTTATGCCTTCTGTAATCTCAGACCCGTTGTCTGAAATAGAATCAGAAAGTTCTTTTGAAACATCTGAGCCCAACCCGGTAAAAAATTCATCCTCAAGACTCATATAAAAACGTGTTCTACCCGGCTGCCCCTGTCTGGCGCTTCTACCACGCAGCTGATTCTCTTCACGAATACTCTCGGATTTTTTGGTACCAATCACATATAAACCATTAATTAAGCGCGCCAGGTCAACAAGTTTAAAATCAGTACCGCGGCCTGCCATGTCAGTAGAAACAGTTATAGCTTTGTTAATACCAGCTAACAATACCAACTCTTTTTCTAAATGCGCAGTTGTGTCATTTAAAACAAAAATCGGAGTTTCCGCTTTAAAGTCTCCCTTTTCCTTTATCTCTTGAAGTGCTTCGAAAAGATTGTTTTCAGTAACTTCGCGGTTTAAAATTCTGGAGGCTAAGCTTATCAGGGCTTCTTTAGAATCAATGATCTGAGCTTTATCAGCAATAGGAAATCTTTCCAAGATCATTAAAGCCATTTCAGCTGATTCATTAACACCGGCAGTACCGATAAGAACAGGAGTATTTTGGGCATGCTCACTTAAGAGTTCCGTAACCAAAGCCGTAAGCTTCTGTTTTTTTGTCTTATAAATAAGGTCTGGTAAATCTTCTCTTATGCTTGGCTTATGCGTAGGGATTTCCAGAGTATCGAGATCGTACATGTCTTTTACTTCATCTTCGATGCCCTCTGTAGTTCCGGTCAAACCGGAAAGAACAGAATACCCACTAAAAAAACTCTGCAAAGTTATTTTGGCAATAGTCTCCTGATCCAGCCTTACTTCAACATCTGTATTGCCTTCATTATGTTCTTTGGCTTCCAATGCCTGGTGTATTCCATCTTTAAATCGTCTGCCTTCCTGACTTCGTCCTTTTGAAGTAGTCAGGACTTCTCCGTTTTTAACGGTATAGCGCACTTTGCCTTCTTCTATGTCAATAGTATCATCGCTTTTAGTATCTTTTACGTAGATATGGTGAACTTTTAAAGCATTATCAGCTATCTTACGTATATATTGCCAATCCTTATTATTTTCTTCTTCAAAAGTTCTATCCGGAGCGTTTAATTCCTCTTCACTCATGCCGGAAATTATACCCCACACATAATCATGACCCGCTTCAGTGAAAACAACGCTTTGGCTGCTTCCTTCTTTTTTTATCTTGAAATACTTATTATCCTTATTACGAAGCATTAGACTTCGGACAATATTATCAACCAAATAATATACTTCTCTTTCTTTTTTCGGCATTTCTCCAGAACCGCCGGACATAATAAGCGGAGTAGTAGCTTCATCAATCAAAACTTCATCAACTTCATCAACAACAGCGGCAAAAAAACCTTTTTGTACCTTTGAACCGACTTTTGTATCCAAATGATCCTGCAAATAATCGAATCCATAGTCATGGGCAGTACCATAAACAATGTCACTGTTGTAGGCACTCTTGCGGTCGGTTTCCTGCGCCTGCCCATTTATGACCTTCATGCCTTTATGATCTTCACCCAAAACTCCAACGCTTATACCAAGCGCCTTAAAGATCATGCCGACATCTTCTGCATCACGCTTTGCCAAATAGTTATTTACAGTAGCGCAATGTATACCTGTTCTTTCCCCATCACGCAAAGAAAGCAAGTAAGCGCCAAGAGCCGTGGTAAATGTCTTACCTTCACCGGTACCCTGCTGTAGCATCTTGCCTCCGAATGAAACTACAATACCAGCAATCATCTGTACATCATAAAGAAGAATTGGGTTATCAGGATCTCTTCTTCTAAGCGCTTCTCTAAATAATGCTACCGCTTCAGGCAGAACTTCTTCCCAAGCTTCCTGCTTGCCAGCAAACTTTCCCTTTCCATACAATCTATCCCTCAGCTCACCAGTCTTCGCACTCAGCTGCTCCTCATCAAGCGCTCTTATTTGCTCTGCGAAACCGTTAACTTCTTTAATAATCTCGAAAACATCTACAGGCTTAATATTTTTGACTGCCGAAACTGCATCTTCATTGCGAAGTTCAGCCAATGTAAGATGCTCAAGTTTTTTAACTGTTATACGTCCCGTATTAACTTTTAATTTTATTTTTTTTAATTTAACTGTCTTTTGATTAATCCGCCATTTTAGCTCTTCAACCGTTTCTTTCTGCATTAAATCAAAATCGCGCAAGGCATTTATTATAAACAGGCGTTCGCTTATACTAAGGTCTTTTTTAAGTCCATATTTCTTTTTCGCATTTATAAGTAAGGCATTGAGTTTTTTGATATTGGAAGTATTCGCAAGCAAAGCATCAATTAATTTGGGATTAGCTATTGCTTCACCTAAAAGGTTAAGCGCAAGGTTCCGGTGATCTCTCATCTCTAAAAAACGTTTTCTGCCTTGATATTCTTCAGCTTTTATTCTAAGACGGGTAAACATGCCCTGATGGTTAAATTCATCTGCGGTAAGACCCAATCCAAAATCGCGTTCAAATTCTAATTCAGTTAAAGGAACTGCCGCAATTATGGATCCATTAACCCGTATCTTGTTTTTAGCTTCAGCAATATAAGACGGGAGATTTGTATTAGTAGCCTTATAAACATAAAGTGCTTCTTTTTCAAGTTTATATTCATATATATTCTCACCAACCTTATTTATACCGCGATTGCGCAATTGCTCTAAGCTAA
>Ga0307991_1000060_pt1 | contig 85389 bp, 81 predicted proteins | sample EllFjometagen131_FD_203146 | JGI IMG/M metagenome (GOLD analysis project Ga0307991, IMG submission 203146) | Marine microbial communities from Ellis Fjord, Antarctic Ocean - #131 | ecosystem: Environmental > Aquatic > Marine > Unclassified | place: Southern Ocean | collected 2014-10-08
TAAAAACCTACTGAGTTACCAAGTTGTTGGGAAAGCATAAAGCTGGTGGATCAATTCGCATATTTACCGTTTTAAGGAGGTATTTTATCTTGAAAAATAGGCGGTGAAATAAATAGTTATTCAACAGTAGGGTACTCCGGTTTGCTTCAGGACAAGTTCCTGTAGCGCTGAGGCAAAGTTTTCATAGTTTCTCAGGAGTTCAAGATAACGTGGTACCCCACCCCCGAGGCTGTAAAATTTGATCAGTTCCTCTTCGAAAAAATCTGTCCGGATTTTGGAAATATAGAATTGGCGCATATCGGATTATTTGTGATATTTAAGAGGATGTCGTTACTGTACGTATTATTTGTATAAGTCACCGAAAAAATGTATATGAATAAAACTAGCAGATAATCGGGGTCAGACTATGTTTTTTATTCCGTCATCAGTTGGGATAAACCGACATAGAGTAGGGGATGAAAGAGCCCTGCATAAGTGATGATAATTGGTCACGTTTTGAGTGTGCGCACATTATATTTGGGTATTAATTCATCGCGTGTCACTAAGGTGAGTTTTTCAAGGATAGCTTGGGCAATCAGCAACCGGTCAAAGGGATCCTTGTGGATATTGGGTAGGCTTCCCGCGAGTTGTGCATGGTCAAAGTTTATATGAAGCGGACTAAAACGATGTGATTTGATCTCTTCCAGTAGGTTATCCGGAGCGTCAAATTTACCAAGGTTTCTTTTAATGTCGATTTCCCAAACGGAGACGGAGCTGACGAAAACCAAGTTGCTGCCATTGATGATGCTATCTCTGGATACATCAGAAAGGGTTGGATTATTTTCCAGAGCCCAGATTAATACATGAGTATCGAGCAGAATGTTCATGATTCATCCGGGAAAATAGATGAGCTGTAAAAGCTTTTGGCAATTTCTTCATCTGTTTCATCAAAGTCAGGGGAAATTTTCACTTTGCCTTCCCAGCTGCCACCCAGTTGTCGAGGTGAGAGGTTTTTTCTGAAAGCCGAGAGAATTGCAACGGGTTCTCCCGCTTTACCAATGATTATTGGCTCATCTGTTTCCTGAACCGTTTTAATCAAATGGGACAAATTGGCCTTTGCCTCTGAAATGTTGGTGATGTGCATGGCAAGCTCCTTGAATATAACAAATGCCCGATACTGACTTGGTCTAGTCTAGTCTGGTCTGGCATGTTTGTCAATAACTGATGCAGAAATACCAGGGTCCGCAATTACTGCTTTATCAGATGAACAGGTTGCTATTACCCAAAAAATCCGATAATGGCAGAAGTACCATCGCAGTACTTTTGAACAAATCGAAGTATAGCCTTTGTAAATATCCTACAGCGCTTAAATCTGTATTGCTGTGGTCAATAGTGCTGCTTTGCCGGAATAACTCCCCTGACCCCGCCTTTGGGATTTTCAACATCTCCCTGGTGTCTGGGAATTAAATGGATGTGGCTGTGAAAAATGCTTTGCCCGGCGTCATATCCACAGTTCATGCCGATATTAAACCCGGTGATTGTCGCATCCTGATGCTGCAGTTCAGTCGTCAGCTGCTGAATAAGCTGCCAGGCTTCCGTTATTTCAGCGGCGGCAAGATCCAGGGGATTAATAATATGTCGGAAGGGAATGATGAGGAGGTGCCCAGCAGTAACCGGATTGCGGTCTTCAATAACGTAGAAACGAGCGCTTCTTTGCCGAATCATCAAGGTTTGCGGGTTGCAAAAAATGCAGCCTGGTTGTTTGTCCGCGGGGGTCATTTTGGTTGTATACCCCAAGCATAATTTCTTGTCAAATATCTGTCCCTGTGTTAGATGAACATAAGTTAGTGCCAATTTTTTTGAGGTTATTTTCCATGCAGCAACTCAACTATATTCCCCGCGGTTTTTGCCAGGTTACTATGGTTGCGGCTGAAATATCGTCTAAAACCTGGGCCAAGGATGTGATGATTTTACCGGTTGAAGATTCGATTCCCGGGTAGATCCACTAGCTGCGGTTTTACGATTGCGGCAGCCTTTGGCAGATTTCCGGCTCGGTAACCGAAGCCTGGGAAGAACGGGTGATTTTTGCCGTTTCAGCCGAGAAACATTTTATTATCGAGAAGTTGCAAAAGCCTCATCCCTGAAAGATACATGCATGTCCGGACAGACCAACAAAATTCAGGATTACCTGATTGCCACCGAGCCCTATTATTTGCCGTTGGGCAACGAAGTAGAGTTGTTCATGGCTGCCTGTCATGAACAGCTTCCCTTGATGTTGAAAGGTCCTACCGGCTGTGGAAAAACCCGCTTTGTCGAGTATATGGCCCATCGTCTGCAGCGGCCATTGGTAACGGTTTCCTGCCATGAAGATCTTTTTGCTGCCGATCTGGTTGGTCGTTACCTGCTGACCGGTGACGAAACCGTCTGGATGGATGGTCCTTTGACTTTGGCGGTCCGCCATGGCGGCATCTGCTATCTTGATGAAGTGGTGGAGGCCCGCAAGGATACCACGGTGGTGATTCACCCCCTGGCTGATGACCGCCGCCTGCTGCCCATTGACAAACGTGGCGAAATTCTTAAAGCCCATCCTGATTTTTTGCTGGTTATTTCCTATAATCCCGGTTACCAATCGGTGCTGAAAGACCTGAAACAAAGTACCCGCCAGCGTTTTGTGGCCCTGGAATTTACCTATCCGCTGCCGGCGGAAGAAAGTTCCATTGTTACCCGGGAAAGTGGTATTGATGTGGCTATTGCCGAACGGTTAGTGAACTTGGCCGGAAAAATTCGCCACATCAGGGAACAGGGCCTGGCTGAAGGAGCCAGTACCCGCCTGCTGATTTATGCGGCCCAGCTGATTCGCCAGGGAATTCCTCCACTGGCTGCCTGTCGGGCGGCCATCACCCAACCGCTTACCGATGATTCCGGTCTTCAGGAAACCCTTGAGGAAATTATAACGGATATGTTTGAGTAACTGCCGCACATGTCTGATCATGCCGATACTTCCCTTGATCCTGCCGATTATCTAACCCTGCTTGAACCTCTCTTTCTGCTTGAACCGGAGTTTTCTGACCAGTTGTTTCGTGATCTGCTGGCAAAATCCCCATTGCCGGCGCTGGCTGAAGTCCGGATTCTGGTAGAAAACAGCCTGTTCTGGATGCGTGACTATCCTGAATTGGGGAAAGCGGTGGCCACCGGTTTCCTGCAACTGGTGGGTATAGTTTCCAAAAACTGGCAGGATCGGTATGCGGATACGGTAGCCATTGGCAAGGGGATTACCCCGGTGATTGCCCGTTCGGTAGCGGAAAAATTCATTTCAATTGTCCGGACTCAAAATGAATCATTGCTGCAACTTGCCCGGGAAATAGTGGTTACTATTGGTCCCTGGGGTCCCTATCCCCTGGGTCAGGTAATGAATGCCCTGTTGTCTTTATTGGAAGCTGCTGAAGAGTATGCCGCCCAAGCTTATTTGCAGATGATTTTGAAAGCCCTGGAACAGCAGATTTCCGAGCGCGAACTGATCAGGTTTGCGCCGCTGCTTTCCCGGGGAATCCTTTTCTGGCAGCCGGAAAAGCGGAATTGGCAGGTTGTACAGCTCTTGCGGGTAGTTGGAAAAGGATATGGGCTGGCCCACGCTTTTTTCCGGGGGATGGAAAAGGGATTGGCCCATCTGTCAGCCGATGATCTGCCGCTTTTTATTGCCAAAGCACTTCATCTAGCCGATGAAAAACGGCAGTCGAGATTTCTGTCTCTTGAATCAATGTTGGGGCTTGATGCCTGCCGCGAGCTGCAGACCATGGTGCCTTTATCTGCGGTTGTGGGCTCTTTGAGTCGTTATCTTTATGCCCGTAGCGGCCGACCGGTTACCGTTCGTTCCCTTGAGCACCTGCCGGCAACCAGTCGGTTTATGCCGGGTCCATGTACGGATGGTTTTCGTATTTATCTGCCCGTTGAAATGGACAGGGGAAAAAGTGTAGCGGAAAATCAGTTAATGTATCGGATGCTTGCCGGGCTGGAGCTGGCCTGCTGGGAGGCCGGAAGTTTTGATTTTGACTGGCAGCGGTTCATGCGGGAATATCGGCCGATGACCATGGCCGGTGATGACGGGATAGGGGAAATTCCCGGGGCAGGATCAGCTGATGATCTGGAGCGTTTTTTGGCCGGTTTTTCTTTGCCGTGGTTGGCGGAAGAACTGTTAAATTTGATTGAGCAGGGCCGGATAATCCGTTTTCTTAAAAGTTGCTACCCGGGATTTGTCAAACAGGTCAGGTCATTGCTGGATAAAGAACTGCTGCGGTTGGTGGCAGTTTCCGGTTCATGGTCATTCTGGCAGCTGCTTTTTGCCTTTTTGGTTCTTGATCAAGAACCAAAAATCGGTGGCGTCCCCCATGAACCATGGGTTGAGGCGTTACGGGAAGTCCGGCGGGGTTTCAACGAAGAAATAACGGAAACGTCACCGGTGGAAGCGGCAGCCAGCCTGGTTTCTAAGGTTTATCCCTCGCTGGCTGCGATTTTGTTATTGCCGCAGCCAGGAGCAGAGAAACAGCCTGTCTATCCATTTGGCCGCCGCCTGCGTTTTGACTTGGTGGCCAAAGCATCACAAGAGCAGGAAGCGCGGGCGGTACAGTTGAAGGCGGTTTTGGAAGATGCCGGCCTGGATTTTTTTAAGGCTGATTTAAAGCGTTTATTGAAAGAACATGATCTGACTCTGACCCCTGAAATGCTTAAAAATTGTCTGATGACTTTGGGGGGAGAGCGTGGGATTGGTGGTAAAAAGCTGCGAGGACAGTTGGATGATTTGGACCTGCATCAATGTTTTCCCGCCGGTCAAGATAGTGGAGCATTTTCGTCAATCGATGAAAAAGTTCCCACCTTTTGGTATGATGAGTGGAGTATTCAACTGCAGGATTATTTGCGGGATCATGTGAAACTGCTTGAACACCAGCGAGTTGGCGCCGATTCATCCTTTTATCCGGAAGTGTTGGTTGATCATGGTGGTCTGGTCCGTCGCATCAGGCGTAATTTTGAGTTGCTGCGCCCTGAGGGGTTGCAGATTCTGCGGCACTGGCCGGAGGGTGATTCCTTTGATTATGATGCCCTGATTGAATATGCCATTAATCGACGAATGAGGACAACGCCCGATGAACGCTTGTACCGCAAGCGGCTGAAGGTTGATCGGGATGTGGCAGTTTTTCTCTTGATTGACGTCAGCGGCTCAACCAAAAACAAGCTTCCTGATTCCAGCAAAACGATCCTGGGTGTTGAAAAAGAGGCCGTAGTGCTTTTTTGTGAAGCCTTGGAAAGGGTTGGGGATTCTTTCGCCCTGGCGGGATTTTCCGGTTCCGGTCGGCTGGCAGCTGAATTTTTTCAGGTGAAGGATTTTACCGAATCCTTGAATGGCGAGGTGAAAAGCCGGATCGGAGCGTTGCGACCGGAAAAAAATACCCGCATGGGACCGGCAGTTCGTCATGCGACCAGCAAATTGGCAGCTTATCCTGCTAAAGTGAAGCTGCTGGTTATCCTGAGTGATGGCCTGCCGAATGACCAGGATTACAGCCAGGAGTATGCCATTGAGGATTGCCGGGCGGCAATCCGGGAAAGCCGGTCGAAATTTGTTCACGTCCACGCCATAACGGTCAACGCCGTCAACTCTCCCCATCTTGACCGACTCTATGGGGATGTCCACCATACGGTGATTGCTGATGTCAAGGATTTACCTGATAAGCTGCCACGTATCTACCGGGCTTTGACCAAACAGTAGGGAAAAATGAGAATTTTTGCTCGATTACTGCGTTAGGCTCACATTATAATCCTCAAAATATGAAATATATTCCTGCGGTTATAATGTTTGCCTGCCTTGTACTCAAACAAAAATTCTCATTTTCCAAGACAGACATAATAGATGATTTAGTAAAGACTCCATCTTCTTTGGTCAAGTAAGCTGCAAACGCTGCAGAACTAAGTGCAATTTCATCATAGGATCAGCTCAATTTTTTAATGATATGGTTTGCCAGACTTTCTGCAATCTTTTTATGCCTGGGTATAGGCTGGCTTATTTTAGTGTCTGGATTTTGATACCAGTCATGGTTTCCGCCATGGCGAATCAATATGCATCCTGATTTTTTAAGTTTTTTGATTAGATCAACTCTTTTCATGCGAATTCAAGCTCTCCAACATGATAAACGTGTGGAATTGCACCTGAATTCAAATCCTGATATATTTCTTTCAGATTTTGTTTCAATTCATCAAGATTTTTTCCTTGTGTTCTATAATCAGGGAACTCTTCCAGAAAGCCAACGTAAAACCCGTCATCTTCGTAATAAATATATTTTTGCTTTTCCATGTACTATTTCCTTTAATTCGCTATCATCAGATTATCTTATAGTCAAATAAGCTGCAAACGAGGTAGGCTTAGATGCAATTTCACTATTTCAGTTGCCGACCATTTCCAGGAATCCTTTGTGCCATTGGAGCAGCTGACTGGTGAGGCGATTTTGGTTGGTGTAAAGGGAATCAGTGACAAACCTGACTGGACCGAAAACGGTCATCATATCAGTCGTCGCCAGCAGGCTTTTGATTTCTTCCTTGGTAAAGGCTTGTGCCCGGGAAAAGACATTGGCAATGACTTCCAGGCTGGCATAAGCTTCCGCCGCATGGTAGTCGGGAGATTTTGAGAAATTCAGGTTGTATTCTAGGGCAAATTTTCCGGCTCCAGGATAAGGAAAAAAATCTTTCCAAAGGGCCACAGTTTTCAATCCTTCAGCGTTTTTTCCAGCGGCATCCCACATTTCCTGTCGGGAAAAAGCCGGGCGGCATCCAAAAATAAGTTTGGGTGGAGTTTTCATTTTTCGGCACTGAGATAGGATTGAGATAGCTTCGTTTTGATTGCTGACCAGCAAGAGGATGTCCGGTTGTTTTTCTGTCAGTTGCGTACCTAGCCGCCGGAAGTTTTTCTGTCCCGGGTGATAGCTGTTCCAGATGTTCAGATCCAGTTTGAGCCGGCCGCATAGCTGTTTGAGCTTGCGGGCGGTTTCGGTCATGCAGATGGAATTTTCATAAAGAATTGCCACACTCCGGTATTTTTCATCATCTTTAATGTGGAGGGCAAGAGGATCCAGGAGATATTCTTCTTCCGGCGGGTTGAGGCGAAATACATAATCCCATTGTTGACCGGTTATTCGGCTGCTGGAAGCGGTGTTGATCAGAAAAGGAATTTTTTGCTGCTGGGCATATTCAGCCACTGCCCAGCTGGCCGCACTGCTGCAGCCGCCGGTCAACATCAGCAGATTTTCCCCGTTTTCAGCCAAAACCTGCCTGACGGCATTAACTGCTTTTACGGGGTTGGCGGCTGAATCAATGAAAATCAGATTTATTTGTTGTCCGTTTAGCCCCCCGTCCTGATTTAATTTCTCTGCCGCCAGTTCAAACACCTGTTTTTCAATCATGCCGACTGCTTCCAGATGGCCAGTCAGTGGCAGTAGAACGCCGATGTCAAGGGCTTCACCGGCTGTGAGCTGAGGGACATGGCTGGATAAGAGTATCAGGATCGTCAGGCTGGATATGAGCAGGGCCGAGCGAAATTTTTTCATAGATTTTCCATCAGTAACTTACTTTTTTCCTAGTATTACCGGGAATGTATTTCAGGATGTTCGGGCTTGGCTCGCAGCCGTGTCTGCCGACAGGCGGGCGGGTTTGGCCGGCGAGAATGAGCGAGAGCCATGCCGGAACATACCGGTAAATTTTTTTTGGGTTGCGGGCGTTGGCCCGTCTTGGTTCGGGAATGATATATAATTCTTGTCTAACTATACCATAAAGAAAAGATGCTTGTAAAGCTGTTGGCTGCCCGTTGACTAATGGGATGAAACAGCGTATAAATCTGCTGGCCTTGTTGTGCCATTGGTATCAACTTGTTGTGGATGATGAACGGATGAAAAAAAGAAATATTTTAATCTCCAATGATGATGGAATTCATTCCTTTGGAATCAGGGTGCTGGCTGAAGCCTTGGCTTCACTGGCTAAGGTGACGGTGGTGGCTCCTGACCGGGAACAGAGTGCCTGCAGCCATTCCCTGACTTTGCGGAATCCCCTGCGGGTTGAAAAGCTGGAGGAGGGTTTTTATGCTGTTGACGGTACACCCACCGATTGTATTAATCTGGCAGTGAATGCGATCATGAAAGATAATCCCCCTGACCTGGTGGTTTCCGGCATCAATAAAGGGGGAAACCTGGGGGATGATGTTACCTATTCGGGAACGGTGGCCGCGGCCTTTGAAGGGACTTTGCTGGGTATTCCTTCCATGGCTGTTTCCCTGGTCATCGGTCGGGAACATCACTTTGAAACTGCAGCCCGGGTAGCCGTTGAAATCACCGAGAAAATTTTTCAACAGGGGATGCCGGAAGATACCTTGTTTAATGTTAATGTCCCTGATTGTACCTGGGATTCTCTGCCCGGTTATCGTATAGCTGCTCAAGGTAAGAGGATTTATTCCGACGCGATAACGGAGAACAAGGATCCCCGGGGGCAGAAATATTACTGGATTGGTGGTGATACCCTGGGTGGGGTGGAAATTGAAGATTCGGATTTCCAGGTTGTTCAGCAGGGTTATGTTTCATTAACGCCGCTTCATCTTGATTTGACCAATTATCGGGTGATGGAAAGCATCCGATGCTGGGAATGGTCACGATGAATCTCTACCTGGAAACCTACGGCTGTCAGATGAATGTCAGCGATTCGCAGAAAATTGAAACGCTTTTAGGGGAAGAAGGCTATCAGCTGGTGAGTGACTTTCACCAGGCCGATCTGATTATTATCAATACGTGCAGTGTTCGGGAGAAACCAGAACAAAAGGTATTCAGCGCTCTGGGGCGATACCTGCCGTTGAAGCGTCAGAATTCCCGGTTGGTGGTAGCCGTTGGCGGTTGTGTGGCCCAGCAGTGGGGGGCGCAATTGCAGCAAAAATGTCCCGGGCTGGATATTGTTTTCGGCACCCATGCCATTGATGCCCTGCCAGCCATGGTGCGGAAAGTCAGAAACACCTGTCTGCCGCAGTTTGATACGGATTTTCGTCCCGCCATCTCTTCGCTGGATATTATCCCCCGTTATGCTGCCGGAACCCTGACGGCTTTTGTTACTATCATGCAGGGCTGTAATAATTATTGCAGCTACTGCATTGTTCCCTATGTCCGGGGGCGGGAATACAGCCGCCCCAGTGTCTCCATTATAGCTGAAATCAGGCTGTTGGCTGAGAAAGGAATCAGGGAAGTGATTCTTCTGGGTCAAAACGTTAATTCCTATGGACTGAAAACGTTAGGAGAGCTTAATTTCCCCCAGTTGCTGGCTCGGGTCAATGAAATTCATGGCATCGAGCGTATTCGTTTTATCACTTCCCATCCCAAGGATTTATCTGATGAGCTGATTGCCGCGTTTGTAGGTCTTGACCACCTTTGTCCCCAGATTCATCTGCCATTGCAGGCTGGTTCCGACAGGATTCTTAAACGTATGGGACGAGGTTACAGCACCGCTGAATACTTTGATAAAGTAGAAGGGTTGTGCCAGGTTTGCCCGGAAATTGCTTTTTCCTCGGATATGATTATCGGTTTTCCCGGCGAGAGTGATGAAGATTTTCAAAAGACCATGGATATGATCCGCCGGGTGCGCTATGATACGGTCTATTCGTTTAAATATTCTCCCCGTCCCGGAACCCGGGCAGCGTCTTTTCCTGATCAGGTTGAGGAGACGGTGAAGAAAGAGCGGCTGCGGATTTTTCAAGTCCTGCAGGATGAGATTACCAGCGAAAATTTACGGATCTTGGAGGGGACAACCCAGGAGATTCTGGTAACTGGTCCGGCCAAGTGGGGAGGGAAGCAGTGGGTTGGTCGCACGCCTACCAACCAGATTGTCAATTTTCTTGCTGATGAGAATTTTACCGGTCATTTTATTACGGTCCGGATTTCCCGGGCATTGCGGCATTCACTCCAGGGTACCCTTAAGGGAGAAGTTATCGGTAATGACTGCTCGCAAACTTGAACCATCCCTGATTATTTGGTATGCGTTCCCCTTGCTGGGCTATTGTGCTTTGATTTTTTATCTTTCCTCCCAGTCAAATATTGAGCTGCCGTCCTTCACTCAGTCTGATAAACTTTTGCATTTGGCAGAATATGCTGTCCTTGGCTTCCTGGCCTATCGTTTTTTTCGGCGATGGCTGCCAGAAAAATCAGCGGTGTTTGTGGTTATACTTGCCTTTTTATCTGCTCTGTTTTATGGTGTAAGTGATGAATTTCATCAATTTTTTGTTTCGGGACGTGACTGTTCCTGGTTTGATATTTTGGCAGATGGGGCCGGGGGATATCTTGGGGCCCGGGTTACCATGCTTATTTTTCGAAAAGGAAGGGGGGAGATGATTGATGATTGATCTGCATACCCATACACTGTTCAGTGACGGAGTCCTGTTGCCGGCAGAGTTGGCCCGTCGGGCCCAGGTTCTTGACTATAAAGCTCTGGCTATGACTGATCACGTGGACAGTTCCAACCTTGATTTTGTCTTGCCCAGACTGGTTGCCGTTTGTGCCGATTTGCAGCCGGAAATGTCCATTACCTTGATTCCTGGAGTGGAAATAACCCATGTTCCCCCGGCTTCAATTGCTCGTTTGGCCGCCAAAGCCCGTGATCTTGGGGCAAAAATTATCATTGTTCATGGTGAGTCAGTGGTGGAGCCGGTCTGTCCGGGAACCAACCAAGCGGCCTTGGAAAGTGATATTGATATTTTGGCCCACCCGGGATTGATTTCGGAGATGGAAGCGGAACGAGCAGCCAAAATGGGAATCTGCCTGGAAATTACCACCCGGGGGGGGCATAGCATCACTAACGGTCATGTGGCAAAGGTTGCTCGGGAATTCGGAGCTCCACTAGTCCTTAATAATGATGCCCATGTTCCCGGTGATCTGGTGCGATTGGAATTTGCTGAAAAAGTTGCCAGGGGAGCCGGGTTGACCGGGGCGGAATGGCAATCCATGAGGGAGAAATCGAAAGAATTGGTCCAGCGGGCGTTGCTGGCTTTGTAAAAACTCCATCTTCTTTGTTATGCTGCAACCTTCGTCATTACAACGTACTGAAAGTATGCCTCATGACTCAGGTTTTGCCTGCCTCGAATATGCAGCTTTTACTGTGCCATCGGTTTTATCTTTTTGAGAGGGTGTCGGTTTTAGGAAATATTTAACCTTTGATTTTTCCTTTACCTCCTTTTTTAGCGGCGTAAAGATGCTGATCTGCTTGGTTCAGTAGGGCTTCAGGGGTTTCGATGCCGGCTGTGGGGAAGGTTGCCAGGCCCAGGGAAAGGGAACAGGTTGTTTTTGCCATTTCCGTCAGTGATATTTCTGTTCCCCCGGTTTTTTTAAGAATTTTATCAGCAACCGTCCTGGCCTGCTCCTCATCCGTGTGAGGCATAATAACCAGAAATTCATCCCCGCCATAGCAAATTACCGCATCATTTCTCCTGGTATTATCAATCAGTATGTCTCCCAAGGTGCTCAGGACCAGATCTCCTGCTCCATGACCGTAGTGATCATTAATCTGTTTGAAATCATCAAGATCGATCATGAGAATTGAAAGCGGGTGATGATAGCGTTTTGCCCGTTCAAATTCCAGTGGCAGAAGTTCGGCCAGGGAACGACGGTTATAAAGGCCAGTCAGCTGATCTGTTCGGGAAATTTTTTCCAGCTGGCTACGGGTGGTCAGGTTTTCGATGGCTATTGCCAGCCGGCTGCTGAGCCGCTCGATAAAATCCGTAGCGAAGGATGGATGAAATTTTTTTTCGTCATTACTGGCAAGCATGAGGATGCCCATCAATCGGTTGCCGGCTTTCAGCGGGATAGAGGCAGAAGAACCAATCTCCAGTTTTGATTTTTTTGATGCCCGGAAGAGCTCTGCCAACTCTGGCAACAGGCCGCTGGAAATAAGTGGCTGGTGCTGGGGGAAAAAGTTTTGGTATATGCCCTTGGGGATACTTGTCAGGGGTAAAAGGTCTGCCGTTGTTTCCGTAGCGGCCAGAGGGGGATCTGCTATCCTTTCCAGAACGGAATCCAGTAACGCCACCGTAACCAAGGGGATAGTAAACTGCTCAATAAGTTCATGCTGCAGGGAAGTTATTAATTGGGATAGATTATCAGCAGCGAAAATTGCTTCTTCTAACTTGTCGTAATGATGTTGACGATCCTCGTTTTCCCGGCCGATCTCCATGATATGGGACAATTTGTCCCTCAGTTCCTGGTTTTCTGAAAAAATTTTATCAAATATAGCTTGTTTTACATCCAAAACCGGATTGGTTGATTGCTTTTTAGAAGTTTTGTTAGTCATATATCAATCTCAAAATCCTGTTAACGGGCAGTCTTTACAACGGGGGTGTTTTCGCTGGCAGTATTCCTTGCCGGCACGGACCAGCAGGGCATGAAACTCGTTGTATATTTGTGCCTCAGGTTTTATGCTTCTATGAATAGTGGCTTGTACCTGGTCATAATCTGATGTTTTTTCAACAAGATCATGGCGACTGAATATCCTGATGGTATAGGCATCAACGACAAAAACCGGCCGATTGAAAGCGTAAAGAAGAATACTGTCTGCGGTTTCCTTGCCGATGCCATGGACGTCCAGCAACCAGACGCGCAAAGTCTTGGTTGGCAGGGTTTCAAGCTGAGCTACGCTCCCATGCTCACGTAAAAGCCTTTGGCTGAAACCCTGGAGACGCTTGGCTTTCTGGTTGTAATATCCTGATGATCGGATATATTTAGCCAGATGTTCAAGCTTAATCTCTGCCAACTTCTTGAAATCCATCAGCTCTTCCCGACGTAAAACGGCGAGGGCCCGTTCAACGTTTTTCCAGGAAGTATTTTGGGTCAGAATTGCTCCAATGATGGTTTCTTCAATGCTTTCCGCCGGCCACCACGATTGCGGCCCATATGCTGCCAAAAGGGTTTGGAACATTCGGACTGGGCGCTGATCGACAATACCTGTGCTTTGAGATGTTCCCATTCCTTCGCCGAAAGCTGATCGCTTTCTTACTCTTTTAATGCGGCCTGGGCTGCGGCCAGCCTGGCAATGGGAACCCGGTAGGGAGAACAGCTGACATAGTTGAGCCCGGCCCGGTGGCAGAATTCAACCGATGCCGGTTCGCCTCCATGTTCGCCACAGATACCGACCTTCAGGTTCGGGCGCGTTTGTCGGCCTTTGCTGACCCCCATTTCCACCAGCGCTCCAACCCCGTCAACATCGATGGTTACAAAAGGATCGCGGGCAAAAATCCCCTGCTCAATATAATCTTTCAGGAATTTTCCGGCATCATCACGGCTGAGCCCAAAGGTGGTTTGGGTCAGGTCGTTAGTGCCGAAGGAGAAAAATTCTGCTTCCTTGGCAATCTCATCGGCAGTAATGGCCGCCCGTGGCAGTTCAATCATGGTGCCGATCATATACTTCAAAGTAATGCCGTAACGGGAAATAGTTTCATCACAAACGAGAACAATTTTTTCTTTGAGGATTTGCAATTCTTTAACATCGGCAACCAGGGGCACCATGATTTCCGGAATGATATCCAGTTGTTTTTCCTTGACCAGTTCACAGGCAGCTTCCATGATTGCCTGGGTCTGCATGATATAGATTTCCGGGAAGGAAATGCCAAGTCGGCAGCCACGGTGACCCAGCATGGGATTAAATTCATGCAAGGCCGCCGTTCTTTCCTTGAGTATTTCAAAGGGAACTCCCATGGATTGTGCCAGCTCTTTCAGCTCCTGGTCGGTATGGGGCAGGAACTCATGCAACGGGGGATCCAGCAGCCGGATGGTAACCGGCAGGCCATTCATAGCGGTGAAAATTCCCAAAAAATCGCTTTTCTGCATCGGCAGAATTTTTGTCAATGCTTTTTGCCTTCCGGGAAGATCATCGGCCAGAATCATTTCCCGTACCGCCATAATCCTATCTTCATCAAAAAACATATGTTCAGTCCGACATAAACCAATACCTTCGGCACCGAAATTGCGGGCGACGGTTGAATCATGGGGCGTATCAGCGTTTGTTCTCACCTGTAAGCGGCGGAATCCGTCAACCCATTCCATGAAGGTGCCGAATTCGCCGGTCAGGGCAGGTTCGATGGTGGGGATGGTGCCAAGGAATACTTCACCGGTTGAGCCATCCAAGGTGATAACATCACCTTTTTTGACGATGGTATCTCCAACCTTGAAAAATTTTGCTTCGTAATCCACCCGTATGTCGCCGCAACCGGCTACACAGCATTTTCCCATACCCCGGGCAACAACGGCCGCATGGGAGGTCATCCCACCACGGGCAGTTAAAATGCCACGGGAGGCATACATGCCGTGAATGTCTTCCGGTGACGTTTCAACCCTGACCAGGATAACCGGTTTTCCTTCTTCGTTAAAATCCTGAGCTTCATCGGCAGAGAAAACCACTTCCCCGCAGGCGGCTCCGGGGGAAGCGGGTAGTCCTTTTGCCAGGGTGTTCCGGGGGGCATTGGGGTCCAGCATTGGGTGTAGAAGCTGATCCAGTTGTTGAGGATCAATACGTAAAACAGCCTCTTTTTTATCGATCAGACCTTCCTGGACCATATCCACCGCAATTTTAATCGATGCCTTACTGGTTCGTTTACCGTTTCTGGTCTGCAAGAGCCAGAGTTTACCTTTTTCAATCGTAAATTCAAGGTCCTGCATGTCACGGTAATGATGTTCAAGTTTTTGGTATATCTCCACCAGTTGCAGGTAAATGGCCGGCATGATTTCTTCCAGGGATGGAAGCGAAGCATCAGTTTTGCCAACATTGTTGATCGGTTGTGGGGTACGAATACCGGCAACCACGTCCTCTCCCTGGGCATTGACCAGGAATTCGCCGAAAAAATAGTTCTCCCCAGTTGATGGATCCCGGGTAAAGGCGACGCCGGTAGCACAGTCATCACCCATGTTGCCAAAAACCATGGTTTGCACATTAACGGCCGTTCCCCAATGATCAGGAATGTTATTTAATCGTCGATAAGTGATAGCCCTCTGATTATTCCAGGATTTAAAAACCGCCGAGATTGCTCCCCACAACTGGGCCTCGGGATCTTCCGGAAAGACGGAACCGGTTATTTCCTTAATACGTTCCTTGAGCAGTCCCACAAGTTCCTTGAGATCCAGAGCATCGAGTTCGGTATCCAGTTTCACTCCCTTTTTCTCTTTCGCCTCTTCCAGCAGGATTTCGAGTTTTTCCCCGTCGATACCCATAACCACATTTCCGTACATTTGGATAAAGCGGCGGTAGCTGTCATAGGCAAAGCGTTCATTACCGGATTGTTTGATAATGCCCTTGATGGTATCATCATTAAGGCCGAGGTTAAGGACGGTATCCATCATGCCAGGCATGGAAACCCGGGCTCCGGAACGGACAGAGAAAAGCAGGGGATTGACAGGATCGCCAAAACGGTGTCCCATAGTGTCCTCCGTTTTTTTCAAGGCTTCCTGTACTTGTTCAGCCAGTCCTTCGGGATATTGGTCCTGATGCTGATAAAAATACACGCAAGTGTTGGTACTGAGAGTAAATCCGGGAGGGACAGGAATGCCGATACTGGTCATTTCTGCCAGGTTGGCCCCCTTGCCACCCAGAATATTTTTCATGGAAGCATTTCCCTCAGCTACACCATTACCAAATGTATAAACATGTTGTTCAGCCATCAATATCCTCCCCAGGTATTCTGAAAGTTATTAAAGCCGGGCAAAATCAGCTACCTGTTTAAACAAGGAAGCAATTGCCTGCAGCAGTCCGATGCGATTATTTTTTATTGCCTTGTCATCCACCATAACCATCACATTGTCAAAAAAGGTGTCGACTGCCGGTTTTAATTCGGCCATGGTTTCCAGGGCCTCCAGGTAGTTTCGTTCCGCCATAGCTTTCTGGCAGGAATCGGCAATCAGGTTCAGTTTTTCAAAGAGTTCTTTTTCGGCCTCATCTTCCAGCAGATTCGATGCGATTTGTTGCTCATCCGCGTTTTTGATAATGTTCATGACCCGCTTGAATGCCACCAGTAATAATTCAAAATCATCCCGATGGCGGAAACTGTTCAAAGCCTCGATCTTACGATTCGCTTCCAGCAGCTCATAAAAACCGGTGGCTAACACCCCGTCGACCACCCCGGCAGGAATTCCTTTGGCCGTCAGGTTGTTAAAAAATCTCCCTTTTATAAACTCCAATACCTCCTCAGTAATCACCTGGGGCTGACGATCAATTTTAGCCGCCAGAAGCGCCAGAGATCTTTTTACCAGTTCAGCCAGGTTAATGGAATATTGCCGGTCAAGGATAATGTGAATAATTCCCAGTGCCTGGCGCCGCAGGGCGTAGGGGTCAGCGCCACCGGTGGGTATCAGGCCGATACCGAAACAGCCGACAATGGTATCAATTTTATCGGCAATACTGACTAAGGCCCCGCAATCTTCAGTGGGCAGGCTGCCGCCAGCTGCAGTGGGCAGGTAATGTTCATATATTCCCCGGCTGATGTCCGGGTCTTCGCCGGCTACCTTGGCATATTCCCTTCCCATGATTCCCTGGAGGTCGGAAAACTCACCAACCATGTTGCTTTCCAGGTCTGCCTTACAGAGCAGGGCGGTCCGGCTCACTTTATCTTTTTTGGCCGGACAAAGCTTTTCCGCCAACTCTGTTGCCAAGGTTTGGAACCTGGTCATCTTTTCGTACGATGTACCAAGCTTTGTTTGAAAGACAACATTTTTCAGTCGTTCTACAAATGTTTCCAGGGGAATTTTCAAGTCTTCCTGGTAGAAAAATTGCGCATCACTAAGCCGGGCCTGCAGCACCCTTTCATTTCCGGCAATTACCAGCTGGGGGTCATGGGCAAGGGTATTGTTGATGGTGATAAAGTTGGGCATTAATTTTCCCTTGGCGTCACGGAGGCTGAAATATTTCTGATGATGGCGCATAACCGTTATTAAGACTTCTTCCGGGAGTTCGAGAAACTGTAACTCGAAAGAGCCACAGGCCGCCGAGGGAAATTCTACCAGGTTGGTTACGGTTCCAAGCAGTTCCTCATCGTTGATGATTGTTCCCTCAACTTCTTTTTCAATCTCACGCAGTTGTTCGTTTATCATTGATTGGCGTTCAGCCTGATCGACAATAACCCGGGCTTTCCGGCACAGGTCTATATATTGGCTTGGCTCTTCAATAATAAAAGCCTCAGGGGCCATAAACCGATGGCCGTAGGAACAGTTTCCTGAAGCCAATCCTTCCAGGCTGAAGGGAATGACCGTCTTGCCCAAAAGGGCCAATAGCCAGTGAATTGGTCGGGCAAAGCGCAGATCAAAATTTTGCCAGCGCATGGATTTCTGGAAAGGAATATTCTGGATGAAACCGGGGAGCGCCGCGGAAAGAATATCAATGCTTTTCTGGCCGATTTCTTTTTTCCTGACGCCTAAGTATTCCCCTTTTTCGGTGGTAATGATTTCCAGTTCTTCCAAAACGGTTTTCTGCCCCCGGGCGAAGCCAATGGCTGCCTTGGTGGGGTTCCCCTCGGCATCGTATGCAACCTGCTTTGAAGGGCCCAGTTTTTCAATGACCCGGTCTTCCTGGCTGTCAACCAGGTCGCTAATATAGATTGCCAACCGGCGGGGGGTTCCCATGACTTTAATATCTTCATAGGGTAGTCGGTGATAGGACAATAACTCAGCTACTTGATGGGGCAAAGTTTGAAATATCCTGTTGAGAAATCCCGCAGGTATTTCTTCGGTACCGATTTCCAGTAAAAAATCTTGCGCCATACTCATGTTTCCTTAGTTACTTAGCAATAAACCTAACGCGGGTTTGACGCCCACAAGCCAAATTTTTTTGTTTTTTATACCCCTCAAGGGGGTACTGAAAAGAGTGACAGCCTTTCAGGAGTAAGTTACTAACGGCTAGCGGCTAACCGCTCAAGTCAGGTCTATTTAAGTGACTCAGCAACTTTGTCATCAATGGTTTGGGCAATTTCAGCATTATATCCGACAGCTTTGAAAATGATTTCAGCCTGCTGGTTAAGAATAATGATAGTTGGGATGGAACTAACTTCGCCGAAATCTTTGAGAATGGCGTTGTTAACCCCCATAACCAGATCATAATCAATGTGATTACGTTCGGCAAAGTTGGACACCTCTTCTTTGCCCCCCCGGTCAAGACTTATCCCCACAACTACGAGCCCCTGGTCACGATATTTTTTATACATTTCCACCAGATGAGGAATGGCCGCCCGGCAGGGGGGGCACCAAGTGGCCCAGAAGTCAAGAATAACCACTTTACCTTTGAGGGCGTCACGGGTTAGTTTCTTGCCATCCAATGAAGTCAGGGAAAAGTCTGGTGCCAGCTTTCCCTTCTTTTGTTTTGGCGCCGATGAATCACCACAGGCAATCAATCCACAGAGGATTAAAGCCAAGGCAAAGATTTTCATGCATGATTTGTCTCTGGCTTTTGGTGCAGGCATGGAGGATTTCCTTCTATTATTGTCAAGCTCCTGGGAACTATTGTGGTTGCAAAATATTCCCAACCCTGTTCTTCCGCTTGGTATGCAGAGATCTGCTTCAGCAGCTACATTTCCCTACTGGGCGTTATCGAGCATTTTTTCTAAATGATCTTTCGGGGTCATGCCAACAATCTTATTTATCTCTTTTCCTTTGGCAAAAAGAATTAAAGTTGGAATGCCACGAACCCCGTATTTTGCTGGGGTTTTGGGGTTCTCATCAACATTGATTTTGAAAAGTTTTACTTTGCCTTCCTGCTCCCGGGCAAATTCTTCCAGAACCGGAGCCATGGTTGTGCATGGCCCACACCAGGTGGCATAAAAATCAATGAGAACCGGAACCTCAGATTGTTCGATCTCCGTGGTAAAATTGTCGTCATTCAAGTGTCCGATAAGCTCAGCTGACATGGATTTTTCCTCCTTTAACATGGATATGAATTATTTATGGACAGTTTATTATTTTGTTCAGCAACCTGCCAGGTTGCCTAACATCCTCAACCACCACCTTTGAAAAGGCGGTAGGCAATAAAACCTATGATTATAACCAGAATAATAGATGAGATAATTGATGAGAAATTCATACTTTTCCTCTTGACAGCTAATGCGGGCTTGAGGCCTGCAACCAAAAATTTAATTAGTGCGCCCGCAAATAAGTGCTCTTATCAGAGCCTTGCATAAGTTTCTTCATCAGAACCTTTGCCTGACGGCAAAGAACCCGTGAAGCACTTAACATTTTCTTGTTTTTCAAACCAGAAAATAACCTGTAAGGCACTAAACAACCATGGTGATTTCGTCAGATTAACGGTTCCGATCAATCACATAATCAGCCACAAACAGCAGGGCGTCTCTAAAGAGAGATGGCTCCGTGGGGGACAACAGACTTTTCGATGTTTCAATATGTTGACGCGCCCGATTCATGGTGAACTGGATTCCTTTATACTTGGTGAGCAGCTGATAGACATGGGTGAAGTCTTCCGGACTGACAAAATCAGCCAAAATTATTTCCTGCAGGTGCTCTCGTTCTTCCTGCGATGCCTGCTGCATGGTGTAAATCAGCGGCAGCGTCAGCTTTCCCTCTTCAAGGTCAATTCCAATAGCTTTCCCAAGATCTTCTTCCCGGGAGGTGTAATCCAGCACGTCGTCAACCATCTGAAACGCCATGCCCAGATGAAGGCCGAAAGCTTTCATCATTGATTGTTTTTCATGATCAGCATCAGCAAGCAAAGATCCTATCTCACAGGCAATAGCCATCAGGATTGCCGTTTTTCCCTCAATAATTGCCAGGTAATCATCTTCTGTAGTGGTTATATCGGCAGTTTTCATCAGTTCAAGAATTTCACCTTCGGCCAGGCGTTTGGTGGCTGAAGATAATGCTTTGAGGATTTTCAGGTTTTCCTGGTCAACCGCCAGATCAAAAGAGGTCGAGAAAAGAAAATCACCCACCAGCACCGAGGCCTCATTGCCCCAGATTATATTGGCGGCAGCTAAGCCGCGACGCATATCAGCCTGGTCAACCACATCATCATGAAGAAGGGTGGCGGTATGAATAAATTCAATCACGGCCGCCATGGCTGTGCCGGAATAAGACTGGTTGCCCAACATTTTCATGGTCAGGATAAGCAGGGCCGGTCGTAGTCGCTTGCCGCCGCTTAAAATGATATGTTCACTTATTTTTGGGATCAGGGAAACGTTGGTTTTCAGGTAATCTGCATACGCAGATTCTATCTCTTTCAGCTCAGAGTCTATGAGAGAAAATACATCATGTATGGTTAAAATAGCGGTCATGGAATATTTTGGCAGCCTTTGCCTGGTGGTTTTTGCCAGGCTATCCCTTTCAGGTTGTTTTCTGCTATGTTCACGGCCTAATTGCCATTGCTTTTGAACTGCATCTTTAAATCGTGCATTCTGTTCCGGTAAGCACTATTTAAAGGTTGGATAGTGAGAGAATTTATAGCGGAATATCCGCTACTTGTCAAAATGTTTTTATTGGTCAGCTGCCTTGCAAAAGCCCAAAAAATAAAAGAGTAGAGTATAGGTTCCCAATTTTTCCTGGTTCAGGGACGTAAAAATCGCGGCGGTGTGATCTGCAGGCCTTCTTTACCGTTTTGCCTGGCCAGCAATAAAACCAGTTCTGCTGATTGTGCTGGCTGCGAATGGAGGCATTGTAATTTCTTTGGGGTGAGTTTTCGGTTACTGCAGGCGGTTAAAATGGAGGGTAAGCGTTCGGCTGGATAGCTGACAAAAAAGCGGCCACCCGGTTCAAGAAAAAAAGCAGCAGCTTCGATCAAAGTATCCAGATTAGTGGTTATTTCATGACGGGCGATGGCTTTTTGTCGGCAGGTATTCAAACGCCCTCGATGTTGTGGGTAGTAGGGTGGATTTGCAATAACGGTGCTGAATGATGATGGAGGTGCAATCTCCCGATAATTCCGGTAGTCTCCCGAGATAATGGTAATTTGCTTTTGGAGATCGTTTTGATTGACATTGCCGCAGGCGATGTTTGCCAGTTCCGGTTGGATTTCTACTCCTTTGAACTGGCCTGATTCTGGAAACCGGCGGGCCAAAAGGAGGGGAATGATGCCAACACCGGTCCCCAAATCAATAGTTGTTGCATTGTTTTCCAAGGTGATGAAATCAGCAAGGATAAACGGATCCATATTATAGCGATATCCATGCCGTGGTTGTTGGATGGATAATTGGAAGTCAGGAAGGATTTCAGTAGTGGTGGCAATGGTGGTATTGATTTGGCTCATGTTTCTGTTGCCTGGGGTGGCCATCAATCATCGAAAAGATAGAGAAGAAGTCCGGTTAAGAGTTTCGGGTAGAAAAAAGTTGATTTCTGCGGCATTTTTTCTCCAGCAGCGGCAACACTTTTAACCTGGTTGATATCGGTGGGACGCAGGAGTACTGCCAGTTGATTTTCACCTTTCATGATTGATTCCACCGACGCCGCAGCATCCTGGCTGAAACTGGTATAGCGTTGTGTTTCCATGTCTTCAGCACTGATATTGAGGGTCTGGTTGAACAGCAAATGATCAAGGACAGAGACATCCAGAGGTGCCAGGGGGGCAGGGATGCCTTTCATCAGTTCCTGTGTTTGGCATGATTTCAGCGAGACCAGGAAACAATCAGGTTTTTTACCGACGACAGCAATAAAGTGGTTGCCGTCACCTTGCTGGTTCAAAACCTGTAAAAGATGGCTGGCGATGGCTTTGGGGTCCTGAGTGTCTGGGCTGAGGGGAGATAACTGGAAAATCTCTCCCACCTTTTCTGTAAACATTTCCCGATCCAGTCCGGGATAACCCGATACCAGGCGGTGGGTCGGCAGAATGGCCAGATGGGTGCTGGAGGTGTTGGTACAATAGACCATGACATAGTCATATGGCTGACGGCTATCAGGGTTTCCTTCCTGCTGCCGACGAAGCTGACGATAATTAAGTGCTGTTTCGAATCGGTGGTGACCATCGGCAATAAATAATGACTGGGGGGCCAGGATCTTCCTGATGCGACCAATGGCGGCTGGATTCATGACCGGCCAGATGTGCTGTTCAATACCAGCAAGACTTTTCAATGAGATGAAAGGTTCCGAGGTTTCACGATGGTTTTGCAGCTCCTGTTCAATAATCAGCTCAGGATCATCATAGAGGGTGAAAATCTGGCTGAAATCAGCCCGACAGGCACTCATCAGCTTCAGGCGGTCTTCCTTGGGGCCACTCATGGTTTTTTCATGCGGCAGCACAGATCGATTGCTCAGCCTATCCAGCTCCAACAGACCGATAAAACCCTTGCGGCAATAAAGCTTACCCAGGGCCGAAAATTTTTCTTCAAGGTAATAGAAAGCCGGTTCCTGATCGTGAACCAGAATATTTTCCCGGCGCCATGCATTCAGGGTTTTTGCCGCTTGCCGGTATTCTTCCTCGGGACGGGGTTTTCCTTTTTCCTGGGCACTTTTACCCAGTATGAGGCGAACAATATTGTGGGGATCCCGGGCTAACAGTTCCTGTTTGTATTCAGCCGTGATAACGTCATAGGGTGGTGCCACCAGCCGGGGAAGATTTTCTTGTTGATCGGGATGGTAAACAACTCCGTTAAAAGGTTGGATGATTGGCACGTTTTTCCTGCTCCTGATTTTTTGAACAACGGATTTATTTATCACACCTTTTTAAGCGGGATTGTATGATTGATAATTGAGCCCCGCTCTACCATAAAAAAGGTTGCAAGGCAAACGGTTTTGGCGCTTTCAGTAAAAAGAAATGCTTATGCTGGCAGCAGGTTGTTGCTGAATGTCAATATTAAACCACTCCGCTGCTGAACCACTATTGAGGGAAATTTCCAGGAGGCCAAAACTGCTGCAGGTCAAGATGGGTTCTGAGGGGTTTCCCATATTATAGGTAGGCATCAGGGTGTCGGTATGCCAGTTAAGGAACCAGCAGCTGAATTTGGCTGCTGCAGGCAAGTTATCAGCATGAATGTTACTGATTAAATTGCCAAAATTATCAATATAGATGATACGGCCATGGATTTTGCGGTCGGCTATAACTGGATCTGGTAGTGGTTTCCTGACCAAATCACCAGGTTGCAATGGCGGGCCAATCTGGTTGATGGGGTGCCCGTTGGCCAACCACAAGGCAGCCGGCAGGAAAATATCACGGCCATGGAAAGTTGGGGCCGGTTCTTGAGAGATAATTCGGGGGCTGGTAATCGCGTGGACTGCTTTGATCTTTCCTTGAAGAAAGGTGAAAATGCCGTTGTCGGGACCAACGAAAAAACCATCATCAGTTTGAATGGCCAACGGCAATCGGCTGGTTCCGACACCGGGATCAATAATGGCAAGGTGGATGCTGTTTTCAGGAAACTTGTAACAGCAGTGCTGAAGGAAAAACTGGCTTTCCAGAATGTCACCCGGCTTGATTTGATGACTTAAGTCTATCAATAAAAGGTCAGGGATGGTTTTTAGTGCCAGGCCTTTTAAAATTGCTACGTAGGGGCTGGCAGTACCAAAATCTGTGAGGAGGGTCAGAATCATGTATTTATCAATGAAGCAGCAGCACATCAAGGGCTGTGATTAGAAAAAGGGAAACACTGAGATAACCGTTAATGGTAAAAAATGCCGCATCAATCTTCGAGAGATCGTCAGCGGAAATCAGCTGATGTTCATAATGAAGCAGAATGGCAGCCATGAAAAGTCCCAATAAGTATAGCCATCCCAGGAAAGGTGAAGCTAAAAAGACCAGGAAAAGCAGTCCCAGTATAATGAGATGCAGTCGTTTTGCCAGGGTTAAGGTAGCCGGGATGCCGAGTTTAAGCGGCAAAGAAAACAATCCGGTTTTCCGGTCAAACTCGATATCCTGAAGAGCGTAGAGCAGGTCAAAACCGCTGACCCAGCACAAAACAGCTAGGCCAAGGAATACAGGGGGCCATGAGAGACTGCCACTTACTGCCAACCAGGCACCAATGGGGGACATTCCGAGGCTGAAGCCTAAAATATAGTGGGTGTAGCTGGTAAAACGCTTGGCCAATGAATAGAGGGATAGAATGATGACCACATAGGGGCTGAGAATGAAGCAGATATGATTGAGCCGGCTGGCGGCAAAAATAAATAACCCGTAGCTAATTAGAATCAACAGGGATACCTGCCAAACATTAACCTGGCCGGCGGGCAAAGGACGATCTTTCGTGCGGGGATTCTGGGAGTCAATTTTGAAATCCAGCAGGCGGTTGCAGCTCATGGCCCCGGTGCGGGCGCCAACCATGGCGATCAAAATCCAAAATAACTGGCTTGCTGTCGGCATTCCCCCAGCAGCGAGCAATGCGCCCATGAAGGCAAAAGGCAAGGCAAAAATGGTGTGGGAAAACTTGACCAGTTCCAGGTATACTTTTCCCTGATTACAGAGTTGCTGCAGCAATTCCCTGGCCTGGAAATCTTTCAGGATGTTTTTAATTTCTGTCGTCAAATCACTGGTTGACAATTATGTCCTCCGTACTACAATAGTGGGATATTGATGTTGGCTGGCAAAGCTGTTGTATTTCAAAAATTTTTCAGTAGTGTCAAGAGTGTTTTTAGTAACTTACTCCTGGATTGTTGTCACTCTTTTCAGTACCCCCTTGAGGGGTATAAAAACAAGAAAAAAGATACTCAAAGATAAACCACCCGTTTGCGATGTTCACTTGAGAACACAGAGAACAGGAAGGAAAATTGTCAGGTTGTTTCTCTGTGCTCTCTGTGAGCTCAGTGGTAAAAAATTATTTTGTTTTGGGTTGAGGGCGTTAGACTGCCTTTGTGTCGTATATATGGTTGATGATTATGTATCGTAAGAATAACTTTGTCGCAAGGGAAATTACATGAATAAAATAGTATCCGGGAAAACTTTGGCTTTAACCATGGGTGATCCGGCTGGTATCGGTCCGGAAATAATAGTCAAAAGCATTTTGAAGCTGGAGCCTGAAGAGCGGCTAGATTTATTGGTGATTGGCGACCAGCAAAGGCTCAATATGACAGCTGAAAGTATGGCCTGTAGTGATGAAATAATTTTTATTGGCAGTCAGGAGGCTGGGTCAGAAATATCGGTAGTACAGGGAAAAATTGCCGTACCGGTTGTCAATCCATTATCTGCACCTTTGCCGGATCTTCCGTGTGGACGGAACTACCCCGAGTATGGAAAGGCCGCGTTTGCCTATTTGAAGCGTGCTATCGAGCTGGCAATGGCTGGACAGGTTGCTGGTATTGTTACTGCCCCGCTGGCCAAACATTCTTTGCATCTTGCCGGACTGGAGTATCCCGGCCATACGGAAATACTGCAGGAATTTGCCGGCAGCCCGGAGGTGGCGATGATGTTTTGGGGGAAACAGATGAAAGTATTACTGGCAACCACGCATATTTCGTTGGCTCAGGTGCCGGCATCGCTGACCGTGGAACTGCTGGAACGAAAGATAAAATTATTGGTTGAATTTCTGCGTCAGACAGGTTCCGCTACCGGCAAATCGATTGCGGTGGCGGCACTGAATCCCCACGCGGGAGAAGATGGTGCCTTTGGTGATGAAGAGAACCGCATTATCAGACCAGCACTGCAGTCCTGCTCCCACCTGGGTTTGCCGGTGATCGGTCCTATTCCCGCTGATGTCCTGTTTTATCAGGCAGTGCAGGGGCGTTATGATGCAGTAGTTGCTTTATATCATGATCAAGGCCTTATCCCCTTTAAAATGCTTCATTTTTCCGATGGGGTGAATGTTACCATTGGGCTGCCATTTATCCGGACTTCCGTGGATCATGGTACCGCGTTTGATATTGCCGGGAAGAATAGTGCTGATTGTTCAAGTATGGTGGAGGCAATCAGGCTGGCATCTTATTTGAGTTTTTCAGCTAAAATGGTCTGATGAAGTACATCACTACTACTAGCTTCTTGCTGGGGCCGATTAAATTTTTACTGGATGCTGGAAGGTGATGAAAAGAATTTTGAGTTTAATTCATCAGGCCGGGCAGAAAGATCGAAATTTGTGGAATGACAATTAAAATGATGGTGCCGACAATCAACGCGATGAGGAAAGGGATAACTCCTCTGAAGATGGTAGCCAGAGGGATTTCAGGGGCAACTCCTTTGACGACATAGACATTGATGCCGACCGGAGGCGAGATGACCCCCATTTGGGTGACCAGGACAATAATGACGCCAAACCAGATCGGATCATAATGAAGGGCCAGGATGACCGGATAAAAAATGGGGACGGTCAAGAGGATTAGAGCCAGAGCATCGATAAAACAGCCGCCGATCAGATAGACTGCGATAATGACCATCATGGTGAAAAAACGGGGTAGCGGTAGGCCGGCAACCCAACCCGCCAGGTCATACGGGATTCGGGCAACGGCCAGAAAATGGCCAAAAATTACGGCCCCGGTAACGATGATCATGACCATGCAGGTGGTGCGGGTGGTTTCAAAAAGCGAGATTTTCAATTTTGCAAAAGTCAGATTGCGGCCCATAAGGGCGATACCGATACTGCATAAGGCACCAACCGCACCAGCCTCGGTAGGGGTGAAAAATCCGACAAAAAGACCGCCTATAACCAGACCGAAGATGAGCAGGGTTTCACCTGTTCCTTTGAGAGACTGAAACCTGTTCCGCCAACTTGTTGGCGGTCCGGAAGGACCCAGCTCAGGGTGGCGGCGACAGGAGAGGCTGATGGCCAGGCAAAAGAGGCCGGCTATCAATAGCCCCGGAAGGATTCCGGCCATGAAAAGCTTGCTGATCGATTGCTCGGTCATAATGCCGTAGACTATGAATACCACACTGGGGGGGATCAACATGCCGAGGCTGCCACCGGAAGCGACGGCGCCGGTGGCCAACTCCATGGAGTAATTGTAGCGTTTCATCTCCGGCAGAGCGACGGTGGCCATAGTCGCGGCGGTTGCTGGAGATGATCCGCAGATTGCGCCAAAGGCGGTGCAAGCACCAACGGTTGCCATTGCCAGTCCGCCGGGCCGGTGGCCGATGAAGGCGTAGGCGGTATCGTAGAGACGACGGCTGATGCCGGCATGGAAGGAAACCTGGCCCATAAAGATAAAAAGCGGTATAACCGTCAGGCCGTAAGAGCTGAAGGTCGAAAAAACATCCCGGGCCAGCAGAGAGAGAGCTGCGTCAAGACTGACCAGCTGGACGAAGCCGGTAAAGCCAACTATCGCCATGGCAAAGCCGACCGGAATCCGGGCAAAAAGGAGCAGGATCAAAGCGGCAATGCCAATCAAACCAATGGTGCAGGGACTCATGCTTAGGTCACCTTTTGCCAGGGGGTTGCAAGTTCAAGAAGAAGTACAATGCAGACCAATAGCGCGGCGGCGGAGATAGCGTAGACTATGGGGTAAAAAGGCATTTGCAGGCTTAAGGTAACCTCTCCGGTGGACCTGAGAATATTGGCATAGAGGAAAGATTGCCAGGCGATTAATCCAAAGAGACAGATGCTCAGCAGGGTGGTGATGATGGTACAGATTTCTCGGGCCGAGGGCGGTAGTTTTTCGACCACAAATTCTACCGCGACATGACCTTTGTTCAAAGTGGTGGCTGGGATTGCCAGGGCAATAGTCAGAGCTCCGAAAAGTCCGACAAGTTCGTAAGCCCCGAGAATAGGATGTTTGAAGAGACGCAATAAGACATCAGCACAAGTCAGCACCATCATCGCGATGACGCAGATGGCCGACAGGTAATTCATCAGGACTGCTAGTTGTTGGGTAATCTTGTGCATTTTCTCCAGTATTCCTTGTTTATATCAGCAGTGTCCGGTATGTTTTTTGCGTCAGGTTCAATGTCGGCAACCGGTGCTGTTTCAAGTGCGACATCGTAAGATGCCGTTGCTTTTCCCGGCGATTGGAGCGTGAAAGTTGTCATGTTTGAGCCCTACAGGGCGAGTTTGGCAACTTTAGCGTAATGAACCGCTGGAAAAGCAGGCAATCGAGCGCCAAAAAGCGCTGAAATCAGCTCCGGTTGACAGTATGCAACTTTCTAACCGGACAGTACTGTGTTTATATGGCAATTCAGTCAAGGGGTAGCCAAATAAGTTTTATCGATCTATCAAACGGCAAGCAATTATTTCAGCATTTCTTGAATTTTGGCTAATACTTTGTCTCCCGGCAATCCTTTACTGGTTGTTTTTTTAACATAGTCATCCAGTATCGGTTTGACTTTGGCTTTCCATTTGGCGTTCTCAGCCGCTGACAGTGAAAGGATCTTGTTTCCTTTTGCCAGAGTGAAAGCGCGACCGGCGGCATCTGCGTCATCCCAGGCCTGGCCCTGAATTTTAACCCATTCGGCGCTGACGTCTTCGAAAATCTTTTTCAGTTTGTCAGGCAAGGCCTGCCATTTTCTTTTGTTCATGACCACGAACATGGAGGTTGTATAGCCGATATCCGGAATGTCGGTGCTGTATTTGATTACCTCGCCTTGTTTCCAGCCTTTGAGAACCTCAATTGGCCCGATGGTACCATCGACAGTACCTTTCTGTAGAGCTTCATAAGTATCACCCTGGGGCATGGCGACTGGCAGGGCGCCAAGAGTCTTAACTATTTTGGCGCTGAGTCCAGTAGAGCGTATTTTCATCCCTTTGAGATCGGCCAAATGTTGAACAGCCCTCTTTTTGGTGTGGAGAACGCCGGGGCCATGGGCGTGAATATAGAGAACTTTTGTATCCTGTACCTCTTTGGGATTGAACTCTTTGGTGATCGTTGTGGCAATCCAGGTAGCGGTTTTGCCGTCTGGATACCCTACCGGCAAATCAAGACCTTCAAGCAGGGGGAATCTACCCCGGGTGTAGGCAAAGCAGGACATGCCGATATCAGAGATGCCGTTAACAACGCCATCGTACACCTGAGGAGCTTTGGTCAAAGTTCCCCCGGGGTAGATCATGATCTCGACCTGCCCGTTACTTCTTTTCTCGATCTCTTTGGCCCAGGCCACACCAGCTTTGCATTGGGCATGGATGGGGGGGAAGAAAATACTATAGGAGAGGTGGATCTTTTCTTCTTTGGCGATGCTGTTGACAGGAAGTATGAAGACGATAGCAGCGGCTATTAGTAGTAGAAGACAGTGAAAACGGAAGTTTCTTTTTCTGTTCATAATAATCCTCCTGTAAAAAAGTGGGTTAGTTTGTAAGTATATATCAATTCTCAACTTTCTGAATCGCTCTAAAAACAGCCCTGCCTGTCGGCAGACACGGCTATGAGCCAAGCCTGAACATCTATAATGTATTCCTGACAATGCAAGTTCAGAAAATTGAGTCAATTTAAATGTAGTGGATATAGAATTTTATTTCACAAAATGCAAGTGTAATAATTTTTTATGATCCTGCAACCTCTCATTTTACGATTGTGGAATGCCATCGTCTGGCTAAAACTCCGGTGATCGAGGGGCCAAAAGCGCCGAAAATCAAACCCGGTTAGAAGGAATAAAATAAGCTTTCTCGATAACAATGTGGAAATATAAAAAGAATCTTTGATTAAATTGTTATTATTTTCTTGACAATTTAATAACAGTATTTTATCTTTGGTATATTCTATGTATAATTAAAAACATTAAACCACCAGTTCTGCTGGTGCGATCCCAGAAGGTTCTGCCGATCTGGCGAGATATACCTCCTCATTGAAAATTCCCGAAAATTGGAGGGACTCGAAGGAGGTATCGTAACAGAACACCGGATTTGTAAATTATGTTTATTGGGTTCCATTCAAATGTAGTGGAATTATTATTGTTGCCTTTTTGAATGTCAAGAGTAACAATGGCCAAAAAATGTGGTAAGCATTTTTGGACTCGTGCCTATTTTGTGAGCCCGTAGGGTGGAACGAAAAAATTATAAGGGTTTATATCCGGAACTAAGAGTTGTCTGATAAATGGTAGTAGGATTTGCCAGAGTTTGAGTAACAATGGCCCCTTCCAGGGGCCCTCACGAAGCCACCGGCTCTGCCGGTGGAGCTTCACTGTTTTATTTTCATATAACACCGGTTTTTATCCGGGGGTTTGTGCCCGAGGGGGGGTCATGATTAAACGGGAAAAATCGAATTATACCATTCAGGCGGTAGCCCATGCGTTGGCTTTGTTGGAGGAATTCAGTGGTGATACTGATGAGCTGGGAGTAACGGAGCTCAGCAAACGTTTGAAATTGCATAAAAACAATGTTTTTCGGCTACTGGCAACCTTGGAAGAGCGGGGGTATATCGAACAAAACCGAGTGACGGAAAATTATCGCCTCGGTATTAAGAGCCTGGAGCTTGGACAGACATTCATTAAGCAGATGGGAGTCTTGCGTCAGGCCCGTCCCATCATGGAACGTTTAAGTCAGGATCTGCGTGAAAATGCCTACGTGGGAGTGATTCGCAATCATAATGTTGTCTATCTGGATGTGGTTGAATCGGATCAGGCGGTGCGGGTTGTTTCCCGGGTTGGATCACAGTTGCCGGTCTGGTGTTCCGCTATCGGCAAGGGTCAGATTGCCGATCTCAATCAGGGCGAGTTAGATAAAGTTTTACCGCCGGTACGGGACTGGCGGGAATGTACGAAAAATTCTATTAAAAATAAGGAAGAATTGCTGAAAGAGCTTGAAATGGTTCGTGAATTGGGATATGCAGTTGATAATGAGGAATATGACCTGGATGTAAAGTGTGTTGGCGCCTCGATTCGCGATTATACCAAAAGGGTGGTTGCCGGTATCAGCGTTTCAGGTCCATCCTTCCGTTTGTCAGCGGAACGGATTGCCGATGAGGTCGGTCCGGCGGTAAAAAAAGCAGCGGCTGATATATCCCGGCGTCTTGGATATGAAGTGGCATTGAATGTTGCTGGAGAATCATCAGACTAATTTTTCTGCTTCCGCGTTTTCTCTTTATCTGCATATCCCTTTTTGTCTCTCCAGGTGCCATTATTGTGCCTTCTATTCCACCGTTGCGACCCCAGTTCCTGAAGCCCTCTATCTCAGGGCATTATTAAATCAGTTTAATGTCAGGGTTGGCGATTGGCACGGGCGTCAACTTAAGACGATTTATATAGGAGGTGGTACACCATCTCTCCTATCTCCATCATTCTACGCGAAATTCCTTAACTGTTTATCTTCTCATTTTCATTTCCTGCCGGGTACTGAAATCACCATTGAGGCCAATCCTGCAACCCTGAACGAAGAAAAAATCAGGGCTTATCAATCACTGGGTATCAACCGGTTCAGCCTGGGTATTCAGACCTTTGCCGATTGGGGCTTGGAATTACTGGGACGTCAGCATTCCAGTGCTGATGCTGTAGATACGGTTAAAATGATGCATCGTTGCGGCGTGAAAAATCTCAGTATTGATTTAATATATGCCTATCCCGGGCAAACCTTTGTCGGCCTTCGCAGCGATCTGGAATCAGCTATCCGCCTGGAACCGGTACATATCTCTGCCTATTGCCTGTCTATCGAATCGGGTACGCCCCTGGCGAAAGCAATAAAAAATAAAGTTTTACCACGGCCATCGGAAGATGATCAGTCCCGTTTTATGGAGGAAACAGCCAATTTTCTTGGTGATTCCGGATACTGTCAGTATGAAATATCCAATTTTTCCCGGCCCGGTTTCCAGTCTCGACACAACCTGGCTTACTGGGAATTGCAGGATTACTGGGGTCTGGGTGCTGGTGCCTGGTCCTCACGAAGGTTGGAAAAAAATAAATTGTGTTGGGCTACCAGATATATGAATGAGCCTGAGGTAGAAGGTTATCTACGTCGTTTTGGTGACTATGTTGAAAACCTAGACCATGCTGTTTCTGCTGAGATAGATACCATATCCTACGAAACTTCCTTTGCCGAGCGAATGATCATGGGGCTAAGACTTGTTGGCGGTGTTGATTTGGCTGCTGTGGCTGCTGAATATGATTGTAATTTGGTCCATCGTGCTTTAGCCCGGCTGGATGTGGCAATGGGTGTAGGATTAGTGGAGCGGCTGGATGACCATCTGAGATTGACTGCTCGAGGCCGCCTGCTGGCAGATGAAGTGGCATTGGAGCTACTGGATTGAGCACTTTTGGTCACGAGAGTTACTCAATTTAAGTTGACAAAATAAGGGGGGACGGTTTAAGGTTCGCCTGAATTTTATGATGGAAAGGATGAATGACTGATGGATAAAGCGAAACGACAGGGACTGATTATTGTCAATACCGGCCACGGCAAGGGGAAGACAACGGCAGCTCTGGGGACTGCTTTTCGGGCTGCCGGCCAGGGTTTTGAAATTATCATCATTCAATTTATCAAGGGTTCCTGGAAATATGGTGAACTGGAAGCGGCAAAAAAATTTGATAATATAACCATTACCCCGATGGGCAAGGGTTTTATTAGATTGGGATCGGCTGAACCTGAGTCCGCTGACTGCGAGCTGGCGGAAAAGACCTGGCAGGCTTGTGAACAGGCCATTTTATCCGGTGATTATGATCTGGTTATTTGTGATGAAGTAAATTATGCCCTTTCCTATAAGTTGCTGTCTGTCCAGCGGGTGGTTGAAACACTCAATAATAAGCCATCCCATGTTCATGTTATTCTGACCGGTCGTGATGCTCCTCCGGAAATTATTGAGCTGGCAGACCTGGTAACAGAAATGAAAGAGATTAAACATCCTTATAAAAAGGGAATATCAGCCCAGCGAGGCATAGAATTCTGATGGGAACCCTGGCTGAATTTCTTGCTTATGTCCAGATTAAGGAACCTTTTTTGGGAAAATCCCTTGATTATCTGCTGGCGGCATCGCTTGAGAAACAGCAGGTGACCATAGTGTTACCCAAAGCTTCCATCCCTCTGTCAATGGTTATGGATCGCCGCCAACTATTGCAGCAGTTGGTTGACCATTTCTGGCCGGACTCGCGGCTGGTAAATATCCATACCCGTGAAGTGTCAGGAGAACTGCGTTTATTTCCCCTTGAAGCTTCTAAATATTGGAATGATCTGGTTTTTTTCCTGCCCACGGGAGAAAGCTGTGATACAATAACCAACGTTCAGCTGCTGGCGGCCGGTATAATTGCCAAGCCAGACTATGAAAAGTTTAAAAAATCAACGCAGAGTGATGCCGGAGGAAACTGGCTGGAAGAATCTTTTATCGCTTCTGGAGGTGAAATTTATTCCGGGATTTCGCTGGAAAAGCTGGTTGCCATTGCCGGCCAGCGAGCCCAAAAAAAAAGGGGTATCGCTCATTTTGTTACCTTAGCCATGTCAGTTGAGTTGTTTTTAAGCCTGGACTATCATTTTTTACGGTTGAAGGAGTTTGGTGTCAGTGGTTTGGGGCCCTTGACAGCCAGAAGTGTCCTAGGACATCTGCATGCGGTATTTCCGGGCCAGTATTGTGCTGGCTTAAGCCTTGTTCACCAGCTGTCAGGTCATCATTAAGCATGGTTTCTTGCAGATGAAAATACAAAATGTAACCTGGCATTTTATTTTGATGCTGATGCTATTCTTCTTTGGTTCCCTGGGTTTGTTTCAAAACATCGGGCAGGCCGCTGAGTTTATTGATGAGGTGGGTAACCGGGTTGATATACCCCCGCATCCCCAGCGTGTTATCTCCCTGGTTCCCAGCCTGACGGAAGTTCTTTTTTCCCTGGGCCTGGATGCGCGGGTGGTCGGGGTTACGGATTTTTCCACTTATCCACCAGCCGCCCGGACAAAACCAAGAATCGGCAGCTTTTTCAACCTTAATCTGGAAAAGATTATTTCCCTGCATCCAGATCTGGTAGTTGCCAGTATGGATGGCAAACAGGAAAAAATTATTGTTTCACTGAAGAAATTCCACATATCCATCTATCGGGTCAATCCCAGAAGTTTAAATGATATTTACCGGAGTATTAGTAACCTGGGTGAAATAACGGGAACCCTGCCTCAAGCCCAGCAGGTTATTTTGTCAATGAAAAAGCAGGTTGGGGCCGTGGAGAGGCGGGTTGCCCATCGGCCGAAGAAACGGGTTTTTTATCAGGTTGGAGTTGATCCCATCGTTACTGTCAATGGTGGAACTTTTGCCGCGGATTTGATTCGACGTGCTGGTGGCATCCTGGTAACCAGGAAAAATCCCATACTGTATCCCCGGTATTCCATCGAACGGGTTATTGCTGATAATCCCCAGGTCATTATCATTTCTTCCATGTCACCCAAGACGAACTATCGCCGATTTGCCGGAACCTGGAAAAAATGGCGCTCCATCGAAGCTGTTCGTCTGAATCAGGTCTATGTTATTGATGCTGACCTGGTTGATCGTCCTTCACCCAGGATTGTTATGGGGTTGGAAAAAATTGCCCGTTTGCTTCATCCTGAAGCCTGGTGATGAAAACCTAACAGTATCCATCCGGAAACTAGTGTTTCCGGATGGGTAATCAGTTCTCAACTTTCTGCAGTCAGCTTAACTAGTACTGCGTCCCGAAAGTCTTGACCATATTAGTGGCAATCCTAAATCTGATATGCCAGCATCATATTGAACCATTTTATGCAATATAAATAAAGTAATATCAACAAGTTACACGTATAAAAAGGATCAATATTGTTCTTCGTTTCACGTAAATTAAACAGCCAGAAAACATATCAGAACTTCTGGGACGTAGTACTAGCTGTTTCTCCAATGTTTTACTGAAAGCTGAAAGCTGATGGCTGATCGCTGAAAGCGTTTATCAGGAAATGAATGTTTCCAAATGAACACTAAACAGGATTTTTTGAAAAATGATTAACGAAAAACTGGAAAACGAACAGCGGGGCATTACAGACCGGCGTTATCTGACCTGTGAGAAATATGGTGATGTGTTTGAAATTAAGGATGGTATGGCTTGCCATCATCCAACAGAAACCTGTAAATACCGGTTGTCATGTCCCATTTACCAGATAGGTCAAAATGATTGATAGGGGTGTGAAAACTATGGTCAGTAACAAAAAACAGGCAAAACTCTTGATGGTGCAAGGCACCGGTTCAAGTGTTGGTAAAAGCATGCTGGTGGCTGGTTTATGCCGTTATTTTGCCCGCCAGGGGGTAGCCGTTGTCCCCTTTAAAGCTCAGAACATGGCTCTTAATTCGTATATTACCCCCGAGGGGCATGAAATGGGCCGGGCGCAGGTGGTGCAGGCCGAAGCCTGCGGGTTGGTACCTCATGTACATATGAATCCGGTTTTGATCAAGCCCAACAGCGATGTTGGGGCCCAGGTGATTATCCACGGGGTGCCGGTGGGCAATATGTCAGCGGTTAAGTATCATCAGTACAAGGGGAAGGCCTGGGAAGCGGTGTTGAGCAGCTTTTCTTTTTTGCGGGACCACTATGAACTCATTATTATTGAAGGGGCTGGCAGCCCGGCAGAGATTAACTTGCGTGAGAATGATATTGTCAACATGGGTTTGGCAACCCATATCGGGGCACCGGTTCTGCTGGTTGGTGATATTGATAAGGGCGGAGTTTTTGCATCGCTGGTGGGTACCATGGAATTACTGTCTCCTGTTGAACGGGAGTTGGTCAAAGGTTTTGTGATCAATAAATTCCGTGGCGATCGCCGACTGCTGGAGCCGGGATTGGAGATCATTTCCCGCCGCTGCAATGTGCCTTTTGTCGGTGTTGTTCCTTATTTCCGTGATTTTTACCTGCCTGAGGAAGATGGAGTGGCAGTGGAAGGGTATGGAAAGGGGGCCGAAGAGGATGTGACCGTATCCCGGGTTGGAAAACTGCTGGTGGCCGTGATTAAGCTGCCCCATATATCAAATTTTACCGACTTTGATCCCCTGGATCAGGAAGTGGATGTCCGGCTGGACTATCTGCAGCCGGAAGAAGATTTTGCCGATTATGATCTGGTTATTATCCCCGGCAGTAAAAATACCATTGATGATCTACAGCAGCTCCACCAGTTGGGTTTTGCTCATCGTCTCACAGAATTTGCAGCTGCCGGAGGAGCTGTTGCTGGTATTTGTGGTGGCTATCAGATGCTTGGACGGTATATCACCGACCCTTATCAGGTGGAGACCGTCCAGGGCCAGGTGGAAGGGCTTGGGCTTTTGGAGGTACAAACCGAACTGGACCGGGAAAAAGTGACTGTCCAGAGTTGTGGTGAATTGGTTGCTGGTGGCTGGCCGGGCATGGACCAACTTCAGGTTTCCGGCTACGAAATTCATATGGGTCGTACCCGGTTGGAATCCAGCGCCAGAGCGTTGTTGTTGGTGGCGGAAAACAGCACTGAAGGGAGCAGCCATTATGATGGGGCTTTAAATGTTGACGGGACCGTCTGGGGGACATATTTCCATGGAATTTTTGATAACGATGATTTTCGCCGCCAGTACCTGAACCGGCTGAAACAAAAACGTTTTGGTGCACAGGTAGCGTCCCTGCCGGCGGGTTCATTTGCGGTGCAAAAGGAAAAAGGTTTGGATTCATTGGCGGACTTGCTGGCTGATGCTCTTGATATGGTGGTCATAAAAACCATCATTGAGAATTGTTGAATGTCCAGAACTTCTTGGTATTTTTTATTTTTATCGTTTCTCATCGTCTTGATCATCATGATTTCGGCGGTGTTGGGTGCTGCCCAGCTTTCTCTGGTGGCAGTGCTAAAGGCGCTGGTTGGTGGATTGCCGGGGTTCAAAAGTCTGTTGCATGGAGAAACAGTGCCTCTGAGTCATCATTTGATAGTCTGGGATGTGCGGCTGCCCCGTATCCTGGTGGCCCTGCTGGTAGGGGCCTCCCTGGGGATGGCCGGGGCCGTATTCCAGGGTTTGCTGCTTAATCCTCTGGCTGATCCTTTTACTATTGGGGTTTCTGCGGGGGCCGCATTCGGGGCCACGGTAGCAATTATTCTTCAGGGGGTGATCGTTGGTCTTCCCGTATTACATAGCTTTGGCATTATTCCCTTTTTTGCCTTTGCCGGGGCCCTGTTGTCTTTATTTTTTGTCTATTTCATTGCCAGAAGTGAAGGTCGTATTTTACCGGAAAGTCTGATACTTGCCGGGGTGATTGTTGCCTCCTTTTTGTCAGCTTTAATCAGCTTTTGTAAAAGTATTGCCGGTGATAACCTGTCAGCTATCGTGTTTTGGATTATGGGTAGCCTTTCAGGTCGACTCTGGCAGCATGTCTACATTCTGTTGCCCTATTTCATTGTCTGTTTTCTCATCATGCAGGCCCATGCCCGGCATCTTAATATTATGGCCATGGGAGATACCACTGCCATGCAGCTGGGTGTCGATGTTCAGCAGGTACGTCGCCGCCTGTTGTTATTTGCCTCGCTGCTGACGGCAGTTGCTGTATCCATCAGTGGAGTGATTGGTTTTGTTGGTCTGGTGGTACCCCATATTAACCGATTGATTCTGGGCCCTAACCATCGGACTTTGATTCCGGCATCGGCTTTGCTGGGTGGCGGGATATTAATCCTTTCCGATACCCTGGCTCGCACGGTTGCCGGATCAACGGAAATTCCCGTGGGGGTGGTGACCGCATTGCTGGGAGCGCCTTTTTTCTGTTATATTTTCAAGAAAAAATTCAATGCGTCCCATTAGCACCTTACTCCTGAATTGCTGTCACTCTTTTGAGTAACTAATTATAATATATTGAAATCATTAATCTTTTGTTTGTCAATAGCTCACGTTTATAAAGCAATTGCCTAAGGATGTTCCGGCTTGGCTCATAGCCGTGTCTGCCGACAGGCAGGCGGCATTGATCGCCGGCGAGAATGAGCGAGAGCCATGTCGGAACGTTCTGAAGGAAATTTCTTTTGGGTTGAGGGACTTAGCCCGCCTTAGAGTGGAATTGTATTGTAGATGACCCAGGCTGAAAAAAAATCTCCTTCATCAAAGCGATCCTTTAATGAATTGTTACGGGTCAACAGTTTGTCTTGTGGTTATGGCAGCAAGATGGTGCTCCATGATGTTTCCTTCAGTCTCTGGACAGGCTTTTTTTGTGGTCTTCTAGGCCCCAATGGTTCGGGTAAATCCACTTTGATTAATAATCTCTGCCGGGTATTTCAGCCCCAGGGAGGTGAACTTTTTCTGGAAGGACAAAACCTGGAAGCATTCAGCCGCCGCGAACTGGCAACCAAGATTGCGGTGGTTCCCCAGGATACGCATATTTCATTCCCTTTTTTGGTTCGTGAAGTGGTGTCCATGGGGCGCAACCCTCATATTTCAGGTTTGTTTGCCAAAGGTTACCGGGAAGACGACCCGGTAGTTTCCCGCATCATGGCGGAAACCGGCATAGAGTATCTGCAGGACCGTCCTATTACCAATATCAGTGGTGGTGAACGGCAGCTGGTGCTACTGGCCCGGGCGCTGGTTCAGGAACCGAAACTTCTTTTGCTGGATGAACCAACTTCCAACCTTGACATCAGCCATTCAGTTAAAATTCTGCGGTTGGTGGAAAAAAAGGTGAAAGATGAGGGCTTGGCGGTGCTGGCTATCTTCCATGACCTGAATCTGGCCAGTATTTTTACTGATTATCTTTTTCTGCTTCAGGAAGGGAGCATTGCTTTCCAGGGGGAAACGATCGACGTCATGCAGCAGCATATCCTGGAAAAGGTTTTTGCCACCGACTTATGTGTTTATACCCCACCTTTGATTGGCCGTCCCCAGGTTTCCATTCCCACGGTTTTATAAAAATCATCAATCAATCGGCAGCAGCCTTCTGTTCCATCATGATCTTGGCGATGGTAAAGCGGGAAGCGGATTCATGTACCGTCTGCATGACTTTTGCGGTCAACTTGCCCCCTGGGCTGTTTCCCGGCTGTTTGCCCCAGATGAGGTCGATGATGGCGGTGGGTTTCATGGTTTCTGCCGGGCCAGCCGGCATTAGATAGTCCTCATTACCGTTAACCTGTCGTAAGAGCCCGGCATTCAGTAAATCAGCACTGATGTTCTGGATTGTCGGCTCCAGTTCATTCATCCTTTGGGCCACGTCCCCTAAACTGCTTCGTTTTTGCTGTTGAAAATCCTTGAAGATAAGTGTCAGTAAATCCAGACTGAGAGCAAGTCGCCTTACCGGGGTGATGATTGTTTGTTTTGGTTGGTAATAACGATAAGTCTGGAGGGCGAAGGCTACTTCAGCCCCGGTGAGAAAAACAATCCAGCCTAAGTGTATCCAGAGTAAAAACAGTGGTACGGTGGCAAACGAACCATAAATGGCATTATACCTGGCGACACCGATCTGCAGATGTAAATAGATCCTTTGGATCAGCAGCAAACCAATGGTTCCCGCCAGGCCGCCGGCCAGGGCCGGACGAAATCGTATTTTGGTATTGGGTAAAAATTGGTAAAGCAAAGTGAAGGTGCCGGTAAGTACAAGGAAAGGAAAGAGCTCTGAACTCATGATCAGAAGCCAGTTGGCCGGCAGTAAATATTTCAGTTTATCAATCAGTAGCGGGCTGTCCAGCGCCGCGGACATCCCCAGGCCGGCATTGATGGCAATGGGAAAGAGAACCATCAGGGCCAGATAATCCATGATCCGTCGGCCAAAAGGACGGCCGCATGGAGCCCTCCAAATGGCATTCATGGCTCCTTCAATGCTGCCGATAACCATAATCACGGTAAAAAATAAAATAATAATTCCCGCAGCGCCCAGGGTGGCAAAGTTGGTACGATCAACATAGTCAAAAACCTGATCAACCGCGGCCCGTAAATGGCTGCTGAAATCTTTGCCGGCAGGCTTGCCATCCTGACGGCTGTCTTCGGTCGAAGTATCTGTAGCAGAGAGGGGAGGCGTTTCCTGATCTCTTGCCGTGGTTTTCTCCGGTTCCGCTGAAACCTGGGCTATCAGTTTATAGGCGGTTTCCCGAAGCTGATCGCCAGCACCCAGGCCCTTGAGAACCGCGGTACTCAGTGCCAGCATGGGAACCAGGGATAAGACAATGGTGAACGTAAGAGCACTGGCTCTTGAGGTTACGGCGTCTTTCTTGAATTCCTGTAGGATGATGGCGCAAACGCGCAAGAAGAGAAAAAACCGCTGTTGCCACCAGTTCCCCTCTGGTTCAGCCCAGATTCTGGCCAGGAATTCTTTTAGCTGTTTCCGGCCATTTAATGCTTTTGGTTCTTTTGCTTTTATTCGCATGGGATATGTCCTGTTTTGTCTGTCACAGTGCGGTTCGGCGTCTGGTGGAGCTTATTCAGTTTTCATTTGTATCATGTCCATGAGCTGAGCTGATCGAAAATTTCTTCCTGACTGACCACCTGCTGTCGAGGGGCTGGAAGCCAGCGTGGTATGCCGGCAATGATTTTCAGCAAGCAGGTTGAATGTTTCTGCGTTCCCCGGATCAAATCAGCAAACTGCTGGTTGACCCACTCATTTTTTACCAGCCAGTTAAAAGTTAGGTAGGTATTGCAATAAATAATATCGGCCAGTATCCGGGAAAAAAGCAGCTCTCTGGTAATTACTTTAATTCTCCGATTATAACTTTTTTCCAGACTGCTCCTGCCGCCAAGAAAATCCATGATGCTTTTCTCTGCCAGCCGGGCACTTTGCAGGGCGTAATAAATTCCTTCGCCGAAAACGCTTTCACACAGACCGGCTGCATCACCTGCAAGCAGAATATTTCCCCGGCTGATCTTTGCCCCTATGGGTTTAACTGGCAGGGCTCCACCCCTGATCCCCTCAAGTCGGCAAGTTTGTAACAGCGGGTTTTTAGCCGCAAATTCTGCCAGCAGGCGGCGTAGCGGTCGGTTTTTCGTTGTTGTGGCAACCTTGTAGAGTCCGATATTGAAATGATCCCTTTTGGGGAATATCCAGCCGTAACCTTTGTGAATGGCTCCGAAATCAAGCCATGTCCGGGAACTAAAACCTTCAAGTACTCGATGATTTTCAGGGTAGGCTCTGGCCTGAATTGCATGGGCCAGGCAGGGCCTTTTGTCGGGAAAAAGTTGTTTACGTACTGTACTGAATACACCATCGGCTCCCACCAGGATTCTGGCTGCTACCTGACCCTCAGAGGTTGAAACCGTGACGGTTGTGCCCTGGGGGGAAAAATGTCTGAATGTTGCCGGTGCCATCAGTGTTGCTCCGGCATTTACAGCTTGTTGGGCTAGGTAATGATCAAAATTTGACCTGCTGACCGTGTAGCCGGCTCCGGGCATTTCCTGGTAAAAGACACCCTTGTCCTTGAAAGCCAGATAGGTTCCGGAAATTATCCTGGCATCGATTGACGTCGGGGAAAGGCTGAGCTGCCTGAATGATTTTTGGGACAGGCCGCCCCCACATACTTTGGGCCGGGGAAGAGGCGATTGCTCGATTATGATTACCGAAAGCTGCTGATGGGCCAGCAGTGTGGCCAGATATCCGCCTGCCGGCCCGGCACCGATGATACAGACATCGTATATCTTGTGTTTTTCCATGACCTGGCTGCCGTAAAAATTAAAAGGACTTCCGGGAGTCCGGAAAGTCCTTTTAATGGCGGAGAGAGTGGGATTCGAACCCACGGTGAGCGTAGCCCACAGCTGATTTCGAGTCAACCGCCTTCGACCTCTCGGCCATCTCTCCGATTGTGAACTCCTGCATTGGCATAATTCCAACTAGTGTTCATCCGGAAACCTTCATTTCCTGATGAACGCTTTTCCGGATAAAAATCAATTATACCACACCGGCAGGGGATTGACAAATGCCGGATGTGAAAAATAAGAATGTTTTTTTTCAACTTTCAGCAGTCACTTGTGCAGGTGTTTTTCTTTGTGTTCTCCAAGTCTTGGCAGTGGCATTCAACGCAATTGTCGAAAATAATAAGATATCGGCTGGTTAAGCTGAGAGCTGAAAGCTTTGTTATATCCCGGCTCCCTCCCTCAGGATGTTAGCCATGTCGGTTTTTTCCCAGGTGAATCCTGGTTCTGTCCGGCCAAAATGACCATAAGCTGCAGTTTGTAGATAGATGGGGTGTAAAAGATCAAGTTTTTCAATAATGGCTGCTGGTCGCAGATCAAAGTATTTTCTCACCAGTACAGATATTTTTTCCGAAGGAATTTTCCCGGTGCCGAAACAGTTGATCATCACACTGACCGGCTGGGCGACTCCAATGGCATAGGCCAGCTGGACTTCGCATCGTTCAGCCAGCCCGGCAGCGACAATATTTTTGGCAATATAGCGGGCCATATAGGAGGCGCTGCGATCGACTTTGGAGGGATCCTTGCCGGAAAAACAGCCTCCCCCATGACTTCCCTGTCCCCCATAGGTGTCGACGATAATCTTTCTTCCGGTCAGACCACAGTCTCCCATGGGGCCGCCGACAACAAAGCGTCCGGTAGGATTGATGAAAAATTTGGTTTTCTGGTCAATCATTTCAGCTGGCATGACCGGTTTAATAACCTGCTCAATGATGCTTTCCTTGAGGTCATTGTAAGCAATATCCGGGGTATGCTGGCTGGAAACCACCACCGTGTCAACACGTGTTGGTTTGTGGTCCACATATTCAATAGTTACCTGGGATTTTCCATCGGGGCGGAGAAAAGGCAAATGTTCATTCTTGCGCTGCCTGGCCAGCTCCCTGGTCAACCGATGGGCATAGACAATCGGCATGGGCATTAATTCCTGGGTATCATTGCAGGCATAGCCGAACATCAAACCCTGGTCTCCAGCACCCTGGTCCTTGTAAAGACCTTCGCCGGCGGTGACGCCAACGGAAATATCAGGAGATTGTTTGTCAATGCTGGTCAGCACGGCACAGGTTTCCCAGTCAAAGCCCATGGCTGAATCATGATAGCCAATTTCCTTGATAGTCTGTCGGACTACAGCCGGGATGTCAACATAACAACTGGTGGTGATTTCGCCGGCAATGACTGCCATGCCGGTGGTCACCATAGTTTCACAGGCGACCCGACCATGCGTGTCTTGTTCGATGATATTATCAAGGATGGCATCAGAAATCTGGTCGGCAATCTTATCAGGATGTCCTTCCGTGACTGATTCAGAGGTGAAGAGGTAGTCGTGCATACTCATAAAACTTCTCCTTTATCTATCTGTTTAGATTTGCAATATTTTTAATTGTTTTGCAGATTCATCAGCAGATCATCTGGAAATCGCTGACGCATTTGTTCAGCCACATACTCCTCCACTTCAGTGGCGACTTTGAAGGTCAAACACTTGGTGACAATTTCACGGGCTTCTTTATACGTACTGTTTCGAATGATTTTCTTGATATAGGGAATAGAAAGAGGGTTCATGCTCAACTGATCCAGCCCGAGTCCCATCAATACCAGTGTGTATAATGGTTCGCCAGCCATTTCACCGCAGACGCTGACCGGAATACCATTGCCATGGGCGGCTTCGATGGTGTTCTGCAGCAATCTGAGAATGGAAGGGTGCAGGGGTTCATAAAAACATGAAACATGCTCGTTAACTCGGTCAACGGCCAGGGTATATTGAATCAGATCATTGGTGCCAACACTGAAGTAGTCCACCTCAGGTGCCAGCAGATCAGCGATGACTGCGGCGGAAGGTACTTCAATCATGATCCCGACGGGAATGTTTTCATCAAAAGGGATACCCTGGTGGCGCAGCTCCTCTTTAACCTCAGCCAGAATACCGATGGCCTGTCTTATATCACGAACTCCGGAGATCATCGGGAAGAGAATCTTAACCTTGCCATGATGACTGGCTCTGAGTATACCCCGCAGTTGCTGGCAAAAAATTGCCTTTTGCTCGAAACACAGGCGAATGCCTCGTAAACCCATGGCCGGATTAATGGTGTCTTCATGAAAATTATGACTGGAAAGCTTATCATAGCCGAGATCAAGGGTTCTGATGGTAATTTCCTGTCCTGAAGCATTCTGAAGAGCTCTTTTATAGGTCAGATAATGTTCTTCTTCGGAAGGAAGATCACTCCGGTTGAGATAAATGAACTCTGTGCGATATAACCCGACAGCTCCCGCCCCATGAGAAACTGCCGATTCTGCTTCTTCAGGGTTTTCAATATTGGCTGCCAGTTCAATGGTATAGCCATCTTTGGTCAGTGGGGATAAGTGCCGGTTCTGGATCAGTTGCTGCTGAAAAAAACGATGTTTTTCTGCTTTTTCCCTATAGGTACGGATTTGTTCGGCGGTAGGGGAAACGATGATCCGGCCATCAATGGCATCAACGATCAGTTGATTGCCACCGTTAATCATTTCTGTGGCCCGCTCCAGCCCAACCACGGCAGGTATTTCCATTGAGCGGGCAATGATGGCCGTATGGGAAGTACGACCACCCAGGTCAGTAACAAAAGCTTTTACCTTGTTTAAATTCAACTGCATGGTATCGGCAGGTGAAAGATCATGGGCGATGAGAATGACATTTTTGCTTATTTTGTCGATGCTGTCATAGTCACTTTTCATCAATTGGCGCAGAATCCGCTCCGCTACATGGGTTATATCGGCTTGTCGTTCCCTCATGTACGGATCATCCATGCGATTGAAAATCTTTTTGATTTTTTCCACATTCAGACTGAGGGCCCATTCCGCGCTAATCTTTTTTTCCTGAATCAGCTTAACTGTATCATCAGTGAGCATTTTATCGTCCATCATCATCAGATGAACGTCAAACAGGTAAAGATGTTTTTGCTTGCCGTTGTTTTCGGCTGCGGTTTCAACTAACTTTTCGTGTCCATCAAGCAATTCCTGGCGGGCGGCGGCAATGGCATGTAAATAGTGTTCTATCTCCGCCTGAACCTGCTCGCTGGGAATCTTTTCCATGACTGGCTTGAGCTTGGCCCGGTCCAGCAAAAAAGCCCTGCCGATGACAACTCCGGGAGAAACGCCTATGCCCTGTAAAATACATTGATTGTTACCAGTTTTATTCATGGTTTACACTTTCCTTAAATGTATTTTTTAGCAGTAGTGTCCGGTTAGGAACTTGCATATTGTCAACTGGAGCTGATTTCAGCGCTTTTTGGCGCTCGATAGTCTGCTTTTCCAACAGCTCATGGCGCTAAAATTGACAAACTCGCCCTTTTGGGCTCAAACATATCAATTTTTACGCTCTATTCGCTGGGAAAAGTAACGAGCTATCCTCACGATGTCGCGCTTGAAACAGCACTGGTTAACAATATCACCCACTACGCAAAAAGCAGACCGGACAACGCTGATTTTTTATCTAAAGTGAGCGATCAGCTTTAGCTTTTGGCAGTTAGTTTAATGATCACAGGGTAATTAGTATTATAAATTTTTTCCCGTTATATCTTGCTACTGTTTGACGTAAGGACCTGATTTTTCGAAGCTAAATGCTAATGGCTTAACTTGGCATTATCCTTCCAGCTCACCAAACCCATCAGCTATCAGCTTACCCAGTGCTGCCAATGCCTGCTCTTCGTCCGGGCCGTTTGTCTCCACCTGAATGGTGCTTCCCTGGGATGCCGCCAGCAGCAGCACTCCCATAATGCTTTTGCCGTTAACCCGAAGTTCATCTTTACCGATGTGGACGTCAGCCTCAAAGGAGTTGGTAGTTTTAACCAGGAGAGACGCCGCCCGGGCATGTAATCCCAGTTTATTGATGATGATAAATTCTTTTTTTAACATAATGTCATTTCATAGAAATGAGGTAATAAAAATTAGTGCCTGAAATAAGCGGTTAACAGCTCTTTTAATGATTACAGAACATTCTGCTATTGCAACCTTTCATCCGTTGAGTATTGTTTCTTCTTAACGTAATACCTTGCTTTTGCAAAGCTAGATGCTAATGGCTGACAGCTAATCGCTCAAGACAGCCTCAATTCAGATAGTGATGTGTTCCTGAGCCGTTAACAAAACTGAAACCAATGGTTTGCCATCATCGCTATAAATATTATCAGACTTGCACCCTGCAATGCCTGGAATATAGACATTCCCCGTTTTATCCTCCAGGCAAAGAGGCAAATAATACCGATGCTGAGTAACGAAAGAGGTTTAAAACAAGTGGGGACAGGAATCATCGTCCTTATGAGAAACGGAATGCAAAGAGCTAATAATCCGGCGGTCAAATAGTTTATTATCACCTTTACTTTCGGTAGTTGCCAATGGTGGATGGTGTTAACCACATTCAGACCATGCCTGACCCCTTGGATATAAATCAGGTAGCGGATGCTCAGGTGAATGACATTGTAGCCGATTAACAGGCTGAAGGGTGCCCATAACCCGCCGCCGATAAAATAGATTAAGACAGCTAAAGATGCCATTGCCGGTTTGATTCCATTCCAGAAAAAAGCATCCCCAATCGCGCCGTAGAGAGAGTTCAGGTTTTTTCCCAGTAGCAGTCCGTATTCACCCTGGCCACTTTTTTCCAGGTTAATATGTATTCCAAGTACTGCTGCCGCCATGATGGGATTGGTATTGAAAAAATCCAGGTAACTTTTTACTTTTTTTGTGAGCTTTTCCCGATCATTTCCATACAGTTGTTCCAACAGAGGATAGATGGCGTAGGCCAGTCCCATGTTTTGCATCCGGCTGAAATTCCAGGATGCCTGCCAGCAAAGGCTGCGCAAAAAAATTCGCTGCTCGAGGGGTATCTTAAAACTCATGGCTAACCTGAATAGTTTCCATCCGGAAACTGGTTTTTCCGGATGAACACTAAATAATTAATGCGTTCTCTTGGGTTTTTTCCCACTCTTCCAAGGGTCATGGTTGAAGTAAAAAACTGAAGCCCAAAGCCAGCAGCATAAAGAGTGTCAGAATATTTTTTTTATAGATTCCCGATAACAGGGCGGCAATGCCAACCAGAGGGAAAATTATCAGCAAGCCATTCATTATTCTTTGGATGTTTTCAGGAATTAATGAATGAAGATATGGTATTGCCAGCAATAATATGGTGCTACTGACCAATATGGCCACAAAGTTGCAAACCAGGAAATGTATCAATCCTTTTAAATGCAGTGAAACTGCCTGACTAGGATTGCCGACGAGTAGGCGGGTCCCCATCTCCGTTAAAATTCTCTCGTTATATTCTCGTACTGTGATATCGATTTTCTTTCCCTGGGAGGCCAGGGGAATCATGGTTGCAAAAACCAGAAAAGTCAATGAACCAATACTGACTGGATCACTAACATCCAGGGAAGTGACAATAGTTGTGATAACTCCGCTGGCTACCGTGGCGAACAGGGTGTCATCGTTGGGGATGGCAGCGCCCACCGGCAGCTCGCTGATCCAGAGAAGTTCAATCAGCACCCCGACAAGTAAACCGACGGTTGCATTGCCGCATAATAACCCAATAATCGGGGCAAGCACTATCGGCCGGGAGATCATTAATTGTCCCCAGGCAGTGCGGTCCAGGCTCAGCAATGTTCCGACTCCGGCAATTTTTAAGGCAGCGGTAAGAGATAAAAAAATATTCATGGTGATTATTACCGGTTCCTGTGGCCAAATGGTTGATTATGGTAGTATAAATTTTTTGTTGATTAAAGGGAAAATATCCTGAGGGGGAATTCGTGGTACTGGCTGAACAAAAATAGAAATACCCCGCTGACTGATATCATCCAGTAAAGAAACTTCTTGACGATTAAGAGAAATTGAAGCTGAAATTTGAGTTTTTCCGCTTTGATAATGAACATTTCCCAGGTTCAGGCGGTTGAAAGGCAGCCCCAGTTTCACTGCCTGATCAGCGGCATCAATCGAAGAAACCAGCATCATGGTGCGAAATGCCGACTTGTGGCACAGGAAATCATTTTTCAAATAATTGACGGCATCTGCCACGGTTTTAATCAGAACCTTTGCCATGGGAGGGGCAGACATCCTCATAATCTTTTTTTTAAATGGGTTATGGAAAACTTCATCATCAGCTACGATAATCTGGTTGATGCTGAGATATGGTATCCAGGTTTCCACAATCTGGCCATGAATCAGGCGATCATCGACACGTACAAGCAGAGTTGTCATTTTCCCAAAAACTCAATGGCTGAAAAAATATTTTTACGCCCATATTCAGTAATATAAGCTGTCAGTTCAGTTAAACTTTGTTTTTGTCGTTCTGTTGCCAGCTTTAAGATCATTGGTAGATTAACCCCTGAAATTATTTCTACTTTCTCCGGTTCAAAAAATGAAAGGCTGATATTGGAAGGTGTGCCGCCAAACATGTCGGTAAGAATCATGACTTCAAGGCCTTTTTTCTTCATTTTATTGATGGCTGCTGCCAGGTTTTTTTTTACCTCTTCCACATCATCCTGTTGTGAAATGCTGAAACTCTCCATTTCAGGTAATGGCCCAACTATCTGCTCGGCTGTTTCCTTCAGGTTTTTTGCCAGGGAGTGGTGGGTGACAATAATTATGCCGATCATTTTCCAGATGTTCCTTTTCCCAGGGGGATATCCCGGTGGACCAGTTGTAATTGGTATCCACTGGATTCAAGCTTTTGCTTCAGCATACAGCATATGCTGACCGACCGGTGTTGTCCGCCGGTGCAGCCGATGGCAATGGTCAGATAGGTCTTTCCTTCTGCCTGGTATTGGGGGATTAAAAAATGTAACAGGTTGCTGAAGTGATTAAGAAATGTTTGGCTGGGTTCCTGGCTCAGGACGAATTCCTGTACCTCCCGGTCAAGACCGTTTTTATCCCTCATCTCAGGGGTGAAGTAAGGATTGGGTAGGAATCGGACATCCATGACAATGTCGGCTTCCGGTGGAATTCCGTTGCGGAAACCAAAAGAGATGAGGGAAATAAATAATTTTTCAGGACCTGATTCAGGGGCAACAAGTTTGATGATCTGTTGTTTAAGCTGGTGTACAGTCAGATTGCTGCTGTCAACAATATGGGTGGCCAGAGCCCGGATCGGATACAATAATTCCCGTTCTTCGGAAATTCCCTGAACAATGGATGTGGTTATTGCCAGTGGATGTTTTCTCCTGGTTTCGCTGAATCGTTTAATGAGCGTTTTATCCTGGGCTTCGAGAAAGATAAGTTTCAACCGTTTATTCTTCTGCTGCAGAGCAGAAAAAACTTCTGGAAATAGTTTGGGGAATTCCCTTTCCCGGATATCCATAACCAGGGCAATTCCCCTTCTAGTTGGCGAAAATGTGCCTGACAGCTCAATGAACTTTGGCAAAAAAGTCATAGGCAGGTTATCAATGCAAAAGTATCCCAAATCTTCCAGGACATTCAAAGCACAGCTTTTTCCGGCTCCTGAGAGTCCGGTCAGAATGATGACTGAGGAGATCTGAGCTTGCTGATTCATGACGACTGTCGTTCCAGTTTTCTGTTGAGCTGTTCCAGAAGATCCTTGCCCGGCACTTTGCCCATTTTGGTCAGCATGTGGTTGCGGGCGGCAATTTCAATAATGGTGACCAGGTTGCGTCCGGGACTAACCGGCAAAATCTGCAGGGGTAAATAAACTCCCAGCAGAGTATGGGTTTTCTGCTCCAGGTTAAGTCGGTCACCATTATCATATTGATCCCAGGGTATCAGCTTGATCACAAGGTCAATGCGTTTTTGTTCTCGAATGGCGGTAACCCCGAAAATATCTTCAATATTAATTAACCCCAGTCCCCTGATTTCCATATGATAATTTGCCGGTAAGTGGGCTGAGCCCACCAGGGTCATGGATGGGATATGGTGGACATGAATGACATCATCTGCCACCAGTCGATGGCCGCGCTGAATCAAGTCCAGGGCACATTCACTTTTTCCGATGCCGCTTTTTCCAATGAGCAGAATACCAACTCCGTGGACATCAAGTAATACGCCGTGAATGGTTGTAGTTGGGGATAGATAGTCCTCCAGAAAACGGTTGATCCTGATGATAAATCTGGAAGTTTTATGTTGGGTCTGAAGGATGGGGATGTGATGAATATTGCTTTGCGTCAGCAGTATGGGATGGGGTGCAAGGCCTGTCGTGATGATGAAACAGGCCACATCATGTTTGCAAAGTTTTGTCGCAATTTCCGCACAACTATTATTGTCCAGGGAGTGCAGGTAATCGGTTTCCGCCCTGCCGATCAGTTGGATACGTTCTTGATCCAGATATTTGGTGAATCCCGCGAACGCCAGCCCATGTTTCTGTATCCGGTAGTGGGAAATAATCCGGTTGTATTCGGCTTCCGGGTTAAGCGGAACAAGTTGCAGATCATAGCTTTCTTCATTGTCCAGTAATTGGCTGATAGTTATATTTTTCATTCTTCAATCTTTGGACTAGCTTGAAAAATGGGCTTTTTGCTCGATTTTTTCAAGACAGCCTTTAGTTGCCGGCTACTGGATTATCCCTGGGAAATTCAGCAGTGTCCGGTTAGAAAGTTGCATACTGTCAACCGGAGCTGATTTCAGCGCTTTTTGGCGCTCGTTTGCCTGCTTTTCCAGCGGCTCATTGCGCTAAAGTTGCCAAACTCGCCCCGTAGGGCTCAAACATGGCAACTTTCACGTTCCAATCGCCGGGAAAAGCAACATTATCTCACGATGTCGCGCTTGAAACAGCACCGGTTGCCGACATTGAACACGAAGCAAAAAGCTTTCCGGACAGTACTGTGGGAAATTACACTTGGTCATCTTTATTTTGAATTACCTGGAAAAGTTCGGCTGCATCTTTGGCCTCAGCCAACCGTTCTTGGAATTCGGGGTCTTTAAGCATTCGGGATATTTTTGCCAGGGCTTTAAGATGCAGGCCCGCAGAATCTTCCGGGGCAAGCAGTAAAAAAAAGAATTTTACCGGTTTGTCATCTATGGCGTCAAAAGGAATGCCTTCATGACTGCGGGCAAACGCGGCAATCAGGGTATCAATTTTTTTTGTCTTTCCATGAGGAATAGCGATGTTGCCGCCGATACCGGTACTGCCAAGATCTTCCCTTTCTTTTAAGATGGTAAAAACTTCATCGGCCGGAATTTTGGGAAATTGCTGACTGACACAGTCAGCAAACTTTTTCAGGACCATGTTTTTATCTGAACAACCAAGATCACTGATGATCAGAAATTTACTAAGGTAGTCGGCGATTTTCATGCAATTTATCCAATAAGTAAAGCTTATTGTCTGTCAGTCACTTTAGCAAAAGGGCAAAAAGGGTGGCAGCAAGTGGGCTTTTAATTGATACCTGAATTGAGCGGTTAGCTTTTAGCCGTTAGCTATTAGTTCTATGATTACAGGATGTTTACTATTTCAAACTGTCATCCCTTAGGTCTTATTGCTCATGAACGTAATGCCTTGATTTTTTAAAGCTAACCGCTGATCGCTAACAGCTGATTGCTTAACAGATAACCGGGCTAATCAAGCGGTTGGTTCGATCAGACCGTAGTTTCCGTCTTTCCGCCGATAAATGACATTAACTTCATTGTTGGTGTCATTGTGGAAGACCAGGAAATCATTATCAATTAAATTCATCTGCATAATCGCTTCATCAACATCCATGGGTTTTATGGAAAAGTTGGTACTTTTTATGACCTGGGGGGTAGTCTCTGCCAAGTCGTGGTCCACAGCCACAACATTCATTTTGACCTGCATTCTTTCTCCAGCGCTACCAGCTCCGCGTTTGTTTTTCAAACGGTCTTTGTACTTGCGTACCTGCCGTTCTATTTTGTCCATAACCATGTCAATGGCGGCATACATGTCTTCCGTTTCCTCTTGGCCTTTGACGACAAAACCATTAATGGTAAACGTGACTTCAGCTATATGGCGGAACTTTTCCACCGAGAGAACCACATGGATTTCAATCGGGGCATCAATGTATTTCTTTATCTTTGAAACTTTCTCAATTGCATACTGTTTTAATGCTTCCGTTGTTTCCATATGCCTGAATACGACGTTAATATTCATATCTTTCCCCCTGTTTTTAGGAATGTCTGCTACTGAATGGGCCGGATTATCCGGCAAAAAATCGCAGAGAACACTAACAGATCAGCGTTTCTGTGTCAACGAAATTACCGTTTGCTTTCACCTTTCAGGATGGTGCCTCCGTCTTTTTTGGCTCCACTCGTCCCGGTCAGATAAACATTACATCAGCTTTTTCCGCCGGCTGGATGAGAGGATCCCCAGCATATCCCGATATTTGGCAATGGTGCGCCGGGCAATGGTGATATCATGTTCTTCCTGGAGAATTTTTACTATCGTTTTGTCACTAACCGGTTTGCCTGGTGATTCATTGGCAATAATTTCAATTATTTTCTGTTTTACACTCTCAGAGGCGATGTTGTTGTCACCCCGACTGATACTGCTGTTGAAAAAGTATTTCAGTTCAAAAATCCCATGAGGAGTCTGAGCATATTTGTTCTGTGTTACCCGGCTGACAGTTGACTCATGCATGCCGATGTCATCGGCAACATCCCTGAGAATTAAGGGGTGTAAATAGTGAACCCCTTGATTGAAAAAATCATGCTGAAATTGAAGGATACTTTTCATGACTTTTTTTATTGTTTTTTGCCGTTGTTCTATGCTTTTTATCAACCATTGGGCGGCACGTATTTTTTCAGTCAGATAATTTCTGGTCATGGAATTAAAGCCCTTTTGCTGATCAGCCAGATCACGGTAATAACGACTGACGGACAATCGCGGCGTTCTTTCTTCATTGAGAACAATGATCCAGTCGCCCTCATGTTTGAAAACGTAGACATCAGGGGTGATTGCCTGGGCCATATTCTCACCATACTGCCTGCCTGGCTTGGGGTCAATGGTCAAAATATTTCTCATTGCTTCCAAAACCAGTTCTTCGTCAACTTTCAGCAGGCGGGCAATTTTCTTGTAATTCTTGTTCTGCAGCAGGTTGAGATGTTTGTTAATGATTGCGGTATTTAATTCATTATTAATGTCCATATAATCCATCTGGATTAAGATGCATTCCTGAAGATTTCTTGAGGCAATGCCAGCTGGATCAAATTGTTGAATTTTGCTGAGAATGCTTTCAACTTCAGGAACCGGTAGCGCATTTTGCATGGCAATATCTTCAACTGCCGTATCCAGGTAACCATCATCATTGATGTTATAAATAATAATTTCGCCAATGTGTTTATCAAGCTTGCTCAGCGATGGTGTCATCTGTAGCTGCCAGAGCAAATGATCGGCAAGCGTGGCGCTTTTGGAAAGATTGTAGTCCCACGCTGGCATATCATCATTATTACTATAGCCCGAACGGCTGCTTCCGGAGACCCCCCGATTGTCGCAGTACTGGCTCCAGTCCATTTCCCGCAATGCTTCACGGCTTTCCTGTTGTTGTTCATGGGCGTCAGTTAAGGATGCTTCAGATTTTTGCGGGGATATTTTTTCAGGGTTGTTTTCGGTTTCTTCTTCGACTTCGGAAGATGTCTCTATTGTTTCTTCGAGAACCGGATTGATCTCCATCTCCTGGCTGACCATTGCCACCAGCTCAAGCTGGTTGAGTTGTAATAGCTTGATAGCCTGCTGTAACTGTGGGGTCAGTACCAGCTGTTGGGATTGGGTTAAACGGAGATTTTGACTGAGATTAATGGCCATATGAAATCGGTAACCTGAATAAAAAGGTTGATCTATGCAAAAATAATACCTGAAATTATAATTGATGAATAAAAAAAAGACAAGTGAAAAGAATGAAGGCTTGATAATTGATGCTTTCGCGAAAAGTCGGAAAAGCCAATATAGCCATTACATTTTGAAATCATCACCCAGATATATCTTGCGAGCCTTGGAACTGGCGACGATTTTATCCGGAGGGCCTTCTTCAATAATTTCTCCCTGGTCCAATATATATGCCCGGTCGCAAATCCCCAGGGTTTCCCGAACGTTATGGTCTGAGATCAGCACCCCGATCTTTTGCTGCCGCAGGCTGGCGATAATGGTTTGCAGATCATTGACAGCAATGGGATCGATGCCGGCAAAAGGTTCGTCCAGGAGGATGAACGTTGGTGAAAGAACCAGAGCCCGAGCTATTTCCACCCGCCGTCTTTCTCCACCGGAAACGGTCATGGCTTTATTGTTACGAATATGATTCAACCCAAATTGGGTCAGTAACTTATCCAGTCGGCTCTCCTGTTCTGAGGGGGAAAGGGGAAGGGTTTGCAGGATGGCTTTCAGATTGTCTGCAACCGTAAGCTTACGGAAAACGGAAGCTTCCTGGGGCAGGTAGCTGATGCCCTGCCGGGCCCTCTGGGGCATGGGCAGGTGGGTGATATCATGATCGTTGTAAAGCAAGATCCCGACATCAGGCTTAATGAGGCCGACAATCATGTAAAAGGTGGTGGTTTTCCCGGCTCCATTTGGTCCCAGCAACCCGACTATTTCACCGGACTGGATGGCAATGGAAACCTGGTTGACAACGGTACGCTGACCATATTTTTTTACCAGATCTTTTGCCACCAGTCGATTCTTATCCATTTAACATTCCTCTCCAGTGTTATTCCTTCACCTTATTTCTCAACTTTCTGAGTTGTTCTAAAAACAGTCCTGCCTGTCGGCAGACACGGCTATGAGCCAAGCCCGAACATCCTGTAATGTTCCTGGCAATGCAACTCAGAAAGTTGAGTTATTTATTATTGAACAGGCCTTTCTGGCTGGGGAAAATGGTTGTTTTTACCCGGGAGTCCTTCTTCCCTTCGACAATACTACGCTCTTCATTAAGGAAAAAAATGATTTTTTCCCCTTCTATAACATTTTTTCCCTCTTTCAGCAGCGGTTTGCCGGTCAGTATGACTTTGTTATCAGTGGTATAAAAATGAGCTGTTTCACAGGTTGCTCTTTTTTTATCCAGATCGATGGTTACTGAACCATTGGCAATGATTTCTTTAACATCGTTTCCCTTTTCGACAAAGAGGATGGTCATGGTATCTGCCTGCAAAGTCATCTTATCCTGCCGGGCTATGACCTTGCCTTTGAAGATAGCCTGTCCTTTCTGCTGGTCTATGTCCAGATGATCTGAGGAAATGTCAATGGGTGCTTTTGAGGACTTGAAAAGTGGTTCAGCAGAAAATCCTGGTACAGCCATCAGTAAAATGATTAAAAAACTGTTCAAACAGATGAATCGTAAACGGCAGGTCATTTTTTCTCTCCCTGTAATTTAGGGCTCACGCAAAAATAACTTGGTTTCCATCCGGAAACTGATGTTTCCGAATGGGCTGTTAGCTGTCAGCTTAACCAGTTGTTTTTTTTAAATATTTTACTGAAAGCTGAAAGCTGATCGCTGAAAGCGTTTATCAGGAAATGAACGTTTCCAGATGAACACAACTTAGTATTCTGAGGTGCACTTTCTATCTCCTCATTTATTTTTGGGCGAACCCTTAATATGTGCTTTAACCCCTCCGGAGAAGTGGAAACGGTTTTTGGGTACTTCCATGGAAGCACGTTGCGCCTTGATACTGAAGCCGGTCCGGATGATGGTAACGGGTTTATTGATGATAATTTCTTCCCTCTGATCCAGGTAGGTAAGCTCTTCAGTGGTTATGGTGTCGGTGGCGTTCTTAATGTGAATATGACCGGTTAGGGATACATTATTATTGTTGGTGTTGTATGTGCCCTGATCGGATGTGATAATTGTTTGCGAGCCATCGGTAGCGAAAAGAATGACATGAATATCCGTTAGTATTATGTTGTCACTCCCTTTGTTTCGCTGGGCTTTGGCAGCTGTAAGTTCCCAGCGTTTCCTGCCACTTTTTGAATGGGTATAATGGGCATCGTTTAACTCAAATTCCAGCTGGCGGGCAATGGCTGGTAATATGGTTTTTTTTACAGTTTGGGGTGCCATCCGGTAATAGACGGCTATACAAATGATTCCAGCCAGGATTATCATCCCGACCGCGAATAATAATTTTTTCATGCTATCAGCTGAAATAACGTTGGGTGAGCTGGTTCCAGGATTGCTGGGTCCAGAGGATAAGCTCGCAAAGTTCACGAATGGCGCCACCACCGCCGGGATAACGTGAACGCCAGTGAATGCATTGATCCAGTTCGGGGATGCCGTCAGCCACGGTTACGGCAAATCCTACTTTTTTCAGGACGGGGATGTCCACCAAGTCATCGCCCACATAACAAATCTGCTCATCGTCTAAGGCAAATTTTAATTTTATCTGTTGGTAGGCGGCGATTTTATCATGGACTTTCTGAAAAATCGTATCAATTCCCAGCTCTTTGGCCCGATGTTCGACCACCAGGGACTGCCGTCCGGTAAGCAGGGCCAGTTGAAAGCCCGAGCGTTGCAGTAACTTTATTCCATGGCCATCACGCACATGAAAATTCTTACTTTCTTCGCCCCGGTCATTGATGATAATCCTGCCGTCAGTCAGCACTCCATCAACATCCATGATCAATCCTTTTAAAGGAAGCAGACGTTGCCGCTGCTCATCCTGAAGCTTGAATTTATCCATTTTAAATACTTTCTTCTAAGTAAGTAATTACAACATATTGAAATGATAGGTTTTTTGTTTATCGATATCTCAAGCTTATGGAGCAAATGCCTAAAGATATCCGGGCTTGGCTCATAGCCGTGTCTGCCGACAGGCAGGCGGCATTGACCGCCGCGAATGAGCAAGAGCCATGCCGGGATATCACCTGGAACAATTACTTACTTTTCCAGATGTGTGCCCGCAGTATGCGGGAAGAAATTGATTTTAAATCCTAATGCCCAAATAGGTTTTATCCAATTTCATATTTACCACAGAGCTCACAAAGTCCACAGAGAACAAGATCATTCATACTCCTCTCTGTGATAAGATAATTTTTTGAGTATAATGAAGAGTTGGGGGAAAATGGCATTTTCGGACAGCTTCCTAAACAACTCCCGCGCGTAATAAGTCGTGAAGGTGGAGCAGGCCGACAGGCTTTTGTTTTCCATCGTTTTCAACCACAAAAAGGGAAGTGATTGCATATTGTTCCATGATTTGTAATCCCTGGCTGGCCAGGGCTTTAGTGCTGATCTTTTTGGGGTTACGGGTCATTATTTTATCGGCGGTAAAGGTTAACAGGTTGTCGTATTGTTCCAGTGATCGCCGCAGGTCTCCGTCAGTGATGACTCCCACCAGAATACCATCTGTGTCGGTAACTCCGGTCATGCCAAATCCTTTGCCGGTGATTTCCAGCAATGTTTCTTTCATAGTAGTTTTTATCGAAACCAGGGGAATTTCATCACCGGTGTGCATGATCTCCTGGATCCTTAACAATAAGCGTTTTCCAAGGGTGCCGCCGGGATGGCGGCGGGCAAAATCTTCTTCACTGAAACCTTTGGCGGTCAAAAGGACTGTAGCCAGGGCATCCCCCATGGCCAGGGTTGCGGTGGTGCTGGCTGTGGGTGCCAGACCCAGGGGACATGCTTCCCGATCGACATGAATATCAAGGACAACATCACTTAATTTGGCCAGCTCTGATTTCCTGTTTCCGGTCAGGCTGATGAGTGGCAAGCCGAATCTTTTAACGGCAGGGACTATTTTTACCAGTTCTTCGGTATTGCCGCTGTAGGAAACCGCCATAACCACATCATTTCTGGACAGGATTCCTAGGTCTCCATGTAATCCTTCTGTGGGATGGAGAAAAATTGCCGGGGTGCCGGTACTGGAAAGGGTAGCCGCGATTTTTCGGCAAATAATGCCGGATTTGCCGATGCCGGTGATGATTACTTTCCCCTGGCAGTCGGCCATCAACTGCACGGCTTCAACAAAGGCCGGGCCAATGCGTTCTTCCAGTCGGCTGATGGCCAGTGCCTCAATGGCTAGTGCCTGGCGCCCTTCATTTACTATACGTCGGCTGTCTTTGATCACAAGTTTTTTCCTGTAAATGGTAAATATTCGGCTGGTTGCTTTTATAGTTAATCGAATATTTACTGTACATGTAGTTAAAATTTCAAAGTTGATTGCTGAAGGTTTTAGATATACTTGGCTTACAGCTGGCAGGCGTCCCATATTTGACGCAGGTGTCTTAGAAGGGGCTTTAATTGCTGTAGTGATAATGAATTGGCCCCGTCACATAATGCCTGAGCAGGATTCGGGTGAACTTCCATGAACAGGGCATCAACTCCGGTAGCTACTGCCGCCGCTGCCAGGGTGGGGATCATCCGCCGGTCACCACCTGAGCAAATCCCTTGGGCAGCAGGCAGCTGGACCGAATGGGTGGCATCAAAAATAACCGGGCAGCCGGTTTCCTGCATGATGGGAATCGCCCGGAAATCAACGACCAGGTTATGGTAGCCAAAGGTGGTTCCCCGTTCAGTCAAAAGAATTTTATCATTGCCGGTACTGCTGATTTTACCGGTGATACCCCCCATATCCTCGGGAGCCATAAATTGTCCTTTTTTGACATTAACCGGTTTACCGGTTTTGCCGGCGGCCAGCAGCAGATCGGTCTGCCGGCAGAGAAAGGCCGGAATCTGGATGATATCAACAACCTCAGCCACCGCTTCTACTTCGTGTTGATCATGGACATCAGTAATGACCGGGATTTCCAGTTTATCCCTGACTTTTGCCAGGATTTCAAGCCCCTTATCAATCCCGGGGCCGCGAAATGATTGGACATTACTGCGATTGGCTTTATCGTACGAAGCTTTGAAGATGTAGGGGATATCCAGTGATTGGCATATTTCGGCTACGGTTTCTGCGGTACCAAGTGCCAGTTCTCCACTCTCAATGACGCATGGCCCGGCAATCAGCGCCAGGGGTTTCCCTGTACCGATGGCTATCGAAGAATTGATGGTGACAGGATTCATGATCTTATGATTGCTTCTGCTCCAGTGATGCTTTGATAAATGCCACAAAAAGAGGGTGTGGTTTCATTGGTTTGGAGGTGAATTCCGGGTGAAACTGGCAGCCAAGATACCATGGATGCTCTTTGATCTCAATGATTTCAACCAGTTTGCGGTCGGCATGGGTGCCAGTAATCTGCAGGCCGCTGGCTTCAAGAATGTCGCGGTATTCGTTATTAAATTCATATCGGTGCCGGTGCCGTTCGGAAATGTTATCGGTGTCGTAGGCCTGTCGGGCGTGAGAACCGGGGGCCAGCTGGCAGGGATGCGCTCCCAGCCGCATAGTTCCTCCCTTGGGCGTGTCCTTGTTTTGGGTAACCGTCTGACTGCCATCTTTGCTGGTCCATTCTTTCATCAGGTAGATGATCGGATAAGTGGTTTCCGGATTAAACTCGGAACTGTTGGCATCATTAAGTTTGGCACAATTACGGGCAAACTCAACGGCCATCAACTGCATCCCCAGACAGATTCCAAACATGGGTATTTTGTGAATTCTGGCATAGTTAATGGCGTTTATTTTTCCTTCGATGCCCCGATTGCCAAAACCTCCGGGGACCAGAATTCCCGAAATTCCCGCAAACCTGGCTTCCAGCTTTTCAGTGCTTAAATCCTCAAGTTGTTCTGAATCGATATAGTCCAGGTTTACTCTGGTGTTATTGGCAATGCCACCATGAACCAGGGCTTCATTGAGACTCTTATAGGATTCCTTCAGGGCAGTATATTTGCCGGCAATCCCAATCTTGACCTCGTGTTGGGGTTCTTTGATTTTGTGAACCATTTTTTCCCAATTTCCCAGCCGGGGTGCTCCTGTCCAGATGTTGAGTAGAGAGACCACTTTATCATCCAGTCCCTCATGATGGAATGAAAGCGGAACTTCATAGATGCTTTCGACATCAAGAGCTGTAAAGACTGCTTCTGGAGGAAGGTTGCAAAAGAGGGATATCTTTGCCTTGAGTTCCCGGTTTAACAGTCGCTCGGAGCGACAGAGGATGATGTCCGGTTGAATTCCGATACTCCGCAATTCTTTGACACTGTGTTGAGTTGGTTTGGTTTTCAGTTCCTCGGCAGCCTTGATGTAGGGTACCAGGGTGAGGTGCATATACAGGACATTCTCCGGGCCGATATCATAGCGGAACTGACGGATTGCTTCCAGAAAAGGTTGACTTTCAATGTCACCGACCGTGCCGCCGATTTCCACCAAGGCCACATCTACATTACCGGTTCCCTGGCGGATACATCTCTTGATTTCATCGGTAATGTGCGGAATGACCTGGACTGTTCCCCCCAGGTAGTCTCCCCGACGTTCTTTGGTAATGACGGCGTCATAAATCTTGCCGGTGGTATAATTGCTTTTTTTGGTTAATTTGGCATTGGTAAAGCGTTCATAGTGTCCCAAATCCAGATCAGTTTCAGCCCCATCATTGGTAACGAATACCTCTCCGTGCTGAAACGGGCTCATGGTTCCGGGATCAACGTTCAGGTAGGGATCAAGCTTCTGGATGCCCACGGTCAGGTTGCGGGCTTCAAGCAGAGCTCCCAGGGAGGCGGCTGCCAAACCTTTGCCAAGGGAGGAAATAACCCCACCGGTAACAAAAATATATTTTGGTTTCACTGGTAGTAACTCTCTTTCAGTTTTAAGGTAGCCTTCAGTGTTTTTTGTTTATCAGATAGTCCATGAACTGCCAGCCTTTCTGCCAGTAATTGCCGGCATTCGCGGCCGTAAGTTCACAATATTCTTTGTGTGGTCCCGGGAGCTCATTCTCGCTGTCATATAACAGGTAAGGTACCGGTCCGGATGAGTGGGTTTTGGTCCGGATGGGGGTGGGATGGTCAGGCAGGACGGCCATCCGGAAAGCAGAAAATTTTTGTAAACCATCAATCAGGGGGCCGATAACCCGCCGGTCAAGGTCTTCAATGGCCTGGATTTTCTTTTCCAGGCTGCCTTCATGAGAAGCTTCGTCCGGAGCTTCCAGGTGCAGATAGACAAAATCATGCTCCTCCAGGCTTTTCAGGGTATATTTGACTTTATTTTCATAATTGGTATCCAGGTAGCCGGTTGCTCCCGGGACATCCACAGTTGTCAGCCCGGCACAGATACCGATACCTTTCAGCAAATCCACCGCTGAAATAACCGTGCCGCTACAGCCGAAGCGTTCGGCGAAAGAATCCAGAAGAGGTTTTCTACCTTGACCCCAGAGCCAGATGGAGTTGGCCGTAATCTCACCCTTTTCCAGTTTTTCCCTGATGAACGGGAGCCGATAAATAACCATTTGTGATGACAGCATCAGGTTATGGATCGGGGAGCCGTGGTCTGCAGGTAGGTGATCGACAATTTCCTGGCCGCTGATATCATGGGGAGGGGTCAATTTGATTTCGGCCAGTTCTACCGGGCAATTTTTGATGACCATCAGGTGACGATAGCTGACTCCGGGGTAAAAATGAAGTTGTTCATTACCGAACTCGAGATTGAGTTGCTCTATAACCTTCCGGGCTTCAGCGGTGCTGATATGCCCAGCGCTGAAGTCGTGCATGTAGCCGCGTCCTTCAAAATGAAGGATGTTGACCAGGTTGCAGCGGAAAGCTACGTCTTCCGGCCCCAGTTCAATGCCCATGCTGGCAGCTTCCAGGGGAGCACGTCCGGTATAATAGCGGGCCGGGTCATAACCAAAAACTGATAGGTTTGCCACATCGCTGCCGGCAGGGAAGCCTGGGGGAACCGTGGTCAGGGTTCCTTGCTCCGCCGTTTTTGCCAGTTTGTCGAGATTTGGGGTGTTGGCCGCTGCCAGTGGTGTCTTTCCCTTCAGGCTTTCCTGGGGTTCATCCGCCATACCATCGCCGAGAATAACCAGAAACTTTTTATTACTCATGGGGTTATTTCCTCCGGGACTAGGGTTTTCTCCATGGTAATAGAGTTCCCCTGTTGATTGAATGTGACTCGATCAAAATAATTGGCCATCAGGATAATCCCGCGTCCGTGCGGTTTAAACAGGTTTTCGGGATCCAGGGGATCAGGCAGAGACCGCCAGTCAAAACCCGGTCCTTCATCGGTGATCTCGCAGGAAAAAGATGTAGGAGTTACAGAGGTTGCCACCAGTACCTGTCGATCGGCATAGGGAGATTCAAGCATTCTTTTTCCAAGGATTTCCAGGTAATCAGGTTTTTCCTTCAAGGTGGAAGGAAGCTCCAGATTGCCGTGCTCGATGGCATTGACCACCGCTTCATGCAGAGCCATCCGGATGCCGGTTAATTCCGGCTGCAGGGATTTCCCGCCAATCTTTTTTATTTCCTGGATCAGCTCACTGACCAGAGAGTGGACCAGCTTAATGTCATTGCTGATTTTAAAACAAATCTTCTTGCCCTCCAGGTAATGGTATAATTTAGCTTCTTGCTGGGTTTCACCGATGGCTTGTTTGATCTTTTGAATAATTTCCCGAACGTCCTTGAGCCGAAAAGGTTTTTCCAGGTAATCCAGGGCTCCCAGCTTTAATGCCGTAATGATATTATCCTTGGTTCCATAACCTGAGGTGATAACGAAAGGAATGTCAGGGAAAGATTTTCTTGTCTGCCGGAGAAACTGGATGCCATCCATTTCCGGCATTTTAATGTCACTGATTGCCAGTATGACATGATCAGGGTTGGATTCCAATGCTTCCAGGGCCAATTTCCCATTTTCAAAGTTACGTTGCTTCAGCCCTTCCTGCTCGACGATTTTAGCCAGAACTTCCCGGGTGGCGGCATTATCGTCGGCAATAATAACCAGGTTTTTAGGCATTAATCAATGACCTCAGGAACGGATGTCGCTAATAGTAAACAGTGCCTGCAACACAAAGCCTTTTTCTGCCAACATTTCAGCTCCACCTTCAAGCCGATCCAGTAGAGTGATAACCTGTTTGACCTGCAAACCGTATGCCTGGGCTCGTTCGATTGCTTTCAATAACGAGCCGCCAGTGGTTACCACATCTTCAACAATGGCAACCGCATCACCCTCATTAAGATTTTTATTGCCTTCTATCCACAGGTTTTTTCCATGTCCTTTTGGTTCCTTGCGGATATAAAAGGCGTGAACCGGCGGGCCAGAAAACCAGCTCAGCAGACTGACCGCCGTGGCAATGGGGTCGGCACCCATACTCAAGCCGCCGACTGCTTTTATGGGAATATCAGCCGAACGGATAAGGTCCAAGATCAGACTGCCGGTCAAAAAACTTCCTTCACTGTGCAGGGTTGTCTGTTTTCCGTCCACATAATAGCTGCTCGTTTTGCCGGAAGTCAGGGTTACCTGGCGATTTTCATAGGATAGTTCCTCCAGCAGTTGCAGCAGTCTGGCTTTCTTATTCATGTACTATTCCTGTTGAAAAAATTGTAAGTGCTGACAGCAGGGTTCGATTCACAGCAGGAACCAAAAAAAGATTTACTATGAAACCTGAATTAAGCGCTTAGCCTTTAGCTGTGAGCTATTAGTTAGCTGAAATTCTTCGTGCTTTTCGTGTTCTTCGTGGTTGCATGGATTTTTTGATCTTTTTGCGTAAAACTTTATTGACAAATTACTGCCAGAGAACAGTGTCTTTTTATACGTCTGAGGCAAAATATGTCAAGTTAAACTTCTCGATTTCCGCTTCCAGAAAAGCAATGCTGTTTTTTAAATTAGAGTCATGCCATCTCACCCTTGATCTAACATCAGGAAGTTGTCCGATTAAATAAAATAAGCAACTTTGATGCAACATTTAAAATAACGAACTCTTTTTTGCAGTCTTGGTTACCTGATTGTCTTTTCTCACGGAGACACAGAGGCGCAGAGAGGGGTAAGAGAAGTTTGGTTTTCTCTGTGTCTTTGCGACTCTGTGGGAGTCATTTTGTTTTCATTAATAACCGCCTGGTGTATGGTTCATATCCCGAAATTGTTGATCGTCCTGGCGATCAGGAGGAGCGCCTTTTACAGCTTGCCGACAGTTATCTTTATAAAGACATCCTGATCTGGGGGAATATTCAGAAACTGGATCGCCTGGAGCGACTGGTTCAGACGCTGGCTTTTCAAATTGGTAGTCAGGTTTCCTATAATGAACTTGGGGGCTTGTCGGGACTGAATAATGAAACCGTGGAGAAATACATCACCATTCTGGAAAAAGCTTTTGTTGTTTTCAGAATAGGGACATTCAGTCGTAATCTGCGCAACGAACTCAAAAAGAGCCGTAAAATTTACTTCCTCGACAATGGCATTCGCAATGCCGTCATCAAACACTTTAACCCGGTGGGTTTACGCAATGATGTGGGGGCCCTCTGGGAAAATTATCTGGTTAGTGAACGGATAAAACTGATGGCTAACAACAATATTACCGTCAACCGTTTTTTCTGGCGGACGGCCCAACAGTAGGAAATAGATTACCTGGAAGAACGTAATGGCAGGCTTTCTGCCTGGGAATTCAAGTGGAACCCTGGTGTAGCGGTACGTTTCCCCAAAACTTTTACCAAAGCTTACCCCAAAACTGAGTTGAAAGTAATAACCCCCAATACAATGGCTGATTTCCTGAGCTTGGCTGAAGAAGTGGACCAATAGTCGGAAAGGTATTAATCAAGATCAGGTTTCCGTTACATTGTCTGAATGACTTCCATTGCAATCTTTCTTATCCGAATAAGCTATCAAGGTCTATTTTTTCAGACAAGGTCAATAACGTTTCTCGGTCAAAAGATAGCTGTGGCAGGTAGGGGAGTTCTCCCAGAATTGATGCCTGGTCAAATTCCCTGATAAGTGCCGCAAAATTTTTTTCAGCCATGCCGGGATTTCCGGCGGCATGATTGATGATAATACCGGTAACCGGGATTTTGGCTTGGCGTAGCCGGGAGAGTGTCAACAGTGTATGATTGATGCCGCCCAAGGCGGAACGGCAGACCACCAGTGCCGGTAGTTGCAGGTCGCTGATGAGGTTCTCCACCAAATAGCCAGGACATAGGGGTACCATTAAACCACCGGCACCTTCCACCAGGGTAAATTCATGTTGATGAAGGTGCTCACGCACGGTATTCAGCAGGATATTATGGTTGATTACCTGCTGCTGACGCCGGGCGGCAAGCAGCGGAGCCAGCGGCTCCCGGAATCGGAAAGGGATGATGGCTTCCAGGGGATGAGACAGACCGGCAGCTTTTTTTACCTTGGCTCCATCGGAATTTTGGCTGAGATCTTCAAGGTTCTGGATGCCGCTTTCCATGGGTTTTAAGTAACTGAAACCCTGAGTCAATCTTTGTTGCAATACCACTGCCAGCATGGCAGATACCAGGGTTTTCCCGACTCCGGTATCGGTCCCGGTGATGAACAGGCCCTTATTTTTCATCATATCTATTCGATTGGTTGGTGATCCTGGTATTCATTCGGATATCTCTACTTCTCGTTGACGATCTCCAGTTCCGGGAAAAAATAGGCGATTTCCGTTTTGGCGGTTTCCGGAGCATCGGAGCCATGGACCGAATTTTTTTCAATATCGGTGGCAAAGCGTTTTCTTAACGTTCCTTCTGCTGCTTCGGCTGGATTGGTGGCTCCCATCAATTCCCGGTTTTTGCTGATCGCATTTTCCCCGGCCAACACCATGACCACCGCCGGACCGGAAGACATGAAGTCGGTGAGGCTGTCGAAAAACGGTCGTTCACAATGAACTGCGTAAAATCCTTTAGCTATCAGCTTGCTCATTCGGACCATTTTCATTGCTGCAATTCGCAAATCATTGGCTTCAAACTCAGCAATGATTTGGCCAATGACGCCCTTGGCGACGGCGTCGGGTTTGATAATTGATAAAGTTCTTTCACTCATGGCCATACTCCTCAAAAGATAGTGTGTGTCTACTGCGTTAAAATTCGCGGCTGAATTACGTTATTTCCCGCTTTTTGTCAATTCATTTTGAAGGTTTTCCAGGGCGTTGTCCTACAGTTAGGCTTTATGTAATCAGTTTTACCATCTTCATTTTCCTCATGTTCTTCATGGTGTATTACCTCAGTAAACATGGCATGGAGATTTTGTAAAACCTATTTTCTGGAATTCCGATATAAGATCATGATTTTATTTCAACTTGGGTTGCTTCTGGCAAAAATTGGTCAAAAATTGGGTCAAAAATTGGGTCAAAAATTGGGGTCAGACCACGTTTTTTCTTTTCCATAAATTGCAATCAGGAAGGTGAAAAAAGACCGTGAAAAACGTGGTCTGACCCCAATTTTTGCCTCTTGTTTCATGGTCCCTTAAGAGCTTCATATTCGAGGCAGGCAAAACCTGAGGCACGAGGCGTACTTTTAGTACGCTGCAGTAACGAAGGTTGCCGCCTAACGAAGAAGATGGAGCTCTTAAGGGGCCATGCGGCGGTCAAGGCTGCGATACTGGATAGCCTCTGCCAGATGGTTGACCTGGATGTCCTTGCAGCCAGCCAGGTCTGCAATGGTCCGGGCTACTTTCAGAATCCGGCTGTAGGCCCGGGCGCTCAGTCCCAGCTTATTGATTGCCTGCTCCACCAGCTTTTTCCCCCGGTCGTCAAGGCGACAGAATTTTCTGATATGTGCTTCCCCCATGGCTCCGTTCTGATAAATCGGTTGGTCGGCAAAACGCTTTTCCTGCAGGTGCCGGGCTGCCGTGACCCTTTCCCGGATGACGGCGGATCGTTCTTCGTCAGCTTTCGGGGTTAGCAGCTCCTCTGCGGATACAGCCGGAACCTCCACATGTAAATCAATGCGATCTAATAACGGTCCGGAAATTTTGGCCCGGTATCTCTGGATTTGAGTCATGGTGCAGGTGCACTCGTGCTGTTCGTCACCATAATGGCCGCAGGGGCAGGGATTCATGGCCGCGACCAGAATGAAAGTCGTGGGAAAGGACGCACTTCCTTTAGCTCGGGCAATAATAATGTGTTGATCTTCCAGCGGCTGGCGGAGCATCTCTATGACATTTTTTCGAAATTCAGGTAGCTCGTCAAGAAACAGAACCCCGTGATGGGCCAGGGAGATTTCCCCTGGCCGTGGCGGGTTGCCGCCGCCAACTAGGGCTGCATCCGAGATGGTGTGGTGGGGGTGGCGGAAGGGCCGTTCGTACATGATGCCATCACCATCCGGTACGGTACCGGCAACGCTGTGAATGATGGTTGTTTCGATCGCTTCATCAAAGGTTAATGGCGGCAGAATGGTGCGTAGCCGTTTGGCCAGCATCGATTTTCCGGCTCCCGGGGGACCGATAAAAAGCAGGTTATGGCCACCAGTGGCTGCGATTTCCAGTGCCCGTTTGGCATGTTGTTGACCACGCACTTCGGCAAAATCTATGGTATCAACGGTTTTTATTTTTGGTCGGACCGGCTGATGTTCGCAGGGCTGAATAACGAGTTTTCCGGTTATCAGTTGCATGACTTCCTGGATATTCTCGATGCCGATTATTTCGAGATCATCAATGGCAGCCGCTTCGGCAGTATTTTTGCGGGGCAGGATAATCCCTCGGTAACCATGTTTTTTGGCCATCAAAGCGATAGAGAGGCAACCCCGTACCGGCTTGATTGAGCCGTCAAGGGAAAGTTCGCCGATAAACAGGTAGTTTTGCAACCAGGAAGTTAGATTCGCTTGATCGGCAGTTGCTGCCAGGGCGGTCGTCAGGATGCCGGTGGCAATGGGTAGATCAAGGGTCGTACCTTCTTTTTTCAGGTCTGCCGGGGCCAGATTGACGGTAATTCGCCGGTTGGGAAAGCTATAGCCGGCATTTTTTATTGCCGCCCTGATTCTATCCCGGCTTTCGCGAATGGCATGGTCGGCCAGGCCGACAATGGTCATCCCGGGCAGGCCAGAGGAAACATCAACCTCGACTTCAATGTTTACCGCTTCAATGCCCTGCAGGGAGGCACTTATGATGGAGGTATGCATGAAAATTACCGGGAGGGATGTGATTCCCGGTAGGGCAGGGAGATGGTAAAGGTGGAGCCGTTATCATAGTCGCTGGTCAAAGAAATGCTTCCCCCATGGGTCTCCACCAGACTTTTGGCCAGTGATAAACCGATGCCAAGGCCGCCGCCAAGAAAGGCAGATTCTGAACTATGGTGAGTATGGACATCCTGGATTTTATAAAATTTTTCAAAAACCTTTTCATGGTCAGTGCCAGCAATACCAATGCCGGTATCGGTGATATCAATGAGTAACTGCGGAAGCTTATTCCCCGCTGCTGATTGTCGACGGATGTTCACGGTAATTGAGCCACCATCAGGGGTGAATTTTACCGCATTCTGTAATAGCTCAAACAGTGCTCGTTGAATTTTTTCCGCATCAACGTTTATTAACGCGTCTTCATTTTCACACAGGTTAAAGGTGATATTGAGTTGGCGATTAGCCACTAAAAGTTGTATGTCATGGATTACTTCATCAATAATATCGCAGAGATTAATTTTTCGGTAGTACATGGGAATCATGCTGTCCTGTGATTGGGCCAGTTGTTGCATCTCGGTGATGGTCCCAGTGAGTTTGGTAATGGTTTTTTTCATCAAATCCAGTTGTTCACTTATGCCGGATTCAGTACCGGTTTTTTGCGCAATGAAGCCCAGCATGGTATTCAGGATTGTTACCGGGGTTTTAAGTTCGTGACTGGTCAGGGCCAGAAACTTTTCTTTCATGTTTTTGACTTCATACATCTTAGCATAGGCTTCTTGCAGCAGGCGATTTTCCTCCTTGAGTTCCAGGTTACTGATACATCGTTCAATAACCACCTTTAATTCATCCAGCATGAATGGTTTCAGGACATAGTCAACAGCCCCCATTTTCATCAGCTTGACCGCCGATTCAACGCTGCCATACCCGGTCATTACAATGACGCCCATATATGCCTTGTTCTGCATAACCCAGGAAACAACCTGCTCCCCATTCCCATCAGGCATCATCAGATCGGTAATGACCACGTCATAGTCCTGCTTTTCCATCATGGCAATACTTTCATTGCCGCAGGTTGCCAGGTCAATGTGATAACCGGCGTCGCTGAAAAAATCTGCAGCCAATTCCCGGATTTCAAGTTCATCATCGATAAGCAGCAGGTGTTTATTCATTATCTGATTCCCTGGTTTTCATTCAGTAGCTGCCAGCAGTGTCCGGTATGCTTTTTGCGTCATCTGAGCGCCAAAAAGCGCTGAGATCAGCATCAGTTAAAGTTACAATAACCTAACCGGACGCCACTGAGTAGCTGCAGTAAGGTTGTAAATTTTCGGTTAACAATGAAAATAAAATGACTTTCACAGAGTCACAAAGATTCAGAGAAAACCATGCTTCGATTATACCTCTTTGTGGCTCTGTGCCTCCGTGAGAAAAATAACCCGGAAACCCAGACTGCAAAAAAGAGTCCGTTTTTTTCGAATGTTACAACATCGTTGATTGTTTTTAGAGTTAGTCGAATATTTACGTAAAGTTACCATTAAGTGTTTATCTTCCCTATGTAAACGGAAAAAAAGGCGATGTCAAGCCGGGAACCAGGAGAAAGAGGATGGTTCCATTACAGTTTTTTGTAAACTCCTGCAGTTTTTTGCCGAAAAATGAAAGACAGGCCTGTGCGAACGGGTGGTTTATATTTGAGTATCTTTTTTCTTGTTTTTTTATACCCCTCAAGGGGGTACTGAAAAGAGTGACAGCAATTCAGGAGTAAGTTACTAAGGGATTATAATGAGTTTTACTACCAGAAAACGATTAGGTGATGTCCTTCTTGATGAAGGGCTGATTACCAATATCCAATTGCTGGAAGGGTTGGAAAAGAGTCGGAGGGAGAATATCCGTCTGGGCCAAGCTCTGATGAATTTAGGTTTTGCCACCGAAGATCAGATTATCAAGGCCATTGCCAAACAGTTGAATATCTCGCACATGACGGCTGATTCCTTCCTGATTGATCCGGAGGTGGTTTCCGTCCTGCCGGAAATGCTGGCGAGGAAATACAAGGCCATACCCTTGTTCAAAGTCGAAAATCAACTGACTTTAGCCATGGTCGACCCCTTGAACATTCTCTCCCTGGATGAAATATATCAGGCAACCAAATGTCAGATTAATCCGGTGATTGCCGCCGAACAGGTGATTGTTGAGGCCATCGAAAAGTATTATCGCCGGGACAGCTCCCTGTCCCAGGTTTATGAAACCCTGAAAAAAGTGGACGGGGAAACGGATGGGAATGAAGCACTTCAGTTTGCGTCCCTCAGCGATATCGCTAAAGATGATAATAAAGTCAGTGACTTTATCAATGCCCTGCTGATTGAAGCGGTAAAGACCAAGGCCAGTGATATCCATCTGGAGCCGGAAAAGGAACTCTTGCGTATCCGTTTCCGGGTTGATGGAATCATGAGTGAAAAAATGACCACTCCCCTGGCCTTGCATGCCAATGCGGTTTCCCGCCTGAAGATTATGGCGGATCTCAACATTGCCGAACGGCGTCTGCCCCAGGACGGCCGCTTCCAGCTTACGGTAGGCAATAAAGATATTGATGTGCGTATGTCGACCATCCCGACGGTGCGGGGTGAGAAGGTGGTCCTCAGGATTTTGGATCAGAGCGCCCTGGTGGTTGGCCTGGAACAGTTGGGTTTCCTTAAGGATCAGGAAGCCATTTTCCGGGATAAAATCAAGAAACCCTATGGGATGATTATTCTTACCGGACCAACAGGAAGCGGGAAAACCACCACCCTCTATGCCGCCCTGAACAGTATCAATTCCCTGGATAAGAATATTGTGACCATGGAAGACCCGGTGGAATACCAGCTGCCGATTATCAACCAGATGCAGGTGAATGCCAAAATTGATCTGACCTTTGCCAGTGGCCTGCGTTCCATTTTGCGCCAGGATCCGGATGTTATTATGGTGGGTGAAATTCGCGACCAGGAGACGGCAGAAATGGCTATCCAGGCGGCGCTCACCGGGCACCTGGTTTTTTCCACCTTGCATACCAACGATGCTCCGGGATGTTTTCCCCGGCTGCTGGATATGGGTATTCAGCCCTTTCTGGTGGCTTCCTCCCTGCTGCTGGTGATCGGTCAGCGGCTGGCCCGGCGCCTGTGCCCCCATTGCAAGGAAGTTTTTGTTCCACCGCCGGCTTTGCTGGCAGAACTGGGAATCGAAGGTCCGGCGCCGGATTTCTACCGGGGTGTTGGTTGTTCTATGTGCAATCAGACCGGCTATCGTGGCCGGCTGTCTTTTTTTGAAATTTTACAGCCCACTCCACGTATCAGGGAAATGATCGTCGGTCGGGCCCATGCGGAGGCCATCCGTCAGCAGGCCTGTACTGAAGGTTTCCTGCCCCTGCGGGAGGTAGGATTGCGCCATGCCCTGGCCGGCGAAACTACCATTGAAGAAGTTTTGAGGGTTACCATGGAGATCAGTTGATTATGGCCGAAACCTTGACATTGTTCAGTTATCGGGCCCATGATGATGAAGGACGGGAACGTCAGGGAGTCCGTAGTTCTTCATCTCCTTCCGGTGTTCAGGCCTGGCTGGCCAAACAGGGCTTGCTGCCGATTATTATTGAAGAGGCATCGTTCTGGCAGCAGGCAGTGGAAAAATTCCAGCAGCTGGAAACTCGCTATCAGCGGGTTAAAGCCGAGGAGATGATTATCTTTACCCGGCAGCTGGCTACCCTGGTCAATGCCGGCATTCCCCTGCTGAGCTGTATCAAAACTTTGGCGGAAGAGAGTGAAAATAAGGTGTTGGCCGTGGCATTATTTGATATTGCCGCTTTTGTGGAGATGGGTGGTCAACTTTCTGATGCTTTTGCCCGCCATCCCCGGCTTTTTAACGGCATGTTTGTCAATATGCTGAGAGTGGGGGAGGTCTCCGGTAAACTGGATATCATTCTCCATCGGATGGCGGACCTGCTGGAATATCAGCGGGAAACTCATGAACAGATTAAAACGGCTACCCGCTACCCAAAACTGGCCGGATTGTCGATTGTCATTGCCATTGCTATTCTGATGACCTTTGTGGTTCCTCGGTTTATCAGCCTGTTTGCCCGCAGTAAAGCGGTACTGCCCCTGCCCACCCGCATCCTGATCGGCATGAATACGGTGTTCCATCATTATTGGTACCTGGCCATTATGGGAATTGTTATTCTGGTGATTGTCTATCGCTGGTTCTATAGCCAGCCTGAGGGGCGGATGGCCATTGATAGACTGAAACTGAAACTGCCGATTTTCGGCAAGCTGTTTATGAAGATTAATTTCGGCCAGTTTTCCCGGATTTTTTCTCTGCTTCTGACCAGTGGCGTGCCCATGCTGACGGTTTTTGATATTGTTGTGGGAGTGGTGGACAACACGGTGCTGCAGCGGGAGATAGTAAAGGTGAAAAACCAAGTGGAAAAAGGCAAGGATCTTTCCATGCCCATGCGGGCAAGCGGTATCTTCCCGACCCTGATGGTGCAGATGGTGGCTGCTGGGGAACAGTCCGGGACCCTGGATGGGATGATGGGTAAAGTGGCGGACTACTTCGATATGGAAAGCCGCTACACGATCAGAAATATGACCACCCTGATTGAACCACTGCTGCTCCTGGTGCTTGGTGGCTTTGTCCTTTTCCTGGCCTTGGCCATCTTCATGCCCTGGTGGAATATGATGAGTGTGTTTCAATAGATTTCATCAGGAAGTAATTATTTCCTGATGAAATCTATCAGCTGTTAGCCATTAGCGTTCAGCTATCAGCTGGCAAATATGGGAAAATCATTAAAGTTTTAATTTTTTTGACGATTATCTAGATAGTAGCAGTGTGAAAATTTTAAGGAATGTATCGTAAATACAGGCAAGAATCCAGTTGACAACGAAAATAAGATGACTCTCACAGAGGCACAAAGACACAGAGGAAAACAAACTTTTTTATACTTCTCCGTGATTTTGTGATTCCGTGAGCAGAAACAAATCTATAAAAGCATATCTTAGTGAAGAGGAGAATTAAAATGCTGAATCGAAACAAAAACAAGACGGCTGGTTTTACCCTGATTGAATTGATTATGGTGATCGTTATCCTGGGAATCCTGGCGGCGGTGGCGGTACCTAAATATTTTAACCTGCAGGATGATGCCAAAGTGGCGGCGGAAATGGGAGTGGCCGGCGGCGTCCGCAGCGGTATCGGCATCATCCATGGCTCCCTGATTACCAAGTATGCTTCCATTAATACCAGCAGTGGTGCAGCAGTGACCACTGTATTGCAGGAGGTGACGGGAATATCAGGCATCACTCAGACTCTTGATACGGACCGGGACGGTTGGCTGCAACGGTTGCAAGTTAGTGCCGGTAGGAATTCTACCAATCTTTTTGAATTTGTCATGAGTGACCCGCTGGCCGGTGGTAGTGATGGTGGTAGTGATAAATGGGTTATGATTGCTGGAGATGGTGCTGATCCTGCCGGTGGCAGCTATACCGGGCCGGCTTCTTCCAGAAGTACCGGGGTACCGAATGAGACAACGGAGACCGGCAAGCCGGATAAAAATGATCAGTGGGATTATTTGGAATCAGATGCTGCTGGTAACCAGGATTCCTCCGGTGACGGCCGTTTTGCACTGACAGAAAATTAACAACTGGGAGATGGTGAGCAGTGATGCGTCGGAAAAACAGTGGTTTTACCCTGATTGAATTGATTCTGGTGATTGTTATCATCGGTCTGCTGGCGGCGGTGGCGGTGCCGAAATTCATGGATCTGCAGAACGAAGCCAAGATTGCGGCGGTTAAGGGCCAGCTTGGTTCCATCCGTGAGGCTATCCATATCGCCCATGGCAAGATTCTTGCTTCCGGGATCAATACCGGGGCGGTCGGGGATAATCCTGATTGGCCGACCGTGGATGAGATCAACCGAAACCGGTTGGAATTGTCGTCCCGGCCTCAGGCTATCCGTTATTACCAGCTGGTCGAGTCTGACAACGTGGCCGGTAACGTTGGGGACAGCCTGCCCATGGTCAACCTGCCGGAGATGACCGTTGGTATGAGCAGTAACCCCCGGAGGGTGCGCAGTTCAAGCCTTGCTGATGCCCAGTACGACCCGAGGCGGGCCGATGAAGCCACCGGTTGGGCCTATTATCCCGGCGATGAGAATAATGTTCATGATCGGATGGAAGATGCCATCTTCTATGTCAATGACGACCGGATAAAGACTGATAACGTCGATGCCGCCGGTGTTCGTCCGAGTAATTGGTAATGAAAGAACGGTTTAAGGTATATGGTATACGGTATACGGTGCATGGGTACAACAGCATAATAAAAAACATAACCACAGGCTGTAAACCGTACTCATTGAATTCTATACCGTACACCTTGAACCCTATACCTTATACCGTAATATCCTAATCTTATGCCTGCCATATCCTTCAAAGATGTAACCAAAATCTACTATCGGGATTTCTGGCGCCGGCAGCCGGTAAAAGCGCTGGATTCTTTCAGTTTGGGAGTGGAATCTGGGTCATGCTTTGCTTTCCTGGGGCTGAACGGGGCCGGTAAAAGTACGGCAATTCGAATTCTTCTGGGTTTGACCCGGCCGACTGGTGGGTCTGCCCGTCTTTATGGCCGCCCGGATGCAGCCCACCCTCTGACCGGGGTGGGTTTTTTAGCGGAAAATATCGGTTTGCCGGCCCATGTTGCGCCAGTGTTTTTGCTCCGTTCTGTTGGCAGATTGTCTGGTATGAGTTCAGCAACAGCGGCAGAAAAAGCGGCTGAAATGCTTGATTTTGTCGGTCTTTCCGGGGTTAAAGGAAAGGTTAAAAATCTTTCCCGGGGTATGCGCCAGCGATTAGGATTGGCCCAGGCGTTAATGCATGATCCTGACCTGCTGGTTCTTGATGAACCGTTTACCGGTCTTGACATTGCCGGCCGGCGGGAGATTATTGACCGCCTGATTGAGCTTCACCAGCAGGGAAAAACTATCTTTTTTTCCTCCCATATTTTGGAAGACGTGGTCCGGCTGGCTACCCATGTGGGCATCATTCACCAAGGCAGATTTCTGGGAGTTTTCAAGGCGGAGGAACTTGAAGGCCGACCGGAAGAATTTTTTCTGGAAAAGATCGGTTTGTCGCAAAACGTGTAACCCTGAGGCTGAACTGCTGAGAGTTGACTATGAACCAGGTGCAAACCATTGCCGTAGTTACCATCCGGGAAGTTGTCGGCAAACGTTTTTTCCTGGTGGTCTTTGCCGGCATCCTGCTGCTTATGGTGGCCGGGATGCTGGTGGCGCCCCTGAACATTGGTGAGCCCCATAAACTTTTTTACGATCTGGGTTTTTCCTTCCTGGCTTTTTTTCTGCTGCTTTTTGTCCTGTTGGAGGGGGGCAGGCAGGTTGCCGGCAACCGGGAAAACGGTGGTTTTTACTGGCTTCTGGCCCGGCCGGTAAAGCGCTGGCAGGTGATAGTCGGGATCTTTGTCGGCCTGGCGTTGCTGGCCGGTGCCTGCCTGGTGCTTCTGGGTGGATTTTTCATTATTGTGTTGGCAATGGCTGGCCTGCCGATACAAACCTCGTTGTTTGTCCCTCTTGGATTTCTTTACCTGAAATATCTGTTGCTGCTCGGTTTGGTGATCTTGTTGGGCACCAGTTTTTCTCTTTTTTCAACGATCTTTTTTTCTCTTGGATTATTTATCGTCGGCCATGGAACGGCCATGCTGCTGGCGGTGGTCAAAAAATCCGGGGTTGTCACTTGCCTGCCGGCTCTCATCCTCTATCACGTGCTTCCAGACTTTAGTGCTTTTCATCTGGTCTCAGCCGGCCTGCATCAGCAGCTGCCGTCAGCCGGGGTTTTGGGAAAGTTGGCAGTCTATGGCCTGGGTTACCTGGGGATTTTGTTAGTGTTATCCTGCTGGTGTTTTTCCCGAGTTGACCTGGACTAGTGTAAGAGATGTTGTCTTTCACCACGAAGAACACGAAGGACACGAAGAAATGAAATTTGATGATCTCTCCCATGCCGTTATTGGTTGTGCTCTGGAGGTCCATAAACTGCTCGGACCTGGTTTATTGGAATCCACTTACGAACAATGCCTTGCCCATGAGTTTACCATTCATGGCATATTTTTTAAAATACAACCGCCATTGCCGGTAATCTATAAAGATATCAGGTTAGATTGTGGCTATCGAGTCGACTTATTGATTGAAAACAAGCTGATTGTTGAATTGAAGAGTGTGGAAGAATTAAAGGGCATTCATGAAGCTCAATTGTTGACTTATATGAAATTGGCCAATATCAGCTTGGGTTTGATACTCAATTTTAATGTACAAAAGCTGAAGGATGGGATTAAACGATATGTGCTTTAATTCCCTTCGTGTTCTTCGTGTTCTTCGTGTCCTTCGTGGTCAAAATATTTTGTTGCTTTTTTTGCTGGGGCTGGTTTTTGTTGCGCATAGTGGCCTTCAGCATGAAGTGGAAAAGACATCTCTTGCCCGGCGGCTGGGCAGCCTGCCGGATAAACGGGTGATGCAGCTCTTTTCTCTTGATGGCCGGGAGCTGGCGGCTGACTACCTCTGGCTGACCACCGATCGTCGTGGTCTCAATACCCTGAAAGGTGCCGAACTCATCGATGGTAAAAGTCGGGCTTTCTATCTGTTTGATGCCATCACTGATCTTGATCCCTACCTTTACGTGGTTTATCTCTATGCTTCCACTTTTTTGCCTGGTCCCCAGTATCTGCGGGACGTAGCCGGCGGCCGGATTATCCTGGAAAAAGCCATGCACAGCTTCCCCGCGCATTGGGAATTCCCGTTTTTTCTCGGTTCTGCTTATTATGATACCCTGGGGGATAAACAAACCGCGGCCCACTACTTTGAACAGGCCCTAAAAACCGGCAGTCCGCCTACCTTCCTGGTGGATTTTATTGCCATGATCTATCGCCGTGAACAGGGCACGGAAATGCCGGTCAGCTATTACCGGCGCTTACGGAATGAATGTGAAAATGAAACCCTGAAAAGTTATTTGGATGCTTTGATTCAGACAAGGATGAAGTAGGATTGAACCCAACATGATGACCGCTTTTTTACCACCGAGCATACCGAGGTTACAGAGGAGAATGGTGAATTTTTCGATTGATATGAAGCGATTTTATTCATGTTTTTTTCGAGATCACCCCATGAAGTTTGGTGTAGGATCGTCAGGTTTTACCCTTATCGAGCTGATCATGGTCATCCTGGTGATAGGTATCCTGGCGGTGGTGGCCGCCCCCCGTTTTGCCGGCCACAGCATGGAGCTTGGCGGGGCGGCTAAAAAGTTGGCGATGGATATCCGCTATTGTCAGGAACTGAATATGATCCGCCAGGGAGAAGACTGGTGCCTTGGGTTTGCCGCTGATCATTATTATATCTGGCTGGATGACGACCATGATGGAAGCAGAGGAGCGTTGGAACCCTATGCCGTTGACCCGGTGGGCCAGGCAGATTACCAGGTTTACCTGAACAAGATGCATCTGGACTCCCTGAACCTTGATCCGACCGGTATCCGCAGCATCGGTTTTAACGGTCAGGGGAAGCCACAATACAGTGGTAGTGATGAAAACGGTATTAGTTTTATCCTGAAGAAGGGGAATGAACAGGTAACCCTGCATATGGAAAGTATTACCGGCAATGTTTTCTAAAATCTTCAGCCGGGGTTTTACCCTGGTGGAAACCATTATTTTTATTCTGGTGCTGTCCGTGGGGGCTGTCGGCATCATGACCTTGTACCAGAATATCCTCAGCCACGGGGCCGACCCCCTGCTGCGCCACAAGGGCCTGGTGTTGGCCCAGGACCTGATGGATGAAATCCTCAGCAAACGCTGGGACGAAAATACCCCTAATGGTGGGGGCTGTTTGGATGCCTGTGATGGAGTGAGCACGGATGATCGCAACCATAACGGTTCCTGCGGTAACAGCCCGGATTGTGACTGCTGCTATACCAGTCCTCCAACCTGCAGCTGCGACCCCTTATTCACCAGCAATATATGCACCAGCAATAATGACGATGATGCTTCAACCATTGGTCTGGATGCCGGTGAGTCGGCGACTGCTGCCCGTCAAAACTGGGATGACGTGGATGACTACGATGGTCTGATTGAGGATAATCAGGATGGTGATGCCTCTGATGATCTCAAAGATCCCCAGGGGAACGTGATGAGTGAAACGGGATCGTTTCGACGTTGGGTGACCGTAACCTACGTGAGGATTGCCGGCGGCGATGGCTTGTCTGACAGCAGCCCCTACCTTTTTGCTGATGCCGGTGACGGGCACGGCAGCCAGGATCCTGACGACGACAATTGTGGACCTGCTTCTCCCCGGACCAACTTCAAGCAAGTGGTGGTGACCGTGACCACGCCCCACAACGAAGATATCAAGCTGGTGAGCATTAAGGGAAATTTTTAGAATGGGGTGTAGGGGCGACCCCCTGTGGTCGCCCGGTGAAACAATGGTGAAAAAAGATAAAAACGGTTTTACCCTGATTGAGATGATTATTGTCATCGTCATCCTGGGGATTGTCGGCCTGATTATCGGCCGGATTATTAATTCCGCCACTCGTGGCTATCAGTCCCGAGCCGCGATGAAAGAGTTGCAGAGCAGCGGCCGTCTGGCCTTGGATTACCTGGAATCTGAGCTTCGCTATGCGGTTCCCAATTCGATCAGGGTGTTAAATGATCATGGTGTTGATGTGGAAGATGCTCAGCCTGGTTCGGTACTGGAATATGGCCGAACATATTTTGGCGGCCATTATACAGCTAATGGCATAAGTGGAGCGGACATGACGGTGGATGATGATTTATCCGGGCTGAATTTCAGCGGCAAATGGTTGGTGGTGTATAATGACCACCCGGCAGATTTCTATGGCGGCAGCAGTGTATTCCCCATTGCCGGTAACACGGGAAACCATATTACCTGCACCACAAACATCGACAGGGATTCCCCCTATCGGCGCTATTATGTCTGTGATTCGGCGGTTAAGATAGGTCAAAATGGAAATGGCTTGATCTATTATTCAAACTATGCGCCCGGCAGTGTCGAAGACCATGGACAGTTTCTTTGCCGCAAAGTACAATCGGTGTCGTTTGTTCTTCAACATTCGCAGGCGGCGGAACCAACGGTTTTGATCACCTTGAAACTTGAATCTGGCTCCTTGCCGCTTACCCTGAAACGCCAGGTGCGGTTGGTGAATTTTCCCTGACAATGATAGCCATAACTTTTTTGTAAAGAATTTACAGGCGTTACACGAAGAAGATGAAGAAGACGCGAAAAAATTTGTTCCATGATTCCTCCGGGGTATCGTTGATCGCGGCGGTATTTCTCATCATGGTTCTTTCCTTTCTGGGCTGGGTGATGGTTTCCATGAGTACCCTGGCCAGTCGGGAATCGGTCAATGAACTCTATTCCGCCCAAGCCTATTATGATGCCTGTAGCGCGGTGGAAACAAGGATTGTGCAGATTGACCAAGGGGGCGATGCCGGTCGGAAATACTACCAGTTTGACCAGGGGAAGGTGGATGTGGATGCTGAAAAAACGGAAAAACCAGATTACTGGTACTGGAAGCTGACTGTCACTGCCACCAACGGCAACGAAGGCTCAGCAGATTATTCCAAGCGCCAGCTCATCGTGAAATTTTTAAAAAAACTATAACCACAGAGAGCACAGAGGACACAGAGATTTGATTTTAAATGAATTAACCGGGAAAATCATAGGCTGTGCCATTGAAGTGCATAGGACTCTGGGGTCAGGGCTACTTGAATCTACTTATGAGCAGTGTTTATGCCAGGAATTGTCATTGGCGAAAATTCCCTTTAAAGTGCAATGGTCTTTGCCGGTAATATATAAGGGAATTCGACTTGATTGCGGTTATCGAGTGGATATCTTTGTTGATGAGCGGGTAATTCTTGAATTAAAGTCAATTGGGCAGGTTGAAAAAATACATGAAGCACAATTATTGACCTATATGAGGCTTGCGAGCATTGAAATAGGTCTTTTGATAAATTTTAATGTCGAAGTGTTAAAAAATGGGATTAAACGTTTCAAATATTGATTCTCTGTGATCTCTGTGTCCTCTGTGGTAAAAAATATGTTTCATCTGAAAATGAAAAAAAAGCAGATCATGGCCCTTGATCTGGGGCCTGCGGCGCTGAAAATGATCATTCTGAACTGCCAGAAAAAGCCGCCCCAGGTGGTGGATATTCTCTTTCATCAGTATGCTGAAAAAGCCCCGGTCTTCAATGATCTGGTAGCGGAAGAATTTTTTTATGAGCTACTTTCCAAGGTGCTGTCCCCGTACCGGAACCGGGGATTTCAGGTGGCCATGACGTTGCCATCGGAAATGGTCATCCGCCAGGAGCTGCAATTGCCAAAGACCGCTGAAAAAGATATTCCCCACGCTATTTACTGGGCCTTGAAGGAAAAAATGGAACAATCACCGGATATCTTCCAACGGGATCACCTGGTGTTGGATAGCAGCCGACAGGGACAGCGGGAAACCATGAATGTGCGGGTCTATCTGGCCAAACAGGATGATGTTGTCCGGATTGAAGCGTTGTTTGACCGGCTTGGCCTTTCCATTCAGTATCTTGAACCCTCCGATGTTGCCATGGCTGCGGCTTTTGCCCATTGTCCTCCACCCGAAATGGGTGAAAACCCTCTGGTGATGAATCTTGGGGGAGAGGGAAGTACGATTACTATCCTGCACCAGGATTTGCCGTTTTTAAGCCGTCAGGTGGGAATCAATACCCGAACCTGGACGGCATCATTGGCATTGAAAAAAGGTTTGGATGAGGAGGTCGCCCGTCAATTGATTTTTGAACATGGGCTCAGCCATTTTCGCCATCGATTTGACCAATCGACTGAAGGTGGGCTGCCGGAGGAGGTGTTCAAATTCCTTGAAGCTGATTCCCAGCAACTGGCCCTGGAAATTCACCGGAGCATCGACTATTTCCAGAGCAGCATGCATAAAGGTAAAGTGGAGCAGCTTGTCCTTGCCGGCGGTGGTTCAGGGCTCTTGGATCTGGATTACTATCTGGCAGAAACCTTGGGGATTCCCTGCATCGTTTATGATCCATTGGCACAGCTGGATTTTTCCACCTGTCGGATTGATGAAGAACAATTAGTAATGTGTCGTCAGCAGGCACCACGATTTATGGTGGCTGTCGGTCAGGCCTGTCGGGACTGATTTCTATGCAAAGAATCAATCTTTCCACTCGTAAAAAGACCTTGAAGGCGCAAGTTAATAAACTGCCATCCGGTATTCTGGCTGTTGTCTTCATTCTTGTTATTTTGGTTCTCGGGGGACATTACTTGTCCCTGCGCCATCAGTGTGGACAAAGTATTTATAAGCTACAGCAACTTGAAACGCGCTATGCCGATTTGCAGGAACAGTCAAGGCATTACCAGCAGCTGGTTGAACAGATTCGGACAATGGAAAGTCAGTATGAAATGACTGAGGAACAATTGCAGATGGCTGTGGGCATCAAAGCGCAGCGCCGCGACTGGTATTCGATTGTTGCCGCCATCAGCCGTCAGGTTCCCAAACGGGTCTGGTTAACCGATATCAGCTCATCCGGGGAAAATCGTGTCGCAACTGCTTCTGCGGATGCGTCCGAGGCAGATTCTCCGGTGCAAAAAACCATCGTCACCATCACCGGTCGGGCCCTGGATAGTCCGGCGATTGTCCACTACCTGAAAAATCTGCAGAGTGAAACCGATATCCTGGCAGCGGTGGATTTCAGCGAAGTAACCCGCATTGAAGCCGACGATAATACCGGGATCCCGGCCCATTTTGCCTTTGTAGTATCCTGCCAGTTAAAATAAATTGTTCCTGAAAATCATATGGAGGAGCAGGGTGATCAGAAAAGATAAAAATATTTCCCTTTTCTTGATTTTCCTGTTGGTTCTTGCGGTTGCCGTGCCAATCTACGCAGCTTCCCATCCCCATCCCCATCCCTATGTTATAGCTGACTATCATTTTGATGAGTGCTACTGGGATGGCAGTGTTGGCGAGGTGATTGATGCCAGCGGCAACGGTTATGATGGCACGGCGAAAAACGGGGTAACGACTGCGGCCGGCGGCCAAGTCTGCCGGGCGGGAGAATTCAGCATCGGCAGTTCCCAGTATGTGGATCTGGGCAATGGTTTCAGCCCCGGGAACAGCAGCTGGAGCGTTTCGGTCTGGTTCAAGTGGGACGGCAGCAGCGGCGAGAATATCATTTACAACAAGGAGAACCTGTTTGAAGCCCGGGTGCAGGGAGGTTATTTTCAGTATGCCTGGCAGCCGCACTGGTATTGGGATGGCGGGATTTCTTTTCCGGTGACCGCCGGCCAGTGGATCCATGCGGTAGTGACCTATGACGGCAGTTTTCAGCGGGTGTATGAGAACGGGATACTGGTGTATGAACGCTCTCAGAGCGGCTCCCTTGGCAGCAACAGTAATAAACTGCTGATCGGTGCCCGGGGGAGCAATAATCCGCAGCATTTCTTTGGTGGCCAGATAGATGAAGTGTTGATCTATTCTGAGGCCCTGACTGGCGGCCAGATCAGCGATATTTATACTAACCAGCAAGCCGGCAGGAATCAGGATGGCAGTGCGCGGACCTGCCCGGTATGTGAATTTACTGCTATAGGTTCCTATTATTTGGATGAATGTGCCTGGGATGGCAGCTCCGGTGAAGTGGTGGATGCCAGTGGCAACGGTCATCATGGTACGGCGGTCAACGGGGTGACTACCATAGATGATGGCCAGGTCTGCCGGGCGGGGGAATTTGCTGATGATGGTTATCTGGCTTTATCAGGATTTCCCGATATAACCACTGATTTCACCATGACTGCCTGGATAAAAACCACTGACCGCAACCAGTCAGGTCAGCGGGTTTTTGCCGATGATGAAAAGAATACCCCCCATGGCTATGCCCTCAGCCTCGGGGACGGTGGGGCCGGTACCTTGCGCTTCTACAACCGGGGGATCAGCCCTGTCATTTTGGATACCCCAGCAGTGATCAATAACGATACCTGGTATTTTGTTGCCGCTGTGGCTGATATTGCCAATCAGCAGCGTCATATCTATGTTTTTTCCGCCGACGGTACCTTGCTCAATCACACTTCCGACACTTCCAGTGGCTACGGCGGTGTTTGGGGAACAGATCCTGGTACCGCCTCCATCGGTGGTGAAACAAATCAGGGAGAAACAGCCAATCGATTTATCGGCAACCTGGATGAGGTTCAGGTCCTTGCGGGTGCCATTGATGATGCCGGGTTAAGAGTTGTTCTGCATCAAACCCATGATTGTAGCTGTATCAGTTCCCTGGCGGACTATCATTTTGACGAGTGCTACTGGGATGGCAGTGTTGGCGAGGTGATTGATGCCAGCGGCAATGGCTATAGTGGAACGGCGAAAAACGGAGTAACGACCGTGGCTTCAGGCCAGGTTTGCCGGGCGGGGGAATTTTCTTCCGGCAGTTCCCAGTACGTGGACCTGGGCAGTGGTTTCAGTCCTGACAGCAGCAATTGGACAGTCTCTGTCTGGTTTAAATGGGATGGCAGTGGTGGTGAAAATATTATTTACAACAAGGAGACTCTGTTTGAAGCTCGGGTACAGAGCGGTTATCTCCAGTATGCCTGGCAGCCGCACTGGAGTTGGGATGGAGGAACTTCTTTTCCGGTGACCGCCGGCCAGTGGACCCATGTGGTGGTGACCTATGACGGTAGTTTCCAGCGGGTTTATAAAAACGGGACGTTAGTATATGAGCGGGGGCAAAGCGGTGCCATGGGCAGCAACAGCAATAAACTGCTGATCGGTGCCCGGGGCAGCACCTCCCCCTCTAATTTCTTTGGCGGCCAGATAGACGAAGTACTGATCTATTCAGAGGTCCTGAGTGACATCCAGATCAGCGATATTTATACTAACCAGCAAGCCGGCAACAATCAGGATGGCAGTGCGCGTGTCTGTTCTTCCTGCAGCAGTGTTGATCATTTTATTATTACTGATGAAGACAATGATCAGCAGGCCCTGGCCTGCCGGGCGGAGCTGATCACCATCCAGGCGGTTGACAGCAGCGGCAATTTATTGAGTAATTATGCTGGTACTGTGACCTTGACAGCCGACAACGGGGCACTTTGGTACGATGCCCTGGCCGGTTATAACAATGATGATCCGCCGCAAGGTTCATGGACGGATAATGGCCACGACTCAGCCAGTTACAGTTTTACCGCCACCGACAACGGCCAGATAAAATTCTGGTTGCGGGACAGCGATATTCCCGTTTCCAGTGACAGCGAAGTGGTTCAGATTTCCGTGGTTGACGGCACGGCCGTCGGCAATTTGGCGATGACCTATCACAAAGCCGGGTTCCAGCTTGTCTGGGACAACCCCGACAATACCATCCAGCTGTCCGGCAAACCATCGGACCAGGGCTGGAATGCGCAAAATATCGAACTGCAGGCGGTGCAGGTCAACCCGGTTACCGGAGCCTGTGAATCTCAGCTTGACGGTAGTATCACCGTCCAGACAAAAATTTCTTATCTTGATCCGTCGGCCGGCAGTATGCCGCTCAAACTTAACGGCACCGACGTGGATGAAGATTGGACGTCAGTGACTCTCGTTTTTGATCAGGGTGAAGCTCCTTTGGTTTTCCGCTATGATGATGCCGGCAAGCTGCGGCTGGAAATTCGCTATGACAGCGATGGTAACGGGGTTTTTGATATGTTCTGCATCAATAATCCTTCCCTCGTTTTCCGCCCCCTGGGATTTTCTGTCTTTACGACCACGGGTAACGGACAGGCTGATAACGGTGCCGATAGTTCTGCCTTTGTCAGAGCCGGTACAAATTTTAATCTTTCGGCCCGGTCGGTTGTCTGGCAGCCGGGCGACGACGCGGATAATGACGGTATTCCGGATGTTGCCGCCAACCTGGCAAACAACAGTGTTACCTCCAATTATCAGGCCAGCGGCAACTCGGTGACCCACATCCTGACTGTCCCGTCCGGTGGCAGCAGTGGCAGCTTGGGAAGTACGTCGATGGATTTTGCCAGTGGCTCGGGGATGATTGCGGCTCAGACTTTCAGCGAGGTGGGGATTATCACGGTGACGGTAAATGATGATGACTACCTGGGCAGTGGGGCTGCCATTACCGGAAGCAGCGGCAACATCGGCCGTTTTATTCCAGATCATTTTGCCGTCCAGCCGACGACGGTTTCCCTGGCCCCAGCCTGCTCCACCTTCACTTACCTGGGACAAAATTTTGGCTATCAGGATGCCCCGCAGATTACCATTACTGCCCAGAACAGTAATAATGAAGAGACGCAGAACTATCATGATGATTTTTTCAAACTGCCGGCGACCCTGACCCCATCCTACAGCAATAACGTCGGCGGCCGCACCCTGATCGTTACTCCCGCGGCCGTTGCCCTGACAGCCATATCTTCCCAGACGGTAACGGTGACCGACACCTTTTCCTATCTCAGAGAGCTTGTTTCTCCTTTTGATGCTGATTTTGACCTGACCCTTACCATTAGGGACAGTGATGGTGTTCTTTATGGCAGTGACGGAAATTTTGTCATCAATAATATCGGTGGCACCCAATTGCGCTCCGGCCGGCTGATGATTAATGATAATTATGGTCTTGAAACCGAGGATATTACCCACTCCCCCTTTAATACTCAGTATTGGGATGGCAGCCAATGGCAGTTGAACAGTGACGACAGCTGTACCACTGGGATTACCTTTGACTCTTCTCGGGTTCACATCACCTCAAACCCGGAAATAAGCAGTGGGGTGGGGTATCTGATGGTGGATAAACCTGCCAGCGCTACGCCGGAAACCATCACCATCTGCCCCGTTTCTCCAGCTTGGCTGAGTTGCTCAGGAACGGACTGTTGCGGGAGCTTCATTTTCGGCATCTATCGGGGCAATGACCGGATAATTCTCAAAATGGAAAAATAGAGGGGGTCAAATCTTTATCGTTGACAAATTTATAAATTTGTCAACG